>OHPR01000170.1_pt1 | contig 33683 bp, 32 predicted proteins | sample 1577761 | NCBI WGS metagenome assembly OHPR01 (sample SAMEA3879537, study PRJEB24766) | human gut metagenome | biome: human-associated habitat; feature: feces | place: USA | collected 1985/1987 | reverse complement strand
TTGGGGTGCTCACATTTTGGCGCCCTTTTGCTCGATTTCTATTTTACCGAAAACAGACAGCTATGCACTTTTGCTTGGATGTTGTAACAGTGTGCCGGTGGGAGCAGAAATTCCAAAAGGAAGGTACACAGGGACTTATGAAAAAGCAGATGACAAAAAGCACCGAAAAACGGCAGAAGAAGCAGGAACAGGCGGAGCTGCAACAGAAAAACAAGTGGCTGTCAGAAGAAAATTACCGGTTGAGAATGGAGAATGATTACCTAAAAAAATTAAACGCCTTAATTCAGAAGCGGGAAAAACCCGAATAAGCGATGTCGTGGCTGCCATTACAGAATTAAGGCGGACGTATCCTCTGGCAGCTTTACTTAAAGTGGCCGGCATTCCCCGAAGTACATACTATTATCATTCCCGAAGAGCCAATGCTGTGGATAAATACGCAAAAGAAAGGGCAGAAATCATAGCAATTTATCAGGAGAATCAAGGCAGGTACGGGTATCGGCGGATTGGCATAGAATTACGCAACAGGGGCTTTTGTCTGAATCACAAGACGGTGCAAAAGCTGATGAAGGAATCAGGTTTGAAATGTATGGTGCGAATGAAAAAGTATCGTTCTTACCGTGGAGAAGTCGGCAAGGTTGCGCCAAACCTGCTGGCAAGAGATTTCCGTGCGGAAAGGCCGAATCAGAAATGGGTAACCGATGTGACCGAGTCTTCCCTGTTTGGGAGTAAACTTTATCTCTCGCCTGTGCTTGACCTGTACAATGGTGAAATCATCAGCTATGCCATCAGTGACCGCGCCAACTACCGTCAGGTGGATGAAATGCTGGATAAAGCTTTCTCCCGACTCCCGGACGGAAGCGGGCTAATCTTCCACTCGGATCAGGGCTGGCAATATCAAAATGCTCGGTATCAAAAAAGGCTGTTGGAAAAAGGCGTTCGACAAAGTATGTCCAGAAAGGGGAACTGCTTGGACAATGCGGTCATGGAAAACTTCTTCGGCCTGTTAAAATCGGAACTGTTTTATCTGCGGACATTCCAATCATTAGATGAGTTTTGCCAGGAACTGGTCGCTTATCTTGAATACTATAACCACAACCGAATCAAAGAAAAATTGAATGGGTTAAGCCCTGTCCAATACAGAATTCACAATGGCTTTGCCGCATAACTCTTGTCTAACTTTTTGGGGTCACTTCATTCATCTTGCCCTTGACATCCGGTCACAGCGGTGTTATTCGGGCATACGATCGACAAAATAGATTGCCAACTGAGCGTGGATCAGGCTCCAGTCCTGTCGCCATCCGCTCCACTTTTTCGTACTATCCATCATAGCCAAATACAGCATTTTCAGCAGGCTGTCATCGGTAGGAAAGACGGGCTTTGCCTTGGTTACCTTGCGCAGCTGGCGATTAAAACCCTCAATCGCATTAGTGGTGTAGATTAGTCTGCGCACCTCCTGGGGGGTGCTTGAAATAGGTACTGAGATTGGCCCAGTTCACCCGCCAGGATTGGGAGATTTTCGGGTATTTCTTGTCCCAGCGTACCCCAAAGGCGTCCAAAGCATCCAGGGCTGCCTGCTCGTCTACAGCGGCATAGACCGCCTTCAAATCAGCCATAAGTGCCTTCAGATCTTTGTAGGACACATACTTGCTGAAACTGCGCAGCTGGTGGATGATGCAGTTCTGGATCTCGGTCTGTGGGAGGGTGGCGTGGATGGCCGCATCAAATCCCGTCAAATTGTCCGTGCAGGTGATAAAAATATCCTCTACGCCCCGGTTTTTCAGACCGTTGAGCACAGTCGTCCAGAACTTGGCGCTCTCGTTTTCGCCTGCCCACATGCCTAGAATATCTTTCCTGCCACCCAGATTGACCCCAATGGCAATGTACACCGCTTTCTTCACGATCTGTCCTTTGCTGCGGACATGGTAGTGGATGGCATCCAGAAATACCACGGCGTAGATGGATTCCAGAGGCCGCTGTTGCCACTCCTTGGCGATGGGCAAGATATTGTCCGTAATTCGGCTGACTGTGCTGTCTGAGACGAAAATGCTGTAGATGTCCTGAATATGGGCCTCACTATCGCCAGTGGTCATGCCCTTGGCGTACATGGGCAGGATTTTATCCTCATGTCCTGACTGATACTGGTTTGGTTCTTTTTCAGCACCTGGGGCTCAAATTCTCCCTTGCGGTCTCGGGGAACCGATACCTCCACATCTCCGAAACCGGTGCGCAGTCTTTTGCTGCTGTGGCCGTTTCGGCTGTTGTCTGTGTCCTTATTCTTGTAGTCATACTTGATATTGCCCAACTTATCGTCCAGTTCAGCTTCAAGGCCATTCTCCATGAATTCGGCAATGGTCTCCTTGAACAGATTCTGGATATCATCCATGCTGCCGATGTTTGCCATCTGCAGTAGCTCTCGGATCTTCTCTCGACGGGCATTTTCTTCTGGGGTGCGATTCTTTCTGGCCATATATAAAACCTCCTGTGCGGTGCTTCTATTCTACACCTCTCAGGAGGTTTACACAAAACTTGGGATAGTTTTGAATGATCCTTTGATGATTTTGCCTAGGAACTTGATGGCTATATCAATAGGTATAACCGCAAGCGTACCAGGCTGCCCTTAGGCTGTCTCAGTCCTTTGGAATATAGATAGCACCCTGGTTTTGCGGCATAACTTGTCCAACCTTCTGTCCGCACTCTCTTTCTCAAAAGCAACCGCATTTCTGATTTCTATCCGGCATTTATCCCCTGTTGATTCTGCGAATGGTCTCAAGTGGGATTTTGGCCTCTCTTGTCTGTGTCAGAAGGCCGTTGGTTTCCGTGCCCACATCCGTAAGCTGTGTATAGCAGTAACCCTGCACGTCGGGAGCGTTCAGCAGCGCGCTGGTCAGCGCGCGGTACTTGTCCTCAAACGCTTTGGCATCGGCCACCTCGCAGTAGCCCCAGGCATTGTCAGCCGCAGGTCCGGCTGCATATTTGATGCCGCCATACTCCGATACGAGCACCGGTTCGCCACGATAGGAAAACCCACGGGCGTACAGGCTGTGCTTGCCGGGATGCAGCTTCAGAATCTGCTCCATATCCCTGTAACGGGCTGCCAGCAGCTCCGCGTCCGCCGTATAGTCATGCAGCGTCAGCAGGTCCCCGCCTGTGTGTTCCCAGCCGTCATTGCAAATCACGGGCCGCGTGGGGTCAAGCGAACGCGTCAGGTGGTACAGCGCCTGGCAATGGGCCTGCTGCGCCGGGTCCGTATGAATGGCGGGCACACCCCAGGATTCGTTCAGGGGAGTCCATGCCACAATACAGGGATGGTTGATATCCCTGAGTACCGCCTCCTGCCATTCCCGGTACAGACGGCATGCGGCATTGGGGGAATAAACGTATGCCGATCCTATCTCGCCCCAGACCAGCAGTCCCATCCGGTCGGCATGATAGAGAAAACGCGGATCCTCTACCTTTTGATGCTTTCTGACGCCGTTGAAGCCCATTTGCTTGATGAGCTGAATATCCCTGATAAAGGCTTCGTCATCCGGTGCAGTCAGCAGGGAATCCGGCCAGTAGCCCTGATCCAGCACCAGCTTTTGATAATACGGACGGTTGTTGAGCAGAAAAACACCGTCCTCTACAGATACCTTACGCATTCCAAAGTAGGAGCGCACCCGGTCCAAAGTCTCTCCTTCCCGCTTTACGGTAAACAGCACATCAAACAGGCGAGGCCTTTCCGGCGTCCAGCACAGCTCCTCAAAGAAATCACATTGTTTGAGCGTATCCGGCGAATCCAGCGGAATGGCAAAAGATCCCGTCTGACCGGAGGCGTCATGAGAAAGGCGGACAACCTCCCGCCGGTCGAATGTGATAACGGTTTCCAGCGTGCAACCGGTTCCCTGGCTGAGGGTGTAATCGAAGCGAACTGCCCGCCGGTCAAACAACGGCGTAATGATACAGTTTTTCAGATAAAGCGGCTCCACGGCTTCCAGCCATACGCTCTGCCAGATTCCCGTTGTTCTGTCATAAAAGATACCGCCGGGTTTTTCCTTCCAATACTGTTTTCCACGCGGCATTTCCAGATCAAACGGGTCGTCCTCCACCTCCACTTCAATCACAAAGCGTTCCTTTGAACGCAGAAGGGGCGTAATATCCGCGGAAAACGGCGTTTGTCCGCCCATGTGTGCGACTGCCATCCGGCCGTCCACAAAGACGCGGCAGCTGTAATCTACTGCGCCAAAATGCAGCAGAAGATTATGCTCCCTCATTCTTTCAGGCAGTTCGACCGTGCGGCGGTAATACACGCGGTCGTGAAAGCCGCGTTCTTCTATGCCGGAAAGCCGTGTTTCACAAGCAAAAGGGACCCTGATAACGCGGTCAAACGTAGGCGAATCAATTGAAAACTGCCAGTCGCCATTGAGCGGCAGCCAGTTTTCCCGTTCAAAATCAGGCCTTGGAAACTCGGAGCGCGGAATGGTATGCAACGCGGTTCTCCTCCTCTCAGATAACAGGATTCAGCCAGTCTGACAAATCACACGGGGGCAGGTCGTTTTTCAACGACCCGCCGCCCGCTGCCGCGCTCAGCGCAACGCATCCCAGGATTCAATTCGGTCCAGCGCAACCTGACGGAAGGTGCCGGGCCAGTTGACCAGCCATTCCGACGATACGAATATGCGTTTGTCGGGCCTTCCCCAACGCGTATGCCGCACGGATTCGTCCTGGCTGCCCACCGGACGCACACGGTTATGGATAACCAGCGTGCCGTCAGAAATCAGCTGGATTCCGTTATACCACAGGGCGCGCGCGCGCTTCAGCCAGATATCCTTGCCTGTAAGCTGCGCCAGTTCAAGGTATTCCGGCACATAATACAGGCCATAGGGGTCCTGCGCGTTATGCGCAGCCGAGACAGAGGTGCCGCCATATGTGTCATAGCCGATTTTTTTGGCCATGGAATCCTCCGGGAAGCATACGGAATAATGCCACTGCCAGGTCGCCAGGTAATAGGCCACTTCCTCAGCCGCATCCACATAAGCGCGGTCCTTGGTAAGATGGTAGCATTCCAGCGCCGCGCGCAGCAGCGGCGCCGCGGATTCCTTGTCAATGCAATAGCTGTCCAGCGCTCCGGCGGTGGTAAAGCCGTTTTTCGCAAATTCCCCATAATAGAAGGCAAAGGCCCTTAGCGCGCAATCAGCATATTTCTGTTCGCCGGTAAGGGTACGCGCGTCCAGCAGAGGAAGGATCATGAAGGCTCCGACGCTGCCATGGGCGGCGTTGATCGAGCCATCCATAAACCAGCTCTTGGCAAATTCGCCGCTGTCCAGCTGCGCGCGCAGGGCAAAATCGCAAATGCCCAGAGCCAGCTTTTCATATTCCGGGCGGGGAGTCCCCGCCTGTTCTGCCAGCCTGGCCGCCTTAAAAAAGTAGGTCGCCGCCGTGCCCAAATTACAGGCGTCCAGATCCACCGGTATGTCTCCGTTGATGATGGAATCCAAATGGGCTGGGTCCGCCTGAAGCTTTACCAGCATGAGCCCATTGGGCAGCGCCGCGTATCTGACCCATGAATCCAGCACACTCAGCGCCTTGTCACGCAGGTCCGCGTCTCCGGTTTTGATGTATTCTCTTAAAAGCCCGCACGCAACAGACGCATTTTGGCCTACCCATCCGATTTCAAAGGTTCCTGACTGAACAAAGGCGGCTTTCGCGTCATCCCAGTGCATGCCGGAGGCAAATCCGGTAACGCCGTCAAAATTCTTTCGCCACAGCTGTCTGAAATACAACGTGTCCAGCTTCACCAGCTGTTCCGGCGTCTTCTCCATTTGCAGGGGTCGCTCAAAATACCGCCATGCAAAATCCAGCAGCCCGTGATAGCCCTTTCGGGGCTGGTGAACTGCCGAAACCCTCAGAATTGCCTGAAAGCTCTGCCGGGGCGTCATGGTTCCCTGAAACGGAGGTTCCCAGCAGCGCTTAAACAGCACCTTCGGCCCCTCCTGCTCCGGCCAGAGCAGGCTCTGGCACGCCGCGTCTCCCTCTTTAGCAAGGCAGCCGCTCATGCCGCCCTCTTCCCCGCCAAACAACCCCACCGCCCAGTGAGTGCCTTCCGCATAGGTGCACGCGGGAATTGCCACGCGGTGCCAGGCGTAGGTCCAGGGCTTCCCTCCGCATTCATATCCGGAATACTGCGCGCCGCTCCCCCAACCGTTTCCGTTATAGTTGACCGCGGGAACCTGCCAGTATGCGAGCGGCTCCTGCTGGACCAGCGTCATGCGCATCGCATCGACGGGAACCGGGCTGCGCCGGGTCCAGCGCCATGCCCCCTCCTCCAACGGTTCAAAGATATCCTCACAATTTCCCTCACGGGGAATGACGATCACCTTTTCCTGATCCCACATCAAACGGTGTTCCTGCTCATTGGCAATCCATTGAAACGCCATTGTTCAAAGACCTCCTGCGCCTATGCTATGCATTGGTAAAGGGAAAGGGCTGCGGCACGGTCGACGGGCCGCGAACCGTTAAAATGTCCGGCCCGCCGTCCGGATCCGGCACAAATTTCATGGGGTCCAGGCAGGTCATCCGCGGCTCCACCTCCGTGGGAGAGACATGCCGGTGATACCCCATGTACATCCGCGAGCGGTCGCGGTTGTAGATTACGATGCCGTCTCCCACGCCATCCGCCTGAAAATGATGGTGCAGGATGGGATTGTGTCCGTAGCGCCGGTAAGGGCCGAATACATTATCGGCTACCGCGTAGGACTCACCATAGTGGCCCAGATAATGCCCGTCGGCATAGATCATGTAATACCATCCCCCATGGGGAATGATCACGCCGCCTTCCACAATGCGGCCATATTCGTCCGCCTCGTAGTCCTCCTGCGGGCTGAGCACATGTACCAGCGTATCGTCCTGGGGCGTAATCACCCCTTCGGACACCGTCAGGCGCTGCAGGTAAATGTTGTTGCCCCGGTCAAAGCGCACATAGGTGATGTAACACTGCCCGTCCGTATCCACAAAGGGCATTCCGCCAATTTCCTCCGTATCCGGATGCAGCGGTCGGGTGGTACGCATTTCAAAGGGCCCCATGGGCGAACGCGCCACCGCATAATACACATGGAAGTTCTCCTCGCCCCTGAAGCGCCCCGCCGCAAAGAGCAGATAAAAGTATCCCTTGTATTCAAACACATTGGGACTCATGCAAAAGGCGCCCTGCAGGCTCTTGTCACGGTACAGCACGGGCTGATAAGGGCTCCAGTTAACCAGATCGTCCGACCAGGCCACGCGGAAAATGGCGTTGGCATCCCCCATGCGGTCCAGTCCGGCATGCTCGCCATTTTGAAGCAGGTAGGCATCCTCCCGGCTGTTAGGGTCGTTGGGCACACGGTTGTAAATGTAGTACCGGCCTTCGTGGAGCAGAATATCCGGGTCCGCTCCGGTCAGCACCGGGTTGGTAAACGTGGGAACCTTCGGCTTTTCGTCCGTCCACCGGACAAGCCGCTCGCCCCGCACCTCCGCCGTTCCGTTTTCCAGATACAGTCCCGCGCCGCGCCCAGGAAGTTCCAGCGCGAACTCAAACTTGGGCCATGGCTCCCCGTCCAGCGGATTTTCATTCAGCCACAGCCGGAGAATGGAACCGTCATAGCGTGCGCGCAGCGGATACCATGTTTCCTGCTTGATGGGCAGCCTGCGCATGCCGCGGTCGATCAGAACCGCGCGGCTCTTACACTCCATAAAATGCACGCATTGTTTTTCGGCGCTGGCAATCAGCGCATAGCCGTTCCCGCCGCCATTTATGCCAAGCAGCAGCCCGGCCCTTCCCTGCGGGTGATGGAAGCAGATTTCCGCCGAATATTCAAATGTCTCGGGGGCCTCGCGAAGCTCGGGCATCTGCTGAATCGCCGTCGCCTGCTGAAACGCAATTCCCATCGCATTTCCTCCTGTCAGCAAGTGAAAAGAAGCCGCCCGCCGCCTCTTTGTGCGGCGGGCGGTGAAAGAGAAAATGTTATTTAGCCAGATAACGGTCCAGCGCGTTCTGGGTAATCTCAATGGCGCGCTGCATGCCGCGGGCGTCCAGCTCCTGCAGGTAGGTATCGTAGTAATCCAGGCTCTCGGCGCCGGTGATGAACTTGAGCATCATTTCCTGCGCATAGGTATCCACCTGAATCATGATATCCGCCCGTTCCTCAGACTCCTCCGTGGTAAGAGAAATTGGCGGCAGGCGCAGATAGGACTGTTCGTTGGTATCGTCCTTCCACATGGTGCGAATCCGCAGGGCCTCCTCGTCGGATGCGGTGCCCGGATGGCCGATGCTGTCGGGATAGCAGTAGCGGCTGCCAAAATGAATCTTGAGCGCGTAGGAGACGTTGGAGATGGTCATGCCGTCGGCGTTATTGAGAATGACATCCGTAAACTTCGGCAGGCCGTCGTCGCCCCAGTTCCAGTGCTCGCCCTCCAGACCGAAGGAGAAGTACAGGCTGCCCTCGTAGGTATAGCCATAGTTGAGATACTGCACGGCGGCCTCCACATTTTCGCAGGCGGAGGTAATCACAGTGACCCATGCGTTCATCTCGTCCACGGGCCAGTTGGGCAGGTTGCTGCCAATCACGGAGTCTGCTTCCTTGCGCATATAGGGCAGGTTGGTCACGGTGAACTTATCAGCCACGCGGCTGTAAGTGGCGTCCACGCTGTCGCCGATGCAGGCAAGCTGGCCCACGTCAAACATGGCTTGAGCTTCGCTCTGCGTCATGGAGGCGAAATCCTTCATCAGATAGCCCTTTTCATACCAGCTGTGCAGCAGAGTAAGGAAATCCTTGTACTGAGCAGCGTTGGCCCAGTAGCCCACAGTGGAGTCATCAGCCAGGTACCAGTCGTCAAGCATGTCAAACGCGCCCATGAGCAGGTTGATCTGCTCAGCGGAGGTACGAGAAATAAACAGCGGCACAACGCCGGGCTTGTTGTCCAGCACGGCCTGGAAGAACGCTTCGTATTCCGCGATGGTTTTTGGCTCCGTCATGCCAAATTCATCCAGCCAGTCCTTGTTGACGTTAAAGCGCACATAGGGCATGGGATCGGCATAGGTGATCTTGTAGAAGCCATATACCTTGCCGTCGTCGATGATCTGGCGCTGGGCGACCTCGTCATGGTTGATGACTTCCTTGTACTGCGGCGCGTACTCGTCAAGATAAGGCGCGATATCAATGATGGCGCCATCCTCATACAGAGCCTTCAGTCTGCCAGAATACCAGTCCTCCCGCTGGACCTGAATCATGTCGGGCAGCTCGCCGGAGGCCAGAAGCAGCTGCAGGCTTTCCACCTCGGTGCCGGCGGCAGGATGGATAAACTCGATGTCCACGCCCGTATTGGCCTGAACGGCCTGATAGGATGGATTTTCATCATAGCTCGAAATGAAGTTTGCCGCGCCCGGGTTGATGGGCATCCAGTAGGTCAGGGTTACGCCTTCCTCATCAATGGGGTACTGACCCTCGTTCATGGGCGGGGGCGTATAGTATCCTTCAAGGTGCTCAGCCGCAAGCGCAGAACCGCAAAGGAGTGCAAGGGCCAGTGTCAGGGTGAGGATTCGTTTCAACATGTGGGGTTTCTCTCCTTTCATTTTTCATACGGATTCTATATGGACGCACGAGCGCGCCAATATCATGCTGCCGGATGCCGGGGGTCATTCCTTGACCGAACCCAGCATAACGCCGGAAATAAAGTACTTCTGCACAAAGGGATAGACGCACAGAATGGGAAGAGTGGAGATGACGATGCTGCAATATTTGATCAGCTCCTCCAGATACATCACGCCATCTACAGAGCTGGCCTCGCCCGCCGCCGTGCTGGACGAGCTGGAAATGAGGATTTCTCTGAGGAACAGCTGCAGCGGAAACCTTTCCCGGTCCCTCAGATAAATGGATGCGCTGAACCAGCTGTTCCAATGCTCCACCACATAGAACAGCACCACCACCGCCAGCGTCGCCTTGCTCAGCGGAAGAATGATCTTGAAGAGGATGGTGAAGTCGTTGGCCCCATCGATCATGGCCGATTCCTCCAGCGCGGCGGGCACGCTGACAAAAGCCGTGCGCATGACGATCAGGTTGTAGGTGTTGATCGCCACGGGCAGCAGAATCGCCCACCGGCTGTCGTACAGTCCCAGGTCCCGAACGTTGAGAAACGCGGGAATAAGCCCGAAGTCCATGTACATGGTAAACACGATCAGCAGCGTCAGCGGGCCTTTGAGCATCATGCGCCTGCGCGAAAGCACATAGGCACCCAAAATGGTCAGCACCATGTTGATGGCCGTGCCTACCACAAGGTAAAACAACGTGTTCATATAGCCCGTGAGGATATTTTTATTTTGCAGCACCGTTTTATAGCCTTCCAGACTAAAACCCATCGGCAGGCTGATCAACCCCTTGTAGCCAATCAGACTGGTAGGGTCCGAAAAGGAGGCCATCAGACAGTGCCACAGCGGATAGAAAAAGATGACCGTAAGCAGCGCCAGCACGAACAGATTTATGCCGTGAAGCGTTTTCTCTCCCTTGGTTGAGCGGTCTACAACAGCCATATGCTCTCCCCCTTACCACAGGCTGGTTTCGGACGAACGACGGAAGATGCCGTTGACCGTTGCCAAAATCAAAATGCTCAGAATCGAATTGAAAACGCCCACCGCAGCGCCCATGCTGTACTTGCCGTTCAGCAGGCCGTAGCGATACATATAGGTGGAAATCACATCGGCGGTTTCATACGTGAGGGGATTATAAAGCAGCAGGATTTTTTCGTAGTTCACCGAAAGCACCCGGCCCACGCGCATGATCAGCTGGATGGTAATGACCGGCATCAGCGACGGCAGCGTAATGTGAAGGATGCGTTTGAGCTTGCTTGCGCCGTCTATGTAGGCGGCCTCGTAAAGCTGGGGATCAATGGTGGACAGCGTGGCCAGATAGATGATGGAATCCCACCCGCATTCCTGCCAGATGGATGAGGAAATATGAATGGTGCGGTAGTATTCCGGCACGCCCAGAAGATTGGGCGACGCCCATGAGGGGTTTACAAATTGAATGATTTGATTGATAATACCGGTGGAGGCGCAGAAGTTTCGCAAAATGCCGCACACCACGACCAGAGAGATGAAGTGGGGCATGTAGCTGACGGTCTGCACCAGCTTTCGGCCGGCGCGGCTTTTAATTTCGTTAATCATCAGCGCCAGCAGGATGGGTGCCGGAAACGCAAACACGATGGAATACAGGCTTAGAAGCAGCGTGTTGCGCAACAGCCTCCAGCAGTCCTTCATCTGAAAGAAGTCAATGAAGTTTTCAAGCCCAACCCATTTGCTCCCGGCGATGCCCTTGTACAGGTTGTAATCCTGAAAGGCGATGATCATTTTGGTCATGGGGCCATACTTGAACAGAATATAAAAGACAAGCACAGGAATAACCATCAGATATACGTATTTATTCCTGGCAAAGTCCTGTCCAAGGCGTTTGATACGTTTGATGACCTTTCTTTTTGTTTTTACGGATAGCTGAACACTGCTCAAGGCCAAGCCTCCTCTTTTTAATGTTTTTTGTTTTCTCCGGATTCTCTTGTGCAATTCGAGCCTAACATCGCCCTGCGCTGCTGCGCAAGTTGTTGTTCGTTCCCGCGCGTATGTTTTGCCGTTGCAGACGATATGTAATTCATTTTTCGCGCCCGTTATCATAAACAAATTGCTTTTATGCCCACATCCCCCTAAGATAAAAAGAGAGACTTTACTTTTTCATCTTTATAATGAACAGGAGACCGTGATTCTTCCATGCTGCGAAACAACAATCTGCGCATTCGGTATATTGCCTCGCTGCTTTTGGTTATGGTACCCATATTGATTTTTTCCGTGGTACTGTACACAAGCACTACTGAAAGAAGCATTCAGTATATCAACGATCAGTCTTTGCAAAGGTTCACCTCAGCCACAGAAAACATTTCCAATATTGTAGACCGCCTGCAATATACGGCAACCACTGCTTTCGGTGTGGAAAGCGAAATCAGCACCGATGAACGGGGGCGCGTCACCCTCATCTCGGAAAGCGGGCTTTGCGCCGCGCTCACGGCTTTGGAAGAACGCATTGTACCGGATGTAACGGTGCTGTTCTATATCAAGGGAGACAAGAACATTTATTCGTCGCAGGGGAAAATGCTCTATGGGGATTACGAACGCCAGGTCCTGGCCGCCTACGACCCGACCTCGTCCTCGCTGTATACGCAGATTCAAGGCATCGAATCCCCCGAGCTGCTGCCGCTGCTGGACAGCGAGGCGCGCAAGCTGAGCGGGCTGGTCTATGCGCTGCCCTTTCCTACGGGCATGGCCAGCAAGGGCGTTATGCTCTTTGTGCTTTCGGACGACGTGATCGCATCCGAGTTTGAAAACTATCTGGGTACCATGGGCGAAAGCCTGTATCTGTATGACAGCAAGTATACGCTGCTGTATGAATGGTCCACAGCCGGGGAGACGCTTTCAGCGAGCGACGCCATGCGGATTCGGGGCATGGGAATTGTAAACACGCGGAAAAATGGCAGGGATATGGTAAGCATGCGCGTAAGCGACAGCAATCTGGGCCTGTTCTGGGTTCTGTCCAGCGCTTCCGACGTATTTTACAGCTCCATGAAGCCTTCGCAGAACCTGATGCTGGTGCTGATTCTTACGCTGATCGTGCTCACCTGTGGCCTGATCGTATGGATTGCCTTTTTCAATTACAAACCCATTCAGGAATTGCTGCAGCACGTGACAGGCCGGAAATGGACCAGGCAGCGGGAAAACGAGCTGGACCTGATCCGTTCCACCTATGACCAGACGGTGGATGAGGCGCAGGCGCTGTCCGAGCAGCTTAACGAAATGACCCCGCTGATTGCGCAGCAGTTTGTCCGGCGGCTGATTTTTGGCCGCATCAAAAGTCCGGAGGAATGCGCGGCATTAGCCAGCCGGGCGGACATGGATTTTCATCACGAGTGGGTGCTGGCGATGTACCTTTCCTTCTCGGGCAAGGAAGCAGAAACGCAAATGGATCAGGCGGCGCTGACCGCATCGCGCTTTTCTCCCATGGGGGCCTTTGCCGCGCTGGGTGAGCTGCCCGGTGAAAACGCCCTTTGCGTTTTGATCAGCTTTGACGCAAGCGAGGACGCTGTTGCCCGACAGGTTTGGGAATATGCCCGGCAGCTTGATGCCTACATGCAGGAAAGCGGCGTCGCTCCCAATGTCATCGGCATTGGCTCCGCCTATCACAGTTTGCTGCAGATGAACGAATCGTTTGCGGAGGCTTGTGCGGCTGTTCAGCTGATGCCGCCTGACAAAAGGCTGTGGCGCTATGGCGACGTGGAGCCGGACAGCGGCACCTTGCCCGAAGACAGCTTTCACGGCCTGTCTCCCCTGTCCGTTTCGCTGCTAAGCGAAGGACTGCACCGCGGGGATTCCACCATTGCGCTTCGCGCGCTCAATGACATGCTTCAGAATATCGCTGCCGTAACCCACTCGCTGGCCTTTTTCCGCTTTTGCTGTTCCGAGCTGCTCACCACGCTGATTCGTCAGGCAAATAGCCTGCACCTTCCCCTGTCCAAAACCTCCATCCAGCATCTGATCACCATTACCTCGCCAGAGGAGTTTTCCCAGCAGGCTACCCAAATCGTCTCCGATCTTTGTGAAATTATGCGCCGGCGCATCAGTGAGGAGGATTCCTGCCTTAAGCGCCGTCTTATCGATTATATCCTGACCAATTTCAAAAGCCAAGATCTATCCATTCAGAGCGTGGCGGAAGGCACTGGCATTCCCCGGGGAGAAATCAGCACGCTGCTCAAGGAAGAAACCGGACAGGGTTTTGTGCAGTATGTTTCCTACCTTAGACTCAACGAATTCAAGCGCATGCTGGAGCAGAGCGATCTGACCATTCGCGAGCTGGTTTTGTACGTGGGCTATAATGACGTGCCCAATTTTCTGCGCAAGTTCAAATTTCTTGAGGGAATGACGCCCGGGCAATACCGACAGCTGCACAGGAAACAGCCATAAGCTCCGTCGGCAAAATGCCACAGGCAGTTCTTTCCCCCTTCCCGTCCTGAAAGCCTGCATTTATGCCAGCAGGCTCCAGTCCTCTTCCCCCGCCACCGCCACAAGGCGGTCCAGCGCTGTCAGCCGGTATGCGGATACCCAGGATACCAGCCAGTCGTTAAAATGCCCCCGTTCCTCGCAGTCAGGCCGGTATTTGGTCCACCGGCATTGGAAAAACCCTTCGTTCTGGCTGCCAAGAGGTCTGGGCAGGCCGTGGACCTTCTCTCCCTCCTGTGCCGTAATGCCCAGCAGGGATTGATCCCACATCATCCGCGCCCACAAAAGCCAGCGCTGCTGTCCCGTATGTTTCCACAGGCGGACAAATTCCGGCGTCAGCAGGGCGCCCCAGGGATCTATGGCATGATGCTCCGCAGAAATTGCGGTTCCGCCCTGCGTGCTGTATCCGTAGCGGGAAAAATCACTTGTGTCCGGATACAGCGCATCGTACTGAAACGCCCAGGAGAAAAAGTAATACGCGGCTTTCTGCGCATATTCCAGATATTTTTCATCCCCGGTGATTTCATACAGGTCCAGCGCTGAGACCACAAAGGGAAAGGCGGTTTCCTTGTCCACGGCCTCACAGTCGATAGCCCCTGCCATGCATCGAAAATGGTTCACATCGCGCTCCATGTAAAAATCCAGCGCCGTGGCGGCGGTTTTCAGGTATTCCTCACGCTTTGTCACACGCCAGGTGTCGATAAGGGCGTTCAGGATGAACCCTCCGACCGATCCCGTGGTGTCAAGGGCCTCACCCTGCATGCTCCACAGCTTGCCAAAGCCCCATTCCGCGCTGTAGTGGGCCACAAAAAAGTCGCAAATGCGGGTGGCAAAGCGCAGAAACTCCGGCTTCTCCAAGCCATTTTCCTTAAGCAGCGCATAGATCTTGGCCATTTCTGACGCGCCCCAGCCAAGATTGCAGGTTTCCGGCTGCCATCCCTGACAGAGCGCCGCTTTCTGATCAGGCCGCGGGCATTCGGCATAACGCTCAAAGTGAGGCAGGATCATACCGTTTTCCTGCTGTTGCGCCGCCCAGGTTTCCTGAATGTCAACGGCCGTATCCAGCAGTTCCCGGTCGTTTCGCCGGATTGCTTCAATCATCATCAGCCGGGCCGTAAGAAAGCCTTGTCCTGCCCAGCCCATTTCAAAAATGATGCGGTGAAAGCCGTATGTGTTGTATTCCCGAAGTCCCATCAGGCGCCGCATCTCTTCCGGGGTGAGCTTTGACCCCATATGTCCCGCCTGCAAATGGGACAGCTTTGTGTCGATGCCGGCGATAATCAGCTTTTTCCCCTGCCATGGATAGATGAGCCTTTTCAAATAGCTCATTCCCAGTTCCCACACTCTTTCAGGAGTGAAGCGAGGGCCCTTGCGATAGGGAAATACTTCAGGCATTCGGTCCAGCAGATTTGCGGAGGCAAAATGTTCCCATTTGGGTACGCAGGCAAAGATATAGAAGGCGATCGAAAGGTTTTCGCCCGGAGTCAGGGTGAAATACTCGTCATAACGCTGCGTCATTTTGTTTTTTCCGCTATAGGTTACAGGGGCTTCGGTTACCGGATAATAAATGCGGTGAAGGAATGTGCCGTCCTCCTGCCTGACCAGGCTTGCGGAGGTTCTAAGGCTTTCCTTATCCTGATCCGAGGCAAAGAGCGCAAGCCCGACGTCGCGGTTCTCCGTAAGCGTGCAGGACGGAATGCCCATGCGGTCATAGGCAAAGATCCATGGTTTCCCATCATAGGTCAGTCCCTTGGGGGAATTGCCGCTGCCCCACTGGTTGCCGTTATACAGAATGCAGGGCATAAGATAATCCTGGGGTTTGAAACGGGTTTCGAGCTGCGCAACGAGTTTGACGCGGCGGGTGCGCCCGCTTTGATTGGTCACCTTGCGGCAGACCCGAAACAGGCCGTTTCCCAAGTCGTCAATGTGATCCCGGGATAAGAATCCGGCATCGTGCGCCGTATGCAGCTCATCATATTCTTCCACCAGCATGGGCGCCAAAGAGGCAATGGCATCCCGACTGCGCTCCCGGCTCCAGCAATAGGCCCCATCTTTTACGTATAGTTCCACCAGGCAGACCTCCTCTGTCTCTCTCTTCCCCAGATGATAGCAGATTGAAGCTGCGCAGACAATTTGTAATGCTGTGCGGGGAATATGTAATCCTGCTGCGAAAGGGCTGGAGCCTGCTTAGACCCCTCCTCCGTCTTGAAAACGTCCCATAATAAAAGCGGGAAGGAGGCTGGGTTCCTCCCCGCCTGTATTTGTATAACGAAAACCACTCGCTAGGCGAGTGGTTCCAAAGAAGACTATAGTCGATACTGCAGAAAGAAGAACTCCCTTTGCTATAATGGGAGTGCGGTCTGCCAACTGCACAAGCCAAGCAAAGGGAGGTCATTCGGAGTGAACGACGTAAATAGTTTATCGCACAAGGTGGAATTGCAAATATCATATAGTATTTGCACCGAAATATCGGCGCAAAGTGTTCTATGGGCAGAAGCGTAGAGAAGTAGGAGAGATTCTGCGAACACTGTGTAACTGGAAGAAAGTGAAAATCATAGAGGCAGAAGTATGCCCAGACCACATACACATGCTGGTAGAGATACCTCCCAAATACTCGGTATCAAGTTTTATGGGATACCTGAAAGGGAAGAGCAGCCTGATGATATACGAAAAGCACCCGGAATTGAAGTATAAATACCGCAACCGGGAGTTCTGGTGCAGAGGGTACTACGTCGACACAGCGGGCAAAAATGCAAAGAAAATAGAAGAATACATACGGCACTAGCTGGAAGAAGACAAAGCTGGAGAACAGTTGACGATGGGAAACTTCTAAAAAGCCCGTTTACGGGCGGCAAGTAACAATACTTCGCGACTGGCAGACCGTACCAATGCGACGTGACGCGTGCGCTAGTATTCCAGGGTTTTACCCGTCTATGAAAAACCCCCGGCTTTGCCGGGGGATATTTATTTATCCTGGTGCTCTTCCGTCTTTTTCTTGCGCAATAATCACCGCCTGTTTTTTGGGAGAAGGACGGTTCTAATGTTTTGCTGCTGATGTGACCATTTCAAGCTGATACGCATGGCGTATATACGGATTCGACCCACGTCAAGGCCAAAGCTACCAAGCACAAAAAGACAACGGTGGCGGTCGAGCGAACGCCCAAAGCGTATCTGGAAGAGCTGGACGAGGCCATCGGGCAGGACCACAGGGAGGTGGGCAAGAAGCCCTTCGATAAGAAGGACGACGATGATAACCCGCCGACCCGGGAGATCAGCAAAAGTGGACAGCTGCATAGGGAAGGCAAGCCGGACGGCTTCCATTACAGCGAACACCGAACCGTGGACAGCAAGCACAACATTGTAGTAAATGTACGGATAACTCCGGGCAATATCAACGACGTAGAACCCGTAGCAGAGATACTATAAGGATATTGAAAAGCGACTGGGGAAGCAGCCCAAGTACATGGGACTGGACGCGGAATCCCACAGTGCGCCAGTGTGTCAGTGTGTCACCAGCTGGTGCAAGCCGGGATACCGCCGGTAGTAGGCTACCGGAGGCGTACGCACAAGGGGCACTATTTCGGGAAATATCGTTTCACCTTTGACCCAATCAAGAACGTTTACCTGTGTCCGCAAGGGCACGAGCTGACATGGCGCACAACCAACCGGGAAGGGTATCGGGAATACAGGAGCGATCCCAGGACATGCAGGGACTGCTCCAAACGGACGAAATGCTTCCCGGCCCATTCCAGCAGAAGGCAGGTGAAGCACCATGTATGGCAGGATGCATTGGAGCAGGCGGATGCGTTTACGAAGACAAGCAGCGGCAAACGCATCTACGCCTGGCGCAAGGAAACCATTGAACGATCTTTCGCAGAAGCCAAAGAGCTGCATGGCCTGCGCTATGCCCGCATACTCGGAATCCGCACCAGGGTCAATCCCAAGTTCTGTGTAAACTCCGTTTGGGTGGGAATAGAGCAAAGTGATAACAGGGCGGCAGCGGATTTGTCCGGCTGCCGACTTGTTTGCATCATAACGCCGGTGGGGATGGATGTCAAGGGCGGCGAAGCTGAACTGCACCCCAAAAGTTGGACCGTTGTTACGCGGCAAATCCGCACTGGACTCGGTATTGGACAGGGCTTAACCCGTTCACTTGGCTTTCATCCAATTGTGGTTATAGTATTCAAAATAAGCGACTAGTTCCGGATAAAACTCATTTAAGGGTTGGAATGGCCGCAGGTAAAGCAATTCGGATTTTAATATGTCAAAGAAGGAGACGGAGGTGCGGACAGAAAGTTGGACTACAAGAACAAGGAGACGACTGAATGTCTACAAAAGAACAGGAAGAAATAGCACTGAAAGAGCATGAACGGTTGGGATCTGTGCATGCAGTGATCCGACGGTTGGGATATCCGAGCAAATCCACTCTTTACCATTGGTATGAACGCCGGAATGCCGGCCTGGAGAATAGGCATGGTCATACGGCAGAGATTCTCGAAAAAAGCGATCATAAATGCAACACGCCGGATCATCCAAGGCATCCATCAGCTGAATTCAAATACGAGGTACTGCGCCGTTGCTTTGAGCTCGGCGAGGATGTAGAATATGTATCGAGAGAAATCGGATACAGTCGTATGAGCATATATACATGGCAAAGAAAATACTTGAAGTACGGGATGGTTGGCCTTATGGCAAAGAGAAAAAGTATTCTAAGAAAACCGTTGCCTCCGAATGCTCTAAGGCCCCAATCTGAGGAGATGCTGGCACTTCAAGAACAGGTTCGGCATTTACAGTTTGAAGTGGATGTATTGAAGGAGGCCCTCGCAGGATTCAAAAAAGACCCAGGCGTCGATCTGACAGCACTCAAAAACCGTGAAAAGGCAGTGATCATCGGCGCCTTGAGGGAGAAATATGCACTGCCAATGCTTTTGACCTACTTTCATATGGCCAGAAGCAGCTACTACTACCAGCAAGCTGTTATGAATAAGCCGGATAAAGATCTTCCCTTTCGTGGGCAGATCACATCGGTTTTCCACGAAAACAGAGGAGTATATGGCTATCGCCGAATTCATCTGGCGTTGAAGAGAAAAGGTATAACACTCTCTGAAAAAGGAATCCGTCACATGATGAAGGAAAAGAGATTGGCTGCTTTGGTACCCAAACGGGCAAAATATAGCTCATACTTAGGAGAAATTACCCCGGAAGTGGATAACATTATTTCACGCGATTTTCATGCAAAACAGCCATATGAAAAGTTACTGACCGATATTACGGAGTTTGCGCTTCACGATGGCAAGCTATATCTCTGCGCAATGATCGATTGCTTTGATGGGATGGTTATAGGTTGGAGGAGTGGCCCTCGTCCCAATGCTGATCTGGTCAACACGATGTTGGATGGGGTGATTGCCGAGTTGCCAGATGGCTGTTATCCGACGGTACATTCAGACATCATTACCGATGGCCCGGATGGATTCAACGAATGAGGGAAGCTGGACTTACTCGATCCATGTCTAAAAAGGGGTGTTCTCCTGATAATGCAGCCTGTGAAGGCTTCTATTGAAAAACGAAATGTTTTATGGACACTCATGGATAGGAGTCTCACCAGACGATTTTGCCCAAGAACTTGATGACTCTATCAATTGGTATAACTGCAAACGCATCAATCTGTCATTAGGCGGACTCAGCCCTATAGAATATAGACAGCGCCTTGGATGCGCCGTATGACTTGTCCAACTTTCTGTCCGCACCCTCGACCCATCCGCCCTGGGCCTGGACAGTCACTACCATCTGTTGAAGCCGGAATTCGGCTGTTCCCGCAAGCGTGTCCACCGGCAGATGCGGCTTTCAGGGATCGCCTCTGTGAGACGCTGGGCCTACAAAGTCACCACCAACTCCCGGCACAGCCATCCCGTCGCCTCCAATCTTCTCTTTTTTGAGCAACCAAATCAGGCCTGGGGGCGATATTACCTGCATTCCCACCGGAGAGGGCTGGCTCTATCCGGCCATCATCAAGGGCTTGTGTACCTACAAAAGGGTGGGCTATGCCTTTTCCAGTGCTATTGATACCGTGATGACCCTGGAAGCGCTGGACATGGCAGTCCGCCGCTGCAGCCCGCCCAAGGGACTCATCTTTCACAGTGAACGGGGCGTCCAATGCGCCGCGTTCGCCTTCCGGGAACGGCTGGAGTTCTATGGAATCCGGTAGAGCATCTCCCGCAAGGGCGATCCCTACGACAATGCCGTGGCAGAGCATTTCTTCAGCCGCCTCAAGCGCGAGCTGATCCATCTCAAGCACTATCCCACCAGTGCCAGCCGCACAGACCGACGTATTGGCCTGTCTGGAGGCCTTCTACAACTCAGTACGGCCACCTTCCGCATTAGGATGGCAATCTCCTGCACAGTTTGAGGCCACCCTTCCGCCACCTCAGGCAGCATGAACGAGCGTCTTCCTGAATGTCAAAGATTCACTCCCGCTTTTTTACGTGCTTTCGTGTCCGTTTTTCCGGGAAGGTCTCACTCCTTGATCTGTACTTCTGCGCATACACCATCAGGGACTGGGTTTTATTTTGATGAGACTTGAGCTCCTTTCGTAGTTGTCCGCAATCCAACTATGTCAGATGGGCGCTCAGGTCTCATCTTTTTTTCATTACCGTCCAATATGTATCATAACACTACATTTCGAAATTTTTTCAACAAAAATTATTGCTATTTTATCCTTTATACGATAAAATTATTGTTGAAATATTGCTGGAGGTTTCTCACATGAAAGATTGCGTAACATTAAGCGTAGAAATCGCCAAAGAAGTTACTGACAACCTGAGCCGCGTCGATCCTGAAGCCACAGAGGCGCTACTGGAGGCCATCCGTGAGGCAAAGCGCGTATTTTTCGCGGGCCGGGGCCGGTCACTTCTGATGCTTCGCGGCCTGGCCATGAGGCTGATGCACCTGGGCCTCTGCGTCTACGTGACGGGCGAAACCGTCACGCCTGCAGCCGGTCCGGGCGATCTTTTGCTGATTGGATCGGGCAGCGGAGAGACCACCACGCTGGTGCCTCTGGCGCAGCAGGCGCATAAGCTGGGCATGCGTGTGGCGCTTCTGACCATCTTTCCCGATTCCACCCTTGCTCGACTGGCGGACCATGTGGTGGTGATACCCGGTACATCGGGCAAAAGGCCTGGAAACGACGCGCCGCTCTCCCTGCAGCCTGGCGGCAATCTGTTTGAGCAGTCCATGCTGCTGCTGTGCGACGCTGCTGCCCTGTGCGTGGCCCAACGCATGGGCCTTGCGCTGAACGACGATACCATCATGAGCCGGCACGCCAATCTGGAATAGCTGGTGCGCCAACTATATAAGGAGGTAGGAATGCATGCGAAAACTTCTCAACAACCCCAGGAAATATGTGGATGATATGCTCACCGGCCTGCTCAGCGCCTATGGCGACCGCCTGGTCCCCGTGGGCGGAGACCCCCGCGTGCTGGCGAGGCGCGATCCGCCCCCAACACCTCGCGTGGGTGTGGTCACCGCAGGGGGAAGCGGCCATTTGCCACTGTTTCTGGGCTATGTGGGCCAGGGCATGCTGGATGGATGTACCGTGGGCAACGTGTTTGCCTCACCCCCGGCACGGCGCATGGCTGAAATGATTCGCGCCTGTAACTTTGGCCGAGGCGTGCTGTGTGTGTACGGTAACTATACCGGCGATGTGATGAACCTGTCTCTGGCCCGCGAAATGGCCGATTTTGACGGAATTCCCACGGCCGTGGTGCTGGGGCGCGACGATGTGGCCAGCAGCCCGGAGGAGACGCGCAACCGGCGCCGGGGCGTGGCGGGCATCGTATACGTATACAAGATAGCAGGTGCGGCCGCGGCTGCCGGGCTGAATCTGGAGGAGGTAGCCCGTTTGGCGCAAAAGGCCGCAGACCATACCCGCTCCATGGGGGTGGCACTGTCACCCTGCGTGCTGCCGGAGGTAGGCCGCCCGTCCTTTTCCATAGCGGAGGGACGTATGGAAATCGGTATGGGAATTCATGGCGAACCTGGCATTGACGAGTCTCCCTTGCTGACAGCCAATGAAACAGCCGACCTGATGCTGGAAAAGCTCACCGCCGACGCGCCCCTGCACGCAGGCGACGAGGTATCCGTAATGGTCAACGGGCTGGGTGCCACTCCGCTGGAAGAACTGCTCATCGTGTACGGCCGGCTGAGCCGGCTTATCAATGAGCGGGGCGCACGGGTGATCATGCCGCACATCGGCGAATTTGCCACCTCCATGGAAATGACGGGCTTGTCCGTATCCCTGCTGAGGGTGGATGACGAGCTGCGCCCCTACCTGACCGCGCCGGCCATGACCCCCTTCTACTGCAGTATGAACAAGTGAAAAGGAGGCTTTTGCGTGAACAGCAATGATGTAAGGCGCGGCGTCGGCCGAATCAGCAGGCGCATGGCATGCGAGCGAGAGGCACTGTGCGCTCTGGATGCTCAGAGCGGCGACGGCGACCTTGGCGTATCCATGAACGACGGATTTGCCGCCGTGCAGAACTGGCTTGTGAAAACCACTGAAACCGACCTGGGGCGGCTGCTGCTTGGCATGAGCGGCGCGTTCAACGAGGCAGCGCCCTCTTCTCTGGGAACCATCCTGTCCCTGGGCATGGCGGGCATGGCGCGCGCGCTGAAGGGCAAGACACAGTGCGACCCGGGCGAACTGGCCGCCGCCATGCGGCGTGGCCTTGATGTGATGATGGAACGCGGCGGTGCCCGGCCAGGTGAAAAAACGGTGTTGGATGCCCTGTGCCCTGCGGTGGAGGCCCTTGAATGCCATGCCTCAGAGGGGCTGACGCAGGCTCTGGCGGCGGCGGCCGTCGCTGCGGGCGAGGGCGCGGAACGTACCCGCGGTATGACACCCCGACATGGGCGCGCAGCTTATTACGGAGAAAAAAATCTGGGCCGTCTGGATGGCGGCGCAGTAGCGGGACAACTGATTTTTGAGACTCTGGCCGCGAAGGACGAAGCGGAGGACTGAAGAAATGTCTTGGGCAGCGGGGGAGATTTCCCCGCTGTCTTTTGATCCACAAAAAAACCGGCCCGTTTGCGAAAATCCTTCGCTTGGGCCGGAAGCGGCATAAGGAGGCGTGTCAGCCAATGGGGGCGAACACAACAGGGGTGCCCAGCTCCTGAAAGCTCTGCCGCTCTTCGGGCGTGCAGCCGTCATCGGTAATGATCAGGCTCACTTCAGACAGCTTGCAGATGCCATGCATGTAGGTTTTGTTGATTTTGGTATGGTCACACAGCACGATGGTGCTTTGCGAATGAGAGGCCATCAGCCGTTTGACAGGCATGCGGTTGGCGGAATCCTGCAGGGTGCAGGTGCAGCCGTTGGCCTTGGAGATGCCGTTGATGCCCATGAAATAGTAATCAAAAAACATGTTGGAAAACAGGTTGAGCGAGCTGGTGGTATCAAAGGCGTCCACCTCGGGCGCATAGATGCCGCCGGCCAGCGCCAGACGAATGTTGGGGTTGGTGACCATCAGGTTGGCAATGTTGAGCGAGCTGGTAGCCACATTGAGCGGAAAATCGCATTTACTGATGCTCTGCGCTGCAATATAGCAGGTGGAGCCCAGGTCGATCGCGATGGACTGATTCTGGCGAAGCAGCCCGCTGTCCATGATGTAGCGGGCGATGGCCTGCTTTTCGGCGGTGTTCGTGCCCAGGCGCGAATTCATACGAAAGGTGTCCAGCGGGGGCGTTTTGGCGTCCGACAGACGGGAAGCCCCACCGTGGGTGCGGGTAATCATGCCTGCCTTGTCCAATTCGCGCAGATCGTTGCGGATGGTGGCCTCGCTGCACTGCAGGGCGTTGCAAAGGTCGTAGGTACTCATGGCGCTGTTGGCGTCCAGCAGCTCCAAGATCCGGTTTTGACGTATGCCGCGCTTGGAAAACATGGAAGCAGGCGTATCAGTCATGGCGAATACCTCTCGATCCTTCATCAATGATTTTCAATTCAATTATATAATAAGCGAAAATATCCGTCAATCCTGAAAAATCGAAAAAAAACAAAGCGGTAGAATGTGTCATATACGGCATCTTCAACCGGCTGATTAAAAATCCGGAAGGATTTCGCTAACAGGAGAGGGCTGAAACGAGGTTAAAACGAATGTCATAGATGCTGTTTTATTCTGAATCATCAATGATTTTACTTTTTTATCACAAAAACAATCATTTTTTTATCGAAAAATGATTGACAACAAAATTTTTTGCGTTATAATAGGGATGAACGATAAATGTGATGCCAAAAACAAAAAAACGCGCAATATTCTATCGGTGCGCGAAAGGAGTTTTTTCATATGAAGCTGCAATACGCCATGGATACGTTTTCGATGGAAGAAGCGTTGGATAAGGTAAACTGTCTGCTGGGCGTGGTGGATGTGTTTGAAATCGGCACCCCCATGTTGCTGCGTTACGGACTGGAGGCCGTGCGCACGCTGCGCGCACGCTACCCGCAGGCCTGCCTGCTGGCCGACGCCAAAATCATGGATGGTGGCGAGCTGGAGGCTGACATGTGCTATCAGGCCGGTGCAAACATCACTACGGTGATGGGCCTGGCCAATCCTGGAACGCTTGAAGGTGCTCTGCGAAGTGCCCGCCGCTGCGGCGGCCGCCTGCTGGCCGATATGCTCAACGTGACTGATTTGACGGCACAGGCGGCCCACCTGCACGACATGGGCGTAGACCTGATCTGCGTGCACAACGCCACCGATGTGCTGGATATGCAACGCACCGTTGCAGAGGCGCAACGCGTAGCGCAGGCCGTTCCGCCGGAATGTCTGGTCATTGCAGGAGGCATCAACCCCGATACGGTGGCGCAGCTCAAGCGTTTCAATCCCGGCACCCTGATTGTAGGGCACGCCATCACCGTGGCCCACAATCCCAGGGAAATGGCGCTTACCCTGCGTCGCCTGTATGAAAACGCCTGAAGGGAGCAAAGAAACGATGGAAACGTTGCAGCCGATGTTGGAAGCGATTCGCCATGAGGTGGAGCCCGTCATGGAACGGCTGGACCCCCATGCCCTGGACCGTGCCGTCCAGAGCATATGCCAGGCACGGCACATATTTGTGGCAGGCATGGGACGCAGCGGCTACATGATGCGTGCTTTCGCCATGCGGCTGATGCAGATGGGCCTATTGGTTTACATGGTGGGCGATACCAACACCCCCTGCGCTCAGGAGGGTGACCTGCTGGTTCTGGGGTCGGGTTCCGGAGAAACCGAAAGCCTGAAAAACTACGCCGCCAAGGCCCATAGGCTCGGAATTGAAACACTGGTGATCACCGGTCACCCCGAAAGCACCCTGGGCAGAGCTGCGGATGTGCTGGTGGTGCTCCCTGTCAACGAGGAGGCTCACAAGGATGAAACCGGCGCGATGATTGTTTATCGCCGGGAAAACGGGGGCGAGCGCATGCTCCTGGGTTCGCGCGTAGAGCTGTGCCTGCTGCTGGTGTGCGAGCTTTTGACCATGCTGGCCTTTCGCCGGCTGGGTGTGGAGGAGGCCGACATGATGCGCCGTCACGCGTGCTTTGAATAGAGCGTTGCTATGCTAAGGCATAGTGGCCAATACAAAACATGAAAAAGGAGCGAAGAAACATGACTAAGAGAATCGTTGGTTTCCTGGTGGTAATGTGCCTGCTGGTGGGCATGATGGCAGGCGGCAGCGCTGAAAAGCTGTGGGATGCGGCCGATTTCAAGTCCGACAAGCCGTCTTCGGAGTGGAAGCTGGCGCTGGTACCTCAGTACGGCCCCGCCTCCTGGTGGGTACGCGGCAACGAGGGCACCAAACAGTTTGCCGAGGATACCGGTTTGAACGCCTTTGAGGCCAGCCCCGTAACCCAGGACGTCGCCTCCCAGATTCAAACCGTAGAGGACCTGATCGCCCAGGGTGTGGATGCCATCTGCATTTGCCCCATCGACCCCGGCGCGATGGAATCCGTATTCGCCGAAGCGCTGGAAGCCGGCATCGTGGTGATTACCCATGAAGCAAACACCAACTGCAAAAACATTCTGTATGATATCGAAGCCTTCTCAAACGAGGACTTTGGCGCCATGACCGGTGAAAAAATCATCGAAACCATGGGCGGCGAAGGCACCTACGCCACGCTGGTGGGCCAGGTGACCAAGGCTTCCCACATGGCCTGGACCGAGGGCGCCGTAAACTACATCAAGGAAAACTGCCCCGAAATTCAGCTGCTCAACGACGAGTATCCCAACGGTACGTCCGACGATACCTACGAGGGCGCCTACAATGCCGCCAAGGAGCTTTTGACCAAGTATCCGGAAATCAAGCTCTTCCGTACCTGCAGCTCGCTGGAGCCCACGGGCGTGGCCAAGGCCATTGAGGAACTCGGTCTACAGGGCCAGGTGAAAATCGTGGGCACCGGCACTCCCAACGACCTGCGCGGCCTTGTGGAGGACGGCACCATGTCCTACATCTGCACGTGGGACCCCGCTGCCGCCTGCTATGCCATGCTGACTCTGGCCCAGAAGATTCTCAGCGGCGAACCCATTGAGGATGGCGTGGACCTGAAGGCCGAGGGCTGGAATGAGATGCATTTCTTTGACGAGGACCAGACCGCGCTGGCCGGTCAGGGCTGGCTGGTGATTGACAAGAACAACGTCAACGATTACGACTTCTGATCCGCTTCCGGCAGCGCATGGCGGGGAAGGGGAATATCCACCCCCTTCCCCGTCTGTGCTCTGGCCCGCTTCATTTAAGGAAGGTGTCCGCATGGATGACGTAGTGATCTCGGTAGAAAACATCAGCAAATCCTTTGGCGGCGTTAACGCGCTTCAGCAGGTCTCCATGACCGTTCGCAGGGGAGAGATTCACTGCCTCGCGGGCGAGAACGGATCCGGCAAGTCCACGCTGATCAAGGTGATTTCCGGCTATTACAGGCCCGATTCCGGCACCATCCGGATTGACGGGCGCACCTTCACCTCGCTTACGCCCGCAGAATCCATCCGCCATGGCGTACAGGTGATCTATCAGGATTTTTCGCTGTTTCCCAACCTGTCGGTCATGGAAAATCTGGCCCTGAACGCCGAGGTGGCGCGCGGGTCCCATCTGGTCAGCTATCGCCGCATGCGCGAAACCGCACAGCAGGCGGTGGAAAAAATCGGCTTGGATGTGGATATGAACGCCCGTGTCGCCGACCTGTCCGTGGCCGACCGGCAGATGATTGCCATTGCGCGTGCGCTGGCGCACAAGGCCAAGGTGGTCATCATGGACGAGGCGACCGCCTCGCTGACCCGCAAAGAAGTCAACCGCCTGTTTGATGTGATCCACGCCATGCGCGACGAGGGTGTGGCGGTGGTGTTTGTATCACATAAACTGGACGAGGTATTCGAAATCTCCGATGCCATCACCATTTTCCGAAATGGCAAAAACGTGGTTTCATGCCCGGCGAATGAAATGGACGAGGCCCGGTTTTCCTACTGCATGACCGGGCGAGAAATACAGGCCGCGCAGACTACGCCCCCGGTGGGCGACCCAGGCCAGGTGGCGCTGGAGGCTCGTGGCCTGTGCTGTGCCGGTTGCTTTGAAAACGTGGACTTCGAGCTGCGCCGGGGAGAAATTCTGGGCATTGCGGGGCAGCTGGGTTCAGGCCGTACCGAGCTGGCCATGGCACTCTTTGGCCTGCGGCCCATCACGGGCGGCGAGCTGCGCGTGGGGGGCAAGCCCGTGAAGCTGCGCAGCGTTCAGGACGCCCAGCGCCTGGGGATTGCCTACGTGCCGGAAGACCGGCTTACGGAAGGGCTTTTCATGCCCCAGTCCATTGTGCGTAACGTAGCCATCACCCACCTTGGGGCAGTCAGCCGCCGTGGCGGCCTTTTGAACAAGCACCGCGCCGCCCGGGAAACCGACAACTGGATTCAAACGCTGTCCATCGCCACAGATTCGCGTGAGGCCGCGGCGCAGAAGCTGTCCGGCGGCAACCAGCAAAAGGTGGTGTTGGCCAAGTGGCTGGCCATCAAGCCCGATATCCTGATTCTCAACGGACCCACTGTGGGCGTGGATATCGGCGCCAAGCAGGACATTTACGATCTGCTGCGCCGCTATGCCGGAGAGGGCATGTCCATCCTCATTGCCTCCGACGACGTACGCGAAGTGGAAACGCTTTGCAACCGCGTGCTTGTGCTTAGGGGAGGGCGGGTATCCCGTTTTTTGACCGGCGCTGAAATTACTCAGACCTCACTGACAGAAGCCGCGATTTGATCAAAGGAGGGATTTGTGGCATGCGCCTGGTCAAAAAGCTGCTCAACCACACGGAAACCTATGTGATTTTGATTGCCCTGCTGCTTGGCGTGGCGGTGGAGGCCGTTTCGCACCAGTTTTTCAGCAATACGGGCATGGTAAACCTGGCCCGCATCTCCATGATCTACCTGATATTTGGCGTGGCGGAGATGCTCTCGCTCGTTTGCGCCGGGCCGGACGTATCCTACCCGGCCATCGCCAGCCTGTCAGCCTTTCTGGCCGCCAGTCTCTTAGGAGTTTGGCGTCCCAATTCTGTGTTCTTCTCTGCTTCCTCTACAGTTTCTTCTCGTCTCATATCATGCCGTACGGCGGATACACCTAATCGCAAATTTTCCATCTAATTTCCTGCTTTTAACCGCTTTTCAAAAGTCGTATTAGCAAGAAATTAGCAGGAAGAGGGATTTGCTGCCCGGCAAGACAGCATCAAAATGGCCCATCTGGCGACATATTCAGGAGGTAAAATCATGGAACAGAAAAAGGAAGAAATGCAGCCCCAGACCCGCGCTTACACGGTGGAAGAGATCGCAGCCATCCTCCATATCGGGCGGTCATCCGCATATACCTTAGTCAAGAAAGGGTACTTCAAGAGTGTACGCATTGGCACCGCCATCCGGATCTCCAGGAAGTCCTTCGACGAGTGGCTGGATCAATTGGAATTGTAATGCAGAGGAGCGTGCCATGGCAAAACCGTGGTACGTTCCTTTGCGTTACAACCAAAATTTCTGTTTGAAAATAAACTCAAATCTTTTCCGTCATATAACCTCTCTTCATGATATAATCACAATATAAGTGAAACTGCTATTCCCCCAAGAGAGAGGAGGTGAAGTGTATGGGAAAGTATACGGACGATGAGATCCGGGCAATGCCGAAAATTACGGCCAAAATTGCCGCAGACTATCTCGGCATATCCCCCATGATGGTGACCTTGGGTATGAGAAACAATGTTCTTCCAATCGGTTTCGCCATCAAAAAGGAGGACCGATACAGCGAGAGCTGGAGTTACAACATCATTCCGGAGCGGTTGATCGCCTATAACCATGGCAGAATCAATGAGGTGCAGGTTCAGAATATTGAAAAGAACCTGAATACCATCATCAGTCAATTTGAAGAGATGAAACGCGATTTGGTTTTTCTATTAAAAGAAAACGAGGAATTGGAGGGATAAAACAGTTTTTAGCGATCCTTGCAGATACTGAATCACCAGAAACACAGCCCCTTCAGATCGAAGAGAGAAAAGCAGCGGTTTTGGATAAACAGGAGGTGAGAGCAGTGATGTCGTCCACTACGGTTCGTCTGACGCGAAAGGAACTTTATGAAGAAATTTGGAAAATATCTGTGGCAGGTGTATCCAAAAAATATGGTATCCCATATGCCAGATGTCTGGCAAAGATCAAGGCGGCCCAAATTCCTGTTCCTCCCTCTGGATATTGGACCAAACTCAACTTCGGAAAATCTGTGGAACAGACGCCTCTCTCTGGGGATGGGGATGCTGTCGTTGAACTGCTGCAGGAGACATCACTCAGTACCGCAGATGAAAAGAAAACAGAGCAAGTTCTCCCCCTCCAAGAGGAAACTGCCTCCGAGCCGTCCAGTGCATCCTCTCCAGTAGATACACCCCCACAAAAGCCTCCAGAGGTTGAGATTGCTCAGATGAACGTCACTCCACCAGAAACAATTGAAAAGTTTGGACAAGCCTATAATGTGTATCATCGGGAAACACTGTATCAGGAAGTTTGGACCATGCCGGTAACAGAGGTGGCGAAACGATACAAAGTTTCCGATGTTGCCATCCACAAAGTCTGCAAGTCGTTGGATATTCCAACCCCGCCGCAGGGGTATTGGGCAAAATTGCGGGCCGGAAAACCCGTAAAGAAACTGCCCCTCCCGCCCGGAAAAGAACAGACAAAACTGGGGATACAGACCGGGATCAGCCACCTGGCCAATCCCCCAAAGACCACAGCATCTCTGGAATTTCTGCCTGAAGAAGAGCGGCAAGTGGTGCTGAATGTGGCGGCACAGATCTTGCTGCCTCAGGAACACGCCCGTATGCGGCCGGAGATCGTGGCGCACCGAAAGCGGATCGCAGAATGGAACAAGAGGAAGCGCCAGCAGGAGCGGAAATTCGGCGCAAACTGGAATCGCGGGAGGCGGGAAGTTCCGCCTCCATTCGACGAAGGAGTTTCAGAAGAGCAGCAACCGAGGATCTTTCGATTAATCGATGCGTTGGCCAAAGCGATGGTACCGTTGGGGTGGCGTTTAACGGAGGATCTTCGATTTGCAAGAGAGCAGGATGCGGTCACGCTCACATTTTCTGAGTCGACTGATCAGATCTTACATACCCCAACAAAAGAAGAAAATCTCAAACTATTAGAATATGAGGAAGAGCGCAAAAAATATTCTTGGGCAGCGAAGCCACAAATTCGTAAATATGATTCCGTTTACAATGGCCGCTTGAGTCTGTGTGTCAATGGCGCAAGAACATTTCGGGATTGCCGATCCTATGTTCTGGAAGACCGTTTGGGAGATATGATGCTCTCCATCTATGGTGAGGCGGAGCAGGTAAAGCAAGCACGCTTGGCTCGGGAGGAGGCAGAGCGGCAGCGCCAGGAGCAGGAAAGAAAGCGGGAGGAGCGGCGTCAACGGTATAATGAAGAAGTGGATCGAACGCTGGCCCTTGTCAACTGCGCATCCGACTATGAAATTGCGTGCAGAATCCGTTCCTATGTTTCTGCCATGGAAAAAGCCCATGCAGATCAGGATCTTTCTGCATGGGCGTCTTGGGCTCGCGCAAAAGCGGATTGGTACGACCCTACAATCGCAAAAGAGGACGAACTTCTGGGCAAGCGGGAACATGAAAAGAGTCAAGAGAGCAAAGGGCCTCAGCACAAGGGATACCGGTGGTAACGAAAAGGTATGCGCACCTTCTAAGTTGGATAGAATAGTGGTGGATTTATCAATACAAGTCAACAATTATTTAAACTATACTTTAAATAATTGTTGACAAAGATGAAAATTGGCGCTACTATATTTCTGAAGGAGGTGATTGCATGGCGATCATCAGCAAGGAAGGATTGCTGAAAGTACTGGTCTCCTACAACCCCTGGTGGAAAACCGGAGTCGTAAACCCCAAACTGTCCAAAACTTATAAGCGCTTTGCCTTTTACGAGGCCATGAAGCGCCTGAATCAGACCGACATCCGGCGCACAGTGGTTTTAACAGGGACCAGACGGGTTGGAAAGACCACCATACAGTACCAGATGATCGAGGCCCTGCTTCAAAGCGGTGTTCCGCCCCAGAAAATCGTCTTTATCTCCATGGACCATCCCATGCTGAAGCTGAGCGCCATGAATGAGATCCTGGAGTGCTATCACGAAAATATCTATCCGGAGCAGGATGTCTACTACTTTTTTGACGAGATCCAGTATGCGCAGGATTGGGACAAATGGCTGAAGACGATCTACGATATGCAGCCGGACACAAAAATGGTGGCTACCGGCTCGGCCAGTCCGGTTTTGATCAAAGGGAGCCAGGAGAGCGGCGCTGGTCGATGGTCGGCGATCCAAGTTCCCACGCTGTCCTTCTATGAGTACTGTGAACTGCTGAATGTGGATCGCCCCGACCTGCCGGACAATTTAAAAATCACGCCGCTGGTATATAAGACCCAGCAGGAACGCACCCAGATCATGCTGCAGCTCTCCAAGGTGCAGAATCACTTTAACCGCTATCTGCAAGTGGGCGGGTTCCCCGAACTGGCTCTGGCTGATAACGACATTCTGGCCCAGCAGATTATGCGGGAAGATGTGGTAGACAAAGTACTCAAGCGGGATCTGCCCTCCCTTTATAAGATCCGCAATGCGACAGAGTTAGAGCGAATCTTTCTTTATCTGTGCAATGTTTCTTCTGAGATCGTCTCTATCGAAGCAATTGCGAAGGAACTGAATGGTGTTTCCAGACCTACCGTAGAAAATTATATTGAATATTTGGAAAGTGCAAACCTAATTTATCAGAGCTGGCCCGTCAATATGGGGGGAAAAAAGGTCCTGAAAGCGAGTCCTAAAATCTATATTGCTGATGCGGCGATCCGCAATGCGGTTTTAATGGACGACTCTATGCTGAGTGATCCGGTCGAGATGGGGAAGGTAGTGGAAACCGCGGTTTATAAGCATGTAGCTGCATTTTATTATCAGCAGGCTGCGTCAGTAGGATATTATCGCGGCGGCAAGCGGGGGAAAGAAGTCGATGTCGTGGTGGAATACGCCAATTCCAGGAACATCCTCATCGAAGTGAAATACCGGGAGGGCGCCCCTATCCCGGATGATTCCGCGATCGTAGAGTTAAGCGGAGAGGCCGCGGCTTCCATCGTGGTAACCAAAACCGCCGATGATTTTGGCGTCCACAATACGAAGAGCGGAAAAGATCTAATCCGTATCCCGGCCTTTGCGTTCCTCTATCTGCTTGGTCATGCAGAAAAGCATGGCTATCACGGAATGGAATAATGATAGAGTATAAGCAGGAGAGCGTGGTGCATGAGCGCCACGCTCTCTTGTTTGCTTCATAAGTTTCCGCTATATTTGCGTTGCCTCTATAAGTGAGAAAGCTAATAATGGATTCGAACGATTCTTAATAAAAATACGCATGAGGTTAGGAACTATCCGAAATTTCCTGTATAGATTTTATAACAATTCCAAGGATATTTTGATAGAAAATGATACAATACGGTACTGAAAGTGCCTAAAAGAACAAAAAAGCCTTATGTAGCTAGGTCATAAATTGTTCGAAGCCGTTAGGAGTACGGCGTACCATTTCGTAAATTGTTCATATCATATCTTCCCGTGTTGTTTCTTCGCAAATTGTACTGCCTGGAGGCAGGTCAATTTGCACAAATTCCCCTGAAATATGCTGCCTTACAACGGCTTTTCAAATGTCGTATTAGCAAGGTATTAGCAGGAACCCCTTGTAACGAGGGCTTTCAGAGGCCATTTCAAAATGCTATTAGCACAGATGGAGGATAATCTTATGAGCACCAACACACCCAACGAAAAAGGAACGCCTCAAAGCAGAACATACACCGTGAATGACATCGCAGCCATTCTTGGTATCGGCCGCGCTTCGGCCTATAAACTCGCAAACTCCGGATTGTTCAAGACGATCCGCATCGGTAACATGATCCGCATCTCCAGAAAGTCTTTTGAAGATTGGCTGAAGATAGAGGGGCTGGAGGAAGAAACAGAATAAGTGGTAGGAGTGCCATAGGCCGCAAACCTATGGCACTCACTGCATTTAAAAACTCTAGATACTGTCGACAATAGTCAAATCAACGTACTTAGCCAGAGAACAATGCATC
>OHPR01000141.1_pt1 | contig 37963 bp, 39 predicted proteins | sample 1577761 | NCBI WGS metagenome assembly OHPR01 (sample SAMEA3879537, study PRJEB24766) | human gut metagenome | biome: human-associated habitat; feature: feces | place: USA | collected 1985/1987 | reverse complement strand
CTCCAGAGAAAAATGCCATAGCTGCATCTCCCATACCCGATGGGTGAAGACATGACGCGCCCGCCCCAAATCCTCCGTGAACCGGCAGGGCAGGCCCGCTTCACGCAACAGGGCTTCGGCGCGCTCCGGGCGCGTTTCGTCCTCCAGCAGACAGAACACGTACAGGCCGCCCAGCATGCGTTCATCCCGCCGCGTCACCAGCACGCGGCGCTTCCATGTCAACAGGCATACGGCTACGTCCACCCGCTTGGGAGGGCGCTTTTTTTCGTGCACAGGCAAAAGTGCCGCGTCGCCCTCGCGCGCCGCATCGCAAAGCCCGCGCCATGGGCAGTCGTCACAGTCGGGTTCGCCCGGGTGGCACAGCGTGGCGCCCAGCTCCATCAAAGCCTGATTGTAATCGCCGGGACGGTCCGCGGGAATATCGGCCGTCACCAGATTGCGGATGCGGCACTGCACAACCGGTCGGCCCACGTCCTCCCGTATGCCGTAAAAGCGTGAGGCCACGCGGTACACGTTGCCGTCCACCGCCGGTATACACAGCCCGAAGGCGATGCTGCCGATCGCTCCCGCTGTATAGGGCCCTACGCCCGGAAGGGACAGCAGCCCCTCGTAGCTTGTGGGAAAAGCGCCGCCATACACGCTCATAATGACCTGCGCCGCCTTTTGCAGGTTGCGCGCCCGGCTGTAATAGCCCAGGCCCTCCCAGGCCTTGAGCACCTGCTCCTGAGGGGCGTGTGCCAGGTCTGCCACGGTGGGAAAGAGCGCCAAAAATCGATTGTAATAGGACTTTACTGTCTCCGTGCGGGTCTGCTGCAACATGATCTCCGAAAGCCAGATGCGGTAGGGGTCGCGGGTGTGGCGCCACGGAAGATCGCGCCGTACGGCATCGTACCAGGCCAGCAGCGGCTCACAGGCGGGCATATCATCCTCTCCTTTCGCTTGCCTTGCTATTGTACCACAGGGCCATTCTTGCGCATGAATTGAATCTAAGAGAAAATAAAAGAAAAAAGAAGATATTAAAAGATAATTCGAGAAATCAAATCATCATATAATAATAGAAACCTTTTTTTCATCTGCATAGCCGAAAAACAGGTGAACAGCGGCTTGCCACTTGGCAGGAAATAACGTATAGTAAGGACTGTTGTTAGCACTCATTTAGCATGAGTGCTAACAAGGCTGAAACTACAATCGAACGGATAGGGAGGATACAGTGATGAACGTTAAGCCTTTGGGCGACCGTGTGGTCATCAAGAACGTTGAGATGGAAGAAACCACCAAGAGCGGCATTTTGCTCACCGGCACCGCTAAGGAAAAGCCCCAGATGGCTGAGGTGCTGGCCGTGGGCCCCGGCGGCATGGTGGACGGCAAGGAAGTCGTCATGAACGTGAAGCCCGGCGATAAGGTGATTTACTCCAAGTATGCCGGCACTGAAGTGAAAATTGACGGTCAGGAGATCATCATCGTGCGTCAGAGCGACATTCTGGCCACCGTGGAATGATCCATTTTTGAGCGACGCAATATAGAGGAGGAACATCATTATGGCAAAGCAGATTAAATACGGCGAGGAAGCCCGCCGCGCGCTGGAAAAAGGCGTTAACGCTCTGGCGGATACGGTGAAGATCACCCTTGGCCCCAAGGGCCGTAACGTGGTGCTGGACAAGAAGTTCGGCGCGCCCCTCATCACCAACGATGGCGTGACCATCGCCAAGGAAATCGAGCTGGAAGATCCCTTTGAGAATATGGGCGCCCAGCTGGTGAAGGAAGTTTCCACCAAGACCAACGACGTGGCCGGCGACGGCACCACCACCGCCACTTTGCTGGCTCAGGCCATCATCCGTGAGGGTCTGCGCAACCTGGCCGCGGGCGCCAATCCCATGGTGCTCAAGCGCGGCATCGAGGCGGGCGTGAACGCCGCTGTGGAAGCTCTGGCCAAGCTGAGCCAGCCCATTACCGGCAAGCAGTCCATTGCGCAGGTGGCCAGCATCTCCGCCGGTGACGATACCATCGGCAAGCTGATTTCCGAGGCCATGGAAACCGTGGGCAACGACGGCGTGATCACCGTTGAGGAAAGCAAGACCATGCGCACCGAAATGACCACCGTGGAAGGCATGCAGTTTGACCGCGGCTATGCCAGCGCCTACATGGTCACCGATACCGAGAAGATGGAAGCGGTGCTCGACAACCCCTACATCCTCATCACCGACAAGAAGATTTCCAATATTCAGGAGATCCTGCCCGTGCTTGAGCAGGTGGTGCAGTCCGGCAAGAAGCTGCTCATCATCGCCGAGGACGTGGAGGGCGAAGCCCTGGCCACGCTGGTTGTCAACAAGCTGCGCGGCACCTTCACCTGCGTTGCGGTCAAGGCTCCCGGCTTTGGCGATCGCCGCAAGGAAATGCTGCGTGATATCGCCGTCCTGACCGGCGGCCAGGTCATCAGCGACGAGCTGGGCATGGACCTTAAGGAAGCTACCATTGATATGCTGGGCAGCGCCCGCCAGGTGAAGGTGGACAAAGAGAATACCACCATCGTGGAAGGCGCCGGCAGCAAGGAAGACATCGCCGCGCGCGTTGCCTCCATCCGCAGCCAGATTGAGGACACCACCAGCGATTACGACAAGGAGAAGCTCCAGGAGCGTCTGGCCAAGCTGGCCGGCGGCGTGGCCGTCATCCAGGTGGGCGCCGCTACCGAAGTGGAAATGAAGGAGCGCAAGCTGCGCATTGAGGACGCTCTGGCCGCGACCCGCGCCGCTGTGGAAGAGGGCATCGTGCCTGGCGGCGGCATCGCGCTGCTCAACGTGCTGCCCGCTGTGCAGGCTGAACTGGCCAACTATGCCGGCGACGCCAAGACCGGTGTGGAAATCGTGGTGCGCGCTCTGGAGGAGCCCCTGCGTCAGATCAGCAAGAACGCCGGTATCGACGGCAGCGTGATCGTGGAGAACGTCAAGAACAGCCACAAGAACGGCTATGGCTATGACGCGCTCAAGGGCGAGTATGTGGATATGATCGAGCGCGGCATCATCGATCCTACCAAGGTGACCCGTTCCGCGCTGCAGAACGCCGCGAGCGTGGCCGCGATGGTGCTGACTACCGAGAGCCTCGTCGCCGACATCCCCGCTCCCGAACCCGCTGCTCCCGCTGGCGGCCCCGCTGGCATGGGCGGCATGTACTAAGCCGAATATCAAACGGAAAACTGGCCCGCACGGCATCTGCCATGCGGGCCATTTCCTGTTGTTTATTTTATCGAATAACAATAAAAATTAATTGACAAACAATAATACCTGTGATACGATCTTATTATTCCAATCCAGAAGGAGGTATTTTTCATGAAGAACACGACGGTGGCCGGACTGCTGCGGGCGGCGCTGGCATTGTGGACAGCCGCTGTCTTGACGGCAGCAGCCTACTTTGTTCCCGTATTCATGCGGCACATCTGCGCCGTTCGGCCGGAATTGGCAGGTTGGTACGGCTGGGGTGTAGCCTTTGGATGGCTGCTGGCGGCCATGATGCTATGGGCGTTTATGCTGTTGTGGCGGGTGATGGGGACCGTCGCACAAGGGCGGGCATTTGTGCGCAAAAATGCCACGCGCTTCAGGCGGGTGTGGCAACTGTCGGCGGCTAGTTTTACGCTATGCGCGGGACTGGGTATTTTCATGGTCCTGACCAATATCCTTCCGCCCTTTCTGGTGTTGACGGTCACAGGCCTTTTGCTGGCCACGGCCACGGCAGGGCTGGCCAGTTTCGCCCTCAGCGGCCTGTGTCAAAGCGCCGCCCTGCTGCGTGAGGAAAGCGAAATGACGGTATAAAGGAGGCAGCCATGGCAATTCAGGTCAATTTAGACGTCATGCTGGCCCGCCGCAAGATGACCCTGAGCGAGCTGGCATCCAAGGTGGACATCACGCTGGCCAATCTCAGCGTGCTCAAGACCGGCCGTGCACGCGCCATCCGCTTCAGCACGCTGGACAGGCTGTGCCGGGCGCTGGACTGCCAGCCCGGGGATCTGCTGGCCTATGTGCCGGGGGAGACGGAATAAGGATTGTCGACGCGTGGGATGAGCTTCCATGCGTCGATGTCATTTTCATAAGAATATAAATACTTATATTTACATAAAAATAAAAAACTTGAATTATAACCTTACAATACCTTATAATGATCCATATTGGTATGGTTTAGGAGGAGATGATATGACGCACGAAGCCATGCGTATGAAGCGGTTTGTTGTGGATCATTTTATAAAACTAATAGGGATCAGTATCTTCTTTTTTCTTGTCTGGGGAGGATGGCTTTTTCATCTGAATCCTAGGATTGACACAGAATATCGGATCAATACGCCTTACACTGATAGTGGATGGCTTACCATTGGCCGGCAAGGGGCAATACTGACAGAAATATTGTTTCACCTTCGTTGGTTCAATCCATATTTTGCATCACTAATGGGGTATTCTGTGCTATGTGTCACATCTCTAGGCATGGGATACTATTTGATAAGAGCACATCAGGGGCGAAACTGCACCTGGTCAATCTATGGATGGTTCGGGATCATTTGCTTTTCTCATCCGATTATGGCTGAGATGGTCTACTTTGATTTACAAATTATTCAGATTGCATGGGCATACATGCTTTCAATTGCAGCAGCCGCTTTGACCCTTGTCTGGGCTTTTCGAGGATACCGCCTGGCGGCACCTCTTTCGATGCTGTGTATGATCTGGGCTTTTTCAACATACCAGACCTTTGTCACAATATATATTGCTATTTGCGCCGCCGGGTATATACTGCACTTTCAGCGTGTTATCAAAGACGGAGTCCATAATGAGAATGCGTTTATAATCGCACTGAAAATCGTGTCGCTGTTTCTGGCAAGTTTTGCAATTAATCAATGGATTACAAGCATTTGGTTTTACAGCAGCGACTATCTGAATTACAAGTTATCATGGACAAGGGTATCGCTTAGAGAAGGTCTGTTGAGCGTCATACGGTATATTATCTCATCTCTTACGGGGAACAATTCGGTTTTTCATTCTGCTTGGTATCTGTTTTTTGCCTTGGGTGCTGTAATTTGTACGGTGATAAATGCTGCGCATGCAAAAGAGAAAGGGGTAAATCGTTGGATGTATTTGCTGGCAATGTTTGTGCTGCAGATATCTCCTTTCGCACTCGGTATTTATCTGGGCGAAGCGCCTCCGATACGGGCTCAGCTCGTCTATCCGATTGTGATGGCTTTCAATTGCCTGTTTTGCCTCGAATTCTGCGGAAAATGTAAATGGAGGCTAGCATACTATGGATGTACATTGCTGATGCTGGTTATGCTTTTTATGCAGGTTCAGACCACGACAAGACTTATTTATACCGATCAAGTCCGTGCAAAGGAAGATGTCAATATAATCGGAAGCATAATGAAAGAAGTAAAATTGATCAATGATGACAAACCTGTTGCCTTTATTGGAAGAAGACCTGCCACACTCAATCACGCTTGCCTTAAGGGGGATCTTATAGGAAAATCTGTTTTGGATTGGGACACCTATGCGTATCCGTTGTATATTCACTCAACTGCAAGAATTGTTGGGGCAGCAAATACGCTTGGCTATGCGTGTATTGGCGTTTCCGATGAGAGTATGATGGAGAGGGCATGTCAAGTAGCGCAGAACATGCCGACTTATCCAGCAACAGGTTCGGTTTACGATGCCGGCGAATTCGTGGTTGTGAAATTATCCGAGTAAAGCAAACGATATTTGCATAATCCCATTAATGGTAGAAAACATAGACGGGCATAACCGCATGTACTCAAGTTTCATATCTATAAGGGACAAAATTCGAGCAGGGGGATGGGGAGAACGGTTGTCCGTTACTGTTTACAGAAAAACAGTAAGCAAACTTGAAAAAGGATAAGTGAATCAATACTCCTTGTGCTCGCACACCCGCACCGACGCGAGGACAGAGCAGGCCAGCAGCACAAGCGCCGCCAGGAACAGCCAGCCGGTGCCGGCGGGCAGGGCAACAGGGAACACATCGGGAAACATCACCGTCAACGCGACAGGCAGCAGCACCACCACGATCATCACCATGCGTCCCTTCTGTACGCCAAAGCGGAACAACAGTGGCAGCATGATGGAAATCATGCACAGTCCAGCTGCAAGCAGCAGTCCGATCGTGGAAAACACCTCGTCCGGCGTGGCGCCCATCATCAGCGCGCAGACCGCCGACAGCAGGGCCATTGCCCCTGCACCCACCAGCGCCAGCAGATACTTGCTCAAGGCGAGATCGCGCCGCGTCACAGGCATGGTAAGGGCGTAGGCGTCCCATTTGCAGTTTTCGTCATAGGCCAGCGCGTTGACCGGGAGCAGCAGCACCATCACCGTCAGCATGCTGCTGATATAAACCGGGCTTTGCTGGGCAAAGCCGATCACGATAAACAGCGCCAGCAGCAGGGCCCATACGCGTATGGTCTGCTTGAGGTTGAGCAGGTCCTTCATCAGAAGTCCTTTCATCTCAATGTTCCTCCTTGATGTGATAGAGCATGATGTCCTCCAGTGTGGCCGGCTGATGCGCCATACCGGCAGGCAGGGCGCTGCGCAGGATGAGCGCCTCGGCCCCAAAGCGGCCTGCGCGTACGCCCACGACCGCCGCGGGGTCCAGGCGGCGCAGCTCCGCCTCCGGCGCTTTGGCCATCACATAACGGTCCATCAGCTCGTCCTTGGGTTCGGACAAAAGCAGACGCCCCTTGTGCAGAAAGGTCACGTAATCGCATACCTTCTCCAAATCGCTGATGATGTGCGAGGACAGCAGCACCGACCGGCGCTCGTCCTGAATGAAATCACGCAGCACGTCCAGCATCTCGTCACGCACGACAGGGTCCAGTCCGCTCGTGGCCTCGTCCAGCAGGAGCAGCCGGCTGTCGTGCGAGAGCGCCGCCGCGATGGACAGCTTCATCCGCATGCCACGAGAAAAGGCCTTTACCGGCTTTTTGCGGGGCAGCTCAAAGCGGTCCGCCCAGCCCTGGAAGCGCAGCGTGTCCCAGGTGCGGTAGCAGCGGCTCAAAATCGCGTCCACGTCATGAAGCGTCAGGTTTTCGGGAAAGCCGCAGTCGTCCATCACCACCCCCAGATGCTCCTTGGTTTCGCGGTCCACTGTGGCGCGGGCCAGCAGGCGCGCGCCTCCCTCGTCGGGATGTACCAGACCCAACATCAGCTTGAGCGCGGTGGTTTTGCCCGCGCCGTTTTCCCCGATGAGGCCCATGATGCAGCCTTCGGGCAGAGAAAAGGAAAGGTGGTCCAGCGTAAAGCCGGGGTAGCGCTTGGTCAGCCCCGTGATCTCCAGGGCATTGTTCATAGGTCCTCCTCCTTGTAGAGCATGCTTAGAATGCTGGTGAGGCCGTCCAGATCCAGACCGCACAGGTGCGAGAGGGATACTGCCTCGCGCAGATGGTCCTCCAGGCGCCGCTGGTGCTCCTCGCGGATGAGCTCGGTATTCGCGCCCGCCACAAAGCTGCCCTTGCCGGTAAGGCTTACGATGAAGCCCTCGCGCTCCAGCTCCTCATAGGCGCGCTTGGTGGTGATGACGCTGATGCGCAAATCCTTGGCCAGCGCGCGCAAAGAGGGCAGCGCATCGCCTTCCTTGAGCTTGCCGGAGAGAATCTGCGCCTTTACCTGCGATACGATCTGGTCGTAGATGGGCTGGCCGCCCGCATTGGTCAGGATAATATCCATGGTGTGCCTCCACTTAAGTGTGCATGTACATTATACACAGTATAAACGATTTGTCAACAGGAAAATAGCGGCGCAGAGCCGCCAGGGTCCGGTCAGGGGCGGAACCCCTGATAAATGCGCCGGATTTCTTCCAATACTTCGGGATGGTTGAAATCGTCCTGATAAACCACATTGATTTCGCGCACCATGCGCATCCCCTCCACTGGAAGCGCTACCAGACGGCCGTCGGCAGCCTCCTCGCGGCAGGCGCTGTGGGCGATGATGGTCACGCCCAGATTGGCGGCCACCAGCTCCTTGATGGCGTTGATGTTGTCCATCTCCAGGCGCACGTCGAAGTTGCGGATGTTTTCCATATGGCCGGTCAGGCTGCTTTCAAACAGGCGGCGCGTGCCTGCGTCCTCGCGCCGGAGGATGAGGCTTTCGGCCTTGAGCTCTTGCAAGGTGATGGCAGTGCGTTTCGCCAGCGCATGCCGGGGCGACATCACCACGCACAGGTAATCCAGGTCCAAAAGCTCAGTATGACAGTGCTTGAGCGACACCGAGCCGTCCACGATGGCGAAGTCCAGCTCATAGCTGCCCAGGCGGTCGCACAGCTGCTCCATGGTGTCGGTGACGATGCTGATGTTGGTGTGGGGATGCGCGCTGCAATAGCTGCTGAACACACGACCGATGAGCGCCTCGCCGCAGCTGGGGGTGATGCCGACCGTGAAATGGCGCAGCTGCTGCTTGACGTCATTGAGGGCACGGCGGGCACTGTCGCTGATGGCCTCCAGCCGGCGGGCATACTTGATGAGAACCTCCCCTTCCGGAGTTAATGTCAATTTCTTTTGGTTTCGATAAAAAATTCTTATGTTGAGTTCCTCTTCCAGCTGACGCAGATGATAGCTTACCGCCGGCTGGGACAGTGCGAGCGCATCGGCGGCTTTGGTGTAAGATCCTTCTTTTACAACGCATAGAAGCGTCTTTAGCTTTGTATCTATCATCGTTTACCCCTCCCCTGTATGCTGGTGGGCGCAGATAAACCATCAAAAAACCTGATGGTATCATTCGTTTTCATCATTTGATTTTATCATGCTTCGCTGTTACAATCAACCCCATCATCCAGCGGGTGATGGAACATATGGTGGGAAGGATGATGAAACATGAGGGATGTATTTTTGACGCTCAGCCCCGCAGCCAGGATCCTGGCAGCGGTGACGATTCTATGGCTGGCGGGTTTTCTGATGTCGCGCGTAACCAAGGTGCTCAAGCTGCCCAATGTTACGGGCTATATTCTTGCAGGCGTGGCGATCGGTCCCTACGCGCTGGCCTGATTCCTTCCGATATCGTAAGCGGCATGGAATTCATCACCGATATCGCACTGGCCTTTATCGCCTTTGGCGTAGGCCGCTATTTGCGGCTGGACCGGCTCGAGCAGCAGGGTACCAAGGTGATTGTGCTCACCCTGATGGAGGCGCTGGTCACCGCAGCCGTTGTCACAGCCTTTATGCTGGTGGTCTTTCAGCTGCCCCTGGCGTTTTCGCTGCTGCTGGGCGCCATCGGCTCCGCTACCGCGCCCGCTTCCAGCCTGATGACCATCCGGCAGTACCGGGCCAAGGGTCCGTTCGTCAACACCCTGGTGCAGGTGGTAGCCATGGACGACGCGGTGGCCCTGCTGGCTTTCAGCGTGTGCGCGGCCATCGCCTCCAGCACGGAAACCCCTGTGGTGGACTGGCAAAGCGTGATCACTCCGTTGGCGGTGAATGCAGGCGTGCTGCTGGCGGCCTATCTGTTGGGACGGCTGCTGTGCGTGCTGCTCAACGGCCGCTCCTCGGACCACCGGCTGGTGCTGACGTGCGCGTTTGTATTCTTCATCGCGGCAGGCTGCGCCGCGCTGGATGTATCGCCCCTGCTGGGCTGCATGCTGCTGGGCGCCACCTACGTCAACGTGCGCGGCGACAAGACGCTCTTCAAGCAGGTCAGCCGGGTAACGCCGCCGATCAATGTCATGTTTTTTGTCCTGAGCGGCATGCACCTTGATCTGAATTCCCTGACCACCGTGGGCATCATCGGCGCGGCATATTTCGCGGTGCGCATCGCGGGCAAGTTTCTGGGCTCCTGGATGGGCGCGCGCATCACGGGCATGCCGGTGGGGGTGCGGCGGTATCTGGGCCTGGCGCTGATTCCGCAGGCGGGCGTGAGCATCGGCCTGGCTGTGCTGGCCCAGCGCATCCTGCCGGAGGAATCCGGCGCGCTGCTGAGCACGATCATTCTGTCGTCCTCCGTGCTCTATGAGATGATCGGTCCGGTGTGCGCGCGCAAGGCGCTGTTCCTATCCGGCGCGGTGCCCGGCGTGCAGGGCGCACCTCTGGCGGATAGGCCGGCGGAGAAAGCGGTCAAGGCCGATAAGATAGCGGAAAAGCCCGTCAAGGCCGACAAAAACCAGAAGGCTGACAAGGCGTTGAAGTCCGATAAGGCCACGAAGGCGGAAAAGCCTATAAAGGCGCAGCGCGACAGCAGGGAAAGCGATAAGGCCGCCGCCAGGAAAAACAAAAAAACCGTCCTGGACGGACGGCCCATGCCCCTTCCGGAGCCCCAGCCGAAGATCCGCTGGGCGGGTGCAGGCGAGCGGATGTGGGCCATGCGGCGGGAGCAGGGCAGCTTCCACCGGGGATAAGAAACGCGGCGCGGCTTCCAGGGAGGAAACCGCGCCGCCGCTTTATCGGTAGACGATGCGCGCGCCAAATGGCGACAGCGACAGCCGCGCCAGCTTGAAGCACTGCATGCCGAAGGGAATGCCCACCACCGTCAGGCACAGGAGCAAGCCGTTGATGGCGGCGGCAAGGGCCAGCCACAGGCCGCTCACCAGCAGCCAGATCACGTTCATCAGAAAGGAGGGCACGCCGCCGCCGGCTTCCACATCCCGACCGAAGGGACAGAACCACAGCGCGGCCAGCTTGAAGCACTGGCGGCCTACCGGGATACCCACGATGGTTATGCTCCATAAAACGCCTGCAAGCAGCCACCCGATTCCCTGCCACAGGCCCGCGAAAAGAAACCAGATCACATTGCCTAAAAAGTTCATCATTCTTCACCCCGCATCAGTATAGCATTGGATCAGGGTCAAGAAAAGCGATCTTTCCTTTTCTAATGAAAGCCTCATGCTGCTCCAATGCTGCATGATAAAAAAAGGGGCGTGGGGAAAAACTTCCTTTTCCCCGCGCCCTTTCGCACGGAATTACAAGGTTTCCATCGTCTGGGCGATGGCGTCCAAAAATGCGTCGCTGTTCAGGCCCGTGGCCTCGCCCTCATAAAGGGCCACCAGATCCTTGGTCATGCGGCCGCTCTCGATGGTGGCCAGGGTGGCTTTTTCCAGGCGGTCCGCAAAGGCCTGCAGGTCCGCAAGACCGTCCAGCTCGCCGCGCTTGCGCAGCGCGCCCGTCCAGGCGAAGATGGTGGCTACAGGGTTGGTGCTCGTTTCCTCGCCCTTGAGGTAGCGGTAGTAGTGGCGGGTGACGGTGCCGTGCGCGGCCTCGTACTCGAACTGTCCGCCGGGGGAGACGAGCACGCTGGTCATCATGGCCAGGCTGCCGAAGGCCGTGGCGATCATGTCGCTCATCACGTCGCCGTCGTAGTTTTTCAGCGCCCAGATGAAGCCGCCGCGGCTGCGGATGACGCGGGCCACCGCGTCGTCGATCAGCGTATAGAAATACTCGATGCCCGCGGCCTCAAAGGCGGCCTTGAACTCAGTTTCGTACAGCTCGGCAAAGATGTCCTTGAAGCGGTGGTCATAAATTTTGGAAATGGTGTCCTTTGTGGAAAACCACAAATCCTGCTTGACCGACAGGGCGTAGTTAAAGCAGCTGCGAGCGAAGGAAGCAATGCTGCGGTCCGTGTTGTGCTGGCCCTGGATGATACCGGGCCCTTCAAACTGCATAATGGTCTGCCGGACCTCGGAGCCATCCTCACCGGTGAAGCACAATTCGGCCTTTCCGGGGCCGGGCACGCGATACTCGGTGTTTTTATATACGTCGCCGTAGGCATGGCGGGCGATGGTGATGGGCTTTTCCCAGTTGCGCACGCAGGGGGAGACGCCTTTCACCACCACTGGCGCGCGGAACACCGTGCCGTCCAGTATGGCGCGGATGGTACCGTTGGGGCTCTTCCACATCTGCTTGAGGCCGTATTCCTCCACGCGCTGGGCGTTGGGGGTGATGGTGGCGCATTTGACGGCCACACCGTATTTCAGGGTAGCCTCGGCGCTTTCCACGGTGACGCGGTCATCCGTCTCATCGCGGTGCTTCAGGCCCAGGTCATAGTATTCGGTCTTCAGGTCCACATAGGGCAAAATCAGCTTGTCCTTGATCTTCTGCCACAGGATGCGGGTCATCTCGTCGCCGTCCATCTCCACCAGCGGCGTTTTCATCAAAATCTTGTCCAAAACAATCCCGTCCCTTTTGCCATTGTATTCGACCGCACGGAGGGTCCAAGGCTATTGTATCGGGTTTGCACGGGCTTGGCAATACGCGGTACAGCAAAAGAACAGCGCGCTTGTGCGGCCGCGGGGTTTGTGCTATCATCGAGGTACGCTGCCGGCACACCTGACAAAGCGCCGCGAAAGGAGAGTTTCCATGACCCGTGAACAACGCCTGGCCCGTACCGCTCTTTTGATGTCCCCCGCACAGATGGAGCGGCTTGCACACGCGCATGTGATGCTTTTGGGCCTGGGCGGCGTAGGCGGCCATGCGGCGGAGGCGCTGGCACGCGGCGGCGTGGGCAAGATGACCATCGTGGACCACGACACGGTTTCGCCCTCCAATCTCAACCGCCAGCTTGTGGCGCTGGAAAGCACCATCGGCCTGCCCAAGACGCAGGTGATGTACCGCCGACTCAAGGATGCGGCTCCGGACCTGGACCTGACCGCCATTGATGCCTTTTACCTGCCGGACAGCCCCGTGCCGATCCCGGAGGACGCAACCGTGGTGGTGGACGCCATCGATACGGTGTCAGCCAAGCTCCATCTGGCACGGGTATGCCGGGAACGCGGCGTGCCGCTGATCAGCTGCATGGGGATGGGGAACCGGCTGGACCCCGCGCAAATTCGCGTGGGCGACATTTTTGAAACCTCCGGCTGCCCCCTGTGCCGCGTGATGCGACAGGGCCTGCGCAAGCTGGGCGTTCCGTCCCTGCGCTGTGTGTATTCGCTGGAGCCGGCCCGCCATCCGCGGGCGGGGGAGGGGGCTGAACAAAAGGGCGGGCATCCTGCGCCCGGCTCGGTCAGCTTCGTGCCTTCGGTGGCGGGCATCTATCTGGCAGCGGAGGCCATTCGCCTTATTGCCGGAGAAGGGTGAGAAAGTTCGGCACAGGTGTGGCGTTTTTTCGCATTCCATGGTAAAATAGCACACAGATGGCGCATAGAGCGCCGCAACGCTTGGAGGGTTCATATTGAAAAGGGACATCATTATCATCGGCGGAGGCGTAGTGGGCTGTGCCGTGGCGAGACTGCTGTCGCGCTATGAAGCGGACGTCGCCCTGCTGGAGGGCGCCAGCGACGTGTCCGAGGGCGCCAGCAAAGCCAACAGCGGCATCGTGCACGCGGGCTTCGATGCCAAACCAGGGACGCTCAAGGCAAAGCTCAATGTAGAGGGAGCGCGGATGTACCCGGCGCTGTGCGCCGAGGTGGACGCGCCCTATGGTCAGCCCGGCGCGATGGTGCTGGCCTTTACGGAGGAGGAGCGCGCCAACATCCAAACGCTGTACGAGCAGGGCGTGGCCAACGGCGTGGAGGGCCTGCGTGTGATCGAGCGGGAGGAGATCCTCTCGCTGGAGCCCAATGTCAACCCCGGCGTGGTGTGCGCCCTGCTGGCTCCCACCAGCGGCATCACCAGCCCCTATGAGCTGACCTGCGCCCTGGCGGACCATGCAGCGGTCAACGGGGTGGATTTTCTGCTGGATACCTTTGTGGAGTCGGTGTGCCCCGGCGGGGCGGGCTACCTGCTGGAAACGACCCGTGGCCCCATGGAGGCCCGGATCGTGATTAACTGCGCGGGCGTGGACTCGGCGCGGCTGCATAACCAGCTCTGCCCCCAAAAGCCGCTTACCATCATCCCGCGCAAGGGCGAATACTACCTGCTGGATCATACCAAGCCCCTTGCCTTCTCTATGACCCTGTTCCAGACGCCTACCAAGATGGGCAAGGGTGTGCTGGTCAGCCCCACCGTGCATGGAAACCTTCTGCTGGGTCCCTCGGCCATCGACGTCAAGGACGGTACCGCCGTGGAAACCACCGCTCAGGCGCTGAAGCTGGTGGCGGATGCGGCGCGCAAGACCTGGCCGAGCGAGAGCCTGCGCGGGGTGATTACCACCTTTGCGGGTATCCGCGCGCATGAGAAAAATGGCGACTTTGTCATCGGCGCAGTGGAAGGCGCGCCCGGCGCCTATGAGACGGTGGGCATTGAAAGCCCCGGACTCACATCCGCTCCGGCCATCGCGGAGATGCTGGTGAAGCAGATCGCAGAGGAAAACGGCCTTTCGGAAAAAGCGGAATGGAAGCCCGCGCCCAGGCGTGAGAAGCCCTTCTACGCCATGACGCTGGAGGAGCGCGTGGCCATCGTGCAAAAGGACCCCAGCTACGGCACGCTGGTGTGCCGCTGTGAGGAGGTCACCGAAGCCGAGATCCGCGCGGCGATCCGCCGCCCGGTGGGTGCGCGGACCATCGACGCGGTCAAGCGCCGCACCCGTGCGGGCATGGGCCGCTGCCAGGGCGGCTTCTGCAGCCCGCGCGTACTGGAGATCCTCTCCGAGGAACTGGGCATCGACCCGACCGAGGTCACCAAGTGCGGCGGGGAAAGCCGCCTGCTGGTAGGCACCATCGCCGAAGCGGCACGAAAGGAGGACGCCTGATATGTTGAGCCAGGAACTTCGCAGCCAGGTGCAATATGTGGACGTGCTGGTGATCGGCGCGGGCCCGGCGGGCATGGCGGCCGCCATCGCTGCGCGTGAGGCGGGCGTCAGCAACCTGCTGGTTTTGGAACGCGAAAACGACATGGGCGGCATTCTGCGCCAATGCATCCATAACGGATTCGGCCTGCACCGCTTCAAGGAGGAGCTGACCGGCCCCGAATATGCCCAGCGCGACATCGACCGCGTGAAGGAGATGGGCATCGAGGTGCGCTGCGGCACCACCGTGCTCAGCGTGGACGGCGACCGCTTTGTGACCGCCGTGAGCCGTGAAAAGGGCGTGCAGCTCTTTGAGGCCGGCGCCATCGTGCTGGCCATGGGCTGCCGCGAGCGGCCCCGCGGCGCGCTGGCGACCCCCGGCACGCGCTGCGCGGGCGTGTTCTCCGCCGGCACGGCGCAGAAATTCGTCAACCTGGAGGGCTATATGCCCGGCAAGCGTGTGGTCATCCTCGGCAGCGGCGATATCGGCCTCATCATGGCCCGCCGCATGACGCTCCAGGGCGCCAAGGTTCTGGCCTGCGTAGAGCTGATGCCCTATTCCAGCGGCCTCAACCGAAACATCGTCCAGTGCCTCCAGGACTATAATATTCCTCTCATGCTCAGCCATACGGTGATCGATATTCAGGGGCGTGAGCGCCTCAGCGGCGTCACGGTGGCGCAGGTGGACGAGAAGCGCCAGCCCATCCCCGGCACGGAGAAGCATTTCGACTGCGACACGCTGCTTCTGTCCGTGGGCCTGATTCCCGAAAATGAGCTCAGCCAGCAGGCGGGCGTGGAGATGAGCCCGCTTACCCAGGGCGCGGTGGTCGATGACAGCCTGCAAACCAGCAAGGAGGGCATCTTCGCCTGCGGCAACGTGCTGCACGTGCATGACCTGGTGGACTTCGTCAGTGCCGAGAGCTTCAAGGCCGGAAAGGCCGCCGCGGACTATGTACAGGGCAGGGCCCGCAAGGGTGCGTATGTGGCCCTCAAGGACGGCGACGGCGTGCGCGGCGTGGTGCCGCAGCGCCTGCTCAAGCCCGAAGGCGAGGCGCAGAGCGTGCAGGTGATGTTCCGTCCCGCGGGCGTGTATGAGAACGCCACCCTGTGCGTGATGGACGGCGACCGTGAGGTTCTCCGGCAGCGCAAGCGCATCCTGACCCCCGGCGAGATGGCCGAGCTGACCCTCAAGCCGGAGCAGATCGCGTCCCTCAGCGGCGCGGATGTGACCGTGTGTGTGAAACAGTAAGGAGGCGGCCGGTATGGAACAACAGATCACATGTATCAATTGCCCCGTGGGCTGCCGCCTGCAGGTGGTGGTGGAAAACGGCGAAGTCAAGAGCGTGACCGGCAACAGCTGCAACCGCGGCATTACCTACGCAAAACAGGAATGCGTCGCGCCCCAGCGCATGGTGACCGCCGTGGTGCCCGTGGCAGGGCGCAAGTGCCCCGTGAGCGTGAAAACGCGCACGCCCATTCCCAAGGAGAAGATCGGCGCGTGCATGCATCAGCTGGCGGATCTGAACGTGCAGCCTCCGGTACATATGGGCGAGGTGGTGTGTCCCGACGTGTGTGGAACCGGCGTGGACGTGATCGCCACCAAGACCGTGGAGTAATCTTCAACCCGCATAATGAATCAGGCGCCCGGCCAACCGGCCGGGCGCTTTGATTGGTATACACTTTATACCGTTTGGCTATCCTACCCCTTAGAAAAGGAGGGGGAACGGCATGAACGGGCTGATGACGGAACGGGAATGGCGCAGGCAGGCGGCGCGCGCCAAACCGCCCCGGTCTGTCTGCTGGGGCGCGCAGTGCGTGCTGCCCGCGAAAAGACGCAAAAAACTGCGGGAGGACCGGTCCTTTTCTGTATTTCTGCTGCTGCTGTCGCTGGCGGCGGCGCTGGCGATGCCCGTGCTGACCCCGCGGACCTTGCGGCAGCAGTATCCAGAGGCTACCACGGCAGAAAGCCCGGAGGGTGTGCAGGCCCGCGCGGTCAGCTCCGTGAGCTATGAGCTGCCCGAAGGGCTGGTGACGAAATCCGTTACCTATTCCTATGAACGGTTGCTGCTGGGAGGGCTGATGCTGCTGGATGAGGAGCATCCGCTTCCCGATGGAGCGCCTGCGCCCAATACCATGAGCGTCGCTACCTATGGAAAGGGCATGGTGCCGGTGAACGGCTTAAGCGTCAAAAGCGGGCGGGACACCATCCAGGCGTTGGCGGAGCTGTTTGCGAGCCTGCGCTCGGAGGGCGTCAGCGGCCTGTGCGTATGGAGCGGTACACTGACCCGGACGGAGCAGGCCGCCTCGCAGGCCCAGGCAGCGCTTCGGTATGCAGCCCAAATGTCTCTGGAGGATGCGGTGCGAAAGACGCTGGCGCAGGATACGCCCGTATCCGCCGCTGAGCAGCAGCGGGACGATACCGTGGAAATCCGGCTGATCGCAGGCAGCTCGGAGGACCCCGACCCTCGCCCCTTGGATGATACGCAGCAGGGCCGCGCACTGCTCAGGCTGGCGTGGCGATCGGGATTCATCCGCCGGGAACCGGAAGGAGAAGGTGCGTCCGCCTTCCGCTTCCGGTACGTGGGGAAGGCGCACGCCACAGCCATGACCTACCTGGACCTGACGCTGGAGGAATACCTCGAGTGGCTTCATGAAAAGGGGGTGCTGGCCGTGCAGGAGGACGGACGGCTGAAATACCTGATCCTGTGCAAGCCCCTCAGCGGCACGCATGTCGCCTTTGACCTGCCGCAGGAAGCCGCCGTTGAAGCCAGCTTCGATAACGACGGCTATGCCATTGTGGCCTGTACCTTTGAAGAAAGCTGAAAAGAAGACAGCGAAAGCGGCGCTCTCCGGGGCCGGATGGCCGGCGGAAAGCGCCGCTTTATCAGCGCGCTTTTGGGGTGGCGCTCCCTGTGCCGCTCAGTTCCGACGGCACGCATGACAGGCTGCGCAGCCGCCTTCGCCCGTCTCACGCAGCGAGGAAGGCATGGCGTCGCCTACATCGCGCATGGTGAGAATCATCTCGTCCAGGGGGATGGGGCAGGCCACGCCCGAAAGCGCGAGCTGAGCCGCGCTCACCGCCTGCGACACACCGCCCACGTTGCGGTACACGCAAGGTACTTCCACCAGCCCGCCCACGGGATCGCACACCAGGCCCAGCGTATTCATCAGCGCAAAGGCACAGGCATGCGCCGCCGCCTCCGGGGAGCCGCCATAGAGTTGGGTGAGTGCCGCCGCAGCCATGCCCGCCGCCGTGCCGCATTCGGCCTGGCAGCCGCCCTCCGCGCCGCTGATGGTGGCTTGCAGCGCAATCGCACGTCCAATCGCCGCCGCTGCAAACAGCGCCATCACCAGTTCATCGTCCGAAAAACCTTCCGCCTCTTGGGCGGCCAGCAGCGCGCCGGGCAAGATGCCGCAGCTGCCCGCCGTGGGCGCGGCCACGATTTTGCCCATGCAGGCATTGTACTCCGCGATGGAGAGCGCGTAGATGCCCGCCCGGCCCGCCAGGCCGAAACGGCCGGCAAAAGGCGATTGGGCCAGCAACGCCGCCTGCCCACCCACCATGCCGCTCACGCTGCGCAGCGTGGGGGAGAGGCCCGCCTGGGCGCTTTCGCGCATCACGCGCAGACGCCCGTGCATCAGCGCCAGGGGAACAGAAGGGTCCTCGCCCCGCTCGTGCGCCTGCCAGTGAAGCGCCGCCGCGCCCAGGCTGCCGTGCTGGCGCGCGGCGTCCAGCCATTCCGCTACGGTACGCATGCTCATTCCTCCTTGGCGGCCAGATAGGCCACATGATAGACACCCTGCAAAGCCGACAGCCGGGCGATCAGCGCCGCGTCCGCCGAGCCGTCCAGCTCCAGCGCGACCATGGCGTCGCCGCCCACCGAGCGGCGAAACACCCGCATGGTGGCAATGTTGAGGTTGGCCGCGGCCAGCTCGCCGCTGATGCTGGCGATCATGCCGGGCGTATCATGATGGGTGATGACCAGCGTGTTTTCGTGGCCGGAGAAGCCGGCCTCCAGCCCGTCGATGGCGTTGACCACGATTTCTCCGCCGCCCACGGACGAGGCCTGCACCTGGATGTGCCGCCCGTCGTCGCCGTCAACGTCCAGAATGACGGTGTTGGGGTGTGCACCGCGCACATCGGCATTGTAAAACGAGTATTCCAGCTTCGTCTCGGCGGCAAGGCGCAGGCTGTCGCGCAGGCGTGAATCGTCCACATTCATGCCCAGCAGGCCGCCGATGAGGGCCTTATCGGTACCGTGGCCCAGGTAGGTCTTTTGAAAGGAGCCATACAGGCCGATACGCGCGCTCACGGGGCGGCTGCCCAGGAGCATACGGGTAATCTTGCCGATGCGCGCCGCGCCCGCCGTGTGCGACGAGCTGGGGCCGACCATCACGGGACCGATGATGTCAAACAGATCCATAGGGCGTTCTCCTTTCGGGCTCGGCAGACGCTAGCCGCTTGATCAGAATGCTTGCGTGGGAGCGCTTTGCACCCCACACAAGGTCCGTTTCCCCTTTGGGCCGGTATCCCTGCGCCTGCCAGAAGCCAAGGGCACAGCCGTCATAGCCGCCCACCACGTCGATGCGCACGGCTTGGCAGCCTTCCCTGCGCATGCGTTCTTCGAACAGGCGGCAGCATGCCGTGCCCAATCCCTGGCCCTGATGGGCCTTGTCCAGCATGAGAAGCGAAAGGTAAGCCGTTGGGCCGGGACGGTAGTCCATCACGCCCGCAATCCGGCCACCGTCCGTCTCCAGCACACAGCACAGAAAGCCCGCGTTTTCCGCGGCTGCATGGTCTTGAAGAAGAAAGGCCGCGTCCACAGACTTTCGTCCCAGATGTGCCGTGAGAAAGGCGGGATTGCTGTTATAGATCTCCATGATGCGCGCGGTATCCTGCTCGCATGCGGGCCGAAGGATCAGTCCGCTCATGGCGTGTCCTCCTCCCACGGGGCGAAGCGCTCCTCCTCCTTGAGCGATTCGACGCGGCCGTCCGTCACGCGCGTCAGCTCCGCAAGCACGCGCTCGGTATCGGCGGCCTTCATGTCCAGCTCAAAGCTCACCGCGGCGGCAAAGTCCGTGCCCACGAGGCGTGCGGGCAGGGATTTGAGCGCATGCTGCACCCGGTCCCACAGGGGATAGGCCACCTCGAACAGCCAGCGCTCGGTGGGATGCATCTGGCACACGCGCGCGGCGTCCAGCGCCAGCGCACACGTGTGCGAATACGCGCGCACCAGCCCGCCGGCACCCAGCAGGATACCGCCGAAGTAGCGGGTGACTACCACGGCGCAGTCCACCACACCCCGCGCCTTCATGACCTCGATGATGGGCATGCCGGCGGTGCCGGAGGGTTCGCCGTCGTCGCTGTAACGCATGATACCCGCGTTACGGCCGATGATGTAGGCGTAGCAGTTGTGCGTGGCGTCGCGGTGCTCCTCGCGGATACGCGCGAGGAACCTGAGCGCCTCCTCCGTGCTGCTCACCGGCGCCGCGTGCCCGATGAAGTGGCTTTTGTTGATAACCACTTCATCGCGGGCCTCGCGCAGCACGGTTTTATAGCCCTTCAGGCTCATTTGAGAATCAGGCGGCAATAGTTTTTCTTGCCCTTGCGCAGCATCAGGCCGTCGGGGCCGATCTGCGAAGCGTCGATGCGGTATTCCACATCCGTCACCTTCTGGTCGGCCACCAGCACCGCGCCCTGCTGCACCATCTTGCGCGCGTCGCCGCGGCTTGTGCACAGGCCGCAGGAGGCCAGCAGGGTGGTCAGGCGGTTGTCCTCGGCCAGCATGGCGGCATTTACCTCCCAGGTGGGCACGTCCTGGCTGGCGGCACCGCCCGCAAACAGCGCCAGCGCCGCGTCGGCAGCCTTCTGCGCCTCGGCTTCACCGTGAATCATCTTGGTGACCTCAAAGGCCAGCACGCGCTTGGCCTCGTTGATCTGCTCGCCGGGCAGCGCGCCCAGACGGCGCACCTCGTCCATGGGCAGGAAGGTAAGCAGCCCCAGGAAGCGCTCCACGTCCTGATCGCCCACGTTGCGCCAGTACTGGTAGAACTCAAAGGGCGTGGTGCGCGCGGGATCCAGCCACAGGGCGCCCTTTTCGGTCTTGCCCATCTTCTTGCCGTCGTGCGTCATGATGAGCTTGCAGGTGAGGGCAAAGGCATCCTCGTGCTCCTTGCGGCGGATGAGGTCCGCGCCGGAGAGCATGTTGCTCCACTGGTCGTCCCCGCCCACTTGCAGGCGGCAGCCGTAGTTCTTGAACAGCTGGAGAAAGTCATAGCTCTGCATGAGCATATAGTTGAATTCCAGGAACGTAAGGCCCGTTTCCATGCGGCGCTTGTAGCATTCGGCGGTCAGCATGCGGTTGACGCTGAACAGCGCGCCCACCTCGCGCAGGAAGTCAATGTAGTTGAGGCCCAGCAGCCAGTCGCCGTTGTTGACCATGATGGCCTTGCCTTCGCTGAAATCCAGGAAGCGGGAAAGCTGCTTCTGGATGCCGCAGACGTTTTCGCCGATGGTTTCGCGGCTCATCATCTTGCGCATATCGCTCTTGCCGCTGGGATCGCCGATCATGGCGGTGCCGCCGCCGCACAGGGCGATAGGCCGGTGCCCGGCGCGCTGCAAATGCGCCATGGCCATGATGGGGATGTAGTGGCCCACATGCAGGCTGTCCGCCGTGGGGTCAAAGCCCACGTAGAAGGTCATGGGCTCGCGCTCCAGCGCCTTGTAGAGGTCCTCCTCAAAGGTGACCTGCGCGATGAAGCCGCGCTCCTTGAGCATGTCCAGTACGTGCATAAATCATCGTTCCTTTCTTTGTGGGGCCCCAATGGAGCCGTCAGCCCAGATGGGCGGCGAAGAGCTCGCGCAGCTTGCCCATCCCCTCGTGAATCTGCTGGGGGGTGGAGTTGCTGAAGTTCAGGCGCAGCGTGTTGTGATGCCCGCCGTCGGGGTAGAAATGCGTGCCGGGCACATAGGCCACGCCGCGTTCGACGGCCTCGCCAAACAGGGCCGTGGCGTCAAAGCCTTCGGGCATCTCCACGAAGATGAACAGCCCGCCCTCCGGCGCGGTGTAGCGCGTGCCCTCGGGGAAGGAAGAAAGCTCCTCGAGCATGAGTTCCAGCTTTTCGCGGTAGCCGGGGATGATGCTCTGGATGTGGGAGTCCAGCAGGTCCCGGCGCAAAAACTGGTCGATGATGGCCTGGTTGAGGTTGGGGGTATGCAAATCGGTGCCCTGCTTGCCGATGGTGCATTTGCGCAGCAGCTGCTCATGGGCGAGCAGGTAGCCCACGCGCAGGCCGGGGCTGACCAGCTTGGAAAAGCTGCCCAGATAGACCACGTTGCCCGTCGTATCGTAGCTTTTGATGGGCGGCAGCGCCTGGCCCTGATAGCGCAGGTCGCGGTAGGGGTCGTCCTCGGCCACGATGAAGCCGTACTTGGCGGCCAGCTCCGCGATGGGCTTGCGACGGCCGGCGGCCAGCGTGCGGCCGGAGGGGTTCTGGAACGTGGGGATCACGTAAAACAGCTTGGGATGATACCTGCGCGCCGCTTCCTCCAGCACATCCAGCCGCACGCCACCCTCGTCGCTTTCGATGGGGATCAGATTGGCCTCGTAGAGGTGCATGGTTTGCATGTTGCCAAGGAAGGTGGGGCTTTCCACCAGCACGGCGTCGCCGGGGTTCACCAGCGCCTTGAGCAGCAGGTCCATGCCGCTGGTGCTGCCGGTGGTGGGAAGCACGCCGCCGCCCTCCATGGAGAAGCCGAAGTGCGACTTGAGATAGGCCGTAAGGCTCTCCAAAAAGGGCGGATAGCCCTCGGTTGCGCCATACTGCAAGATGCGTTTTCCGTCGGCCAGCAGCACGTCGCGCGCGAGATCGGCGCAGAGCCTGTCGGGCAGGGCATCCAGAGACGGGTTGCCCCCGGCGAAGCTGATCATGCCGGGCCGGCCCAGCACCTTGAAGATCTCACGGATGGCGCTGCCGGTCACCTTGTCAAACCGGCGGGCGTAGGTAACAGAATCCACCAAAATCCCTCCTTTTGCATTGCCGGACTCCTCCGGCCGGGAAAAAGAAAGCCGCCTGCCTCCCGCAAGGGAGGAAGGCGACGGAAAATCGCGGTACCACTTCCACTTTGGCGCGCGGACGCGCCCTCTGCGGGCCTTGCAGGCCCCCGCGCTGTAAACGGCGCACCGTCGGTCCGCTACTGATGAAAAACAGGTTCACGGCCGGGCTCAGGGAGGTATTCACCTGGACTGCCGCCGCCTTCTTCCACCTGCCGAAGGCTCTCTTGAGGCGCACAGGTCCGGGTTACTTGGTCCCGTCATTGCCGATGGTGGTATTATAGGGGAACGGGGCGGGAAAGTCAAGCAAGCCCGTCACTCGTCCTTGCCGTCATCCTCCGCATCCACGAAGAAGGGCTTGCCGCAGAATTCGCACACGGGGCTTTCATCATAGTCGATGTCGGCAGCCTTGACCAAAACGGTTTTGCCGCAGTGCGGGCAGTCGAAGGACAGTTCTTCCTCCTCGTCGCAGGAACAGCCGTCCTCCTCGTCGCAGTCGCACTCATCCTCATCATCGCCAAAGAGAACCTCTTCCATATCGCTCAGATCGGAATCCAGATCCTCCACGTACTCTTCCAGCTCGCCCACATCGGCGTCCAGCTCGCTGACCTTCTGGGCCATTTCGTCCATCAGTCCCAGCATCTCCAGAAGCAGCTTGTGCTCTTTCTTTTCCTTGTCCAGGTCCATGCCCTCGGCCAGACCGCGCAGATACGCGGCACGATCAGTCAGATTGCTCATATACGCTCCTTTTTCGCCTCAGCAGCGCTCCATATATTCGCCCGTGCGGGTGTCCACACGAATATGATCGCCCGTGTTGATAAACAGCGGCACCTGCAGGGTATAGCCGGTTTCCAGGGTGGCAGGCTTATAGGTATTACTGGCCGTATCACCCTTGAAGCCGGGCTCGGTATCGGTGATCTCCAGTTCCACAAAGTTGGGTGCGGCCACGCTGAACGCGTTGCCCTTGAAGAACTTCACGGTTACGTTGGTCCCTTCCTTGACGAAGGGGATGGCCTCCTCCACCTGATCCTGATTGAGGGGCAGCTGCTCGTAGGTATCCATATCCATGAAGTAGTACAGGCCGCCGTCGTTATAAACATACTGCATTTCCTTGGTTTCCACGATGGCGCGGGGCATTTTGTCGGTGGGGTTGAAGCTGCGCTCGATCACAGCGCCGGTCATGACGTTTTTGAGCTTCGTGCGCACAAAGGCCGCGCCCTTGCCGGGCTTGACGTGCTGGAAGTCCACGATGTTCCACACGCCGCCGTCCCATTCGATGGTAATGCCCTTTTTGAAATCGCCTGCCGTAATCATAGTGATGGTTCCTCCTCGTTTCCGTATAGATGGTGATGGAATGGTCCCGGCTTACAGGATGATGAGCTCACGGTCAGGGAACGTGAGCACCTCGCAGCCGCCCTCGCGTACCACGACGGAGTTTTCGATGCGCACGCCACCCACGCCGGGCAGGTAGATGCCCGGTTCCACGGTCATGACCTGACCGGCCTTGAGCACGGCGGTGCTGACCTGGTTAAAGCGCGGGTCCTCGTGAATGTCGATGCCCACGGAATGGCCCAGCCCGTGGCCGAAGCGGCCCTCGTAGCCATGGCCGTAGATGTAATTGCGGGCGATGGCGTCGATATCGCGGCACAGTTTGCCGGCAGCCACGGCGTCCTGCGCCATCTTCTGGGCGTCCAGCACGATGCCGTAGACCTTCTTCATCTCATCCGAGGGCTGGCCCAGGGCCACGGTTCGGGTCATGTCGGCGCAGTAGTTGCCGTAGCGCGCACCAAAATCCATGGTAATCATGTCCCCGCGGCGCAGGCGGTATTCGCCAGGCACCGCATGCGGCAGCGATCCGTTGGCACCCGCCGCCACAATGGTGGAAAACGACGGCTTGCTGGCCCCATGGCTCATCATGTCAAAATCCAGCCTGAGGGCAAGTTCCTTTTCGGTGACGCCCTCCTTGATATGGGGCAGGATGCGCTCAAAGGCTTCGCCCGTGATGCGGCAGGCCTGACGGATGAGGGCGAGCTCGTCCTCGTCCTTGATTTCGCGCAGGCGGGCAATCTCGCTGCCCACGACCTTCCACTCCACGCCGCGCACACTCTCCCGCAGGGCGTTGAAGGTGTGAACGGTGACGAAGTCATCCTCATAGTAGAGGGTGTCAATACCGCCGGAGGCACACAGGGCGCCGGCAATATCCTCGTGGGATTTGCCCTTTTCGGTCATCAGCACCTCAAAGCCGGGGGCCTGCGCCTGCGCCTGCTCGGTGTATCGGAAATCCGTGATGATGGCGGAAATCCCGCGCGCGACCAGCACCAGACCTTCGCCCGTGTAGCCGGAAAGGTAGAACATATTGCTGGGGTCGTAGACCACCACGCCCTCATGTTCGCCAAGACGCATGGAATCAAGAAGCCGTTTTACACGTTCAGTCAATGTAGATCCCTCACATACGGTCTTTTTGGCACATAGCCATTTTTTATTTTACCATAAACAAAACAACCGCGCTACAGTTTTTTGCATTTTGATTGGGAAAATGCTTGTGTTGTGAAACTGCGATGCCGATTGGAGGGCGACGAAAAAAAGAGGAAACCTGAGGAACCCGCTGGCATCGTTGCGTTGCGGAACCGATGCGAAAGGAGCCAATGCCTCATGAAACGGGGATTCGGGACATGAAGCGCCGTCAGTTCCCGATGGCGTATGCGAGGAAACCGGGACCGCTGATAGGGTGCGCTGTGCAGGGGTCTCCATCATTTGGGCTTTCCAGAAGGCCGGAAAAGACGGGCTGTCGGACTTTTTTGGACAAGCGGAAAGCCGGATGCCCATGGCACCCGGCTCGTGTTGCCGCCTCGGAAGAGGCCCAGGGAAGGAGGTCAGCCAAGACCCGCTTCATGCCCGGCTCTCCCGTTTCGTTCCTCCAGAGGAAGACTTACAGATTTTTAAAGAAGTCAATGGTCCTCTTATAGTCCCTGGGCTCATGATGAAACAGCCCTGAGGAGCCCATCACCAGCACGTTTGCGCCGGCAGCCACCATTTTGGGCGCCGTTTCCGTTTCCACGTGCCCATCCACCATGATGTCCACCTTTCTGCCTGCCTGGCTGAAAAGCGAACGGACTTTTGCGATCTTGTCAATGGCGGAAGGAATCATCTGCTGACCGGCAAAGCCTGGATCGACCGTCATTACGCAAACCAGGTCCACAAAATCCGTCATATAGGCGAGCGGCGCAATGTCCGTGGCGGGATTTATGGCGATTCCCGCCTTCTTGCCCAGGGAACGGATCAGTTTCAGCGTTCGAATCGGATGAGTCAGGGTTTCCAGGTGCGGGGTAATAATGGAAGCACCGGCATCGGCAAAGGCGGATATGTAGCTGTCCGGATTATCCACCATGAGATGCACGTCCATGGCAGTTGAAGAAACTTTGGCGATATCTCGCATCGTGCAGGGACTCAGCGCATAGTTGGGCACAAAATGCCCGTCCATCACATCAATATGATACAGGTCGATTCCCGCATCATCCAGCGCCCTCAGCTGATCGCGAAAATTCAGCATGTCAATGCACATGACGGAAGCAGAAATGATATTCAAATCGGATTTCCCCTTTTCTGAGTTGGTTAAGGGCGGCACAGGCACTTTGCCTACTGCTCACAGGTACACATGAGGGTCATTTGACCCGTGAACGTCGTCTCCGAACAGGCGGTAATCAGCACGCTTTTTCCCATGGAAAGAGCCTGACCGTCTGCCGTACCTTTGCCCGCAACGCAGGTCATAAGCTGATAACCGTCAAAATGGAAGGTTTCGGTTCCAAACACCACGTAGCGGCGAACACAGAAGCTGTCATTTGCCACAAAGGTGGTTACGGAGGCATGGGGGAACGTGTGGGTGATTCCCGGACGTTTCGCGCCGGACTGGGTGAGGGTATAGTCCACGCAGCCGATGGCCTCTTCAAGCTGCAAAGGACGTTCGTGACCCTGGGCGTCTACTCGGTGATAATCAAAAAAGCGATAGGTGATATCCGTTGCCTGCTGAATTTCGTAAACGATGCTTCCCTTTTTCAGCGCGTGAACCACACCGGCAGGCAGGTAGACGAAGTCCCCTTTCTGCACGGGCAGATACTACATAAGTTCATCCCATCGGTCGGCGGCAATCATCTCGCGCAGCTGAGCTTCATCATGCGCATTTTGGCCATAGACGATCTGGGCGTTGCACGTGGTTTCCAGAAAGTACCACGCTTCGTTTTTCCCCGTGGGATACCCCAGCCGGGCGGATATCCGGGCGTTGGGGTGGATCTGGAGGCTGAGATCGTCCTCGGGTGCGACGAGGGAAATGATGACAGGAAAACGCTTGTGACGGCTGCAGAAGAGTTCGGGGCGCTCCTCCCACAAGTTCAGCAGCGTCATCCCTTCCATACCGACGATACGGTTGCTCAGCCCTTCGCCCTCCTGGGCGCTGAAAGACCAGCTTTGCCCAATGCCGTCAGGAAACTGGGGGTAATGGAAATAGTCCCGCAAGAGCGTGCTGCCCCACAGCGCGGGGCGGGGAACCGGCTCAGTAAACAGCAGCATGGGGCACCGTCCTTTCTTCATCCGGGATGTCAACCTGATCGGGGGTCAGGAACGCAGCGCCAACCATGGGCGCATCGGCTCCCAATTCGGCAGGCATGATCTGAATGGTTCGCGTTTCGGTCCAGGCGGGATAACCGTAGCCGAGAATTTTCTCCTTGAGCGGATCAATGATAAGATCATGGTGAACGCTGACCCCGCCGGAGATGATGACCGTATCCACGGCAAGCGGGTTCATGCCCAGCGCGATGCCGTAGGCGAGTTTATCCACGCACTCTTCCACAAGCCGCCGCGCGTCTGCATCGCCGGCATACACGAGATCAAAAATGGTTTCCGCACGCTGCGGCAGTCCCCGGAGCTTTTCGGGAAAGCGCTCGATGGCCTGCGCCCAGATGGCGTTGCCGCTGGTGTAGGCTTCCAGGCAGCCTCTGCGGCCGCAGCTGCAGGGCCTGCCCTGCCAGATGATGGGGGTGTGCCCCAGCTCGCCGGCGGTATGCATGGCTCCGCCGAACACGCGGCCGTCCAGCACTACGCCGCAGCCGATGCCGGTTCCGATGGTGACGCACATCATGTCGTCATGGCCGCGGCCGGCTCCGAAAAGATGCTCGGCGAATGCGCCGGCCCAGCTGTCCTGAACCACAACGACCCGACGGCCAAGCGCGTGTTCAAAATAGTCTCCAAGCGGAACATTCCTTCCAAAGAGATTGCAGCTGTACTCCACGACGCCACGGGCCGAGTCCGCCGTACCCGGAATGCCCACGCCGATGTGCTCCACAAGCGAGAGGGGAATGTTCAATTCGTCAAGCATGGCGCGCAGCGAAGAACAGATTTCATCGACAAAGGCACGCGGGTTGCCCGCGCCGCCGGATGAGAGCAGGCATTTCTTCAAAATGCTTCCGTCCGGACGAAGAATGCCGGCGTTGACCTTTGTTCCGCCGATATCGACGCCGATTCGGTAAGACGTGTTCATTGTGCTACCTCCGTATCCCGCGCCGGCCACAGGCGCAGGATCTTGATTTCAAACGGGTGGAAGGAAAGGCTGACCGACTTTCCGTCCGTGGCGGCGGAAGCGGTTTCCTCTTCCATCAGCGTGCACAGCGCGCATTTTTCCACTGGGAAACCGAGCTGCAGCCTGGTATTCGCATGGGTATTCCCCAGTTCATGCAGGTGAACGATGATCGAATGGTCGCCTGCTTCGCTGCGTTTGACCGCGTCGATGGTCACATTGGGGTTGTCGCAGGACATCAGACTGTATGCTTCCTGCGGGGCTGCAGCGCAGGTCAGACGCAGCGGATGGTTTAACCGGGCGGCCATACGGTCGGTCTGTGCGCCGCAGGGACCCTCGTGCAGGTAAAGCGCGTAGGTGAAGCGATGCTCTCCGCGATCCACCTTCTCATCCGGGGCCATACCTGCTTTCAGCAGGGTCAGGCGCAGCACGCTCCCCTGTGCGTCATGGCCATACTTGCAGTCGTTGAGCAGTGATACGCCGCAGTCGCCTTCGGACAGGTCGGCCCAACGTTGTGCACAGACCTCGTATTTCGCCGCATCCCAGGAGGTGTTGCGGTGCGTCGGGCGGCGCAGCGAGCCACACTGGATATCAAAAGTGGCGAAATCCGTATTGATCGCAAGGGGGAAAGCCGTCTTGAGCACCGTGGCATCCTCCCGCCAGTCCACATGGGTGATGAAGTCCACGCGCGGCTCGGCGTGCCAGGCCCGGATCTCCTGGGTAAACACCGAGCGTCCAAAGCGCTTGACGACCGTCACGCTTTCATACAGCGCGCCGCCGGTGACCGGGGAGACGGTGGTATCGCCATCCACGTCATAGGCGTGTTCCTCGTAATACATATCGATGTTCCAGCTGTCCCAGGATGCGGGCCGGTCCTCGAAAGCCATAAGCCGGTTGCCGCGGGCGCCGGGCAGAAGCAGCTCGCGCTTTAAGCGCTTATCGTAGAGCCGCGTGAAGGCCCCCGTGCCGTCCAGCTCGATTCGCACAAAGCTGGTCTCAAGCGCCTGGTCCGCCCGCGCCTCAGCAGGCGCGTCGGGCGCGTCGCACGTCTCGATCGTGCGCCAGCCCAGCGCGGGAACGTCCGAAACAAGGCACAGATTTCCCTCCTGCGTCGTCTGCCACGGCTGACCGGCCACGGCTTTTCCGTGTGGCAGGAGCACCGTGTCCGAACGGGCAAACGGAAGATCGTTATACACCAGCTCCTGTGTGCCCCTGCCCCAGAGATAGTCTCCGGCCTGAGCAATCAGGCGGTCCGTAGCGGCATAGATGGAGGAAAACTGCTCTTTGGCATCCTCGTAGACCTTGCCGATACAGGAGCCGGGCAGCGTATCATGGAACTGATTGAGCAAAAGCGTCTCCCAGGCCTGGGAGAGCGTCTGCGCGTCGTAGGCCATGCCGCGGAGCATGGCGGCGGTTTGCAGCCATTCGGCTGCGCCCAGCTCCCGCTCGGCGATTCGGTTGTTCCTTTTGATCCATGCACAGGAGGTATAGGCTCCCTGATGGAGCTCCAGATACAATTCGCCGTTCCACACGGGCAAATAGGGCGTATCCTGAAGACGCTGCGCGAGCTTCTCAAAGAAGGGCCGCACATGGCCCAGCGTGACCTTCGGGAACCCGGGAATGCCGCGCTGCATGCGCAGCCCCATCTCCAGCATCTCCTCGTCCGGACCGCCGCCGCCGTCGCCGTAACCGTAAGCCATCAGGATGGTGCGATTGATCTCCTTGGGCTCGTAACGCTTCCAGCCGCCCATTACCGACGAGGGACAGAGCACGCCGTTATAGGTGGTCCCAAATCCTCCATCTTCCTGCTTGGGCTCGGTGGTGGTGATAAAATAGGCCAGAACGCTGCTGCCGTCGATTCCCTGCCAGCGGAAGGTATCGTAGGGCATGCGGTTGAGCATGTTCCAGCTGATCTTGGTGGTGACAAAGGTGTTGATACCGGCCAGCTTCAGAATTTGCGGCAGGGCCGCGCTGTATCCAAAGACGTCAGGCAGCCACAGCACCTCGCAGTCGGTGCCGAAACGTTCTTTGAAATAGCGCTTGCCGTAGAGCACCTGGCGCATGAGAGACTCTCCGGAGGGAATGTTGCAGTCTGCCTCCAGCCACAGCCCCCCGTCCACCTCCATGCGTCCCTGCGCAATGCGTTGGCTCAGGGCCTCAAGCAGGGACGGATCATCCTTTTCCAGCCATCGGAACAGCTGCGGAGTAGACTGGAAAAACGTAAACGCGTCATAGCGTTCAAACAGACGCAGCATCCCGGAAAAGGAGCGGCGCACTTTCTGCCTTGTCTGGCAGTGGTCCCACAGCCAGGCGACGTCAATGTGGGTATGGCCCACGGCCACGACCTCAACCGGGCTGTCGGTGCCACAGTATACGCGTGAGGCAAGCTGCGCCCTGGCCTGCGCAACCCCTTCCCTGAAGGCGGCGCTGTAGGGATGGCGCAGGTCCAGCAGATTGGCCGCGTCATTGAGCGCGGCCAGAATCGCCGGACGGTGCGGGTCACTGGCCTCCAGCGTCTGCGCCGCTTCCAGCGCCGTGCGCAGGTCATAATATACTGCCTGAACATCCTCGTGGCAGATGGCGGTGTACACATGCAGGGAAAACCGTCGGTCCGTCATTCCGGCATACCCCTGCAAATCGACCTTCGCCGCTCCTGTTGGAAGGGATGCACAGCGGTGATGCACATCCAGGCCCTGGACAAGACTGCCGTTAAGAAACAGCATAAACTGCGGATTCATCAAGTCCCAGCGGCTTTCCGTCCCCGTGACATAGGATTGCATGCGCGCCGTTTCCACACCCTCGGCGTCCACGGTGTCCACGAGCAGCACGGGACGCTCGTCCTGTCCGCAGACAGGCGCTGCCGTAAGCCCCCGAAACCAGGTATAGGAATTTCTCCCGCCCCAGGTCTCCTGATCGCCAAAGGGAGCAAAGACCGCGCCATCCGCCTCTGAGGGCGAAGCGTAAAAGCCCGGAGCGGCATCGAGGGCAACCGGTTGGAGATTTGAATAGATCAGGGCGCTGAGGTCCGCAATGATGCGGCCCAGCCGCTGCTCACGAAACAAGGTATTCATGCCTCTTCCTCCATCAGCGCTTCAAATCCGGGGTCTTCGGCAAGGATTCTGCGCAGGCCGCCCAGCACGTTGGTGGCGCTCACCACAAAACTGCCCAGCTTTTGATAACCCGTGTTGACGCACTCAAAGGAACCTTCCTGACGGAAATAATGGAGCACGTCTCGGAGAACGCGCGCCGCCGCCGCAGGGTCTGTGCGATGAAGGCACCAGGCGATCCACCCCGTGGCAGTGGCCCAGTACGCGCCGTTCTGATACGTCTCCCTGGGCACGTCGATCAAAAGGCGCTGCCAGTATATCGCTTCGCTGCAAAGCGTATCCGAAGATCTGACCGAAGCCGCCCGCATCGACGGCGCCAACGGCTGGCAGGTGCTTACCCGCATCAAGCTGCCTCTGATTTCTCCAACCATCGTCACCTGTATCATCCTCTGTGTCGCCAGCGCCATGAAGACCTTTGAGCTGCCTTGGACCATGACCTCCGGCGGTCCGGCCGGCGCCTCCACGACAATGGTGCTGAAAATCTACAATACCGCCTTCAATGCCAACCGGACCGGTTATGCTACAGCGCAGTCAACGATTCTGTTTGTGCTGATCGCCAGCATTTCCTTTGTTCTCAATATCATCATGCGCAGAAGGGAGGCCAGGCTCCAATGAAGCGTTCCGTTTCCGTCCGGGTATCCAAATGGGCACAGATCATCTTCATTTGGACCGTTGCGGTGGTTTTCTTTGCACCGCTATGCTTGGCTGTGACCAACTCTTTCAAACCCCGTAGCGAAATCATGGCCTCGGCGCTATCGCTCCCCACGAGCCTTTATCTTGACAATTATCGCACTGTGATGGAGGATGACTACTTCCTGTCTTCCTTCATCACCAGCGTCCTGATGGTGGCGGCTACTACTTCGTTGACCTGCCTGATCGCAGCGATGGCCGGTTACGCGCTTGCACGCTGGAAATGCCGCTTTTCAAACGGGTTGACGCTGGTCATCATGTCCACCCTGTTCGTGCCCTTTCAGGTCTACATGGTTGCGCTTATTGTGATCGTCCGTCAGATCGGCCTGACCGGCAACCTCATCGGCCTGTTGCTGGTGTATATCGCGTTGGGTATGCCGGTTCCCATCTTTCTGGTGCGCAGCTATGCCACTGGAATGTCCCTTGAAATTGAGGAAGCCGCGACCATCGACGGATGTGGACGCCTGCGGATGCTGGGGGCCATCGTGCTGCCCCTGATGAAACCCGTGCTCGCGACCGTTGCCGTCCTGAATGCGCTATGGGTTTGGGGCGAATTCCTCGTCGCATTTTTGGTCTACGGGACGAAGAAGCCCATGACGCTCCCTGTTTCCCAGCAGTACTTCTATGGCACTTACAGCAACCAGTGGAACCTGATTCTCGCGGGCTTCGTTATCTCAACGATTCCCATCGTGATTTTCTATCTTGTCATGCAGCGCCATATTGTCAAGGGAATTGCGGCAGGCGCCGTAAAGGGATGACATTCTGATGCCATAACTCCTCTTGGAGGGAAAATGCCTCCGAGAGGAGTTTTTGTGTTGCCATATAGGATTCATGAAGGATGGGGAAAGAGAAAGGCGCGCATGAAGCCCCTGCCTTATCCTCGTTGCGCTCGGCGCAATGGAAGATTAAGAGGCATTCTGCTATAGTGGCAAGAATACCTCTCTGTATAGACAGGATGCAGGTTTCCTTGACGGAATGTCGGTGGAGGATTACGGGCAGGCGCGCGCCAGGCGGCTAGGGGAGAGTTCAGCCCAATGACCCGTCTCAATGAGGGCGCTTCCCTGGCCCGGGAACACATTGTTTTGGACGGCGGCAAAGTAGCCCCCGAATTCTGCGGCAAAGGATGAAGGGCCGAACGTTTCGGATGAAGAATGCACCTCGATTCTGGGAGAGGGGTGCGTTATGCAAAACAACAGAAAATGAAATCCCCGAAAGGCAAAAAAGACCTGTCTGTGGGGAAACCGCCGCCATTGCCGCTCGGGCTGTGGCGCATGGTCTGGCGGTTTCCCTGCCGGCAGGCACAGTCTTTCTCGCATTTCCTCGATTTTAAACATGACCCGTATGCGGCAGGCGTTTCACCTGAGCCTGCTCTTGCTCTTCGGCAGCGCCAAACCGCTTTGTTTCCCAAGTGGTTTGCGATTTACCAGCTTTGCGTCAGTGAACGACAGGACAAGGGCAGTGGGGGAAAGCACCCTGCCGACTTCCGCATGGCAGTGCTGCAAAAAGGCAAAAGAACACCCCGCCGGTATTGCCCGGCGGGGCTTGGGTTTAGCCCTCGATCAGAATGGTCTTCTTCTCGTGGGCCTTCGGCGCATCCTTCTTGGGGATACTTACGTGCAGAACACCGCTCTCGTAAGAGGCCTTGATGTCCTCCTCCGTAAGGTTCTTACCCACATAGAAGCTGCGCTGCATGACGCCCGCATAGCGCTCCTGACGGAGCATCTTGCCTTTCTTGTTTTCTTCGTCCTTCTCCAGAGATTTCTCGGTGGAGATGGTCAGATAACCGTCATTGAGTTCAAGGTGAATTTCGTCCTTCTTGAAGCCCGGCAGATCAACGTCCACCTCATAGCCCTGATCCGTTTCCTTGACATCGGTCTTCATGACGTGCTGTGCGTGTTTGCCGTACAGCGTGCGGTCAATATTACCGAAGCCACGGAAGAAATCACGGTCGAAATCATCAAAAACATCCATCAGGTTCTCACCGAAAACAGTAGGAAGATACTTGCTCATAATGCAAACCTCCATTCCTTTGGCCTTGCACCGCTGGTAACATTGCCAGTCATGTAGGGTCGCATTCTGGCCTTTTGCAGGTCGTGCATGTTGCGGTCATTAGCCGCCTCGCTCATCTCTGAACGATGATTCTATTATAGTCATTAATCAAAGAAAGTCAACACTGTTTGAAAAATTTTTTTAGATTTTTCTTCCGAAGCCCAGTACCAGAGAACCTGTCCTCAAGGAGACCAACGTTGTCCTGAAATCACAGAATGCAGAACTTCTCCAAACACAGCGGATTCATCTGCATTGGCGACGCCCGAAAAGAGAAACCCGTGGGCGGGGGAAGAAGGCCGGGAAGCGGAATCTCGAAGACCGAAACAGGCCGGCGCCGTCCGGAACGGTTCCTCCTGCCATGCCGCGACTCTACAAAATACGGGATGCTTCCCCCTGCATGCCGCCACCGTGCCTGCCGCCTTTTGCACGAAGCAGCAGCCCTATCAAGGCACATCTTGGGAAAAGAAATGACCACTTGAGTAAAATCGGAATAGAAATTGAGGATTTAGATATATTCCCACAGGGGTTGATTCTCGCTATACTAAATACAGCAAAAGGGCGCAGGATGCGGCCCGCAGAATTACACAATATCTAAAAGGAGGGTTCAAACATGAAGAAGACCTTGGCGATTCTCCTGGTTGTCACTATGATGCTGGCCGGTGCCAGTATTGGCGTGGCGGAGGAAACCATCAACATTACGGTGTTCCACTACATGGCACAGGCTACCAAGCAGGCCGGTCTGGAGGCGATCGAAAGCTCTTACAGCGAACTGCATCCCAACGTTACCTTCACCAACGTATACTATAATCAGGGCACAGACTACTTCCCGCAGCTTTCCACGGCGCTGTCCTCGGGCGACCAGCCCAACATCATCATGGGCAACCCCGGCCTGTATCCCGATCTTGTCAGCGAAGGCTTCGTTATGGACCTGACCGATAACGAAACGATCAAGGCCATGAACCTTCCCTCGGGCGACCTGGGAGACGTAAGCGCCAATGGCAAGATTTACGGCTTCCCCATTGACTTCAAGAGCTGGGGCATCTTCTACAACAAGACCATTTTCGAAGAGCAGGGCCTTGAGGTTCCCACGACGCTGACCGAGCTCAATGCCGTGCAGGATGCGCTGATTGCCGCCGGCATCGATCCCTACGTGCGCAGCTATGCCGATGCCGTGTACGGCGACATCGAGTGCCGCAGCACGGTCTGGACCCGTGCGCTGGATGCGGGCGATAACGATGTGTTTGAAAAGCTGATGAGCGGCGAAAAGAAGTTTGCCGATTATCCCTACTTCGCCGAAGCGCTGGAAAACTGGAAGATGCGCATGAGCAAACCCCGCACGGACGACATGAGCAATACGCAGGACATGGGCCTGGAGGTCTTTGCAGCCGGCGGCGCCGCGATGCGCTTTGACGGAACCTGGGCCTATGGCGACATGCTTGCCAAGGACCCCGATTTTGAAATCGGCTTCTTCGTAGCCCCCATTGATGACGAGGGCTCGGCAAAGATGAACGTGCAGGTCGATCAGTCCTTCATGGTTAACCCCCAGGCCGAGAATGCCGACGTGGCGGTGGACTTCATGGAGTACTGGCTCACCCAGGGCATCGCTTGGTCCGAAATTTCCCAGATGCCGCTGAATACCGGCGTTGTGTCTGACAAGCTCGATCCCCTGGTAAGGACGCTGGCTGAGCTCAAGGCTTCCGGCAACATTGCCCACTATGGTGACTTCACCATGCCGCTGAGCACCGCCTTCACCACGGCGTGGCGCGCCGAGCTGACCCGCTTTGCCGAGAGCGTGCTGACCGGTGGCGATATGACGGTTGAACAGTGCATTGAAAACCTGCAGGCCGCCTTCGATGAGGTTATCGAACTGAACTAAGGCAAGTGAATCACCGGTTACTTGGGGCCGCCCGCTTCCGCTGAGGGGCTGGCGGCCCTGCTTGACCCATCATCAAGTAAGGCAGGAGCTGATTTGTTGTGACGGCCATAAATTCTATCCGTCTGGATCGCAAGCGCAAGCTGACCAGATATGCCATTCGAGAACACGGGGGCAATATCCTGTTCATGCTGCCTGCCTTTGCGCTGTTCGCGTTTGTGGTACTGGTTCCCTTTATCCAAAGCATCCCGGTTTCTTTCACCGATAAAAAGGCCATCTTTGCAAAGAGCTGGAATTTTGTCGGCCTGGAAAACTACATCAAACTTTTGAAAAGCTCATCTTTTCAGGACAGTTTCCTGCATACGGCGCATTTTACCGTCGTCTATATCCTTGGCGCAAACGTCCTCGGGCTGGCTTTGGCGCTGATGATCTGGAAAAGCAGCCGCTTTAACAACGTGATCCGCACGCTGCTTTTCATGCCTTTTACGGTGTCCCTGGTTGCCGCCACAAAGGTATGGAGCTATGTGTACACCGATGTGCTCATGCCGCTTACCGGCATGCCCAGCCCGCTGGGAATTTCCTCTCAGGTAATTTATGGCCTTGCGGCCATAGCCATATGGCGTGATATGGGCTATTGCATGCTGATTTATATTGCGGCACTTCAATCCATACCCGGAGAGTATTACGAGGCTGCGCGCGTGGAAGGCGCAAACTTCTGGCATGAGTTCAGGTCCATCACGCTTCCCATGATCGTGCCCGCTATTACGGCAAACGTTACGCTGGTGCTGTCGTGGGGCCTGCGCTGCTTCGACTACTCCCAGATGGTTCTTAACATGAAAGCTGCCAAAACGACCGCCGTGTTCGTATACGAATACATCTTCGGCAACTCGCGGGCGGGACTCGGCCAGGCGGGCGCCATCATCCTTACACTCGTGCTGGTGGTTCTCTCCAACATCGTTACGACCGTGCTTCGCAAAAGGGAGGTTGAGGTGTAATGGCACAGAGCGCCAGAAGCGCATCCGTTTATTTTGGGAAAAACGTCAACCGCACCCGCAGGCGTGGCATGATTCGAGGCGCGGTGCGTGTGATTGTGCTGTTGGTTATTGTCGGCATTGTGCTCACGCCTTTTTATATCAGTCTCCTCTATTCCATCAAAAGCCATTCCGACATCAGCCTCAATCGCCTGGCGTGGCCTGAGGAGCCTACGCTGGATAACTATTCCCGCGTTATTCAGGAAAACAAGTATGTGGCAATCGGCTTTAAAAACAGCATCCTGACCACCATCCCAACCACCCTCATCCTGCTGTTTACCACCTCCATGGCCTCCTATGTGCTGGCACGCTATAACAGCCGGTTCTATAAGGTCATGTATTCCCTGTTTATCAGCGGCGTGCTGGTGCCCTTTCAGTGCATCATGCTGCCTCTGTATGTCAACATCTACAACATGGGACTGGCCAGCACAAATCTAGGCTTCATTTTGGCCAGGTCGGGGTTTCAGGTGTCCATCAGCGTGCTGTCGGTCACGGGATTTGTCAAGGGCATCCCACGTGACCTGGAGCAGGCAGCCAATATTGATGGCTGCGGGCGCTTCCGCACCTTCTGGCAGATTGTCTTCCCGCTGATGACCCCCATCAACGTAACCCAGCTGGTGCTCAACACGCTGTTTGTCTGGAATGATTACAGCACCGCCGTTGTTCTTCTGCGAGACGATACCAGCCGAACGCTGCCATTGGCACAGATTATCTACTTTGGTGAGAATATGACAGAATTGAATCTGGCATTTGCATTTTTCATGCTGTCGATGCTTCCCATCCTGATCCTGTATCTGTGCACACAACGGTTTATCGTGGCCGGGATCATGTCCGGTGCAGTAAAGGGATAAGCGAGTTGCAAAAAAGCAGATTGTCTTCGATCTGCTTTTTTGTATAACGAAAACCACTCGCTAGGCGAGAGGTCAGGCTGCTGACAAAGTGCGGGGTGCAGGGGGATCATCCCCCTGCCGGGGT
>OHPR01000108.1_pt1 | contig 44499 bp, 40 predicted proteins | sample 1577761 | NCBI WGS metagenome assembly OHPR01 (sample SAMEA3879537, study PRJEB24766) | human gut metagenome | biome: human-associated habitat; feature: feces | place: USA | collected 1985/1987 | reverse complement strand
GCGCTGCCCCTGGACCCCGCCCGCTTTTTTGTAAAAAAGCGGGGCAAAAAACTTTTACGCTTTGGCTATGCGGCGGAGGGGAGGGTGAGCTCGATGGTGCCGCGCTCGTCGGTGCGCAGGAGGGTGATGCCCCCGGCCTCCAAAAGCTCCACGACCTCCTCGTGCGGGTGGCCGTAGCTGTTGTCCGCGCCGCAGCTGGCGATGGCAAGGCTGGGGCGCGTAAGACGCAGGATCTCCTCGTCCGTCGAACTGGAGCTGCCGTGGTGGCCGAGCTTAAGTACGTCGCAGCTGAGGTCGAAGCCCCCCAGCGCGGCGCAGTCGGCCAGCGCGCCTGAGGAGATGTCGCCCGTGAAGAGTATGGCGCTGCCGCCGTACTCCACCCGCAGAACAAGGCTGGAGTCGTTCAAATCGTCCCCCCAGTCGGAGACGGGGCCCACAAACTGGAATTCCGCCCCGCCCAGGGTGAAGACGCTCCCCAGGGGCGGGACCGTTATGTACAGGCCGCGCTCCGCCGCCGTGTCCTCAAAGCGCGTGAAGGCGCCGGAGGAGTCAAACTCCGTATAGGGAGCAAAGAGCGTGCCGATCTCAAAACCCTCTATGATGTCGTCCAGACCGCCGCAGTGGTCCTCATGCGCGTGGGTGCAGACGACGTAATCGAGCCGGTCCACGCCCCTGGAGCGCAGGTAATCCGCCACAGCGCCGCCCGCAGAGCTGATGCCGGCGTCTATGAGCAGCGTCTCGCCCCCGCAGGAGACGAAGGCGCTGTCGCCCTGGCCCACGTCTATGAAGGCGGCGAAGAGCGCGTCCTCCGGCGGCGGGGTCGTCACGAGCTCCGCGCCCGGCCCGCCGCCGCCCCAGCTCACCAGCCCCAGCTCGGAGCCCAGCCACATGAGCAGCAGCGCCAGGGCGAAGACCAGCGTCCCCACGAGGCTGCCGCGCTTTTTGCCGCTTGAGCGTCTCTTTGCCATTTTACCCACTCCTTCCCGCCCGTTCGGGGCGATAAAAACGAAGCGGGACGCCGGACGGCGTCCCGCTCATCTTCCTCCGGCTCAGGCTATGCCCTCGGGCCGGGTTATGCTGTCTATGGCGTCAAACTGCGAGAGGTCCATTACCACCGTTGCGCTCACTGAATCGAGCGTGACGCCCTCCTGCCCGCCCAGACTCTGCTGGGTGTAGTTTGTCATGATCTCGCTCATGTCCAGCTCATAGCGCACGGGCAGGCCCGAATCGCCGTCTATCCAGATGCTCATGGGCATGCTGCCCTCGAAGCTGCCGGCGCCGCCGTAGGCGGAGTCCAGCATGTCGTCCGCGCCGGTGAGGCTCATGGCCTCGTTGAGCTGTTCGCCGCTGATGGAGCCGTTATAGCGCATGGCCTCGACGCCGTTTATCTCCTCCGGCCCGGCGGCGGAGAAGCCGCTGGCGGCGCTGAGGTAGAACTCCATGCTCCGCGCGGCGTCGAACTGGCCGAGCTCTTCGCGGCTGAGCTCCTGCTCCGCCCAGGTGGCCCCGCCGTCCGGGCTGGTGTAGAACTTGTAGGTCCCGTCCTCCTCGACGACGTAGCTCAGGGCGCTCGTGTCCTGGCCCATGAAGCTCATGTCTATCTGCCCAAAGCTGGCCATGGGATCGTTCACGCTGTCCATGGACATGCTCATGCTAATGGGCATCTCCAGGCTCTGGCCCTCGGCGCTGAGGGTGAAGCTGATGGTCATGTCCATGTCGATGTGTACGCTTTCGAGCTTCTCTGCGGCCTCCAGCGCCTTCTCAAAGACGGCGGAGCTGTCCCCGGGCGCGGGGGCGCCGCAGGCGGCCAGGCCCAGGATCAATATGAGGCAGAGCGCAAGGCTCAGTGCTTTTTTCACGATATTATTCCTCCATGCTCGCTGTTTTCCTGCCCGCCGGACGGCTTGCGGCCCTTGACGACCTTGAGCCGCACGAACTCCTCGCGCTCCTTTTCCTCCAGCGCGTCGGAGATACGGGCGATCTCGGAATCGAGACCGGGTATGACGATGTTCTGCAGGGCGTTGGCCCGTTTCTGGGCCTTCTTGATGGCATAGGCCAGGCGGTAGATGCAGTTTTCCGTCTCGGCCAGCTCGCGTATCAGCTCCTTGACCTCCGCAAATTTGAAATAGGCGTCGTCAAGGTCCGAGCTCGTGAAGGCGAGGCCGTAGGGCGGGCCGGAGGGCTCCTCCGGCTCGGCGCTGACGACGGGCAGCTCCACGCCCATGACGCTGCGGAAGCGGATGGAGAAGCTGTCGTCTATCGGAACGGCGTTCGCGCCGCTCTGGGCGGAGCCGCCCATGGAGATCTCGGCCAGGCGCATGGAGGCGTAGGCCTCGGAGAAGGTGGAGTCTATGCGCTCCTGCAGGTCCTCCGCCTCGTCCATGAGCTCCATTATTTCGCGTATGAGGATGTTCCGCTTGCGGTCCATGAGCTCGTAGCCGTTGTCGGCCAGCGCGCGGGAGCGCTTCGCGGCGTTGAGGTTGCCCTTGGTGGGCGCTGTCTGAGCCAAGCTCTCACCTCCCCTTCAGGAATGTCCGCGCCGCTCAGAGCTTGTGCGGCAGCTGGACGTAGTGCTCGTCAAGCGTCTTGTCGGAGACCCTGGAGAGCGCGTCGCGCGGCAGGATGGACAGCAGCTCCCAGCCCAGGTCCAGCGTGGCCTGGATGCTCCGGTCCTCATACATGCCCTGGGTTATGAAGCGCCGCTCCAGCTCCGCGCCGAATTTGAGGCTCAGCTTGTCGGTCTCCGAAAGCTCATCCTCACCTATGACGGTGGCGAGGCTGCGCGCGCTCGCGACCTCGGAGTAAGAGGCGAAGAGCTGGTTCGAGAGGTCCGGGTGGTCGGCCCGCGTGAAGCCCTCGCCCGTGCCGTCCTTCATGAGTCGGGAGAGGGAAGGCAGGATGCTCACAGGCGGGTAGATGCCCTTTTGCGCCAGCTCGCGCGAGAGGACTATCTGACCCTCGGTGATATAGCCCGTGAGGTCGGGGATGGGGTGCGAGATATCGTCGCCCGGCATGGTGAGGATGGGCACCAGGGTGACGCTGCCCGGCTTTCCCCTGATGAGCCCCGCGCGCTCATAGATGGAGGCGAGGTCTGAGTACATGTAGCTCGGGAAGCCCTTGCGGGAGGGTATCTCGCCCTTGGAGCTGGAGAACTCGCGCAGGGCCTCGCAGTAGAAGGTCATGTCGGTCATGACGACGAGGACGTGGTAGCCCAGCTCGAAGGCCAGGTACTCCGCCGCCGTCATGGCGCAGCGGGGCGTCAGCACGCGCTCTATGATGGGGTCGGAGGCCATGTTGAGGAACATGACCGTCCTGCCCAGGGCGCCGGACTCGGCAAAGTCGCGGCGGAAGAAGTCGGCCGTGTCGTTCTTGATGCCCATGGCGCAGAAGACGGTGACGAACCTCGCGTCGTCGCCCTCCGTGGCGATGACGCGGGCCTGGCGGACTATCTGGGCGGCCAGCTCGTTGTGGCTCATGCCCGCGCCGGAGAAGATGGGCAGTTTCTGGCCCCTTATGAGGGTGCAGGTTGCGTCTATGGAGCTGATGCCCGTGAGGATGAAGCTCCGGGGATACTCGCGGGAGACGGGGTTTATGGCAGCGCCGTTTATGTCCCGGCGCTCCGCGGCGTAGACCTCGCTGAGGCCGTCTATGGGCCGGCCCGTGCCGTCGAAGACGCGGCCGAGTATCTCGCCGGAGAGGGCGATGGTCATGGGTTTGCCCATGAATCTCGTGCAGGCGCTCTGCATGTCTATGCCGCTCGTGCCCTCAAAGGCCTCGATGACGACGCGCTCGCCGTCTATGAGGATGACCCTGCCGCGGCGGCGGCTGCCGTCGGGGAGGATGACCTCGGCCAGCTCGTCATAGGCCGCGCCCTTCACGCCGTCGAGCGCGACGAGGGAGCCCTTTATCTCGGAAAGACCTGTGTATTCTATGCGCATTCAGCCACCCCCTATGCGTTTGCGCGGCGCACGGAGGCCACGGCGTTGTCCACAAGCTCCATGAACTCGGCTGCCGGCTTGCCGCCGCCCAGCTCGAACTTCATGCGCTCCAGCGCGGTGAAAACGCCTGTGTCCACCAGCTGCCGCAGAGGTATGTTCTGCGCGACGAGGTCCTTCGCCCCGTCGTAGAGCCGGAGGATGACGCGCAGCATGGACATCTGGTCCGCCGGCTTCATGTAGGTGTCCGTCGCGTGGAAGGCGTTCTGCTGCAGGAAGCCCTCGCGGATGACCTTCGCCGTCTCGATGATGAGCTTCTGATCGTCGGGCAGGATGTCCGCGCCTATGAGCTTGACTATCTCCATGAGGGAGCTCTCCTCGTTGAGCAGGGCCATGATGCGCACGCGCAGCTCGGTGAAATCCTCGCCGAAGTTCTCGCTGTACCAGGGTATGAGGTCGTTGAAATACTCGGTGTAGGAGTTGTTCCAGTTTATAGAGGGGAAGTGGCGCGCGTAGGCGAGGGAGCGGTCGAGCGCCCAGAAGCAGCGGACGAAGCGCTGGGTATTCTGGGTGACGGGCTCGGAAAAGTCGCCGCCCTGGGGCGACACGGCGCCTATGACGGTCACGCTGCCCTCCGTGCCGGAGAGCGTATCCACAAAGCCTGCGCGCTCGTAGAAGCCGGCCAGGCGGCTGGGCAGGTAGGCGGGGAAGCTCTCCTCCGCAGGCATCTCTTCGAGGCGGCCGGAGATCTCGCGCAGGGCCTCGGCCCAGCGAGAGGTGGAGTCCGCCATGAGCGCGACGTGGTAGCCCATGTCGCGGTAGTATTCGGCTATGGTCATGCCCGTGTAGATGGAGGCCTCGCGGGCCGCGACGGGCATGTTTGAGGTGTTCGCGACGAGGATGGTGCGCTCCATGAGCGGACGGCCCGAGCGGGGATCCTTGAGCTCCCGGAACTCGTCTAGCACCTGGGTCATCTCATTGCCGCGCTCGCCGCAGCCGAGGTAGACGATGATGTCCGCGTCCGACCACTTGGCGAGCTGGTGCTGTACGACGGTCTTGCCCGCGCCGAAGGGGCCGGGTATGGCCGCGCAGCCGCCCTTGCCCACGGGGAAGAGCGTGTCTATGACCCTCTGGCCCGTGACGAGGGGCCTGTCTATGGGCCGCCTGTCGGCAAAGGGCCTCGGCTCGCGCACGGGCCACTTCTGGGAAAGGCACAGCGGCGTGCGCTCGCCGCGCGCGTCCTCCACGTAGGCTATGGGTTCCGTCACCGTGTAGCTGCCCGAGGGCTTCACCTCCACGGCCCTGCCCGAGACGCCGGGGGGGACCATGGAGCGGTGCTCCGTCATCTCGCTCTCGCGGCATTTGGCGAAGAACTGCCCCGGCCGGAGCTCATCGCCCTCCTTTATGAGGACCTCGACCTCCCAGAGCTTCTTCTCGTCCAGGCTCTCGATGTTGATGCCCTTCGTGATGAAGCTGCCAGCCATGGCCTCTATGGCCTGGAGCGGACGGCCTATGCCGTCGAAGATGCCGCCTATCATGCCGGGGCCGAGGCGGACGGACATGGGCTCGTTCGTCGGGAAGACGGGCTCCCCGGCCTTGAGGCCGCCGGAGTCCTCGTAGATCTGGACGATGCTCTCCTCCCCGGCGGAGGAGACGACCTCGCCGAAGAGCCTCTGCTCGCCCACGTAGACAAGGCTCATGCGCGGCAGGCTGCGCCCCCCGCGGACCTTGATGACGGGGCCGTTTACCCCGTGGATGTAATACTCCGTTTTATTGCCCATCTGCGCCCTCCAGACTGAAGCCGGTTATCTCCGAGAAGCGGCCCTCAAGGTCTTCAAGCGCCGCGTCAAAGGAGAGATCTATCTTCCGGCCTTTCTCCGCGCACTCGAACACGAGCCCGCCGAGGGAGAAGCCCCCCTCCTCAAAGCTGAGCCGCACCCCGGGGGAGGCGGCTTTCAGGCTCTGGGCAAAGCGCATATCCTCGCGCCGGAGCAGGACGCGCGCGCTCCGGGCGCCGGGAACAGCGTCCAGCGCGCGCCAGAGCTGCTCTTTCAGCGTATTGCCGTACTCGGGCTGCTCCGGCAGCTCCAGCACGCGGCGGCGCACCTCGGCAAAGACGTCGTCCGCGCAGTCCTCGCGGAACTGGAGCAGGCTGCGCTTCGCGGCGAGGCCCTCAGCCACGATGCGCTTGTTTTCACGCACCTTGGCGTCGGCCAGGGCGGAGGCCCGGCGCTTGGCGGCGGCCGCGGCCAGATCCGCGGAGTAGGCCTCCATGGCCTCGCGCTCCAGCTGCTCGGTTTCCGCGTTTATCTTTGCCGCGCGCTCCTGGGCGGCGGCGGTCACGGCGGAGGTGAAGGCCTTGAGTTTGCTTTTTTCCTCTTGCATATGCCGCCCTCCTAGATCTTGATGCCTATCGCCTCGTTTATGAGGCGGGTGATGTAGTCCCTGGCGCGCACGGAGCCGCGGCTGTCCGCGATGACGTTCACGAGCGGCCTGCCGGCAGAGAGCTTCAGCTCATCCAGCCGCTCCCGGCTGAGCGCGTAGCAGCCCTCCGTGATGATGAGGATGGCGATGCCGCTGTCCGCGCAGACCCGGCTCACGGCGGCGTCCACGTCCTTTTTTGTGGAAGCGTGCAGGCCCTCTATGCCGGCCAGACGCATGCCGGTCAGCACGTCGGGGTCGTCCGTGATGCAGAAGCAACGCATCAGAACAGGAGGATGACGATGGCGATGAGCAGGCCGTAGATGGCGATGCCCTCGGCCATGCCGACGAAGACTATGGATTTGCCGAAGCTGCCCTCGTTCTCGGTCAGGGCGCCGATGGCGGCGCAGGCGGAGTTCGAGACGGCGATGCCCGAGGCGATGCCGGAGATGCCGACGGCGAGGGCGGCGGCGAGATAGCCTATGGCCTTGGTCCAGTCGGTGCTGCCCGCGACGGCGGCGGCCTCGGCCGCGTCGTTGGCCGCGGCTACGCCCTGGCCGAGGAAGACCACGGCGGTGGCGAACATGACGAGGAAGAAGCCGCAGAGGTTGGCGATGAGCGGCTTTTTCACGCTCTTGCCGGCCTTGGCGCGGCGGGCGATGAGCCAGAGGGGCAGAACTATGAACACGAGGACGGCGACGAGGGGGCTGATGAGCTTGATAAGCATAGTAGGAACCTCCGATTTATCTGATGTGTTTATAAGGCGGTGTCAGGCGGCGCGCTGGGCGGGGGAGGAGTAGTCTATGTGCGCGGGGGCGAAGGCCTCGCCCCGGCCGGTGTAGAAGCGGCCGAACAGCTCGTAAAACTCCAGCCTCAGCGCCTGGATGCAGACGAGCGCGGCCTCTATGCCCATGACGATGATGTTGCCGATGACGAGGCCGAAGATGGAGTAGCCCCCGCTCGTCTCGGACAGGGCATAGACTATGAGCATCATTATGGCGTGGCAGATGGCATAAGTGCCGACTCGCAGGAAGCTCAGGCAGTTCGACAGCCAGCTCAGGAAGGCCTCGAAGAGCTCGAAAAAGCCTTCGAGTATCATCATCCCGACGGAGGTCTTGTGCCCGTGCTCGGCGGGGGCGAGACCCATCATGCTGATGAGCGGCTCCCCGAACCAGATGGAGAGCAGCAGCAGCGCGAAGACGAACCAGACGGCGCCCGTGGAGAGCAGGCCCGTGGCAAAAAGCGCGTCCGAGGCGGCGCAGCCCACGATGCCCGCGAGGAACAGGACGCCGGTGACGCCGTTTGCGGAAAAGAGGGCCTTGCGGTAATCCTTCTGCCGGAAACCGGTGATGATATTCAGCACGCCGCTGATGAGGATGAGCACGACGCCGACGCCGGCCGTGAAGAGCAGGATGGTCACGACCCCGTCGCCCTCCAGCACCTTGAAGCCGGGCAGCAGGTGTTCGTTTCCGAAGACGCTGCCGTAGACGAAGCCGAACACCACGGCCGAACAGCCCACGGCGGCCAGTATGCGCCCGAGCCACATGCCCTTTTTCTTCAGCAGGAAAAGGCCGAAGAGCACGAGCACCGCGCCCTGGCCCACATCCCCGAACATGAGCCCGAAGAGCAGGCAGTAGGTGATGAACATGAAGACGCGCGGGTCGCTCTCCCCATAGGCGGGGGCGCCGTACATCTGCACGAAGGGCGCAAAGATGCGGGAGAAGAAGCCCTGGCTGAACTTGACCGGCACGTGGCCGATGTCCGCATGGCCGGGCTTGTCGAGGCTGCAGGCGCAGCCGAGCCCGTCGGCGGCGGCCTTAAAGGCCTCAAGCCTGCCCTCGGGCAGCCAGCCGCAGAGGTAGAAATCCTCCCCGCTCACGGCGGCAAAGCGGCGCAGGTCGTGCGCCTCGCTCATGAAACGCAGCCAGGAGTAGCAGCTGAGCAGGTCCGCCCGTTCCCTCTCGCGCAGCGCGTCGAGCTCGGCGGTAAGCTGGGCGGCCTGACGGCGCGCGTCCTCAGCCTCCTGCCGCAGCTGGACGATGCGCTCGGCGGGGATGCCGGTGAGGCCGGCGGCATTGGGTGCGTTCTCCGGCTGGAAGCCGAAGTCGCGCAGCCGGTCCTCCTCCCTCAGCGCCGCGCCAGGCAGGGTCAGCAGGATGCAGCAGACCCGCCCCTCGCTGAAGCCGGAGCGGAAGAGGAAGGCCCCGCGTTCGTTCTCGGCCTCGGCGCGGACCTCGTCCCAGAGCTCCTCCTCTATGGTGCCGAAGCGGAGCTTAAGGTGCTTCACGGCCAGCAGCTCCTCCAGATCGACGGTGAGCAGCGACAGGGGTTCGAGCCGGCCTATGAGCTCCTCGTTGCCCGTGGCGAGGCTTAACTCGGCGTTCCGATGAGTTATGACGCGCGCTGCCTCGCCGGAGGCGGCGGAGATGTATTTCTCGCAGCCTTCGAGGTCGTAGCCCCGGCCCTCGAACTCGCCGAAGGCGGGTTTTATGCCCAGCTTCGTCAAGAGCGCGAGGACGGAGCTGAGCGCCGGGCGGTAGGGGTCCTCCCCCGTGGGCGTGACAAGCTCGCCCCGTCCGAACACCTCGGAGGCGGGCATGGGGTGGAACTCCATGCCGAGCACGAGACCGCGTATGGCCTCGTCCAGCCTGTCGGCAGGGCCGGAAACGACGGCCCTTAGCATCTTTTCTGTTGCCAAGCATCAGCCCCCCTTGGGAAGTGGATTTTAAAGGATATAGTTTGCGGGGCTAAGCCCGTATTGCAGCGCTATGAAGGCGCGGCGGAGCATGTCCGCCTCGTTTTCCTTGAGGGTCAGGAAGGCGTCCACGACGCAGAGATTCGGCGTGCCGTGCATGACCTTGCGGTAGAAGGCGGTCTCCGCGGCGCGCATGAGCTGCTCCGGCGAGCCGCCCTCCACGCCCGAGAGCCAGCGCCCGACGCGCGAAGCGCGTATCTCGGCCATGGCCTCCTCATCCGAGCCGGCCTGGAGGATGCGGCGTTCAGCGTCGGGGCCAAGGGCGCCGTGCAGCGGCAGCAGCAGACGCATGGCCTCGTCCGTCGGCGTGCCGAAGCGGCGCAGGCGCAGGAGGAAGGAGATGTTAAGCATGTCCGTGCGGAAGCTGACGGTCCTTGCAAGCTCCCGCCTGGCCGGACCTCGGTAGCCCTGTTTCAGGTGCCGGTCCAGCGCGTGGTAGAAGTGCGCGGACAGCTGCAGCGCCGCGGCGGAGACATCCGGCATACCGGTCTTGGGGTCGAGCTCCATGGCGCTCAGCACGGGGAAATACATGCTCCCGCGGACGGCCTCGGTGAGCTCGGGGAAGGTCTTGGCGGTTTTGAGCCGCTCTATGTCCACGCCCCGCATCAGGCGCGCGGCCTGGCTGGGCAGGCGTATCTCCTCCGCGATGGACTTGTCCGAGAGCCGCCGCAGCGCGGCGAGTATGGCCCGGAGCTCCACCTCATAGGACATGAAGAGGAGGAATTCCTTTGCGGCGTCGTTCGCAAAGCGGTACAGCCGCTCGTAATCCTCATAGAGGCAGCGGCTGAGCGCCTCGGAAAACTGCCTGTCCGTCGCCCCGACGGCGGGCAGGGCCAGGGACACGGGCCGCCAGGCCGGGCTCCTGCCCAGGAAGGCCACCAGCTCGTCCGTGCTGTGCAGGGCGGCGAGCTTTTCCTTGTCCTCGTCCGAGAGCAGGTTCGCATACATGGCGCGCGCCTCGGTGGCGAGCGCGATGTCCATCGCGCGGCGTCCGCTGTTATTCATCCCGCTTACCCGTGACTATGTCGAAGACCTGCTGCACGTAGCCCTCGCGGGAGCTCTCGTACCGCGCCCGGAGCGCCTCGCGGCGCGCGGCGGCCTCGGCCCTGTCCTTTTCTATCTCGCCCTCGGCGCGCAGGCGCTCTGCCTCGGCGTCCTGCGCCATGGCTTCGCGCGTCTCGGCCCTCACGCGGGAGAGCAGCTCGTCCTTTGCTGCCCGGATGCGCCCGTCGAGCCCGGCACGGTGCTGCTCGGCTGCACTTTCTATCTCACATGCGCTGCGCTCGGCGTCCAGGATAGCGCGCAGGACGGCCATATCCGCGGCCGTCTCCTGTTCAAGTCTGAGGCGGCGGGCCTCCTCCTCGCGCCGGGCGCGGACCTCCTCCTGGGCCTGAAGCTGCTTCATGGAATTCAAACTGCTGACCTCCTCCGACGTTGACGCGGCTGATTCACACTTACCTCATTAAACCATACCACAAAAATACTCATATGGGAAGATTAAAGTTTTAACACTTTGCCTGCGGGTAGAGAACTCCCTCTTCCATTCAGGGGTGATTTGCGATATACTACCCTCAAATTAGTGTGAAACAGGAGGCAGAATATGAAATACGTCCTCATAATAGGCGACGGCATGGCCGACGACCCCCTTGCGGAACTGGGCGGCAAAACGCCCCTTGAGGCCTGCCGGAAGCCTTTTTTCGATTCTCTCTGCGAGCGCGGTGAGCTCGGTCTCTGCCAGACCATACCCGAGGGCTTCCCCCCCGGGAGCGACACGGCCATCATGGGCATTTTCGGCTGCGACCCGCGCAAGTATTTTTCTGGGCGCGCTCCGCTGGAGCTTGCGGCCTCGGGCGGCGTCATGCCCGAGGGCGGCGCGGCCTACCGCTGCAACATGGTGAACCTCGGCGGGCCGGAGGGCGCGCCCTTTGAGGAGCGCATCATGATTTCGCACAGCGCCGGCTCCATCGAGGGGGAAGAGTCGGACGAGCTCGTGACCTGGCTCTTTGCCCAGCCGGATTTCGCGGCCCTGGCGGAGCGCGCGCAGCTCACGGTGCGCCCCGGCTCCAGCTTCCGGCACCTGGCCGTACAGGAGCGGGCGGACATCGCCGGCATAGTCCTCGCCCCGCCGCACGACCACCTGAACGAGAAGATAGGCCCCCTGCTGCCTTCCGGCTGCGCCAACGCGGAGGTACTGCTCGGCCTCATGCGCAAGGCCGCCGAGCTCCTGCCGGGCCACCCCATCAACAAAAAGCGCGAGGCTGAGGGCAAGCTGCCCGCCAACTGCATCTGGTTCTGGGCCGAGGGCAAGGGCGCGGCCCTGCCGAACTTCCCGGCGCGCTTCGGAGCGGACGGCGGCGTTGTCTCGGCCGTGCCGCTCTGCCACGGCATTGCCCGCCTCGTGGGCCTTGAGCCCGTGAGCGTCCCCACCGCCACCGGCGAGTGGGACACCGACTACGAGGCCAAGACCGCCGCGGCCTTGGACGTCCTCGCGGAGCACGACTTCGCAGCCATCCACCTCGAAGGCCCGGACGAGGCCACGCACAATCACGACCTGGAGCACAAGATCTACAGCGTCGAGTGCCTCTCCGAGCGCGTGGCGAAGCCCCTGTGCGCCGCCCTGCGCGAGCGGGGGGAGGACTTCCGGCTGCTCATCCTCTCGGACCACCGCACCTTCATGGCAAACGGCGCCCATGGCGGCACGCCGGTGCCATACATGATATACGACAGCCGTGAGATGGGCCCCGCCTCTGGCCTCGGCTACACGGAGAAGAACGGCGAGTCCGGCCCCTTCCTTGAAAGCGGAGTCGAGCTCATGCCGCGCCTCTTCTGCCTGTGAGCGGCCTCACGGTGCCCGCGAGGGCGAAGCTGAACCTCTCGCTCGACGTGCTGGGCAGGCGCACGGACGGCTTTCACGAGCTCAAAATGGTCATGCAGGCCGCGCAGCTCGCGGACGAGGTATACGTGGAGCTGCGGGAGCCGGGCTTCTTCCGCGCGGAGACGAACCGGAGCTACATCCCCACGGACGAGAGAAACATAGCCGTCAAGGCGGCAAAGGCCTTCTTCGAGGCCGCAGGGCTGGATTCCGGGGCCTATATACGTATAACCAAGCAGATACCTGTCTGTGCGGGCCTGGGCGGCGGCTCCTCGGACGCCGCGGCGGTCATCCGTACGCTGAATGATCTGACGGGCGCCCCGCTGGGGGAGGATGCGCTCTTTGCCGCGGCGCTGCGCGCGGGCTCGGACGTGCCCTTCTGCCTCCTGGGCGGCACGGCGCTGGCCGGGGGCCGCGGCGAGGTCCTTGAAGCCCTGCCGCCCCTGCCGGAGACCCCCGCCGTCATCTGCATGCCGCACTTCACCTGCTCCACGCCGGAGCTCTTCACCCGGCTGGACGCCCTGCGCACCCGCTGCCGCCCGGATACGGACGGTCTTGTCGCCGCCCTGCGCGCGGGGGACCTTGCGGGCGTCGCGAGGAGGATGTACAACGTCTTCGAGGACGCCCTGGACCGCCGCTGCGCCCAGGCCGTGGGCGAGATAAAGCGCCTGCTGCTGGAAAACGGCGCGCTCGGCGCCGTCATGAGCGGCTCGGGCTCCGCGGTCTACGGGCTCTTTGCGGATGAGGAGCGCGCCTCGGCCGCCGCCGCGGCGGCACGTGAGCTCTGCCGCGAGGTGTTCCTCACGCGCACGGCATGAATAAACTCCCCGCCCTCGGGCGGGGAGTTTTTGCTGTTTTCGCTCAGGCCGCACGGGCTATGCTGCCGCGGGCGCTGAAGTACTGGTAGGCCGTGAGGGCTGCGAGCAGCACCAGGCCGGCGATGTCCGTCACCAGGCCGGGGATCAGCAGCATCAGGCCGCCCACCATGAAGGCGATGCGCATATACCACTGGATCTTCTTGAACAGATAGCCGTTCATCGCCGCAGCTATGCCGAACATGCCCAGCACCGCCGTGGCGCAGATGAGCACTATGTCGCCCACGCTCGCGTTTATGAACAGCATCGACGGGTTCAGCGCGAACACGTACGGCACTATGAACGCGCCTATGGCCAGCTTCGTGGCCTGCACGCCCGTCTTCATCGGGTTGCTCTTGGCGATGGCGCTGCCGGCGTAGGCCGCGAGCGCGACCGGCGGCGTGATGTCCGCCACGATGCCGAAGTAGAACACAAAGAAGTGCGCCGCGATGAGGTCCACGCCCAGCTCCTGGAGTATGGGGGCGCAGGTCGTCGCCATGATGCAGTAGTTGGCCGTGGTCGGCACGCCCATGCCGAGAATGATGCAGCAGATCATCGTCAGCACCAGGCCGATCATCACGTTGCCGCCGGAGAGGGCGATGACGCCGCTTATCAGCTTGCTGCCCAGGCCGGTGACCGTGATGCAGCCGGCGATGACGCCCGCGATGCCGCAGGCCACGGCGACCGTGATGGTGCCCCTGGCGCCGGCCGCCAGCGCCTCGAAAAAGCGCTTGGGCGTTATGCGGTTGTCCTTGTCGAACAGGCTGGCCACTACCGCCACGATGATGGCGATGGAGGCGCTGACCTGGATGGTGTTCGAGTTTGAGGTGACGAGGTAGATGAGTATCACCAGCGGGGCAAGAAGATATATCTTGCGGATGAGCTGGGAGAACTTCGGCAGCTCGCTGCGGGGGATGCCGCGCAGGCCGAACTTCTTGGCCTCGAGGTGGACCGCGATGAAGATGCCGAGGAAGTAGAGCACCGCGGGCAGTATGGCGCGCACGGCGATCTGGCCGTAGGGCTCGTTGACGTACTCGGTCATCAGGAAGGCGGCGGCGCCCATGATGGGCGGCATGATCTGGCCGCCGGTGGAGGCTGCGGCCTCGACTGCGCCGGCGAATTCGGCGCGGTAGCCGGTCTTTTTCATCAGGGGTATCGTGATGGAGCCGGAGCCGACGGTGTTGGCGACCGAGCTGCCGGACACCATGCCCTCCAGCGCGCTTGCCACGACCGCGACCTTGGCCGGGCCGCCGGAGGCGGAGCCCGCCACGGAGTTGGCCAGGTCTATGAAGAAGTTCGCTATGCCCGTGCGCTCAAGGAAGGCGCCGAAGATTATGAACACCACGATGAACTTGGCGCAGACGTTGACAGGCGTGGAGAGGATGCCCTGCGTGGAGTAGAAGAGGCTGTGGATGACGGCGTTGAGGCTCTGGCCGCTCGCAAAGGTGTATATGAGCAGCGCGCCCGCCACGAAGAGTATGGGCAGGCCCACGCAGCGGCGGCAGAGCTCCGCGAGCACGAGCACACCGACTATGCCGATGATGTTGTAGGTCATCGTCATGCGGATGGGGCTCGTGAGCACGCGGCTCAGGTCGTTGTAGGAGAAGCTGTAGTAGAAGAACGCCGCCGCGCCCAGGATCATGAGCACGATGTCGTACCACGGCAGGGAGTTGACCTTGACGTGCTTCTTGCTGGCCGGGTAGGTCAGGAAGCCGAGGATCATGATGCAGCCCATGAAGGCGGTGAGGCGTATCTCGATGGCGGCCCTGGTGGTAAGCGTGGAGTAGATGCAGTAGGCCGAAAAGAGCGCCATGAGGATATCGACGATGAGCTTGGGAGTGCCCTGCCAGATGCGCGTGTTCGACTCGCGGTCGTACTTGCGCATGATGGCCTCGACGTCCTCCATCGTGCCCACGTCGGCGGACTGGTCCTCCTCCGGCTCGAAGGACGCCCCGTCAAAGCCCTTGACGTGCGGATGCTCGTAGTGCGGCTGCTCGCTGACGTCGGAGTCGACTATCCGGCTGTCGAACAGGCCGTCTGTTTTCTTTTTCTTATCAGACATTGTATACCTCCCTTGCGAAAGACGCGGCGCCCTGGCTGGGCGCCGCGGACTGACGCGAGTTCAAAAGTGCGAGCTCAGGCCGTCGGAACGGTGAAGCCCTGCTCCTCGAAGTAGCGGGCGGCGCCCTCGTTGTAGGGGACGTCCGTGACGGAGGCGCCGAACTCACGGCTCAGCTCGGCAGCCTTGGCGTGGCTGATCTTGTCCGCGTTCTGGAAGAGCGTGTAGACGATGGTGTAGGCCACGTCGGGGTCGAGGTCCGCGCGGCCGATCAGCACGGCGCTGATGGCGACTGTGGTGCAGTCCTCAGCGGTGCCGTAGACGTCGGCGCTGATGGTGTAGGCGCTGTAGTAGGGGCTGACCTCGATGAGCTTGTCGATGTGCTCCTGGTCGAGGCTGACGAGGTGGACCTCCTGGGTGGTGGCCAGCTGCACGATGCTGGTGGTGGGGGCGCCGGCGACGATGAAGGCGGCGTCGATGCGGCCGTCCTGCAGGCTCTCGACGCTGTCGTCGAAGTTCTGGTAGACGGGGCTGATGTCGTCCTCGGTGAGGTCATAGGCGCCGAGCACGTCGATGGCGTTGAAGTACACGCCGGAGCCGACGGCGCCGATGGAGACGGTCTTGCCGGCCAGGTCGCCGACGGTCTTTATCTCGGGGTCGAGGGTGACGATCTGCACCTGCTCCATGTAGAGGGCCGCGAGGGTGGTGAAGCCGGTCACGGGCTCGGTGAAGAGGTTGGTGCCGCTGTAGGCGTAGCTCATGACGTCGGACTGCACGAAGCCGAGGTCATACTCGCCCGCGTCGACCATCTCGATGTTGGCCTGAGAGCCGGCGGTGGTGACGGCGGTGATGGTCACTCCGGTGTTGTTGGAGATGTAGGTGCCGAAGGCGCCGCCGAAGCCGTAGTAGGTGCCGGTGGAGCTGCCGGTGCCGAAGTCGAGGTTGGCGGAGACCTCCAGGTCGGGCACGTCCGCCGGGGCGACGGGCGCGGCGCTCTCCGTCGGGGCTGCACTCTCGGTCGCGGGGGCGGCCTCTCCGCAGGCGGCGAGCGCAAATACCAGTGCCAGGCACAGTACCAGCGCGGCTATTCTCTTTTTCATTTGTGTTCCTCCCTTTGACAAATAAATTGCATTTTGCAAAGTGCCAAATTTCAAGACAAACTAAGTATACGCTATTGCCCGGCACATTTCAAGCCTTAAAATGAATTTGCTGGGAGTCAAGTTGCAAAATATTTCGCACGCTAATTCACGACGTCGTGTTTTGTATCCTCGAATAGCGCTCCCGGACCCAGTCGGAGACGCACTGGGCGAAGCGCGCGGTGGCCGGGCCGGCCCTGTCCGCGTCCGGCAGACACAGGCCTATGGTCCTGCTGGCGGGCGGGGTCAGCTCCATGATACGCACGTTGTCGCTGCGGCCCGAGAGCAGCAGCTCCGGCATGATGCTCACGCCCAGACCCTGCTCGACCATCGCAATTATTGCGTAGTCGTCCTTCGTCGTATACCGTATATTGGGTTTTACGCCCGCGGCTTCAAGCGCTCGGCGCGCGTCGTGGTCGCTCGTCTCCAGGAGGCTTATGAAGGGCTCGTTTTCGACTTCCTTTATAGGGAAGCGCGGCAGGGAGGCCAGCCGGTGGTCCACCGGTACGACGGCCAGCAGCCTGTCCTCCAGCAGCGCCGTGATCCGCCCCTTCAGCCGCGTCGGCAGCGCGATGAAGCCCAGATCCACGCTCCCCTCTGACAGCCACTGCTCCACGTCGTGGTAGTCCCCGTTCATGAGCTTCAGCTCCACCTTCGGGTACTCGGACTGGAAACGCTTTATCATCCCCGGCAGCCAGTGGACGGCGACGCTGGTGAAGGTGCCTATCCTCACCGTGCCGCAGTCCAGGCCGCGGATGGCGGCCGCCGTCTGCTCCAGCTGCTCGCGTGAGTTCAGCATGCCGCGGATGGCGGGCAGCACGCGCTCGCCATCCGCCGTCGCCCGCGCCCCGCCGCGGCCCCTTTTTAATAAGGAGAAGCCCAGCTCCTCCTCCAACGCCCCTATCATGTGCGAGACCGCAGACTGCGTCACCCCCAGCTCCGCCGCCGCGCGCGTCAGACTCCCCAGCTCCGCCGCCTTCAAAAAGGCCTCATATTTGTTCACAGGCATATTACATGAATTCCTTTCATGTAAAGATGAAGCAAATCAATAAATTTGATGCAAGCCCGCAAAAAAGCTCTCCGGAGCCACAAAAACGGGGGCCCGCCTCTTGCCACTTGCCGCGGCTAAGATTATAATTCAAAAGCATCCATTTGTAAAGGTAATGGAATGTATAAAAATTTTTCATGTGTGGGGTAGACGGAATGAACGTAACAGAGCTTGTGGTATTTATCATCTACTTTGTGTTCATGGTGGGGATAGGCATCTATTTCTTCGCCAAGAGCAAGGGCGACAACGAGAAGGACTACTTCCTGGGCGGGCGTCAGATGGGGCCGTGGGTATCGGCGCTGTCGGCGGGCGCCTCGGACATGAGCGCCTGGGTACTTATGGGCCTGCCGGCGTCGGTGTACGCGCTGGGCATGGGGCAGATATGGATCGCGGTGGGCCTGGCGATAGGCTATGCGCTGTCCTGGATATTTGAGGCGCCGCGGCTGCGCAAGTTTTCCATTGCGGCGAGCGACTCCATCACGATACCGCAGTACCTGACGAACCGCTTCCTGTCGAAGAGCAAGTTTTTACAGATAATCTGCGCGGTCATCTTCCTCGTGGCCTACACGATATATGCTGCCTCAAGCATCAAGGCCTGCGGCACGCTGTTCAGCACGGTCATAGGCATAGACGCTACGGTGGCGATGTACATAGCTGCGTTCATAATCATCGCCTACACCTTCCTGGGCGGCTTCAACGCGGTGTGCTGGACGGACTTTTTCCAGGGCCTGCTGATGCTGGCGGCGCTGCTCATTGCGCCCATCTTTGCCCTGGCGCTGGTGAAAAACGGCGGCGCGGCTGCCGGGGCGGCCCCGGCGGTAGAGGGGTACTGGGACGCCTTCACAAGCTGGAGCGACATTGTTTCCGGCCTCGGCTGGGGCCTGGGCTACTTCGGCATGCCGCACATTATAATTAGGTTCATGTCCATCCGCTCGAACAAGGACCTGCGCAAGTCGAGCGTGATCGGCATCAGCTGGACGTTCATAATCCTGATCTTCTCGGTGGGCTCGGGCCTGATCGGGCGCATGTTCCTGGGCGAGATATCCGATTCCTCGGTCGTGTTCATCACGATGGTGCGCACGATATTCCCGGCGGTGGTGAGCGGCATACTGCTCTCGGCCATCCTTGCGGCGGCGATGAGCACCTGCGACTCCCAGCTGCTGGCCTCGGCCTCGGCTTTTGCCAGCGACGTGTATAAGCCGGTGTTCCGCAAGAACGCGAGTGACAAGGAGATGCTCTGGGCGGGGCGCATAGTGGTGGTCATCATTGCGGTCATCGCTCTGCTCATTGCGGCGAACCCAAACAGCGGCACGATAATGGGCCTTGTGGAGAACGCCTGGGGCGTGTTCGGCGCGGCCTTTGGCCCGGTCATTCTGCTGTCGCTGTTCTGGCGGCGCTTCACCTTCGGCGGCGCGGTGGCGGGCATCGTGGTCGGCGCGCTGGTGGACGTCCTGTGGCTGGTCTTCCTGAAGGGTACGGGCGTGTACGAGATAATCCCGGGCTTCTTTGCGGGTTTGCTCGCCGCAGTCATAGCCACCTCCGCGGGCAAGGCCCCTAGCAAGGAGGTAGAAGCCCTCTACGACACCGCCGTAGCCATGAAAGACTAAGGATAAAACGCTTAAAAGTTTTTTGCCCCGCTTTTTTGTAAAAAAGCGGGGCAAAAAACTTTAAACGCGCTGCGCGCGGGCTGCTTTCGAGAAGAAGCGGAAGGTCATGGGCCAGATGGCGGCGGCGAAGAGGACGACGAGGAAATACCGCGCGGCGTCCGCCACGCCGCCTTCGCCGAGAAGAGCGTAGAGCGGGGCCTTCAGCACGACGCGGATGCCTACCACTATCGCCAGGCCCAGCACCAGCTTCAAAACCTGGCCCCACAGAGGCGCGCGCGTATCGAAGCGGATGTACCGCCGGTCCAGCCAGTAGGACAGCAGCAGCGCCGCCGAGGCGCCCAGCAGCTTGTAGCCGTTCTCTGTGCCGGAGGCCAGGTTCGCCGCATCTATGTCCGACGGGAAGGGCCAGAGCTCCACGTAGCACAGATACGCCAGCGTCAGCGCTATCATTCCGCCTATGATGCCGTACATCCGCCCCGGGTGCGCCTCAATGTCCCGGAACACCGGATACAGCGCCAGCATCAGCACAAGCCCCAGCACAAAGGCCGCGCCCACGTCCAGCGGCGTGTGTACGCCCAGATACATCCGCGAAAAGCCGATGAGAACGACAATGGCAAAGCACAGCGCCCTCCAGCCGCCCTTCGCCCACATGCCGAGACAGCCGAAGGAGGAAAAGGCGTTCTGCGTGTGCCCGCTGGGGAAGGAGTAACCCGTCGCGCCGGCCCGGGCGGATTCCACGATGCTGAAGTCCGGGTCGAGCACCCAGGGCCGAGGTATGCGGAAGCAGAGCTTCAAAAACTGGTTCGCAATGGTGCCGACAAAGCCCGTCGTCAGTATGTAGTAGCCCAGGCCCTTGCTCACGCACCAGTAGACGGCTATGGCCACCGCCATGTACAGGGTCTCGCCGCCCAGCTCGGTTATGAGGCTGAAGAGCCGGTCGAGAAAGGGGCAGCGTATGCCCTCAAGCAGATAGAGAAAACTCATGAAAACCTCCAAACTCAGCCCGCCAGCCCCTCGATGAGGAGCTTTATCCCTATGGCGCAGAGCACAACGCCGCCGGCGATGCCGGCGGTCTTACATGATATGCCCGGTATCTTCCCGCCGACCATGCCGCCCGCAAAGCAGAGCACAAAGGTGGTGCAGCCTATGAGCAGGCAGGACGGAAGCAGCGACACCTCCGGCATGAAGGCAAAGGATACGCCCACCGCCAGCGCGTCCAGGCTCGTCGCGATGGCCATCACCAGCAGCTGCGAGTGCTTGAGCTGAGTGTGACATACCGCCTCGTCCCCGCCGCGTATCGCCTCCACAAGCATCTTCACGCCGACAAAGGCCAGCAGGAAAAAGCTGATGTATGGCGCGTAGTCGCTCACGAAGGAGCTCACCGTGCTGCCCAGCAGGTAGCCGATGAGCGGCATCAGAAACTGAAAGCCGCCGAAATATATGCCCAGCAGGGCCGCGCGCTTCGGGCCGAAGCCCTTCACCGTCAGGCCGCTCGTCACCGAAACGGCAAAGGCGTCCATTGACAGGCCGACGCCTATGAGTAAAATAGAAAGCATAAGCACACTCCGGGTGGTGAGATTTTGGACTTGCAAAAGTATATGCGCGCCGCGCTCGAGCTTGCCCGCGAGGCGGCGGAAATGGGCGAGGTGCCCGTCGGCTGCGTCGTCTTTGACGAGGCGGGCGAGATAATAGGCCGGGGCCGGAACCGCTGCGAGGAGCTGCCCGACGCCTGCGCCCACGCCGAGACTGAGGCCATACGCACCGCCTGCGCCGCCCGCGGCAGCTGGAACCTCTCCGGCTGCGGCCTGGCCGTCACTCTGGAGCCCTGTCCCATGTGCGCCGGGGCCATAATAAACGCCCGGCTCTCCACCGTCGTCTACGGCGCGCGCGAGGCGCGCTCCGGCTCCGTCGGCAGCGTCATAAACCTCTTCGAGGAAAACTACGGCCACAGGCCCAGGGTTTACGGGGGCGTGCTGCGCGAGGAATGTGCCGCCGTGCTCTCGGAGTTTTTCAGGCACCTCAGATAAATCGCCACCCGGCTCCGGAGCCGGGTGGCATCTTTATTATTCCTTTACACTGCCGTCGGCATTGAAAAGCGGCAGAGGGGCCAGGGTGATGATGTCGTCCCTGTCCTTGGCGTCGCCCTCCGCGAGGACCGCCATCTTGCCTGCAATTATGCCGCCCGCGCGCTTCACGAGCTCCTCCATCGCGTGCAGGCTCTCTCCCGTGGAGATGACGTCGTCCACGATGAGGACCTTCTTGCCCTTTATCATCTCCGCGTCCGCCGTGTCGATGACCAGCTTCTGTATGTGCATCGTCGTGATGGAGCGCACCTCGACCTCAAAAACGCCCGTCATATAGGCCTTCGCGCCCTTGCGGGCCAGGAAATACTTCTCCGCGCCCGACTGGCGCGCCATCTCATAAAGCAGGGGAATGGCCTTGGCTTCGGGGGCGATGAGGTAATCGTACTCCGGCGCGCGCTTCAAAAGCTCCGCCGCGCAGTGGACCGTGAGCTCGACATCCCCGAACATGACGAAGGCGCCTATGTACAGCTCGTCCGTAACGCGGCAGAGCGGCAGCTCTCGCTTAAGGCCGGCGATGTCCATCTCGTAAGTCATTTGTATTCCTCCCAAAGAAAGTGTGTTCTCAGGCCGCGAAGCGGCATATCCTTTTTATAAACACACTAATTATACAGGAATACCCGGCAAAATCAAGGGCTAAATGCTTTCTAAAGCCGCATGATTCAATGATTTTGCAGGCTAAAGCAGCAAAAATTGATAAAAACTCGGCACATAGTCAAAATGCACAAAAATTTGACAGAAAAAAAGAAAATAATGGCGATAATATGAGTAAATTGAATAAAGAAATTTGATAGGCGAATTAAGGACTTGTAAACGGCGCTTTTTTGGTGTAAATTATAAACACGGAGGCGCAGGGATACGTCTCCGCGGATTGGGAGAGCCGGCGCGCGGATATCACGCCGGCTAATTTAAAACTTTGGGAGGGAAAATCAATGTCTGAACATTCTCAGCACATGGAACACGATCGTGGTTCATGGGGCTCCAACTTTGGTTTCCTGATGGCGGCCGTCGGCTCGGCGGTCGGCCTGGGCAACATTTGGGGCTTCCCGTACAAAATGGGTAGTAACGGCGGCTTCGCGTTCCTGGTTATCTACCTGCTCCTGGTCATCTTCGTCGGCGTGGTCGTCATGCTCGGCGAGTTGTCCATCGGCCGCAAGACCGGCCTCGGCGCCGTCGGCGCTTATGCGAAGCTCGGCAAGAAGTACAAGTGGATAGGCCTGCTGGGCATACTTGCGGCGTTCTGTCTGCTGGCGTTCTACAACGTCCTCGGCGGACTCGTCATGCGCTACATGTTCGGCTTCATACTGCAGATACTCGATGTGGACGGCTTCGCCGGACAGAGCGGCAACTTCTTCGGATACATACTCCACGACTACAGCGGCATGGTCTTCTTCCACGTGCTGTTCATAGTCTGCAACGTCGTTATCGTCATGGGCGGCATACAGGGCGGCATCGAGAAGTTCTGCACGGTGGCAATGCCCGCGCTGTTCTTCATGCTCCTGTTCGTCATCATCTACGTTGCGTTCCAGCCGGGCGCGGGCGAGGGCTACGCTTTCATGCTCACCCCGAACTTAAAGCCCATCTCCACCTTCTCCGGCTTCTTAAATGTCCTAAAGACAGCGGCAGGACAGATGTTCTTCTCACTGTCGCTTGGCATGGGCGCCATAATCTCCTACGGCTCCTACCTGGATAAGAAGGAGAACCTGCAGAAGAACGCGCTCATAATCCCGGCCTGCGATACTCTGATAGCCGTCATGGCTGCCTGCGCGATACTCCCCGCCTGCGCGGCCTTCGGCATGGAGTACAGCCAGGGTCCCGGCCTGCTGTTCAACACCATGCAGAACGTCTTCCTGAGCATGGGCAGCTTCGGCAGCTTCGTCGGCTTCATCTTCTACTTCCTCGTGTTCATCGCGGCGGTCACCTCGTCCATCTCCCTGTTCGAGGCCATCGTCACCTGGCGCATCGACGCCAACCGCGAGAAGGGCAAGACCTCCAACCGCACCAAGATCATGTGCGTTGCGGCCGTCCTCTCTCTCATCGTCGGCCTGCCCGTCGCGCTCGACGCCATAGGCGGCGGCGTGACCGGTGTAGCAGGTGCGGTTCCCGCTCCGTATACCTTCTTCGGCATGACCATCGACCAGCTGATGGCGGGCGAGATCCCGATGTTCATCGACAGCTGGCTTGACTTCTTCGACGTTATCTCCGAGGGCATACTGATGCCGCTAGGCGCGCTGGTGATGGCCTTGCTCATAGGCTGGAAGTGGAAGACGAAAGACCTGATCGTGCCGGAGTGCGAGGCCAGCGGCCACAAGTTCTGGGGCTACGGCTTCTTCAACTTCTGCTTCAAGTTCGTCACCCCCATCGGCATGGTCATCGTTCTCATCGGCCAGATCATGGACTTCTTCCTGTAAGAAAAAGCGCAAACCTTATACACAAAAAAGCACCCGCCGTACGGCGGGTGCTTTTCTCATTGCCAGCGCTCTTGCTCACGGGCTGTGCTCCGGCGGCGGGTCAGGCCCCGGCCGGCCGGGCGCGGAGCGGGCTAGGGCAGGGGGAGGCGGGCCGTCCTCCGCAATCCGGACATAAGGAAAGCGCCCGGCGTCTTTCGCCGGGCGCTCCCTGTCAAAAAAGAGAGAGGAGTGAAAATGAAGATTGAATATGGTTCAGATGTGGGCTTTTTATTTAAACTCCGCAAGGGAGGTCATGGGCCTCAGCCAAAGTAGAAGCTGCCGTCCTGCCAGCCGCCGGAGGGATTCACGGGCTGCTGGGTGGTCTGACTGCCGGAGTCGGTGCTGCTGTCGGCGGGCTTCTGGTCGAAGGTGATGGAGAGGGTCAGGTATTCGCCGGAGCGCCAGACCACGATGTCCACCGTCTCGCCAGCGCTGTGGAAGAGCAGCTCCTGCCTCAGCTCGTCGCTGCTGCCGATGTCGTAGCCGTCCAGCTGGGTGATGATGTCGCCGACCTTGATGCCGGCCTTCTCGGCCGCGCTGCCCTCGGTGACGGTGCGGACGTAGGCGCCCTCGGGGAAGCCGTAGTACTGGGCGGCCATGCTGTCCACGTCGGCGGGGGTGATGCCGAGGTAGGCGTCGCCGGTCTCGGCGTCGAGGCTGCGCTCGCCGGAGATGACGTCGTTGGCGATCCTGACGGCGTCGTCTATCGGGATGGCGAAGCCAAGGCCCTCGGTGCCGTCCTCTCTGGACTTGGCGGTGACCACGCCGACCACCTGGCCATAGACGTTGTACACGGGGCCGCCGGAGTTGCCCTGGTTCACGGCCGCGTCAAACTGGAACATGGTCATGGTGCCTTCCTCGGTGGTGATGAGCCTGTCGGTGGCGGAGACCATGCCGCTCGTCATGGAGTAGTTCAGCTCGCCCAGGGGGTTGCCCACGGCGTAGACCGTGTCGCCCACAAAGAGGCTGTCGCTGGTGCCGAGCTCCGCGGCATTCAGGCCCTCGGCCTCTATCTTCAGGACCGCGATGTCGTTGTTGCGGTCAAAGCCCTTGACCTCGGCGGTGTAGCTGTCGCCGTTGTAGAACATGACCTTGATCTCATAACCGCCGGAGTAGGCGTCCTCGATGACGTGGTAGTTGGTGAGGATGTAGCCGTCCTCGCTGATGACGAAGCCGGAGCCCGAGACGGAGGCGGAGGCGGTCATGCCGAAGATGTTTGTGGCGGTGATGTCGGACTGGATGCCGACGACCTGTTTGCAGGCGAGGTTATAATAGATGTCCCTCGCGCTCATCTCCTCGCCGGTGGCGGCGGCGGTGGTGCCGGAGGCGGCGGGACTGGTTTGGGTCAGAGGCTCGGTGGAAGGCTCGTCGCTGACGACGGCCTCGTCGGGCCGGTTGGCGTTGGCGATGAGGCCGCCGGAGACTCCGCCCAGCAGCGCGCAGACGAGGCAGAGGGCGATGACGCCCGCGGCGCCTATGCCGCGCTTGTGGGGCTTCTTTTCCGGCTCGGGCGGTTTGGGGCCGCGCCCGCCGGGGACGTAGTATCCGTCGAAAGAGGCCTCGCCCTGGGGGGTGTAGCTTGCGTCGCGATAGCAGGCCTCACGCTCGGCGTCGGGTTTCACGATGCGGTAGCTGCCGTCTTCCGCGGGACGCTCGCTGCCGGTCTCGGGGGTGTTGGTGCTGTTGTTGTTCTCATCATATGGGTACATGGCTCATTGCCTCCATGAATTTTGTTTACGTGCGTTATATTAACGGCCAGTTGTGACATGGTTATGAACAAACATCGAAAAAAATTTGAAGTTTCCGAAAGGTATTTGTGAACGCGAAAGGAGCGCCGGGAAAGCGGCGCTCCTTTTAATAGATAAAGGTATTCAGCTGATGAGATATTCGTTCCCCAGCTCCTCGGGGGTGTGGAGCCCGGCGCCGTGTTCGAGCAGCCAGGCGTTCGTCCGCTCGGAGTACACTGTGGCGTAGGTGTAGAAGGTTTCGTAGACCTCGCCCTCCGTGGGAGAGAAATGGCTGAGCTCCAGGGAGATGCAGCAGTCGTAGGCCTCGCTGACCTCGCCGCCCGTGAACCAGATAAGGCCTATCTTCGCCTCGCGCATGTCGGGCAGGATGCACTCGCGGTAGAGCTCCAGTGCCTCCTCGGCTGTGAGCTCCAGGCTCTCCACACTTGTCACGTCCCCGTCCGGGACGGCCCAGCTGATGCTGGCGTAGGCGATGTTCCGCACGCTGGGCTCCACATCCGGGAGCTTGCGGCTGAGCAGGCCCTCGGGCAGGTTGGCGATGGTTTCGAGCAGCTCTATGTCCTCCGCGGACACCGCAGCGGCGGCCTTGTAGCGGCGGAGCAGGCGGCTGCCGTCGGCCAGCGTGTAGGTGAAGTTCACTGTCTCCCAGGTGTCGGGGAGGGGGAGGCCCGCCATTTGCGCGGCTTCGTAGAGCTCCTTTTCGTCCACGAGCCTCTGGTGCAGCTCAAGGGCGAGCTCAACGTTCTCCGGCTCGCGCAGGACCATCTGGCCGCCGCTAGTGTAGGTGCTCACGCCGACGGAGCGTACCTCGTCGGCCGCCGGCACGCGCCTTTCAAAGCCAGTGGCGTCGAGCTCCACCACAAAGAGCAGGCAGGTCAGCAGCGCCCAGAGGACGCCGAGGCCCAGCCAGGCCCGGCCCATTTTGAAGACACGGAAGCTCTTGCGCATGAGCATCTCCGCCGCGGACCAGCCAATGAAGCCGCCCAGCAGCATGAGCGCCGCGAAGACGGCCGCGCCGAGAGCGCCCATGCGGTCGAGCCGCAGGTTGAGGCCCCAGTAGAGGAAGCAGGCCAATATCATCGCGCCGAGCGCGGCGAGGATGTAGCGGAACACAGGACGCAGCACGTTCACGGCCACGACCTCGCCCGCCGACTCCAGCCTGCGGCGCCTGTAGAGCGCCTGGGCGGGCCAGAGCAGCAAGAGTCCCGCCGCCGCATAGCCCAGCAGATAGCCCCAACCGCTCAGACGGTAGCCCGCGACCCTGTATACGCCGTCCTGAAGCACGCTGCCCACGCCCTCCATGCGCAGATAGCGGCTTATGCCCATGATGGGAGAGAAAAGGCAGAGTACGCCGCCGGTGTTCCCGGCGTAGCCGTAGGCAAAGTCGCTGAGCGCGGCTATGATGAGCTCATCCAGCAGCGCGCTGGCGACGCAGACGGAGAAAAACAGGATAGGCAGGGCGATGATGCTGCCCGTCAGCTGTGCGCAGAGGGCGGCGATGCCGAAATAGCACAGGCTCACCAGGCAGAGCGAGGCCGCCATGCCCGCCGCCGCGGGGAGGACGGCCCTGAACTGGCCGGCGCCCGCCAAAAGGCAGGCCAGGCCCGCCAGGATGTTCAAAGCCAGGATGGGCAGCAGCCCGGCCAGAGTGACGGAGTTGAAGATGGCCCCGCGCTTTATGGGCAGGGCGCCATAGGCCGCCGCGGAGCGCGCGAAATAGAGGTGGCTGTACACCGCCATGCCCGCCGCCGCGCAGGAGGCCGGTACGAAGAAGACGGCCAGCTCCGTCGCCGCCAAGGCGGGTACCTGCTGCGCAAAGCGCGCGGCCTCTACGGCGTCCTGAGCCCCGCGCAGCCATCCGGCCAGCCGGAAAGGCCCCTGCGCCAGAAGGGCGACGGCATAGATGGCCCAGATGGGCCAGAAACGCAGCACGGTCTTGCGGAAGAGCGGCCAGTTAAAGAATGATGTCCCGGACTTCATGGCCCTCACCTCCGAGTTCGTATATGAAGATCTCTTCCAGCGTCAGCGGCACGGCCTCCATGAATATGGGGGAGAGCCCTTCCAGCCGCGCTGTGACATCCGAGGCCCGGCCGCGGATGATGAGCGTTCTGAGCCTGCCCGGGCCTGTGGAGTGGAGTATATCCAGCTCCCCGGGCAGGACTGCGCCCTCGGGGAGGACGAGCTGCAGCTTCGTCATGTTCTCCTGCATATCGGAGAGCACGCGCTCGAGGAGCATTTTGCCCCGGTCAATGATGCCGACCCTGCCGCAGACGTCCTCCAGCTCCCGCAGGTTGTGGGAAGAGATGAGCACCGTCGTGCCGTATTCGGCGACGTCCTGCATGATGAGCGCCCAGACCTGGCGGCGCATGACGGGGTCGAGCCCGTCCACCGGCTCATCCAGGATGAGCAGCTCCGGCCGTATGGAGATTGCCAGCCAAAAGGCCGCCTGCTTGAGCATGCCGCGCGAAAAACGGCGCATGGGCTGCTTCAGGTCGAGGCGGAAGACCTCGCGCAGCTGTTCAAAGCGCCTCTCATCGAAGCCGGGATAAACGCCCCGGTAAAAACGCATCATGTCCAGTATGGAGGCCTGGGGGAAATGGAAGACCTCGTCCGGGATGCAGAAAATGCGCCCCTTGACGGCGGGGTTTTCAAAGACGGGCTCGCCGTCGGCCAGCACTTCGCCAGATTCCGGTTTCAGAACCCCGGCCAGGCACTTCATGGCCGTCGTCTTGCCTGCGCCGTTCGGCCCCACAAGGCCGTAGACCTCGCCGGCGGGGGCGTCCATCGTCAGCCCGTCGAGCGCGCGGTGGCCGTTGTAGCTTTTGCTCACTTGCCTGAATTCAGCTCTCATCCCGCGCCGCCTCCTTCTGCCTTATGCGCCCGTCGAGCTCGTCCACCGTGACGCCGAGGAACAGCAGCTCAGTCACGATTTCATCCAGAGAGGCCAGCAGCTCCTTCTTCCGGCCCTCGTCCACCTGGGAGCGTATGTTCGCATAGCTGCCCTTGCCGGGGATGGATATGATGTAGCCCTCCGCCTCCAGCTCCCGGTATGCGCGCTGGATGGTGTTTGGGTTTATGACCAGCTGCGCCGCAAGCTCGCGCACCGAGGGCAGCTTCTCGTCCGGGGACATCGCGCCCGAGACGATGAGCTTCCTAAGCGCGGTCTTGACCTGCTCGTAGATAGGCCGCGAATCTCTGAAATTGATGTTTATCAGCATCTTTCCATCCGCCCCAATACAGCCCGTGTATCAGATAAAATAATACAGTTATAGGATAACTTATTCGGAACACTTTGTAAATTATAATTGTATCTATTTTGTATCCTTTGTATCATGAGGCCTTGCGGCGGAGACGAAGCCGCCGCCGAGCACCCTGCCGTCCAGGTACAGCGCCGCGGCCTGGCCGGGCGTGGGCGCGCGCAGGGGGCTTTCGGGAACGAGGCGGAGCCGGCCGCCGGCCTCGGGGTAGGCTCGCGCGGGCGCAAGTGTCCGCGAGTGGCGGACGCGCACCTGACAGTCGAAGGGCGCCTCAGGCTCCGGGACGAGCCAGCGCATGTCCCGGACGGCGACCTCATCGGAAAAGAGCCCGTCTCCGTCTGCGAGCACGACCTCTCCCGAACCGGGGCGTATCTCCGAGACGTATACTCGCTTTCCCGCGGCGTAGCCCAGGCCCCGGCGCTGGCCGAGGGTGAAGCGGTGGATGCCGCCGTGCCTTGCGACGGCTGCGCCGTTATAGATGATATCCCCCGGCCCGGGCGCGTCCCCGCGCTGCTCCAGCCAGGCGGCATAGTCGCCGTCGGGAACGAAGCAGAGCTCCATACTGTCCGGCTTCTGAGCGGCGGGCAGGCCGAGCGAGGCTGCAAGCTCTCGGGTCTCGGTTTTGGCCATGCCGCCGAGGGGCAGGAGCAGGCGGCGGAGCTGATCGGGCAGGATGCGGCAGAGCATATAGCTCTGGTCGTTCTCCGGCCGGCCCATGTAGAGCGCGCCGCCCTCGGCGCGGGCGTAGTGGCCCGTGGCGATATATTCTGCGCCCAGCGCGTCGGCCCGCTCGCACAGGAGGCGGAGCTTGACGGAGGGGTTGCAGAGCACGCAGGGGCTGGGCGTTTCGCCGCGCCTGTAGGCCTCCGCAAAGGGGCGGCAGACATGTTCCTCCAGCTCGGCGCGCGCGTCGAGCGCCTCGAAGGGCAGGCCCATGGCCTCGGCGCAGGCCCGGGCGCTCTCCGCCTCGCCGGAGCCGTTTTCGAGGTAGAGCGCGCGCACGTCCCAGCCCTCGCGGCACAGCAGCGCTGCGGCGCAGGCCGAGTCCACGCCGCCGGAAAAGCCCAGGACGACGGTCCCCTTCATCTTGACGCCCTCCCTATATACATGGCCAGCGCCGCCATATCGGCGGGCGAGACGCCGGAGATGCGCGAGGCCCGCCCGAAGCTCTCGGGCCGGAGCGCGGCGAGCTTTTGCCTCGCCTCCGTGCGAAGGCCGGGGACCTTTTCGTAGTCGATGTCGGCGGGGAGAGCGCGGCTTTCCATGTGCGCGAACTCCTCCACCTGCCTGAGCTGGCGCTTGATATAGCCCTCGTAGCGCAGGCGTATCTCCACCTGCTGCGTCACGGCGCGGGGCAGAGGGGGCCTGTCCGCGTCGAAGGGCGCGAGGTCGTCGTAGCCCACCTGCGGGCGGCGCAGCAGCGCGGCGAGCGAAACCCCCGAGACAGGGGCTGCGGTGCCGAGGGCCTCCAGCGCGGCGCCCAGCTCCGGCGTGGGCGCGACGTGCGTGCGCTCCAGCCGTTCGAGCTCCGCGGATACGGCGGCGTACTTCGCCTCCACGGCCGCTATCCGCTCCTTTGAGACGAGGCCGAGCTCATAGCCTATGCGCGTCAGCCGCTCGTCGGCGTTGTCCTGGCGCAGCAGCAGGCGATATTCGGAGCGCGAGGTCATCATGCGGTAGGGCTCGTTCGTGCCGCGGGTCACGAGGTCGTCTATGAGCGCGCCGATGTAGGCCTCGCTCCGCTTCAGGACGAAGGGCGGGCGGCCGAGTATCTTCAGCGCCGCGTTTACTCCCGCGGCAAAGCCCTGGACGGCGGCCTCCTCGTAGCCCGAGGAGCCGTTGAACTGCCCGGCACCGTAGAGGCCGGCGACCTTCCGGGCCTCCAGCGTCGGCAGGAGCTCCAGGGGGTCTATGCAGTCGTATTCTATGGCGTAGGCCGCTCTCATGATCTCCGCGTGCTCAAGGCCGGGGACGCTGTGCAGCATCCGCACCTGCACCTCCTCGGGCATGGAGCTGGAAAAGCCCTGGACATAGAGCTCCTCCGTGCTGAGGCCCATGGGCTCTATGAAGAGCTGGTGCCGCTCCTTGTCCGGGAAGGTCATGACCTTCGTCTCTATGCTGGGGCAGTAGCGCGGGCCGACGCCCTCTATGACGCCCGAGTAGATGGGCGAGCGGTCGAGGTTCGCGCGGATTATCGCGTGCGTCTCCGGAGTCGTCCAGGTGAGCCAGCAGCGGGCGCGGTTTTCCGGCGCGCGCTCAGCAGAGAAGGAGAAGGGCTCCGGCTCCGCGTCGCCCTCCTGGAGCTGCATTTTGGAAAAGTCCACGCTGCGGGCGTTTATCCTCGGGGGCGTACCCGTCTTAAAGCGGCGCAGCGAGAGACCGAGGCCCCGCAGGCGGTCTGAGAGCGGTCCCGAGGGCGCGAGCCCGTCCGGCCCCGAATCGCGCAGCACCTCGCCCACGATGGTGCGGCCCCGGAGGAAGGTGCCGGTGGCCACGATGGCCGCGCGGCAGTGCCACACGGCGCCCGTGTGCGTCGTCACCGAGACGACGCGCCCATTTTCGACGCCTATGTCCACGACCTCGGCCTGGATGAGCCGCAGGCGCTCCTGCCGCTCAAGCGCGAGCTTCATGACCTCCTGGTAGCGCCGCCGGTCCGCCTGCGCGCGCAGGGAGTGCACCGCCGGCCCTTTGCCGAGGTTCAGCATCCGGTACTGGATGCAGGCTTCGTCCGCCGCGCGGGCCATCTCGCCCCCCAGGGCGTCCAGCTCCCGCACGAGGTGGCCCTTGCCCGTGCCGCCTATGGCCGGGTTGCAGGGCATGTTGCCCACCGTGTCGAGGTTTATGGCAAAGCAGACCGTCTCCAGCCCCAGGCGCGCCGAGGCCAGCGCGGCCTCTATGCCCGCGTGGCCCGCGCCTATGACCGCTATATCGCATTTTCCCGCTTCATAAGTTCTCATAACCCTAAAATTATACTACCGCCCCGCGGCGGAATCAAGCTGTGCAGAATTTGCACAGGAAAAAACGCATCCGGCTATTGCTTTATCTCGTTAATGTGGTAATATGATAACGCCTTATCAAGCGAGGTAAAGAATGAAGGAGAAATGAAAAGATGAAAAAGTTTTTTGCGCTTTTGCTTGCACTTTGCATGATATTCGCCCTGGCCGCCTGCGGCGAGCCGGCGTCCGAGCCCAGCGAGGCGCCCGCCTCCGAGGCTCCGGCTTCCGAGGCCCCTGCCAGCGAGGAGCCCGCCGCCGAGAGCGATATGGCCTACGTCCAGGAGAAGGGCAGCCTCATAGTCGGCATAACCGAGTTCGAGCCCATGGACTACCAGAACGAGGCCGGCGAGTGGATAGGCTTTGACGCCGACCTTGCCCGCGCCTTTGCGGACAGCCTGGGCGTCGAGGCTGTCTTCCAGGTCATCGAGTGGGACAATAAGGTCATGGAGCTTGACGGCAAGACCATAGACGTCGTCTGGAATGGCATGACCCTGACGGACGAGGTCCTCTCCGCCATGGAGTGCTCCAACGCCTACTGCAACAACGCTCAGGTCGTCATCCTGCCTGCCGACTCCGCTGAGGATTACCCCGACGCCGCGAGCATGAGCGAACTGAATTTCGCGGTTGAGAGCGGTTCCGCCGGCGAGGCCATGGCCATTGAGAACGGCTTTAGCTACACGCCGGTGGTCGATCAGGCCACGGCGGTGCTCGAGGTCAGCTCCGGCACCTGCCAGGCCGCCATCATCGACAGCCTCATGGCCGCCGCCATGGTCGGCGAGGGCACGAGCTACGCCGACCTCACCTACACCATCAGCCTCAACAGCGAGGAGTACGGCGTCGGTTTCCGCAAGGGCAGCGACCTTGCCGCCGCGCTCAATGAGTTCTTCGTTGACTACTACGCCGCCGGCACCATGCAGGAGCTGGCCGAGACCTACGGCGTCTCCGCGGCTCTCATAGCCCAGGAGTGAGCCCCGCGCAGCTTACCGAGAAATAAAGGCCGAAAGCAGAGGACTTGACTGCCCTCTGCTTTCGGCTCGGATAGGAGTGGTTCCCGCACATGTTCCAGACCGTAATATCCGCGCTCAACGAGGGCTTTGTGCAGACGCTTAAGCTCTTTGTCGTGACGCTTGTCGGCTCCATACCCCTGGGGCTCATAATCTGCTTCGGCTCCATGAGCCGCTGGGCGCCCCTGGGCCTGCCCGGCAGGCGCCTCGCCGCGAGGAAAGCCGCCCTCGACCGGCAGCTGGAGGAGGACGGGGAGCCTATCGTGGACGGCGGGCGCGTGCTCTCGCCCGTGAGCGCGAGGAAAAAGAGCGGGAGCCTCGGCTTCTGGTCGAAGGTGTTGCTCGGCTTTAAGCCCATCTCGCTCATAAGCCGCCTGATAGTCTGGATCATCCGCGGCACGCCGCTCATGCTTCAGCTGCTTATCATCTTCTACATACCCGGCTACATCTTCGACAGCAACCCGTGGAATTTTGCCGAGGGCCGTTTCGTTGCGGCGGCGGTGATGTTCATCGTGAACTACGCCTGCTACTTCTCCGAGATCTACCGCGGCGGCATACAGGGCGTGCCCCTCGGCCAGCAGGAGGCGGGCCAGGTGCTGGGCATGACGAAGGGGCAGATCTTCCGCCACGTCACGCTCCTGCAGATGATAAAGCGCATCGTGCCGCCCATGGCCAACGAGGTCATAACCCTCGTCAAGGACACCTCCCTTGCGCGCATCATCTCCTACCAGGAGGTCATCTGGGCCGGCTACGCCTTCCTCAAGGGCTCGCACGGCTACTCCGGCCTCATCTGGCCGCTGTTTTTCACCGGCATATACTATCTCATCTTCAACGGCATCGTCTCCTTCCTGCTCGGCAGGCTGGAGCGCAAGCTTGAGTTCTTCAGGTAAGGGGGCGGGACAATGTCGATACTGGAAGTCAAAAACCTGGAAAAGCACTTCGACAAGACCAAGGTCCTCAATGACATCAGCTTCTCCCTGGAGGAGGGGCAGGCGCTTTCCATCATCGGCTCCTCCGGCAGCGGAAAGACCACTCTGCTCAGGTGCCTCAACTTCCTTGAGACGCCGGACGCGGGCAGCATCGCCGTCAAGGGCGAGACGCTCTTCGACGCGGCGGACCCCGCCACGCGCAGGGAGGCGGACGTGCGGCGCAAGAGGCTGCACTTCGGCCTGGTTTTCCAGAGCTTCAACCTCTTCCCGCAGTACACGGCGCTGGGGAACGTCACGCTGGCGAGCAAGCTGCTGGCGAAGGAGCGGCCGGACTACAAGCAGAACAAGAAGGCCATCTTCGAGGCCATAGACCAGGAGGGCCTCGAACTTCTCGCCTCCATGGGCCTCTCCGACAGGACGGGACACTACCCGCACCAGCTCTCCGGCGGCCAGCAGCAGCGCGTCGCCATAGCCCGCGCGCTCGCCATGCACCCGGATATCCTCTGCTTTGACGAGCCGACGAGCGCGCTTGACCCAGAGCTCACAGGCGAGGTGCTGCGGGTCATACGGGAGCTGGCCGAGCGCAGGACGACGATGATAATCGTCACGCACGAGATGCACTTTGCCAGGGAGGTCTCGGACAGTATCATCTTTATGGACGGCGGCTTCATCGTCGAGCAGGGCGGACCGGAGATAATCGATAACCCGAAAATGGAGCGCACGCGGCGTTTCCTCTCAAGCTACGGGCAATAACGACGATTATTTACAAATTCCCACTTGAATAAGGGCGGGGATTACATTATTATTATTGCGCGTGCCTTCGGGCGCGCGCAATTTTGCATCCGGGGGCGAGGCCGCGTGAAAAAGTCAATAAAACTCGCGGCGCTGCTGCTCATATCGTGCCTCATGCTCTCCCTTTCCGGCTGCGGCAAGGTCGTGGGGCGCTACCGCGTCGTGGAAACGCTCATGACCCAGGAGTTTTCCATAGGCTACCGGGAGAACGACTACGTCCGTTACTACGTGGACGCCGCCCTCCAGACCCTCGCGGCGGACGGCACCATCTCCACCCTCGCCTACAAGTGGTTCGGCGAGGACAACACCAGCTTTTCCAAGAACATCAACGCCCTGGAGCAGGTCGGCCAGGCCGCGCCGCGCACCTTGCTCGTGGGCGTGGACGCGGATGCCTTCCCCATGAGCTACATAGAGGGCGACAGCTATTCCGGCTTCGACGTGGAGCTGGCGCGGGAGGTGTGCAGCCGCCTGGGCTGGACGGCGAAGTTCATCTCCATAAAGGCGGAGAATGCCTACGTCGAACTCTCCAGCGGCAACATAGACGTCGCCTGGGGCGGCCTCGCGCTTGAGCGGGAGGACGTGAAATACGAGGTCACAGCGCCCTACCTGACGAACGATATCGTCATAGTCACCCTTGCGCAGGGCGGGGCCAAGACCCTCGCCGGCCTGAAGGGCGACACCCTGGCCATGACCGTGGAGCAGAAATACATGGACGCCCTCAGCCAGAACGAAAAGCTCATGGAGCGTCTCGGCCAGATAAAGCGCGTCTCCGGCGGCACGCAGAGCCTCTTCGACCAGCTGAACTCCGGCGCCGTGAACGCCATCATAGTCTATCGCCTGGCACTGAGCTATTACGGATAAGATCACGCTGAAAAAGGCGGCGCAGGCCGCCTTTTTTGCTGTCCGGGCCGCGGATTTGTTGACCGGCGGGGCGGGGCATGGTATAATTTTAATTCAATGAATTTGAAGGAGCGCGGCTATGTGGCTTTCTGACAAGTGGCAGGACTTTGAACTGCTGGACTGCTCCCACGGCGAGAAGCTGGAGCGCTGGGGGGACTATATCCTCGTGCGCCCGGACCCGCAGGCCATCTGGGACACGCCCCGGCGCGACGCGCGCTGGCGCAGCTGCGACGGCAAATACACCCGCAGCGAGACCGGCGGCGGGGCCTGGGACAAGCGCCGCCTGCCCGCAAGCTGGCAGATAGGCTACGGGGAGCTCCGCTTCAACATAAAGCCCATGAACTTCAAGCACACGGGCATTTTCCCGGAGCAGGCCGCAAACTGGGACTATATAATGCGCAAAATAAGGTCGGCGGGCAGGGAGATAAGCGTTCTGAACCTCTTCGCCTACACGGGCGCCGCAACCGTCGCCGCCCTCGCCGCCGGGGCGAGCGTCTGCCACGTGGACGCCGCCAAGGGCATGGTCGCCTGGGCCAAGGAGAACGCCGCCGCCTCCGGCGTCGCGGACAGGCCCGTCCGCTGGATAGTGGACGACTGCGCCAAGTTCGTCGAGCGCGAGATTCGACGCGGCAGGCGCTACGACGCTATTATAATGGACCCGCCGAGCTACGGCCGCGGCCCGGGCGGCGAGGTCTGGAAGCTGGAGGACAGCCTCTGGGGCTTTGTGAGCCTCGTCTCCGGCGTCCTGTCGGAGGACCCGCTCTTTGTCATCATCAATTCCTACACCACGGGGCTTTCGCCCTCGGTGCTTACCTATATCAGCGAGAGCATCTTTACAAAGCGCTTCGGCGGCCGCTCGGAGAGCCGGGAGCTGGGCCTGCCCGTCACCGCGACGGGGCTGTGCCTGCCCTGCGGCGCCGCCTGCCGCTGGGAGCGCGGGGAGTGAAAGAAAAGGATATGCAGCCAATAATCAGAACGGAGGCCCTGCGCTACACCTATCCGGGGGACGAGTTTGAGACCCTGCACGGCATAGACCTCGAAATTAAAGAGGGCAGCTTTGTCGCGGTGCTGGGCCACAACGGCTCCGGGAAATCGACCCTGGCCAAGCTCATGAACGCCATCCTCCTGCCAAGCTCGGGCAAGGTGTACGTGGACGGCATAGACACCTCCGACGAGGCGCGGCTCCTGGACGTGCGGCGCACGGTGGGCATGGTGTTCCAGAACCCGGACAACCAGATAGTCGCGAACGTCGTCGAGGACGACGTGGCCTTCGCGCCGGAGAACCTGGGCGTCGAACCCGCGGAGATACGCCGCCGCGTGGACGAGGCGCTCCGGACCGTGGGCATGTATGAATACCGCCTGCACGCGCCGCACCTGCTCTCGGGCGGGCAGAAGCAGCGCGTGGCCATAGCGGGCGTCCTCGCCATGCAGCCGCGCTGCGTCGTGCTCGACGAGCCGACGGCCATGCTCGACCCCGTGGGCCGGCGCGAGGTCGTCGCCACGGTGACGCGGCTGTGCCGGGAAAAGGGCATGACCGTCATGCTCATCACGCATCACATGGCCGAGTGCATAGGCGCGGACAGGCTCATAGTCATGTCCGAGGGCCGCATAGTCGCGGACGGCACGCCGAGGGAGGTCTTCTCCCAGGTGGAGCTGCTGCGAAGCGAGGGCCTCGCCGTCCCTGCGACGACGGAGCTCATATACGAGCTGCGGCGGGACGGCTTTGAGCTGCCGCTGGACGCGCTCACCGTGGACGAGTGCGCCGACGCCGTTATGGCGGCTATTTGACGACAGAAAAGGGATAAGAAGCTATGGACGCGGTCATCAGGGCCGAGGGCCTGACACATGTATATAGCCGCGGCACGCCCTTTGAAAAGGCGGCCATACGCGGCGTGAGCACAGAGATCTACCCGGGCCAGCTCGTGGCGGTCATAGGCCACACGGGCTCGGGTAAGAGCACCTTTATCCAGCACCTGAACGGCCTGCTGCGCCCCGACGAGGGGACGGTCTACTGCGAGGGCGAGGACATTTTCGCCACGAAGGAGGCCACGCGGGACGTGCGCTTCAAGGTGGGCCTCGTGTTCCAGTACCCGGAGTACCAGCTCTTTGAGGAGACGGTCTACCGGGACATAGCCTTCGGGCCGAAGAACATGAAGCTCTCCGAGGCGGAGGTGGACGAGCGGGTGCGCGAGGCCGCGCGCTTTGTTGGCATAGGGGAGGAGCTCTTTGAGAAATCGCCCCTGGAGCTCTCGGGCGGGCAGAAGCGGCGCATCGCAATAGCGGGCGTCATCGCCATGCGCCCCAAGGTGCTCATTTTGGACGAGCCCACCGCCGGCCTCGACCCCGGCGGCTGCGAGGGCATACTCAAAAACGTCCTCGACTACAGGCGCCAGACGGGCTCCACCGTCCTCTTCGTCACCCACAGCATGGACGACGCGGCGAGGATAGCCGACAGGCTCATCGTCTTCCACGAGGGCGGCATAGCCATGGACGGCACGCCGGACGAGGTCTTTTCCCGCGCGCGGGAGCTCACGGAGATGGGCCTGGACGTGCCCCAGCCTGCCGCCATAGCCGCCGCCCTGCGCGAGCGCGGCGCGGCGCTGCCCGAGTCCGTCTACACCGCGCAGCAGCTGCACGAGGCCGTGCTGGCCCTGCTCAGGAAGGGGGGACGGGACTGATGCTCAAGGACATAACCCTGGGCCAGTACTTCCCCGGGGACACCATCGTCCACCGGCTCGACGCGCGCACCAAGCTGCTGCTCGTCATCATCTACATCGCCGCCCTCTTCACGGCCGTGGACTGGCTGTCCTACGGACTGATGTTTGCCGTCACGGTCGGCTGCGTCGCCCTCTCGAAGATAAAACCACGGACGCTCATGAAGGGCCTCAAGCCCCTCATATTCGTCATAATCCTCACGGGCGTCCTGAACCTCTTATACACCACGGGCGGCAAGGTGCTCTTCGACTGGTGGATCTTCACCGTCACGACAGAGGGCTTAAAGCGAGCCTTCCTCATGGTGGTGCGCATAATGATGCTCATCTGCGGCACGCTGCTGCTCACCTACACCACCAGTCCCCTCGCCCTGACGGACGGGCTGGAGCTGCTGCTGAACCCCCTCAAAAAGCTGCGCGTGCCTGTGCATGAGATGAGCATGATAATGAGCATGGCCCTGCGCTTCATACCCACGCTCATAGAGGAGACGGACAAGATCATGTCCGCCCAGAAAGCCCGCGGCGCGGACTTCGAGACGGGCAAGCTCACGCAGAGAGCCAAAGCTCTGCTGCCGCTTCTGGTGCCGCTCTTCGTATCCAGCTTCCGCCGCGCGGACGAGCTGGCCGTCGCCATGGAGAGCCGCTGCTACCACGGCGGCGAGGGCCGGACCCGCATGAAGCAGCTGAGGATGCACCGGCGCGACTGGCTGGCCCTGCTGCTGGGCGCCCTCGTGCTCGCCGCCACCATCGTCATGAACGTCTACGGCCTATGAGGAACCTCGCCATAAAGCTCCGCTACGACGGCACCGCCTACCACGGCTGGCAGGTGCAGAAGAGCGAGATAAGCGTCGCGGAGACGCTGGAAAAAGCGCTCTCCAAGGTCTGCGGGGAGCGGATAAAGCTCACAGGCTGCGGGCGCACGGACGCGGGCGTCCACGCCCTCTCCTACTGCGCCAATTTCCGCACGGAGAGCCGGATACCCGTGGACAGGCTGCCGCTGGCAGTGAACAGCCGCCTGCCGGACGACATAGCCGTCCTCGACGCCTGCGAGGCGCCGGAGGACTTCAACGCCATTTTAAGCTGCATACAGAAAGAATACGTCTACAGGATAATGAACACCCGCATACGCGACCCCTTTTTGCAGAAGCGGGTCTGCTTCTACCCCGCGCCGCTCGACATCGGGCGCATGCGCGCGGCGGGCCTGGCCTTCGAGGGCAGGCACGATTTCAGGGCAGTCCGCAGCGTGGGGACGCAGACGAAGACCACCGTCCGCACCGTGCACTGGTGCCGGGCCAGGCGCGAGGGCGACCTCATCAGCGTCGCCGTCTGTGCGGACGGTTTTCTCTACAACATGGTCCGCGCCATCGTTGGCACGATGGTCTACGCCTCGCACGGCAAGCTTGAGCCGGAGGACATCCCCTCCCTGCTTGAGACGGGCGACAGGCGCCTGACCGGCCCCACCATGCCCCCGCAGGGGCTCTACCTGCGCCGGGTCTGGTACGAGGGCGACGTGGGCCGGATGATGCGGGAGGACTGTCCTGATGAAGCACCCGGCAAAGCTCAGACTTAGACTCAGAGGAGCGGCGGCGCTCCTCGCCCTGCTGGCCCTGGCCGCAGGGGCGGTTTTCGCCCTCAGGGGGCGCGCGCAGGCCGCGGAATGGGCCTTCGAGCCCGAGCCGGGGCAGGTATTCGCCGCCTTTGGGAACTCTTTCGCTGCCTGTTCGTCAACACAGTTGCAGATATACGGCCCCGAGGGCGAACTGTGCCTGCGCGCGGAGCTCCCGCAGCCTGCGCCCGCCCTTGCGGCCTCGGATACGCGCCTGGCTGTCTGGAGCGCGGGAGGCGAGAGCTTTTCCGTCTTTGACGCACAGGGCGGGCTCGGCTCCGTCGAGGCGGAGGGCGAGCTGCTGGACCTGCGGCTCCGGGGCGATATGGCTGTCGCCGCCGTAATGGGCGGGGAGGGCCTCGGCCTCGTCACTGTCTATGACGGGCTTTTGCGGCCCGTGTACCGCTGGCATGCCCAGACGGCCTGGCCCCTTGCCGCCGAGCTCTCGCCCGAGGGAGACGCCCTCGCGGTGCTCGCCGCCTCGGAGGCGGGCGGGCAGCTGCGGCTCTTCTCGCTGGGCAGCGAGGAGGAGCGCGCCCGCTTCGAATCGCCGGGGGAGTATTTTATTGACCTTGCCTGGATGGATGGCGGCCTCTGCCTGCTCTCGGAGGACAGGGCCGTGTTCCTCGACGAGGGCGGCGCGCAGACGGGGGAGTACCGCTTCGGCTCCGCAAGGCTCAGGGACTGCGCCTTCGGCGGGGACTTCGCCCTGCTCGTACTGGAGGAGGCGGGGCAGGTCAGCCTCGTCAGCCTCGACGCCTCGGGCGGGCTCATCGCGCAGCTCTCTCCGGGGCGGGACTTCGTCTCGGCGGAGGCGGAAAAAGATAAAATAGCCGTGCTTTACTCCGACGGCGCGGCGGTATATAATAAAAACCTAAGGGAGCGCGGAAGCGGAGCGCAGGCGGCGGGGGCACAGGCCCTGCTGCTGCGCGGGGATGGGGAGACCCTGGCGGTCTTTGCCGGCGCCGTGAGGACAGGCCTTGCGTAAAAACGCGCCCAAAGGAGGCTAAACCTTTGAGAACTGTAATAGACCTCGTCCTTCTTGCCATAATAATAATCAGCATCTGGTCCGGCTACAAGAAGGGCTTCATCATGGGCATAGCGGGCCTTGTCGCCATAATCGTCTCGCTTTACGCGGCCTCGCTGGTGTCCTCGGCCTTTTCCTATGAGGTCGTGCCGGCCATGCGGCCCTTCGCCAGCGGCTATGTCGAGAGCCAGATGCAGGAGAAGGTCCTGGAGGATATGGGCATAGCGGACACGGAGCTCTCCTACGAGGACATCCTCGCGGACGACCCGGAGCTCCGGCACGAGTTCTGCGCCACCTGCTTCAAGACCTTCGGCATCTATGAGGACGCCGCCGAGCAGATGGCAACCGAGGCCGAGACCTATGCCGACGAGCAGGGCAGCACCATCGAAGAGGCCATAGTCGAGACGCTCTGCACACGGGTCGCCTACGTCGCGGGCGTCGTGCTGCTCTTCCTCATCTTCCTCATAACCCTGCTCACCATCGGCAACATCCCGAACCTCTCCTTCAGGATACCCAACGCCGATATCCTCAACGACGCGGGCGGCGCGGTCATGGGCCTCGTGAACGGCATGACCTACTGCGTCCTGCTCTGCTGGGCGCTGCGCTTTATGGGCCTCTTCATCGGGCTCGACACCCTCGGCAGCACCCTGCTCGGCAAGCTCTTCCTGAAGCTCGGCCTCGTCACAGCAGGCCTCGGCATCTGAGGGCGGAATATATGAACAAAATGTCAATTCCGGCCCGCCGGTGTTGACAAGCGCATGACTTGGTGATAAATTAGCACTCGAAGAAAAAGAGTGCTAATTTATTTTCCGGAGACTATTTTAACAGGAGACCAAAATATGCAACCAACGCTTTGCTCACGCTGCAAGAAAAACGTGGCGGTGATTTTCATAACGAGGCTTGAGGGGGGCCAGACGAAGAACGAGGGCCTCTGCCTCAAGTGCGCCCGCGAGCTGCACATAAAGCCCGTGGACGACGTGATAAACAAGATGGGCCTGTCCGACGAGGAGCTGGACGGCCTGACGAGCGAGATGATGGAGGCGCTCGGCAATGCCGAGGGGCTCATGGACATTGAAAACAGCGACTCGGACACGGACGACGAGGGCAAGACCGCGACCTTCCCCTTCCTGAACCGCCTCTTCGGCAACATGGGCGGGCAGAAGCCGGAAAACAGCGCCCCCGGCGGGGAGCTCACGCCCGCGCAGAGCGGGCCGGAGCAGGGAGGCCAGTCCCAGCAGGGCCCGCAGCAGGCCCCGCCGCGCCCGAAAAAGAAGTTTCTGGATAACTACTGCATCAATCTCACCGACAGGGCGCGCCAGGGCAAGCTGGACGCCATGATAGGCCGCGAGGAGGAGCTGGAGCGCGTCATCCAGATCCTGAACCGCCGTCAGAAGAACAACCCCTGCCTCATAGGCGAGCCCGGCGTCGGCAAGACCGCCATAGCGGAGGGACTTGCGCAGCGCATAGCCCTCGGGCAGGTGCCGTATAAGCTGCGCGACAAGGAGGTCTACCTGCTGGACCTCACGGCCCTCGTCGCGGGCACGCAGTTCCGCGGCCAGTTCGAGAGCCGCATGAAGGGGCTCATAGAAGAGATACGCAAGACGGGGAACATCATACTCGTCATAGACGAGGTGCACAACATCGTCGGCGCGGGCGACGCCGAGGGCAGCATGAACGCCGCCAACATCCTCAAGCCCGCCCTCTCCAGGGGCGAGATCCAGGTCATCGGCGCCACGACCTTCACCGAGTACCGCAAGCACATCGAAAAGGACGCTGCGCTCGAGCGGCGCTTCCAGCCCGTGACCGTCGCGGAGCCCTCCATAGACGACAGCGTGAAGATCCTCGAGGGTATAGCCCATTACTACGAGGAGTGCCACCAGGTCCGTATCCCGCGCGAGATGTGCCGCGAGGCCGTCGTCCTCAGCGAGAGGTATATAACGGACCGCTATCTGCCCGACAAGGCCATCGACCTCATAGACGAGGCCTGCTCGGACGTGAACCTCAAAGACAGCTCCCTCGCGCGCATAGACGCCGCGCAGAAGGAGATAGACGACCTCAACAAGGAGCGGGAGCTGCTGCTCGCGGACACGGAGAACGAGCACTACGAGCGGCTGGCCGTCATCCGCACGACGGTTATGCAGCTCACTGACGAGCTGAACGCCCTAAAGGCCCACCCGCCGGAGCTGACGCGAGAGAACCTTGCCCGCGTGATAGAGCTCTGGACCAAGATACCCGCCAGCACCATCACCGAGGACGAGTTTGAGCGCCTCTCAAAGCTGGGCGACAGGCTGCGCGAGCACATAGTCGGCCAGGACGAGGCCATAGACGCCGTCTGCGCCGCCATAAAGCGCAGCCGCGTGGGGCTTCAGGCCAAGCGCAAGCCGGTGAGCTTCATCTTCGTCGGCGGCACCGGCGTCGGCAAGACGGAGCTGGTCAAGCGGCTCGCTGAGGACCTCTTCAACTCCCCCGAGAGCCTCATCCGGCTCGACATGTCGGAGTTCATGGAGAAGTTCTCCGTCTCCCGCATCATAGGCTCGCCCCCGGGCTACGTGGGCTACGACGAGGCCGGGCAGCTCACGGAGAAGATCCGCCGCAAGCCCTACTCCGTCGTCCTCTTCGACGAGATCGAAAAGGCGCACCCGGATGTCATGAACATCCTGCTCCAGATCCTCGATGACGGCCGCATCACGGACGCCCAGGGCAGGAATATCAACTTTGAAAACACCGTCATCATAATGACGACGAACGCCGGCAGCAACACGAAGAGCGGCTCCCTCGGCTTTGTCGGCAGCGCCACGGACAAGGACCGCGAGCGCGCAATGAAGGCCCTGAACGACTTTTTGCGCCCCGAGTTCATAAACCGTGTGGACGAGATAATCTGCTTCAACAAGCTCACGGAGGAGAACTTCCGCTCCATAGCCGCGCTGATGCTCGGCGAGGTGCGAGACCTCATGCGCGAGAAGGGCATGGAGCTTTCCTGGGATGAGAGCGTCATAGACTACCTCGTGAAGAAGAGCTACAGCCTGACCTACGGCGCGCGCAACCTGAGAAGGACGATACAAAAGGACATCGAGGACGCCATGGCCGCCGTCATAGTGGACGGGAAGCGCGGGGCAGTGAGGGCCATAAAGCTCTCGTCCGACGGTGAAAAAGTTATTGTGGAGGCTGAATGAGCCATGATAAGGTTTGAGAGCGACTATTTGGAGGGCGCGCTGCCCGAGGTCATGGAGGCCCTGGTGCGGACGAACCTGGAGCAGACCCCCGGTTACGGCGAGGATGAGCACTGCGCGCGCGCCGCGCAGCTCATCCGCGAGAAATGCGCGGCCCCTGAGGCGGCTGTGCATTTCCTCGTCGGCGGCACGCAGGCGAACATGACCGTCATTGCCGCGGCTCTCAGGCCGCATCAGGCTGCCGTGGCGGCGGACACGGGCCACATCGCCGTACACGAGACGGGCGCCGTCGAGGCCACGGGCCACAAGGTCATCACCCTGCCGAGCCCGGACGGCAAGATAAGCGCAGGGCAGGTGCGCGACTGCGTCGAGGCCCACTGGGCGGACTCCACGCACGAGCATCAGCCCCAGCCCGCCCTCGTCTACATCTCCCAGCCCACGGAAAACGGCACCGTCTACTCCCTGGCGGAGCTGGAGGCGATGAGCGCCGTATGCCGGGAGAAGTGCCTTTTGCTCTTCGTGGATGGGGCGCGCATGGGCGCCGCTCTTGCGAGCTCCGACGTGACGCTGCCCGACCTCGCGCGGCTCACCGACGTCTTTTACATAGGCGGCACGAAGCTCGGCGCGCTCTTCGGCGAGGCCGTCGTCATCACGAACGAGGCCCTGAAGCGCGACTTCCGCTACATCATCAAGCAGCGCGGCGGCATGTTCGCCAAGGGCAGGCTCCTGGGCGTCATGTTCGAGGCCCTGATGGAGGACGGGCTCTATGAGCGCACAGGCGCGCGCGAGGTGGCCCTGGCCATGCGCCTGCGGGCGGCCTTTGAGAAGAAGGGCTGGCCCCTGCTCTACGACTCGCCTACGAACCAGCAGTTCCCCATAGTCCCGGACGCCGCCCTGGAAGAGCTGGCGAAGGACTACAGCTTCTCCGACTGGGCGAGGGTGGACGGGACGCACCGCGCGGTCCGCTTCTGCACCAGTTGGGCGACCCGCGAGGAGGACGTGGACAAGCTCATTGCCGACATTGCCAGGCTGTGAGCGTAGGGCGTTGGCGGAACTCGCCGTTTTGTTCTGCTGGACTTTACGTTGGTGCTGCATATTCCACCCCATTTCTTTGGTCTTGCCCAAAGAAACGGGGTGGAGC
>OHPR01000100.1_pt1 | contig 47470 bp, 38 predicted proteins | sample 1577761 | NCBI WGS metagenome assembly OHPR01 (sample SAMEA3879537, study PRJEB24766) | human gut metagenome | biome: human-associated habitat; feature: feces | place: USA | collected 1985/1987 | reverse complement strand
TGATGGGAGCCGAAAGCGAATTTGTGTTTTTCATGTATTTCGCTCCGTTTCTTATAGGATGTTCCGCCGTATTTGCCACGCGCCCCGGCGGTAAGGGGATACAGCGAGCCGCCTCTGGCGAGGCTGTCATAGCTCCGAGGTGCCGATTCCCGTACACCGCAGGGCTGCCCCCAAGTCCTCGGGAGCGCGTGAGCAAGTACCTTTATCCCCTGCGCTTTCGTTGCGAAACTGGCTTGCCAAAGCCGTTTTTGGGGCCGCGTTCATCGCTCAAGCTCACGCCGTCATCGCGCCGCGCCCCACGTCGCTGACCGTCTCCGGTCACGCAGGTTCTGTGCTCGCTGTACCGTGTATTCAGTTGTAAAAGACTCTCAAGAAGTATTGCTTCTCACTATACAGGCAGTGGGAAAGACGATTTGGCAACGCTTAACTCAAATTTTTTCTAATTCGTGCAATATGACGACTGATATTCTGATGTGAGCACGAAAAAACTTTGGCTGCCTCCCTATAAGACTTGCCGTCAATCACAATTTGCGTAAGCAGCTCCAAGTCTGCGTCTGAAAGCCCATGCAGCCGCTCGACTAACTGCGGGTCGCTTATCTCATCGAGCCAGCTATAGCGCTCTGCGGGCGGTTCAAATGCCTGAACATAGCAAGAGCCGCAGGCCGTCTCCAACGGACGCCTGCGGCTCTCATACGCTCTGTCGCGGTTGAATTGTTCGAGGTCGAAGCGACGCATCTCCTCGATGTCGTCCTCGCTCATTCCTTCTTTTCTGTACCAGGACGCTTTTCGTTTCCACTCAGCGTCAAATTTTCGCTTTTCCTTGGCGTAGTTGTATGCCATTAAAATGACCTCCTGCTTTGATTTGGATGGGATCAAAACAGGAGGTCAGGGGTATTTGGCTACGTAGCACTGCCAGCGCCTAGGGCGCATTGCTGCTCATAAGCCTATAGTCTAAGTAGAGCAGTAATAATATAGAGAAAGAGGGTGCGGATTGATTAGTACTCTTGGATCACTGAGTACTCTGTGGGGCTTTCCACATAATTGCCATTGGAATCATATGTAGTAGCTGTTACCCTTAAACGATAGGAATGACCAGGGAGTACGTACCATGGCTCGTCCAAAGATATCCTAGACTCACCGCTTGTCTCCCATGTTTTTATTATTTCTAAACCGCCGGAAATTCGTTGCAGTTCAACTTTCAAGTCAACTGTGTAGCCATTTGGTACAGTAACGACGGCGTAGCAATCGGCTCTTCCAGAAGACGAAATAGTAAAAGTAGTCTGAATTGAACTGATGATTACATATTCCGGCTTTATGATAACCGGCTCGTCACTAGACACTATATTGTCAGCAAAGGCAATATTTGCTGATATAAGCATACAAATAGCCAGAATTGCGGAGAAAAACTTTTTCATTTTTGACCCCCCATATTTACATTAATTAATTCATCTATTATAAGCTCAGCAGAGTCATATGATATTCCATCGAAATTAAGTATAATGAATTTTCCATTAGCTTGGTCTGCAATGCCGGCGGTTATATAGCCTCCATCAAAAAAGACAATTATCCCGCTAAAATCATCGCGTTTTATTTCGTTTATCTGCAAAGCGTTCTCAGTATTGATGTCCAGCACACTGTCAGCTCCGTTTCGGACATCAATTGATATCAATCCGCCATCCTGACTTGAAAATGACGCCCATGACGAAAGCCTGTCGCTGCCCATATCAGCGACTTGGTATTTGTCGGTTATCAACTCAGGAAGAATAACACTATTAAGCTCAATAGTACCATCACTTATGAGCCCATTGCTATCTCCGTTTTCAGAACTCTCTGCGTTAGCGTTTTCGAAGATCATCTCGGCTGAAACGTCTGAAATCTGAACCAATAGATTCAGCGTTGAGGCTCTGACATTTGGAAACGCTGCATATGCCGAAGTAAACAAAACCAAGACCACAAGGACGACAACGGCAACCTTGCTCAAAACGCCGTATGCTTTTCTGCCAAGCTGTCCGCTCCTGCGCCTGCGGCAGGCTTTCTTAATTGATGCCATGCATCGCTTGTCCAGCTCCGGAGGAACGGAGAAACCAGGACCGTTTTTCAACTGCTCGTTTTCCTTTTCAATCTGCTCTCCTTCGCGCTCTATCACCCCTTCCATGAGCAGCTCAAAGAGGGCGTTTTCATAGTTTTCAACGAGCTGTTCATGCCGGGTCAAAGCAAAAGCCTCCTTCCTTAATCATTTCAAGCGCTTTGCGCCTGGCGCGGGTCAATTTCATTCGAATGCTGTCGGGGCTGCAGCCGAACTCTTCGGCCAGCTCCGCGTCGCTCATGCGGAGTATGTACTTGCCCGCCAGCAGCTCTCGCGTATCATCAGGCAGGGTATCCCATACCTTTAAAAAATCCCTCTTCTTTTCGTCCATTATAACCACCTCTTCCGGCAGTGGTGCATTATCAGTGACGCAAGCGGCTTCATAGCTTTCGTCCATACTTACCAGCCTACCGCTCTCCCTGGCCTTTTTGCGTATGAAACTAATAGATGTATTTCTAACAGTATAGACGATATATGTTCTCAAAGTGCAACCATTAAACGTCCGGAGCAGGTCCTCTTTTTCAATCAGCTTTACAAAGGAGTCATGGATCAGATCCTCAACGATGTTGAAGTCGTCGGTAAATTTTGAAGCCTCCCTGAACAAAACCGGCTTATAGCGCATATAGAGTTCGGTAAAAAATTGCAGGCTGTCCTCACCATCACACATTGCCATTAGGCAAAGCATTATTTCCTACCACCCCGAGTCATTATGTTCTAATTCTAGTAGTTTGTAATATACTATACTTCCTATACTTCTTAAATAAAAGACGAACTATCAGCCAAAATGCAACATCAGCATGCAGCTCTTTTTGTTATTCAACAGGCAAAGCAAACATTATTAATGCTGAAAAATCCATCTACGCTGTATTATATCAGATATAATTGCGGATGTGCACGATTGATACTGGATAATCTAAGTAACAATCATGATTTGAGATATAATTTGTTCAAATTCTTCAGACAGGTGGTCAGGGGATGCCAAGCTTTGGTGAAATATTGTGCGAACTAAGGGAAGACAGGAGGCTCACGCAAACGCAGCTTGCAAGAGAGCTCCATATGGCGCCTACGACGATCTCGTCATATGAGACAGGCAAGATTCAGCCGCCCCCTGATAAGCTCATATCCCTGGCAGATTATTTTCAAGTCACAACAGACTATCTGCTAGGACGGACTAAGTATGATATAGACCCGGCTGTATTCCATGTAACCATATGCGGCAAGAAGACGCTGGGCGATCTCGTTAACGATGTCATGGCGCTTTCAAACAAGCAGAAAGAAGCGGCAATGATTATAATTGGAGACATGAAATTTCGAGCCGACTATAATGCCAGGGCTAAATACGACGAAGCGGACTAAGCCTGGCATAGCGGATATATTATAAGAGTGCAACAAGCCACAGTGCTTTTTAACTGCGACTTGTTGCACTTTTTGTGTGTGAAGCGTCAATACAGTTAAGAGCGAAAAGTATAAGGCAGCGCTTTAATGCGTCTCTCTTGTATTAGGACGGCAATTTAGCCGTCCTAATACCAATAAACTTATGGTAGAGGAACAGTATTATGAAACGCTTATATGTAATTTTGTTTGCATGCTTGATCACCTTGGCTGTGCTGTCAGCCTGCGGCGTTGAGCAGACGCCGGTCGCGGCGACGGATGCGCCCGCGCCGTTCTCGAAAGCGCCTGAGACTGAGGAATTTGCAACGACGATACCGGTCGTGGGAGAGGACTATACGCTCAGCAGCGTTGAGATCTCCGGCGCGTATACCTATATCTCCCACGGGCCCATCATGAAGTGTCTTGACGAGCAGGCGATGAATCAGGGCACGCGCTACGCCGCGTACACGGTCGAGAACGGCGAACTCGTCGAGCTGGAGAGGCATACGTTTTCGCAGGTCTATGAGCTGGATGGAATTACATACCCCATGGATTTTGAATGGTGCTTGAATGATGGGCTGCTCGAGATCCCCTACTGCGGTGAGAATTGTAGGCCATACGCCTGGTACACATACAGAGCCGCTCCCGAGCGCGTGTTCGTGATGGTGAGTCATGACGATACGACCTTTGCTTACCCGCTCAGTATCAACCTTCTGACCGGTGAGATGGAAGACGTGCTGTCGGACGTCGAGCTCGAAAACATGTCAAATGTGGACGTTTCCCCGGACGGAAGCAGGCTGCTTATCGTATGCCGGAGTGAGGAGAATTACGAAGACACAACGGTGTGGCTGTATGATATCGCCGCAAAAGCCCTCAGCGATATTACGGACATATCGCCAAGCAGCATGGGCGGGTTCTTCGCCGGCGAGAGCGTTATCTGCGCCTATGACCCTGAAGGCGTGATCAGGCGCTGTGACCTGGATGCAGAGGAGCTCGACGAGGTTTACAACGTGAAGACGTCGGATGAAGGCGCCGAGATATTGTATGACATGACGGCGAGCCGTTATATCCTGCTCTACAGCGCGGGCGAGCTGTCAATGGTGGATGTTGCAGGCGGCGGCGTCATGGATGTCGGAGCGGTCCCGGCCAAACCGGGCTTGGTCCAATACAGCCCGGACGGGACAAAGGCGCTGCTCATGTTCTCCGACGGCGATACGGTGAGCGGCCTCTACGTCGTGGACTTTACGGCTCAGACCCTGGCTGACTACCTCGTCCCCGTGGACTTTGCCGTATCCGAGTACGAGCACGCCTCCCCGGAGATAAGCTGGTTCGACAACGACACCTTCGCCCTCGACAACGGCGCAAACGGCGTGGACGACACGCTGTGCGTGTGGGCGTATGAACTTTAGACGCAATCCGGCGAGAGCCAGGATGAGCTCCGGGAGTATCCCGAGTCAGCCGCCTGCAGCAACGCCGAACTGAACATCTCGATAGACTTCCCGGAGGTAGTCTATAACTACAGTAACACCTATGGCCGAATAAAAGCCTCCGAGCTCTGGTATAAGGACGTTTGGGAGAGAAATGAGTTGCTTTTAACTGATATAGCCGCACAGTATTATACGTTAATAGATAGCGTGGATATAGCAAATTAACAGCCTCATAGTATGACGACAATTGCATTAGTTTAAATAGTTTGAGGCATTGACGGCAGAACCATCATATTTTGTGCTTTCAAGAGGCAGGTGGTTTCTATAGGCTATTGTAATGAATAAGAATTGGCAAACTCGAGAAGCAAAAGACCCCATGCATGAATCAAGGGTGTTATGAATGTAACAAAAGTAATTAAGCTATTATAATTAAGGAGGTTTATATGAAAAAGGTATTCAGTATATTGCTTGCACTTGCCATGGCAGTTCTTTGTTTATTTGGAGCATTTGCTAATGAAGACACTGGCCGTGCATATGAGCTACCGTCGTCGCAGGGTGTTATTCCACCAACTGAGGAAGAAATTCTTGCCGGTGAACAAAAAGCAGCTGACATGCACAGACTGGTTGAGTTGCTGGGGCTCGGATACGGCAACTGCTCTGATATTCAATCAGCCTCACGAGCTGGTAGTAGTGCATTGTCAAATGAAGAAATGTCTGAACTACAGGCCATACTAGAAGAATATGGCACAAACGAATACTCGAGCGTGCTTCCTCTATCTACCAATAGTGTAACAAGACAAATCAAGAGGCTTGACATACCCGCTTTAAGCCAGGAAAATGGTTACTATTGTGGTCCAGCAAGTGCACAAATGATTTTGAGAGGTGAAGATGTGTACGTTACTCAAGACGATCTGGCAGATGATTTGGGAACTAATAGTGAAGGAACTAGTTTCGGTTCAAACTGGGAAACTGCGCTAAATAAATACAGCGATAATGATTACCAGATACTTTGGGGCTCTCCTAGCGATCCTACAGACCGAGCAATCCTTATGACAGATTCAGCAATTGGAACCTTGGCTAGAGGATATGGAGTTATCTATGACACAATTCAATATTCAGGGACTTCGACAAATCGTCTTGTTGGTTATAGTAATTATCTACCCAACAACATATACCACTATGTAGCTGGAACTGGGTATAACAATGATCAGCCAGAAGATCGCATTTGCTACTACAATGACCCAAACGCGGAGAGACCTGATGCATATGGAGAGCAAGAAATTGGATTCAGGCTGATGTGTACTCTGATGAAAGATCGTGGACTGGTGTTTTAATGAAGAAAGTTCAAGCAATCAATATAATGATAGTGGCTACAATGCTGTTCTCCATTTCGGCTTGCGGCATCCCTACAGGCTCAGGTGTTCCTGAGCCTGTAGCCGCACCTGACCATACCGCTGAAATGCCAAATCGGGAAATGGGAAAAACAGATATGCAGGTCATATCTATTTCAGAAACCGGTTGTAAGGTCCATAGCCTGGATGAATATATTGATACCGAAGAGACTTTTTGCATAGGCTATGATGCTGAAATGAATTCAATAGTTTATTTTGTTCGCGGAGAAAATGAAAACACCATATGGGGAATAAATGTTGACAGTAAGGAAATTGTTAAGCTGATTGAGCTGCCAATTGAAGACGGGCAATATTATTTTGGTATTATCTATTCTGAAGGCTGGATAGTTTGGACTGAACACGCGGACAGAGACGTCTATGTCGGAGTATCAACCGGCGCCAATTGGAAAATTAGGGCCGCAAATATAAGTACCGGAGAGGTCGTTGATATCGACGGGGCGGATGAGAGTTTTCCGTCCGGCGTATTTGCTACGCCCTGGGGAATAAGCTGCAACGGTGAATATGTAGCTTACTGCGGGTATGACACTGACGAAGACGGAAATGTATGCTGTGTTGTTAAAGCTTATGGCCTTGACAGTCACGAGCTTATAACCATAACATCATATCCATACAGCGGTTTTCAGGTGTTTGGCGACCCCTGCCTGGGTGATGGATTCGTGGCATATGCTGCATACTTCAATATAGGCCATGGAGATTTTACGACCAATGTCTATTATTTTGATTTGAATACACATGAACTTACAGAACTCCAAAGTGACGGAAATATATCCTCCCTCGCAGCATCAGACGAGCACATTTTCGCCTTGGAGCAGAGAATGGATGAACATGGAACCAGGTCAAGGAAAGCGATCGTCATGTATAACGGAGATGAGTGGCAGACAATAATAGACCACTCATCTCCCATGTATTCTTCAATCGGAGAGGAATATGTAAATTTTGAAACTCTGGAGACCTGGGGAAACTATGTTAGTTGGCGGAATTTATTAGATGACGGATACTATATCTACGACATCTCCAACAACAAAGCCGTGGAAATAATATCTGCGAAATCGGACAATATGTATGCCGGAGGCGTACATTTTAACAGTCCGTTTTTGTGCTGGAGCGAATATTGCCCTGATACAGGCAGCTCTAATACAAGCTTTGTTATTCTAGAGTAGGCCGGCAATGCCCGCATCCGGCCACTCACAAAAAACGCTCTCCGAAGTGTGCCCTGGAGAACGCACATCCCGCGCGGCGGCGCATCCTTCGGACGCTTGGTTTTAAGCCGGGACAGATCATCTGCCCCGGCTCTTTTCGCGCCCGCAACTGCACATCGTGCCGCCGCACTTTGACCGCTATCTGCGCTTCTCTCGCATGGCACGCGAAATCTACGCCGATTACAGCGACCTCGTTGAGCCCTTCGGCCTCGACGAAGTCTGGTGCGACGTCACCGGGACGCAGAAGTTCTGCGAGCGCGGGATGGAGACACTTACTAATGAGATACGCGAACGCGTAAATTTTGAGCTGGGCATCACCGTCTCCGTCGGCGCGTCCTGGAACAAGATCTTCGCCAAGCTCGGCTCGGGCCCGACGCTGGACTGAGGGCGGCAGTGGAGGCAAGTGACAGATACGGCTCGCTTGTTTACGAGTACCGGGGCATGGACTACCTGCGCCTCGCCGTGTTTTGGTCAGGAGACAGACTCATTGACTGGGAGAACGGGTCCTGCGGCTTTGAAGCCGTGTATTCTATAGATATACTAGCTGGCCGAGGACACCGCCGCCATCCAGTCAAGTGCGGAGATCTATGTGGCGGAGCAGAGCGCTTAGCGCGGCGACAATTGATAAAGGGCATGGACTGCTTTAAGCTCTCCATGCCCTTTTTCTTTTCATTTTCTGGTCATGCAACGGGTGGCGTGTAATACGTTGCAGGCTTCGCGACAAAATGTCATATAGATCAGCTAATTGGAGGGTTACCATGGGAATACCGTTATTTAACTACGGAGAAGATGTCTTCATTCGCGGAGTTTTTGCGAGAAGGGAAGCAAGGTGGCTACATATGGTGCCTACGACGAAGCGGACTAAACCTGGCAGAGCAAATATATTAGCAAAATGCAACAAGCCACAGTGCTTTTTAACTGCCGCTTGTTGCACTTTTTATATATAAAGCGTCAATACAGTTAAGAACGTAAAGCGCAAGTCAACAATGATTCAGAATACAAAATGTACTGGAGGTGTAAGCTGCATTTTAAATTTGAGCCTAGAAGATTTTTAAAAAATAGAAAGGATGTGCCATATGAAACAAAGGAGACTTCTTTCCATCTTGCTTATCATCATGCTGATAGTACTGAATATTACAGGAGTCTACGCAGACAACGACATTACAGCATCTCTTGAAGAAGCAGACCATAGCGTTGGACTAAATGCCTTCGAGGACTCGTTTATACCTGACGATTTTTTCGAGAATTCTACCAGCATAGCTCCGCTTGCAACGTATTATGAGTCTGAATCAAACAACACCATGGCCACCGCTGATACTATTTACAGTGGACAAGATATGAAAGGAAAAATAACGCCAAGTGGCGACGTCGATTTTTTCGTTCTCAGAAATGCGTCGGGAGGGACCATAAATTTTTGGATAGAAACAACGTCCTCATCTGCTACCCCCTATTACAATTATAGTGTGTATAACAGCGCCGGCACTCTTATAGGCGCGTCTAGCAATGCCCGTAAGCTCGTAGTATATGACCAAACCGGAGGCACTTACTATATCCGAGTTTCTAGCACGGTTTCTAGCAGCACCATTCAGTATACGGTCAGAGCAAAAGTTTATCCTTACACGGCGTATATTATGCAGGGTAATACCAAAGACGCATTGGACTGTGAGACTATATACTATGATTTGCAGGATAATAACTACTCATCTACAAGCATTGGATGGACACTTGGTAATACTGGACAGGCATATATAACGCCTGTAACTACCAGTGAGTTTGTAAATGCAAAGAATTATACAGTTGCCTATTACTCTGGACATGGCGCAAGAAGTCCTAATAACCCAACTATTAATGTGCGGACTAATAATTCTAGCACGGAAGTGTATATACCTGGGCAAACAGAAACCATATCAATTGCTTCTGCTTTGAATGTTTCAGGAACGCAATGGGCGACTACATGTTCTTGGCAAAAGAATGATCCAATACGCGTGCTAATCTTGGCATCTTGCTATCAGCTTGATTCGAATTGCATAAGCACATACGCTAAAATTATGAAAGCCTCCGGTATTAGAGCAATAGCCGGGTATCATGAACAGGCTCCCTCCTATGGTGACCACACTATAGCTGCAAGTTTTATAAATTTTGCTGAATCCGGCGAGAGCATTAAGAGCTCATGGCGACAGGCTAACAACGGACAAAACTGGGCCGTGCTAGTATACGAAGATGGCGCTAACCAGTATTATCGGCTTCCTGGATTACCTGGTAATACATATTCTGCTCCTTCAAGTTCAACTCCGATTTATCGATATGCTAACTTCATAGATAATACAGGAAATACTGGGCAGCCTGTGTCAACCAGCGCATCTAATGCTTCTGCTATACCAACGACTCTAGTATTTGAAGATATTTCAGAAAACGATACTGAAAATATACTTTATAGGGATTCTGTAGGGACCGCAGTTAATGAAAATGAGACCGTTCAGATAGCAGAGAACGAGGCAAAAGAGCGCATAACTGAAGCTGACCTTCAGAATGCCATATGTGTTGAATCTTCGGTGATTAAAGAGCTAGTGGATACTGAAATAGGCATTGTTGATGGCACAGCCACAACGATTGAAAAAGGATACACATACTACGATACCTATAATGGAATTAAGCTTAGAGACTCTTTCATCAGCATTAGCGTCGATGCTGATGGGATAACCGGAATAGTCGATAGTTGGAAAGAAAGAACCATTTCAGCAATCCCAGCCAGTATGGTGACCCGCGAAAATATGATTTCGGCTAGTGCAGCTTCCGAAGTTGCATTGCAGCATGCAGAATCCTTTAACTATGCTGATATAGAGCCGGAAGTAAATGGAGATTTATCCTATGTCCCTGTTGGTGACAATGTATACCAACTATGCTATGAAATAACTACCACTGACGGAATAGTCTTTATAAGTGTGCTTGACGGCGCTATTATTGAACCTGCGATTTAACGCATCGCGTTTGTATTCGGACGGCGGGTTTGCCGTCCGAATACAAACACTTATTGTAGAGCAACTTTCATTATTAACCAGGGCAAATAAGTAGATAATGAATCGGTAAAATGATTCTCTGCCATTTAAAAGAGGTATTTATTATATGAAAAGGCAAATTGCTCTGATTCTTTCAGTTCTCCTCTGCATACTTTCGGCCTGCGGGGGTATGGGGACTGACGCCCCAGAGCTCGACATACCCGAAGCCGACGTTATAGAGTCTGAACCTGTCGCCGCCCTGGGCGAATACAGCCTCACCGTGACGCAGACGGAGTTGCCCGGCGGGCTCGCCTCTCTCGCATCCGCCTGCGCGGCAGAGAACGGCGTGTACCTCGCCGGGGCGGGCGCTGATGGAGCGCCGATGCTCGGACTTTGGGCGGATGGGGTCTACGAGCCGCTCGACCTTTCCGACGGCATCACGGAAATCGAGTCTGTCTTTTTCGGTGACGCCCTGTCGGTGCTCGCACGAGCGGGCGACGCCATACAGATCCTGCACTATGAGGACGGTGGCGTGCTCACCACAGAGCTTAACGGCGACTTGTCTGCCCTTGGCAAAGACCTGTATTATGCTGAGTTCGGCGGTACGGCTTATGTAATGGACAGCAACACCATCGCGGAGGTTAAAGACGGCCAACTCACGCGCGGCATGGAGGCAGAAGCGGCTTATCTGCTCTTTACTGCGATGCAGGCAGCGCAAGATGGGCTATATATTGTCCAGTTCAGCGGCCTTGACCTCACAACGCAGCTATTAAAGCTCAATGCCGATACCTTTGCGCTGGAGCCGGCGGATGTGGGCGGGGTCGGCATCTACGGACTCGGCACGACAGCAGATGGCGATGTCCTTGTGAGCTGTACGTCCGATGGGCGGGAATTCGTGAAAACGGCGGACGAGGCGGATCTCTTTGACTGGTCGGAGCCGGGCATCGTGTCTCCGGGATACACGAACCTGTACGAGCTCGGCGACGGCAGCTGGCTGCTGTTTTACCGGGGCCAGACCAGCCTTGAACTGCTTGAGGAAAAGCTCCTGCCTCCAAAGACTACGCTCACGCTGCTCACGGATTACCCGCGCGCCGAGCTGTACACGATTGTGAACGACTTCAACCGCACGAGCGAGGGCTACAGGGTAGAGGTGCAGCTACTGGGCGATGGCGGCCTGACAGCTGAGCTGCTGCGCACACAGCTAATCGCCGGAGAAGGGCCTGATATCTTCGCTTTCTATGACCGTAGCTCATTGGCAGACTTGGGTGCAAACAGTTTTGAGGACCTGCTTATCTACCTCGACGCGGACGAGGAGTATGGGCGCGACACGCTCGTCCCGGAGCTGCTCGAAGCAATGTGCGTGCAAGATAAGCTGGACTGGCTGCCCTATTCTTTCGGAATATCGACCTTCACGGCCCCGTCTGCGTACCTGTCCGAGCCGGGCTTCAGCTTTGGCGAGGCGAAGCAGGCGGCGGCGAAGACGGGCCTGCCGCTCTTTCCCGGCTGGATGACACGGGACATACTCTGGGGCTGGTTGAGCGATTTTGCCGTCGGTCAGTACATGGACTTAGAGGCCGGGACATGCAGCTTTGACAACGAGGATTACATAAGCCTGCTCGAGGAATGTGCCGCGGCTGCTTCCGAGTTTGGAAGCGATTCGGCAGCGCTGTACAACAGCCTGCTGCAGTTCGAGCTGCTGCAGAACCTGATACGGGTCTCGACGATCAGTGACAATTACGGCGGGGCCTACGCCTTTGTCGGCGTGCCGAACGAGACGACTAACGGCAGCATGTTCAGCCCCGACCTCTGCTTTGCCATCTCGAGCGCGAGCGGAAAAAAGGATGCCGCATGGCAGCTCGTGCGCTCCTGCCTGAGCGACGAGCACCAGCAGATGAACATCACCAGCTTTCCCACCTCTGCCTGTGTGCTGGACGCAATGATAAACGACGCTGTCAAAAACGGAGTTCACTATTACGAGTACGAGTACGAGCTGGATGAGGCCGACGCGGCAAAGCTGCGCGGGCTGATATCGGAAACGCAGATGGTGCAGGATGCCTATCCCGCTGTGCTGAACATCATGGCCGAGGACGCGGCGCAGTTTTTTGCCGGTCAGATAACTGCAGAGCAGGCCGCGGTCTACACCCAAAATCGCGTGAGCACCTGGTTGGCTGAACAGGGGTGACTCAATGATTTGAACTATGCTAGTTATGGGGTTTATACATGAATTTGGATTAGCATACTTAAAAGATTAAGGAGGAAAATACATGAAAACAAAAAAAGCGATTGCTTCATTGGTCGTTATTGTTCTAGTTATCGCAATAGTGCTTTCAATTGGTGTGCTTGCGGATCAATCAGATACCTCCAGCTATCGAATCAATGGTAGTAATGTTTGCCTCCGTACTTCGCCTATAATGTATGGTGATAATAATGTGTTGGGACTAGTTCAAAATGGAGAGATAATGACAGTCAAAATGTGGGTCCACGGAATCGATAACTTTTACATATGGGCATTTGGAGTAATGACTACCGGAGCGAATGCGGGAAAAAGCGGTTACGTGGCTGAACCATATCTTACACCCAACAATTGATTCCTATAAAGAGCAAATAGAAAAGGAGCACACGAACACTTTCTAACATAATAATATAGACAGCGACTACTAGCAAAATCCAAATTCGTGTAGTAATAAGCAGAAAGCCCTAAATCCAAATAGGCTTTTTGCTTAGTTTGAGCAATGTTCCGTAAGGCGGCCGATTACCTATTGATTGTAGCTTAGACAGGAATAGTTGAATTGCCCTGCCCTTGTAATGCCATTTTTGGGGTCAAACATAGTTAAGCAAAGTTATGAGCAAAATTTAAACTAGCTCACGTAGCTCACGCCCAAAAGCACACAACGCCCAGACTCAAGGCGAACGCTATGAGTCTGGGCGTAATATTGCGACTCTTTAAGCAGCAGCGAGCCGCTTCATGAGCTCCTGAGACGTGCGGAGTAAAAAGAGCCTGCAATTACAGAGAACTGCGTAGATGATATTCGAGGGCCTGCGCATAACCGCTACGCGTGTCGCCTTGCACGGGCAATGTCAAAGTATGTTGCTAGCCGCTTAGGCTTTCTGAACAGAGATATGTCTCTCATCTCTGCCACTATGACCATCGCAGAGTTGAAACAGATGCTGAAATGCTGTAAAGAAGCTTTATGTCTTAGCCAAAGAGTGGGTCATGCTTAACCAACGCCTTTATTCCGCTCTCAAAGTGCTGTATGGTTGCAAGCAACTTCTAGATGATTTGATCAAGCTAGCGTTGGTCGCAGACCTGACACCAATGACTTGGGCAGATTCGGATGCTTCTATGTGTTTCGCGGCTTTTCAACTCCATAGTTGCCTTTCAAGATCTTCTAAACATATAATCGTACATAATAGACGTAATCGAACGAATATAAAAGAATTTAAAATATTTTGTAACAATAGATACGCCAGATTCGAACCTTATTCTTGAACGAATTATTGTACATATTATTGTACACCCCGACCTTGCTTACGTGCCGGGAGAAGGGAGAAATTGTGAGAAAGCTGATATCCCGCAAATTCAACATCGACACAGCCTGCATTGAGCTGCGAATGGAGCTCGACGGAACGCTGGAACTATGCCTGCGCAAAACGGAAGGAACGCACTGGTAAGAGAATTGAAGCCTGAATCGAACAAAGAGAAAAGGCCGCATTTTGCGACCTTTTTTCTTTTTGGTTGGCAGTAGTCAATTGTCACTTATTTCATATCTTAACGACGAATCTTACCACAACCTCGTTTTTGTTTATTCGTGACATCCTCACATCATCTGCTTGCAAATCAACAGCCTTACAAGTATCTATAGTATGGCTGTGATCTACGTATATGAGTCGTGGACATCCACCGTGATATGTCCCAAACAAAATGAAATCGACCCGCGATTTGCCGGAATAGAAGTCCAGGAACTGCTTTGTCTCTGAGTAATGTAGCTCATGCTGCTTTTCGCCTATTTCAACTATCGGTGGAAACTCTTCTTCAATGAAAAAACCAACTCTATAACTATCTAGCGTTCCCGCTTTGACCAGTTGATTCTTGCAGACTTCATTTTTTGCATTTTCTATATAGCGGTCAATTTTGGCGTAGTGGCTGTCAAAGTGGTTTTCAAAATTTAGCTTCCAGTCAAAAAAAGTTAGCTCGGCACCAACTCGCTCGACGATCATCGCCTCAGTTTTTCCCGATTTGATTTCTTCCTCCATTTCTGCCTTTGCTCTACGGTCTTTCCTGATCTGTTCCATGCCGCCACGTTTTGTTTCGCGCGACGCATCAAAGGCGAAGTGCTCGATTATTACAAGTGTGCGGCCGACAATAGCATACATATCAGGAAAATCGCAACTTTGCAGGTTTGCTAAAACTGCCTCAAGCTCATTAGACTCATTTTGCGATTCACCATAACTATATATGCAATGGTTATTGTCTAAATACCCATATAAAATGGAGCGCTCATCCTTTTCATGTTTCAAACAGGCCACCCTTTCGCCTGCACCATCACAGGCTCATATAATACCGCCTCATCATCACTGCCATCAGTTTTCGCCTCTCTATGAGGAACTCGTCGTAACGCGAGGCGTCCATTTCAATGACGGTCTCGGGAATACAATTTTCAGCGAGGTTTTCTTTCAACAAGGTCAGCTCAGTTATATTGCCGAGTTCCAGCTCCTTTGTCTCACACTGGCGCAGCGCACGGCCAAAATACTCGCAGGGGGCAGCGTCGCTTATCGCCTTATTCCCCTGTGTGTCAAGATATATGTAGTTAGCAACTTGATTGTATTTGGTCTTGCTATTGACGCCGTTGCTCCTGAGATATGCGCGGGGGAAAATGTGATGTATGTCGCCGGATATGGTTATCAGGTCCCCTACCTTGAGTCCGTTCATGAAAAGCGAGTTACAATTCAGATGCTCCTGCGCCGCCAAAAACACGTTGAAGGCCGGGCTGTTCACGGACGAGGTCTCCAAATTCTGCGGCAGAGTGACCGTCCAGAACGTCTCAGAGAGCGCCGACGCCTCTGTGTCAGCCAGAAAACTCAAAAAGCCCTTCTCCTGTATACTGCGCATATCCCTGTCCATCTGCGACTCCGGCGAACCGATATAGCGCGAGGTGAGCGTTGAGAGCACGAACCACTTCTGGACGTAGTGCTTTATCTGGTCATTAGGTATCTCCGGCGCATCGAGCAGTATGAGGTAAAGCGTGTATGCAAAGTCCAGCGTCATCGCAGAGTTCAGCAGCTTGTGAGAAACAAACCCGGCGCCCTTGATCGCCAGCACAAACTGATTGAAGTTGTACTCATTGGCGAAGTTCAGGATGCCCTTGTCCATCCTGTCATACGAGTCGGCTATGATGTCCTCGCGGAACTCCTTCGTCTCAAAATCCCTGCCTGAGAGCAGGCTGACCAGGTCTGCCAGCTTGCCGCGCCGGAACTGGTGCATAAAGGAGACGCGCAGCATATCGCCGTAGTCCGGGTTATATATGTCGCTGTTGTCCTTAGCAAGCCAGCCTATTTTGGCTGCATATTTGGACTCTCCGAACTCCTTGTCCCTTATCATGTTGCCGTAAAACTCCGGCCTCACGGCAAGATGGCAGAAGTAGTCCACCGCCTTTCGCATGAGGCTGCCGCCATGGGCAGTGTCCGCGGCCATCTTGGACATGACGAAATCGGATTGGCTCAGCGCCGTACCTTTGGAGTTGATGCGGATGAATATTTCCGTCACCTCGTCGATGTCAAGCGTGTGAGCGAGTTCGATGACGCCGATTTGGCGATTAGCTATGCCTTTCAGCCTGGTGAGCGTCTCGGACAGTTCGTCCAGGTCGATGTCAGGGTTGTTCTGAGCGTATTCGTTTTCAAATGCACGCTGCTTGAAGTCCGGCTTGAACAGGAGGGATATATCCGGTATCCAACGCTTGTCTTTCAAATGAGAGGCGTCCTGCACGGCAAAGCGTTTGTTCTCGTCGGTAGTCAGAGGGTTAAAAGCGATTTTTATTCGGTCCTTGTTGAAGTCCTCATCGAGAACCTCTTCGCCGGATATGGCAGCCATGAGCGCGGTAATGCGCTGCTGGCCGTCGATCAGCACTTTTTTGCCATTAGCACGCCCGCCGTCTTTCGTTTTGACGTCCGGGTTCTTCCAGGTGATGATGTAGCCCGTTGGATAACCCTGATACAGAGAATCGATCAAATCGCGCACCTGGCTGCGTTTCCAGACAAATGGGCGCTGGATTTCGGGTATGACAAAGTCCTCGGCGTCTATCATGCCGAGAATCGAGCTGATGGTGTATTGCATAAGTGTAAATTTTTCGCCGGTCACTGCACAGCCCTCCAGTTTAGTATTTTTTTCTATGTCTGATTGATCTCAACGACCATGTTGCAAATGTTGAGTTTTTTCCTTTATCCGAGCAAGTATCGCCTCGTCCGCCGGGCAGAAGTTGTAGCCGTCAGTCTTGCCCAGCGTTATTCAGCGCAGGTCGTTGTGCCCTCACGCTGTAAAGCGCCCTCGGCTTTGCGGGCGTTATACAGCGTGAGGTGCACGATGAGGTCGGGGTAGACGTGGGTGACATCGGTGAATACGTCCCCGACGGCGACGTTGATGCCAACTTCCCCACGGCACTCGCGCACGAGGGCCTGTTTCTTCGTCTCGCCCGGTTCGACCTTGCCTCCCACAAACTCCCGCAGCAGACACCGCGCCTTATGCGCCGTCCGCTGGCATATCGAGAGCTTCCCAACGTCCCAGATAATGGATGAGACTGTTTCGGTCATGTCTGCACCTCAATTCGATGGGGATGTGCAAATTATACCACTATCGACAACTTGGCGCCACTATAAAAGCAAGAAGGGTCGAAAACACGTCCTTTTTGCTCGGCGCACCCTAAAGTTAAGCACACTCGATGGAAGGCATTTACCTGGGGGGCATACCTGCCATGTGAAATTATTAAGAATTGACGATTTCGCAATGACTTGATAAACTATAAATAGAATAAATAGCTAATGAAGGAGTATTTTGGGTAATTGCAGAAGCAGGGAATAGAGATATGAACATTACATTTTTGATTGGCAATGGGTTTGACCTAAATCTGGGCTTGGCAACAGCTTATTCCGACTTCGTAAAATACTATAAAGAGACAGACGCAGAAAAAAATGTGTTGATAAAATTCCGCCAGGATATCAGCGATAATGAAGCCCACTGGTCGGCGGCAGAAATTGAAATGGGTCGGTATACGGGAACGTTCAAAACAGGCCAAGGCGAGGCGTTTTCAGAGTGCCACACCGATTTTTGTAAACACCTTGCTACCTATTTGAAACAACAGCAAGACCGCATCGACTACGATTACATTGCCAAACAAATTGAGCAAGCCTTTGCAAATATCAACACTCTTGCGAAGCTTTTTCCTGAACAGGAGCGCAGTGTGATCCAGAGTATTTATTCCCGATACGCGTCAGAGCGTACAACTTTTAATTTTATCAATTTTAACTATACCGATACGCTTGATAAGTGTATTGCCTTAATTAAAAGCAATCAGTCGGTGCTGGGAAGCCACAGAAGCGGCAGCACAATATACAACCACAGGATAGGAGAAGTGCAGCACGTACACGGTACTCTAGAATCTCAGATGGTGTTCGGTGTAAATGACGAGTCGCAGATTGCTAAACCCGACATATTTGAGTGCGATTATGGTGACATATACGAAGCTTCATTTATAAAGAAACAAGCTAACGAAAACTACAGAGAAAATACCGACAGCAAGGTTTACAATATTCTAAAAGGCAGTCAGCTGATTTATATTTATGGTATGTCAATTGGAGAAACTGATAGTCTCTGGTGGGAAAGGATATGTGAATGGCTAGCAGCCGATCCTTATCATCACTTGATCATGTATAAACATAGTCTGCCACACTTAGGATTGCTTGGTAAGGACTACTTAATCGGCGAAAGAAAAGCTCGCAATGAGATTATGGATTATTCTGCATATACAAATGATCAATTAAAGAGCATAGGCCCAAGGATCCATGTCACTGGTGAAAACCTTTTTGGTGAACTCAACGTCGTGGCAGATAAAACAAAAAGCCCAGTAGAAATATTCTTGGACGCCGCTAATAAAGCCGCGTCGTCCTTGAATAATGGCGGCAAAGAGCTTCTCGAGGCCTATCAAACAGCCACGAAATAGATAAGTTGCCGTTACAAGCCGAAGGGACATCCACATGAACTTTATGCATGATTTGGCTGAAATATCAAGGAAAGAGCTCAACCAAGCCGGAATAGTGGTCCCAAGGGACTGGGATGACTATACCGTTTGCATGAAGTATCTGGATATTCACCATAGATTCTTTGACTCAAGTGTTTCTTATATGGTGGCATATTCAAGAGAGCTCAAGAAAAAGCTGCCAACTCTCACATCGAAAGAGCAAGACGCAATTAAAGGTATTGAAGAGAGGCTAAAAACCCGAAAATCAATAGTTCCATACATGAGCAAGCAAATTCGAGCTATATCTGTGAGCAAGTCGGATTTTCTGTTAAAAAATTGGAATATATATCATCTACATCTGGAAAAAGATACTGATGGGCGCAGCAATGGTAATCTGCTGTTCTTTCAACCGCAAGGGCGCTTTGTTTACTTTATTGATGTGCGTCCACATCCCAAGGGAAGTGCATGGTTTGATCGAGAGCTATTTGATATCATATATGACAACTGGCCGTTCCTTCTGAATTATAGGCCTGACATGAAACCAACGGTTACTGTTCCTGACGAGAAGGTGCATGATGCGCTTAAAAAGATGGTTTTAGCATTGCCGTTTAAGGAAGGATGCATTTTCCCGACCAGCTTAGGTGTGGCATCATCCGGAGACAGCAGTGGGGCCGTGATGAAAGTAAATAGCGTTTTCAATAATTTGACTGCTAGTGAGTTAAAACTGAATGAGAAAGAGAATGAAATCCGGCGGAAAATTAGAAAGCTAAAACTGCGCGAACCAGATTTGTTAGAGTACCGTTTGGAAATAGAATCAGGATTTTTTATTGCTTACGAAATCCATACACACATTAAGATCAGGCTATTTAGCGTGCCATAATATGGGCGTGATAATATGTCAACTACTCTCCCTTTCCATCCTTCAGGAGCCGCCGTTCACAGACAAAGGCAGTAACGTGAAGGTGTTCACGGACATGCCTTTGCGTGTGTGCAGGTATCTAGCGCCATATACAGCATAAACGCAAACTCAGCTGCATTAAAGCAGCAAACCTGCTAATGTGTGTCAAGCACAAAAGAAGGGAAGTACCGGATAAAAGACAGGCATAGCAAAAGGACCTGCAGCATTTTCTGTCTGCAGGTCTGAGAGGATATGACCCGTCGATGACGCAGTAAATATAATGATGGCTGTGCTGCGGAGCAGCATGGCCATCGTTGTTATGTATCAGGCGGTCTCTTCTGAAGCGTTCAGGTTATTCTTTGACCTTTGCATAATAGATGCGCAGAAATTTGGCGGAGCCAGCGACAGTATAAACGTAAAAGTGCTTTCCTTCGGCTCGCTTCTTATCCATAAAACAAAACACCGGATTAGCAGTTTTCGCACGAATAAGCGTCATTGACATGATCACAAACAACACCATTCCAAGATATGGAGACCCGCGTTTGGACACATGACGGCTTTTCGAATCGAAGCTTCCTGGCTGGTATGGAGAAGCGTCAACGCCTGCGAATGCAACCAGCGCCCCTTTGTGTGAGAATCGACGCACATCACCGACCTCTGCCATAAGCTGAGGGCCTGTAACCTTTCCGATGCCCTCCATACTCATTACCAATTCATATTCAGGCAGCATTGAAGCAAACCTGCTAATGTGTGTCAAGCACAAAAGAAGAAAAGTACAGGATAAGAAATAGGCATAGCTAAAGGACCTGCAACATATTCCGGCTGCAGGCCTGGGAGGATATGCCCCGTCACATATAATGATGGCTGTGCTGCGGTGCAGCATGGCCATCGTTGTTCTGTATCAGGCGGTCTCTTCTAAAGCGTTCAGGTATTCTTTGACCTTTGCATAATAGATGCGCAGAAATTTGGCGGAGCCGGCAACAGTATAAACGTAAAAGTGCTTTCCTTCGGCTCGCTTCTTATCCATAAAACAAAACACCGGATTAGCAGTATTCGCACGAATGAGCGTCATTGACATGATTACAAACAACACTCTTCTAAGATGTGGAGACCCGCGTTTGGGCACATGACGGCTTTTCGAATCGAAGCTTCCTGACTGGTATGGCGAAGCGTCAACGCCTGCGTATGCAACCAGCGCCCCTTTGTGCGAGAATCGACGCACATCACCGACCTCTGCCATAAGCTGAGGGCCTGTAACCTTTCCGATGCCCTCCATGCCCATTACCAGTTCATATTCAGGCAGCATTGAAGCGAGGCGATCCATCTCCGTTCTAATCGCTTGGAGGGAGTCATAGATCGCATTCAGGCTATTTGTCGCTTGCGTTATGAGAAGCTTTGTACTATCATTTTTGGGTAGCGTGGCAACTGCGTTCCTGGCAATGGCATGGATTCGTTCGGCGTCGGAAGCGCTGAACTTGTAGCCGGTTCTTTTACACCATTTTTGGAAGGTGTCTGTAAAAGTCGCCAGGGACAAAGCTGCCACGCATTCTTTATGCCAGAAGCGAAGAACAAAATCTATCCACTTCACATGGCCCCTGGAGTTACGGCTGTCATCCCGAAACAGTTTGTTGGCTCCGGGAAAGGTCTGGTCCAGAAGTGAGATCAATCCGTTTCGCAGCATTCCTGCAGTTGTTGCGCTCCTTTCATAGAGTCGGCTCTGGATTTTTAACAGCTGACGGTTCTCGTCCTCGCCAGCGTATTCCTGTAAGTCGATCCAGAAGGTAAGACCGTAGTTCGCAATTTTCATCGCGTCCGCACGGTCTGTTTTGACCTTACGAATAGAGTTGTCACTAAAATTGTGGATTAGAATTGCGTTCACAACACTTACATAGAACCCGGCTTCTTTCAGAGTCATAGCAATTGGCCGCCAGTACATCCCGGTGTGTTCCATAATGATCCTGATCTCTCCGTCAAGTTGTCTGAGCTTCGTGATCAGCTTTTTAAGGCCTTCTGCAGTATGCTCAACATCAAACGGCAGAAGAACGACTTCCCCTCCCGGACGGCGGGCAGCGACCGTGCTTTTGTGCTTTGATACATCGATTCCAACGGCAGTTATCGTTCCTGTGTTCATAGGCAGTCCTCCCAATCAGATTCATAATCGGCGACCGCCGCAGTTCATTACCTGTTCAGCTTGCTTTGTTACACGAATGTACGGATCACTCCGATAACTCAACCTGCATCAATCGAACGCTGCAATGAAAGGGCCGGCTGACAGTTTGCACCATCGAGCGTGGTTAGCTCAAGCAATGCTTCGAAAGGCCGATTACCCTCTCATTGTAGCTTTGGTAAGAACCGCTGAACAGCACATTCTTTAACATGCTGCTTTTTTGGGTCAAGCATATTGTAGCAAGCAATGGGAGTGTCCGGACACTCCCGAAAAACACTTGCCGGGACAAACTCCGGAGAACGCACATTCTGTGCGGCGGCGCATCCTGCGGATGCTTGGTTTTGAGCCGGAACAGATCATCTGTCCCGGCTCTTTTCGCTCTCAACAATATCTTGATGAGATATTATTTCCTCTTTACATCTCTGCATAAGAGAGATATAATGCAATTACTATCTCGTAAGGATGTGAGCTCGTGCGCTCGGTGCTGCACATTGACATGAACGCCTGCTATGCCTCCATTGAGTGCCTGTACGACCCGTCCATACGAAACCTGCCGGTAGCGGTGGGCGGAGACGTGGAGGCGAGGCATGGGATAATACTGGCGAAAAACCAGATCGCCAAGCGCTTCGGCGTCAAAACCGGCGAGGCGCTCTGGCAGGCAAAACAGAAATGCCCGGAGCTGCACATTGTGCCGCCGCACTTTGACCGCTACCTGCGCTTCTCCCGCATGGCCCGCGAGATCTATGCCGACTACACCGACCTCGTAGAGCCCTTCGGCCTCGACGAAGTCTGGTGCGACGTTACCGGGACGCAGAAACTCCGCGAGCGCGGGATGGAGGCACTTGCAAATGAGATACGCGAGCGCGTCAAGTTCGAGCTGGGCATCACCGTCTCAGTCGGCGCGTCTTGGAACAAAATCTTCGCCAAGCTCGGCTCAGACTACAAAAAGCCCGACGCCGTCACCGTGTTCACACCGGAGAACTACCGCGACAAGGTCTGGCCGCTGCCCGCCTCAGATTTGCTCGGCGTGGGCCGTGCGACTGAGCGCAAGCTGGCCTTGCGCGGCATCCACACCATTGGCGACATCGCCGCGGCCCCGCCCTCGATGCTGCGCGGTTTCCTCGGCAAGTGGGGCCTCATCCTCCACGACTTCGCCACTGGCTATGACAGCTCTCCGGTGGCTCGCGCCGGAGACGAGGCGGTCATCAAGAGCATAGGCAACAGCACGACTACGCCGCGCGACCTCTGCTGCGACGAGGACGCGGGCATCGTCTACTGGATGCTCTGCGAGAGCGTGGCCGAGCGCATGAGGGAGTCCGGCTTCCTCTGCCGGGGCGTGCAGGTGCACATCCGGGACAACGAGCTCGCGTCATTCGAGCGGCAACTCAAACTCGAATCACCTACCTGCCTCGCGTCGGTATTGCACGAGGCGGCGATGCGGCTGCTGCGTGAGAATTGGGACTGGCACAAGCCCCTGCGCTCCATCGGCATGAGGGCGACGGACCTGCTCCCGGCCTCGACGCCGGTGCAGTGCAGCATCTTCGAGGACAGCGAGCGCCAGGAAAAGCGGGAGCGGCTGGAACGCTCGGTGGACGACCTGCGCCGACGCTTCGGGCATTACTGCGTGGGCCGGGCGGTGTGCGTGAGCGACCCCACGCTGCGGAACATCAGCCCGAAGGACGACCACGTCATACACCCGGTCGGGTATTTCAAAGCGGTCTGAGGTGAGGTATAATGTCCGAAAACAGGGCAAAGGTATATGTGGGCGTGGACGCACGTTTCGACACGGACGGGCGTATCATGCCGCTGTCGATAACCTGGGAGGACGGGCGGGTCTACGGCATAGACCGCGTGCTGGATATGCGCCGGGCCGCAAGCCTCAAGGCGGGCGGGGCCGGGACGAGGTACACGGTGAGGATAGGCCGCAGCGAGACGTATTTGTTCAACGAGGACGGGCGCTGGTTTGTGGAAAGGCGGGAGAGCTGATGTGCGGGAGATACTATGTGGAGCCTGAGAGCAGCAGCGAGCTGCTTGAACTTATAGCTGAAGCGAAGCGCAAATCTGACGAGGTCAAGACCGGCGAGGTCTTTCCCTCGGACACGGCGGCGGTCATCGCAAACAACCGTCAGCTCAAGCCCACGGTGTTCCCCATGCGCTGGGGCTTTGAGCGCCGTGGCGGCGGTCTCGTCATAAACGCTCGGAGCGAGACTGCGGCGGAGAAGCAGCTTTTCCGCGAGAGCGCGCAGCTGCGCCGCTGCCTCATCCCGGCGAGCTGCTACTTCGAGTGGGAGCGCCGCACGGACGGCAAGGTGAAATACGCCATCCGGCCGAAGGGCAAGGAGCTGCTCTATCTCGGCGGCCTTTACACGAAGCCCGAGCCTGGAGCCTTGCCGCGCTTCACCATCCTCACGCGCAAAGCCGCCGACGGCATCAGCTTCATCCACGACCGGATGCCGGTCATCGTGCCGAAGGAAAAGAAGGCCGACTGGCTCTCCCAGCAGCTCACGCTCGACGAGCTGCTGGGAGACGCGGAGACGGATATGGAGTTCCAAGAGGCGTAAAAAACAACAGGGGTCAGGATCTGCTTGCAGACTCTGACCCCTGTTTTGCTCGGTCAAGTGTAATTTACTCCCCAGGTGTATACCGGCGTATCAATGGTGCCGGCCGGGCTGCTGGAGGAAGTGATGACCCTGTTCTCGCAGCTTTCCCAAGTAACATTTCCGTTTGCATCTTTCTTAATGAATTTGAACGAGAAAGTTGTGTCCGCGGGTACGCTGACGTGCAGGAACCACTCCGGGTAATTCGGACACATCATGGCTTCGGTGCATTTATCGGTATCCCAGCTTCCAAGTTCGGGTATGGAGCCGACGATGTGAATGGTTTCACCGAAGTTAGTGCTTGCGTTTACATGGAAGATGACCTGATTTGGGTCGCCAGAGAGTATTGTGTAAGTAAAACCGTTACTTACGCTCGAACCTTTGGTCACGGTTATCGTGTTCTCACCGGCGGCGGCATTGGCGGGAACGATGGCCTCTATCATTTCATCGGAAGCAGAAACTACAGTGGCTGTCGCGTCACCGAATTTGACTGTTGGTGTCCCACCAAGACCTGTGCCGTAAATGTATACGGTATTACCAGCTCGCCCCATGGTCGAGATAACGTTGCCTATTCTGGGAGTGTCGGTGCCGAGATCGGGGTTATACGACCACACGCAGACCTCGCCGCCGCCGAGAGTGAAGCTCTGGAGGCTACCGGAGCTGACAGTCGCGCTCTCGCCGTACAGCAAGCCGTTGAGTACGTCATTATAAGTGCCGTTGGGCAGCGTGGTGTTGAGTGCGGGTACGGTAAAGCTCTGGTCGGGCTGACGGTTTATTGCAACTATCACCTGTTTGGAGTAAAACTGCCTGGAGTAGACCACCACGTCGTTTGAGGAATACAGGATGTCAGTCGTGCCGTAGGCCAGCGCGTCGTTCTCCTGCCGAAGATCGGACAGCGCTTTTATGAGCTGGGTGGCGGTAGTAGACTCGAAATCGGAGACTGCGCCCATGTAAATGCGACCCGCTCCGCTGTCGGGAGCACTCAGGTATTGCTCGGTGCCGTAGTATATGTTGGGAGTGCCCCTGCACGTAAGCAGCGCGGCGATGGCGGCGTGGAAGGGCTTGTCGTTTGACTGCACGTATCTGAACCTGGTGACGTCGTGGTTGTCGATGAAGGTGACGAACTGATTTTCGTATGTATAGTCGTCGTCAGTGTATTCGAGCATATTCGCAAAGTCTGTCATGGACTGCGAGAAATTGCCGAAGGTCTGGTTTACAGAGTTGTAAAATTCAAAGTCCAGATTGGTGACGCCCGTCCTGTCCGGGAAACTGGCGTACTCGCTGTATTTGCTGTCCGGCCTGCCTATGAAGAACTCGCCAAAGTGGGTGATTGGCGCATTCTCGGAGTCGACAGCATCCTTTGCATTCTTGACAAAAGCAGGGTTCATATGGAGCGTAGCATCATGGCGGATGCCGCTGATGCCTTTCTCTGCCCAGAAGTTGAGCGCATCTTCCATATATTCTGCTACGGCAGCATTTTCTTGGGAATAGTCAGCGAGATAGGCCAGCTCCTTGAAGCGGTAGCCAAAGGTGGAGTTGTCCGTGCCACGGTCGCCGAGGTGGTGGAACCAACCATTCGTGTCATTGTTGGGGTCGGCCACGAGGTTTTCTGTTGTGCCGTCGTTGTTGTAGTCAACCGGCTCACCGGCGGCGTCAAAGACAAACTCGCCGGCAGAGTTTCTGTCTGGCTCATATATCTTGCCGTCGTAGCGGCTGTCGCTTGAGTGATTGGTCACGAAGTCGATGACCAGCTTTATACCGGCGTCCGTCAGCTCCTGCTGGAGTTCGTCGAACTCAGCCATCGTACCGAAGTGCTTATTGGTCGTGAAGTAGTTCCTGGCATGATAGCCGTGGTAGCTTGTCCATCCGTCATGGGTCGCCTGGTCGCGGTTGGCATAGGGCGCGGAGATCCAGACCGCGGTTATGCCCATGCTCTTAAGATAGGGTATCTTGTCAATTATGCCTTGCCAATCGCCGCCTTGATAGAGACGGATGTCGGTACCGGTGCCGTCAAACAGGTCCGGGTCAAAGCCTGCTGGAATGTTGTTGGTCGGGTCGCCGTCGTAGAAACGGTCAGTTATTATTTGATAGATTACATCCTTCGGTGTGACAGGTCCGAGGTAGTCATCGGTAATAGTGCTCTGTGTAACAGATAATAGTTCGGTGTCAAAGCCATGTGCGCCAGCGGGTGTAAGGAGCAGCGCGGTGATAAGAAGCAGAGACAGCAGCAGAGATAGAATGCGTTTTTTCTCTTTCATGGTTCTCCTTTCCGGCAGCTTGCCTTTCATGACATTTCCCATCTACGATCAAGTTTTATCCTGTTATGGTTTTCAATATCCCTCCTCACATTTGAGCGCAGTTTTCCCGGATGTATGCCGGATGATGATGTACTTCCTGCCCGGAGGGCTTGAACAGGCTTTGATGTATACGCCGGTCTCGTCCTGGTGTATTGCAGTTTCAAGGCAGCGTTCCTCACCCTCGCACAGCCTGAAGCAGCCTTGACCGGGCCAAACGTGCAAAGTTACGCGCTCCGGTAAATCTTCCGTGCAGTCCGGCTCCTGCATTGGGACTATCCCTCCGGAACGGACGAAAACGGGTATGCGTTCTATCGGACAGCGCAGTGTGAGCCTGCGTCCGCCCTCGTACTCTTCGTCGGTGAAAAAGTCGTACCACAGGCCATCGGGCAGCCAGAGACGTACTTCGGCGGCGCGCTTCTCGCCAGCGCCGGGCGCGGTCACTGGGGCAACTATAAGCTGCGAGCCGAACTCATACACGTTGGGATACTCGTAGGCTTCTTGACGATCAGGCCATGCGTGATAAAGCGGCCTGACCAGCGGTATACCTTCAAGGTGGCTGCGCCAGTTCATGGAGTGCAGATAGGGCAGCAGCCGATGCCGCAGGGCGAGAAAGCGACGCATTATCTCTGCAATCTCAGGGGAGTAACGCCAGGGCTCTTTGCCTGCGTCTGGGCTGCATGTGCTGTGCAGCCGGCAGATAGGCGAGAACACGCCGAATTGCAGCCAGCGGCAGGCCAGCTCGTCGTCCCTGAGCCCATCGCCCATATGTCCTCCTATGTCATGGCTCCACCAGCCGAAACCTATGTCCGCTGCGGCGGCGGTGAAGCGTGGCTGGAAGTCGAGCGAGGCCCAGCTCGCTATCGTGTCCCCGGAGAAGCCGACTGGATACCTGTGTGAGCCGGGGCCGGCATAGCGAGAGAGAATGAGCGGCCTGCGTCCCATACGGGCGGCGTCGAGGCAGTGCCAGTGGTTGAGCAGCCAGAGCGGGTCTAAGCCTTCTACAGAGGAATGCGAGCCCTGCTGCCAGTCTATCCACCAGAAGTCCACGCCCATGTCCTCCAACGGATGCAGCAGCAGTTCAAAATAAGCGCGTCGGAAGCGGCGGTCGTTGAGGTCGAAGGGTATGGTCCCGCCGCCGGTGACGCCCATAAACTCTGCGACTTCATCGTAACGTTCCTCAAAAGGCTGCACCCCATCCGCCGGATGCAGGTTCAGCGAGACGTGCAGGCCCATCCCGTGCAGACGCGCCAGCAGCTTGTCCGGCTCCGGGATGAGCTCCCGGTTCCAGGTGTAACCTGTCCAGCCGCTGTATCCCTCCGGCACGCGAGTGAGGTGCCAGTCCATATCCAGCACGGCCACGGAAAAGGGCGTTCCCTCGGCGGCAAAGCGCTCCATGAGCTCAAGGTATTCCTCCGTTGTATAAGGCCAGAAGCGGCTCCACCAGTTGCCGAGGGCGAAGCGGGGAAGAAGCGGTGGACGGCCGCTGAGGCGGTAAAAATCTCGTAGGCCGCGCTCAAACTGCCTGCCGTACAGGAACAGATATAGATCCCGCGTCCCCGGCCGCCTCGGCTGGAGCTCGCCGTCCGCGCCGAAGAGCAGACCGTCGTCCGAAAGGAGCCCGACGCCTTCCCTTGAGAAGAGGCCGGGCTCAAGTTCTATGGCCCCATCGGCATTGTCGAGCGTCCGGGCCGTGCCGCCAAGGCAATTTAGTTTCTGCCCGCTGCGCCAGCTCAGGCCGTCCGTAAGGGCCTCCAACTCCAGCCCGCCGCCGATAATGACATGGCAGCCGTCGGAGCGCAGTTCGAGGCGGCCACCCCGGAGCTCTACGCTGCAACAGGGCTCCGGGAAGTGGCGGTCAAGCGCAAACTGGCTCGGCCTGTCCTCAAAGACGCGGCTCTCGTCGTATTCAAGGCGCAGCAGGCGCTCGGTAAGGACGCTCACGCGGCAGTTTCCAAAGCGGTATTCCATTTCAGGACTTGTTGGCGCCCGCGGTGACACCTTGGATGAGGTACTTCTGCAGGCAGACGTAGAGGATGGTTATGGGTACAGCGACGAGTATCGCGCCAGCGGCGAAAGTGGTGAAGTTGTTGTTGGTGTTGGCGTTTATCATGTCGTAGAGGCCGATGGCGAGGGTCTTTTTCTCCGGGCTGGAGAGTATCATGCGCGGGAAGATGAAGTCCATCCACGGGGTTATGAACTGCGAGAGCGCTACGAAGATGAGAATGGGCTTCATGAGCGGCAGCACTATCTGCGTGAAGATGCGCAGGTTGGAGGCCCCGTCGAGCTTTGCCGCCTCGTCGAGACTGCGCGGGATGTTGGCGAGGTAGCCCTTGACGAGCCAGGTGTTGTAGGGCACCTGCCCGGCGGCGTAGGTGAGGATGAGGCCGAAGTGCGTGTCCAGGAGGTTCAGCTGCCAGAGTATGTTGTAGGTAGCCATCATGCCCATGAAGCTGGGGAACATCTGCAATATGAGTATCGACAACAGCCCCGCGCGCTTGCCCTTAAAGCGGAAGCGCGAGAATACATACGAGGTCATGGACGTGAGCACGACGGAGATGGCCATGTTTATGAGGGCTATCTTCAGCGTGTTGGCGTACCAGTAGACGAACTTTGTCTCCTTGATTAGCTTAACATAGTGAAGCACCGTTGGGTTCTCCGGGAAGGCCGTGGCCGAGAGCAGGCTGCTCATGGGGTTGAAGGACGCGCCTATTATCCAGACGATGGGCGTCAGGACGAGCAGCGCCATGAAAATGAGCAGCGCGTAGACGCCGAAGGTGGCAAGGACGTCACGGACGGTGACCCTTTTGCGCCGCGCAGGCAGGCTTGTGGTCGTTCTGCTCATCCCATCATGTCCTCCTCTTTGAAAGACTTGGTGCGCAGGAAGTTCCAGGTGGATATGGTGGCGATGACCACGAAGACGAGTATGGACATGACCGCCGCCATCTGGAACTGGCGGTTGTCCTTTGTGAGCTTGTATATCCAGGTTATGAGGATATCCGTCGAGCCAGCAAACTTGTAGCTCGGGTTTATCGGGTTGCCGTCCGTCAGGAAGTAGATGACGTTGAAGTTGTTGAAGTTAGTGGCGAAGGACATGATGAGCAGCGGCGCGGTGGAGTAGAGCACGAGCGGCAGCGTGATGCGGCGGAACTCCTGTCTTGGCGAAGCGCCGTCTATCCTCGCGGCCTCCAGCAGCTCCGGCGAGATGCTGGTCATGACGCCGGACATCATGGTCATGAAGTATGGGAAACCCAGCCAGAAGTTGACGACGAAGATGACCAGCTTGGCCAGCGTCGCGTCCGAGAGCCAGGGTATGTTCTGAGATATGATCCCTGCAGAGCGCAGGAAAGTGTTTATGGGGCCAAACTGGCCGTTGAACATGTTGCGGAAGATGAGCAGGGAGATGAGCCCAGGTATGGCCCAGGGCAGAATGTAGATCGTGCGCCAGAATTTGCGGAATTTAACACGTCTACTGTTCACGAGGCAGGCCATGCCCAGCCCGCCGAAATAGCAGCTGAGCGTGGACACAACGCTCCACAGCAGTGTCCAGCCCAGGACGCCCCAGAAGGTGTCGTTCCACATGGGCAGCCGGAACATGTCCGCAAAGTTTGAAAAGCCGACCCAATCCACCAGACTGCGCGGCGGCAGATAGTGTGGGGCCGAGTAGTTCGTGAAGGCGATGAGGAAGCCGAAGAGGATGGGGACGACGACGAAGAGGAGAATGAGTATGACGGCGGGGATGAGCATGGCATAGGGGAAGGAACGGTCGCGGAAGCGGCGGAACCACTCCTTCGTTCCCTGAAGGTGCTGCCCCTGCTCTATCCTGCCCCGGTCACGGACAGCGTCTGAAACACAGCCTATGTAGATCAGCACAAAGACAACAGCTATGATCGCCCAGGCAATTCCGAGTATCATCAGTATGATGGAGTTGTCGCCCGGAGTGACCTTGGAGCCTTCGATTATCATTTCTGTCTCGCCCAGAGTGATGAGGCCCCAAAGGCCGTGTATCATCGACGGAAGCGAGACGATAAGCCCCACCTGCGCCAGGAAAAAGAAGGCCGCCTTTATGTACTGCCTGTTCCAGAGCTGACCTGAGCCCCATATGACCGCGCTCATCAGCCCGGCTGACCATTTTTGACTTCTGTGAGGCATTTTACGCTCCTTTCAGCCCTCTCCCGGCCTGGCCGGGAGAGGGCGTGCGGATTTTTGCTCGAACCGTTTGGAGGGGATTATTCAGTTACTACGAGCGAACTGTAAAATTCCTCGCTTGCCGCGGCAAGGGCCTCTTCGGGAGTCTGAAGCCCATCCCAGACCGCTATGACAGCTTTCTGATACGGGGCCCAGACGTTAGACATCTCGGGAATGTAGGGCTGCGGCAGGGCGTCGTTCACGGCTACGGCGATGCTGGACATGAAGGGGTCGTTGGCGTAGAAGTCGAGTTTCTGGCCTTCGATGCTGGCGCTCAGCTCGTTCCTCGTCTCATAGAGCAGCTGGAGGCAGTCGGGGTCGGTTGCGATGAACTGGGCAAGCAGCATGGCGGCCTTGGGATACTGGGTGTAGGCGCTGACGCAGACGGTATCGACGGTGGAGAGGGTCTTGGGCCGGACGCCGTTGTCCATCTTGGGCAGCGGGGCGATGCCGAAGTCGATGCCAGCATTGGTGAAGTCGGCTATGGACCAGGGGCCGGTGATGACGTAGGGGGCCGCGCCGCTGGAGAACATGGTGTTCATGGCGTCCCAGGTGGCGTCGGCGGAGGCGACGGGGTAGACGTCCTCCTGCAGCGTCTTGTAGAAGGCCAGGCCCTCGGCCGCCTCAGCGCTGTCCCAGCCGAGCTGGTCGGGGTCGTCATGCGTGGGCCCGAAGAGGTCGTAACCGTAGCCGCCGAGGAAGCCATGGGCATAGTAGGGCTCGACGGCCTGCCAGAGGCATGCGAATTTGTTCTGCGCCGGGTCGTTGAACTCGGCGGCAAACTCCTTCATCTCCGCCCAGGTATCGACCGGGGTGTCCACAAGGGCCTTGTTGTAGAACATGACTATCGTCTTCATGGACAGCGGGAAAGCGTATATCTTGCCGTCATAGCTCACGGCGTTGATAGCGTTCTCCACGAACTCGGAGCGTATCTCGTCGGAGAAGAGGTCGATCTCCAGAATGTTGCCGGACTGAGCGGAGATGGCAACGCCGTCGTGCGCCTGGACAAAGACGTCCGCTCCCATGCCGGTGGGGCCGTCGAGCTCTATTTTGGTGCGGGAGTCGGTGGTGCCGACGTTCTCGACCGTGAGCGGGATGTCGGGATACTTGGCGTTCCAGAGCTCAACTATCTTCTCGTTGTAGTTGTCGTTGTCGAACCAGAGCTTGAGCGAGGCACCCTCCTCAGGCACGACTTCGGCGTCGCCGCTGTCCGCAGGCGGCACATCGCCGCCATCGGAGGTGTCTGCCGGGGGAGGCTCGGTGGGCGCGGGCGCGGGTCCGCCGCAGGCGGCAAGCGCGAGCAGCATCATTGCGGCGAGCAGCAGCGCAAGAGTTTTCTTGACCTTTTTCATTTTTTACTTCCTTTCCTTTTCTGAATTATTCGTTCGGCATTCAGCCGTTGGTCGTAAGTAAAGCGCTTAACATAACTCAAAAAATCGCAATGCCGTCAATATTCAATAACTTTTGCGGACATTGCGCTAAGTTCGATGGTAGTATTTCCGACTTCCTCGGGGAGATATATCATTCTAGGGGTCTCTGAAACGTTCATGGCTATCGTGAAGCCGTGACCGCCCAGCTCTGCCTTGTATGCCAGCGTGCTCTCTTCAGAAAACAGCTCACGCCAGCCGTTTTGGATCGCCGTGCCGTATTTGTGCCGCAGTTTGATGGCGTACTGAATAAAGTCCGAAAGCGGACACTCGCTGCCGCTCCAGTCCATGGGCTGCCTGTATTCTGACTCATGCCAGCCGGAGAGCCCGCGCTCGTCGCCGTAGAAGAGCATAGGCACGCCGGGATGGGTGAACAGGAACAGCGCCGCCAGCCTGAGCCGACGCTCATCCCCGCCGCACTTGGTGAGGAAGCGCGGAACATCGTGGCTGTCGATGAGATTGAGCTGCGCCTGCTGTATGCGACGCCGGTAGCGTACCAGCAGCTGCTGGACCCGCTGCATGAACTCCCGGGCGCTGAGCCTGCCATAGGCGAAGAAGTCGTCAATGGCGAAGGTGAGGTTGTAGTTCATTGCCGAATCGAACTGCTCGCCCTCGAGGAAGGAGCGCGCGTCGTCCCAAATCTCTCCTATGAGCACCGCGTCGGGCTTGAGCGCACGGACTTCGCGGCGGAAAACACGCCAAAAGTCGTGGTTTACCTCGTTGGCCACGTCGAGCCTCCAACCGTCGATGTCGAACTCCCTTATCCAATACAGGCCGACGTCTATGAGATATCGCGCCGTCTCCGGATTGCCCGTGTTGAGCTTGGGCATGCTCCCGACATAGGCAAAACACTCGTAGTTCGGCAGGGAAGAGACATCCAGTGGGTAGGACTTGGGATAATACCAATCCCGGTATCGGGAATCCTCACCGTTTTCGACCAGGTCACGGAAAGCGAAGAAGTCCGGGCCGCTGTGATTGAAAACGCCGTCGAGCACGAGGCGCATCCCACGCTCGTGGCAGCCTGAGACCAGCCGACGGAGGTCGTCCTTGCTGCCGAAACAGGGGTCGATCTCAAAGTAGTCGATGGTGTCATACTTGTGCGGGCTGTTGGCGGCAAAAATCGGCGTCAGGTAGATGCAGTTGAAGCCGAGAGAAGCTATGTAGTCCAGGTTCTCCGTCACGCCCCGCAGCGTTCCGCCGAGTTTGGATGCGCAGGCCTGCCCGTCGGGCAGGTGTTCGACGCGGCTCTCGCAGGAGATACGGCGGCGCGAGCTGGCAAAGCTGTCCGGGAAGATCTGATATACCACAGCCTTCCTCCACCAGTCAGGCACGGAGTCCATGTCCTCGCTGCGTATGTAGTGGAAGTTGTAGTATAGCTGGCGGTTTTCCTCGGGCTGTTCATGGAAGCAGTCGCTATAATAATACAACGCTTCACCGCCGGAGCTCAGCCGGAAATAGTAGCACAGCCGCGTGACGCCGGGGTCTATCTCTACCTCGAAATAGTCAAACAGCGCGTCTGAAAAGCGCAGCGTCATTTCCGCCTCCGTAATGGAGATGGGACTTTTCGGCTCCATCCTGTCGCCAAAGCAGAGCGTACAGCTTTCGAGGTCAGCCTTGGCTGCCCTCAGTCGTATGACGACCAGGTCCGCAGCTTCGGCAAAGCTGTACTCGGAGTATGTGCGATGGAATATCGCCTCTTTCTTCAAATGGGCATTCAGCTCCTTTCGTGTGGAGGGGCGACAGAGTCGCGCTCTATCAGCTCCACCGGCATGATGATGTTTTCTATTTCCGAGCCCGGGTCGTTGATGGCCTGGACTACCTTCTGCACCGTGATACGTCCCCTGTCATACGCAAACTGGGCTACGGAACTGAGAGCCGGCATGGAGTACTCGCACTCCTTTGTGTTGTCGAAGCCGACGATAGACAGGTCGCGCGGGATGACCCGCCCGGCCTCGTAAAAAGCCTTGAGTATGCCAAAAGCCACTATGTCCGCTGCGGCGAATACTGCCGTTATTTCCGGGCGCTCCAGCAGCGCCTTCCCTATGTTATACCCGCCGCCGAAACTGAGAGCGTCCTGGAATATAAAGCTTTCGGCGTCCAGACCGGCCTCGGTCATGGCCTTCACATAACCCTTGTAGCGCCTATGTATAGCGCCGTCAACAGTGATGTTGGATGCAGCCAAGGCGATTATCCTGTGCCCATTGTCCAGCATCAGCCGCGTCGCATCGTAACCGCCCTGCTGGTCGTCAATGCCAACGGTGGAGTGCAGCTGGGTGCCCTCGTCGTAAGAGTCTATGAGCACGAGCTGACGGCCCAGGGCCTGCATCTCCTCGGAGATGACGTGCGTATAGTTGCCTATGAAGATAGCGCCGTCTAGGTCGCGCTTGAGTATCCAGTCCCGGCAGCTCTCGCCCATGCGGACGCCCTTTATGAGCACGTCATAGCCAAGTTTTGCAGCCTCAAACTCGACGCCGCTGACGAGTTCGCCGTAGAAGGGGTTATCCCGAAGCAGAAGGCTTGCGCTGCTGTCCTCCTCTGTTATTGGCAGCAGCAGCCCGAGCATATCCGAGCGCCGCTTGGCCAGGCTGCGGGCCACAAGGCTGGGCTGATAATTGAGTTCTTGCATGACGTGAAGGATGTTTTCCCTTGTAGCTCCCGAAACTTTGTCAATTCCATTTATTACGTTTGAAACAGACGCCGGCGACACGCCTGCGCGCTTCGCAATATCCATGATTGTGACGCGTCTGCTCATCCCAAATCCCTCCGTCGCGCTTAGTTAAGCGCTTTACAAAAACTATTTTATTACATAACCTTTGTGATATGTCAAGAGAAATCGTCGATTTAAAACAAAACACAGATGCTAAAACAATGATTTTGTATATTAGCACCAGAAGGTACATGACTGCTTGTGTAAAATGACAAGTGTACCGCTTTCATCTATGCCCGTATTTAGAAGACGTATTAGCAATGCATTTCTTTCCACAAAGTATAGCCTCCGCGTTGGCGCGGCAGGTCAGGAGCTTTTTCATCTCGGCTCTGGCCTCGCGGTAGGACGGGTATGCGGCTCGCTTTTCGGCGAGGAGGGCGGCATACTCGGCTTGGAGGGCCTTGACCGTGGGGAGCTTCTTTAGGCCCAGGTCATTGAACGCCTTCTTTGCCGCACGGTGCAGAAGTATCTCCTGCTCGTGCTCGGCGTAATACCGCTTCGAGTAGCCGGAGGCTTTATACGCGCGGAAGGTCTCTCGCGTCCGCAGGTAGTTTATGACCTGCTTTTTCAGCGCCTCGACCTCAGACATTTTCGCCTCCGTTGACTTCAGCTTCTCGGTCAGGGCGCTGCACTCCTCGCTCGCGGCCTCGGCTCTGCGCGAGAGTTCATCGAAGTCCATGTCGCCGTTTTCCTTAAGAAAGTTTATGGTCTGCGCCATCTGCTTGAGGTTGAACACCTTCGCCCAGCGCTCATAGCCCGCGCCTTTGCCCTCTGAGAGCTTGGCCTGGATGTCTATGAGCAGGCTCGGGCGCTGCTCCGCGAGCCACTTGTTGTAGCTCTTGCCGCGGCGCTTCGGAGCCTCGACAACGGACAGCCCGTGCTCGATGCATAGCGTGTCGCTCAGCGCCCTCACCGCCCGCGAGCTGCCCCAGAAGTTGTTGAACTTGCCCCGGCAGTCGAGCGTCGTGGAGTTAAAAATGATGTGGTTGTGGATGTGGCGACGGTTAGTGTGGGTGCAGACGATGTAGGCGTGTTTGCCCTTGAGGAAGCGCTCGGCAAACTCGACACCGATGCGGTTAGCCTCCTCCGGCGTGACCTCTCCCGGCTTGAAGGACTGACGCACCTGGTAGGCAATGACGTCGCTGCGCTGCTCGCGGCCCGTGAATTGCCTGTACTGGCGCTTGGAGAGCAAAAACTCCGCGTCCGCCGTGTGAGGGTCACAGGCAAACGCGGAGATAAGTTTTCCGTTTTCAGTTTTATCTGGATTCATTGCATAGTCCGTGCGGAGCTTGAGCGCCGAAGCCACGCTCTTGCCGCCGTGCATGGGTATGATCCGCGTTACCGCTATGCCGCCACCCCCTCAGTTATACACGGCGTCCTGGATGGCGTACCTCAGTCCGTGCAGCTGAGCTATGAGCCACGCGGCGAGCATCGGCAGCCCGTAGGGGCTTATGAGGAAGGCGACGCCCAGCACTATTATACCGTTCACGGCGCTGTCCAGGATGAGAATGAACAGCCCCAGCAGCCCCAGCACCACCGCCGCAATGCCGAGCACGGCGGCGGAAACACTCAACAAAAACGTGAAGAACCAGCCCGCCACCGCAAGCACGGCCACAACGGGCGCGCAGAGTATTTTCAAAAGGATACGCATTTTCCTCACCTCCGTGTTTAGGATACAATGATTCACCGGATAGCGCAAGGATGCGGCGCGTCATTACCAGCGCTCCGCAAGCTCCGGGTAGAGCATAACGCGCTTGCCGCATTGCCGCGCATATTCGAGCGTCCTTGCGGCCCCGCCCCACTCGTGCGTCACATAGGCCACGACAACATCGGCGGAGTCCACCATCCACTCGTTGCGCTGAGGTATGGCAGAGCGCTGTGTCACGTCCCTGAGCGTCGGGTAAATCATGTAGTCGTAGGATTCTCCGTCAGCCTGTCTGCCGAGATATGCCGTTACGAGCGCCATTTCAATGTCCGGCTTTTCCTCTTTCTTTGCCTAGACTGCCTCAGCAGCAAAGCGGTCAAAGTCCCCGTAGCCTCCGAGATAGAACCTGTCAGCACCCTCGGCAATTAGCAGGTTAAGCACCCTGTCCAGCCACACACTCAAATCAGCCGCATCGCTCACATGTGAGTGGCCGCAAAAAGTAACTGTCATATTACCACCTCCGTCATAGTGATTATAACCACTATAATGCTTTTTCGCAATCCCCATATAATAGCGGCAGAGGTGATGAAATGCCTATTACGTTTGAGCCGATGCGCAGGCTGATGCAGACAGAGAATATTTCGTATTACAGGCTGGCCAATGAGGGCATAGACGCGCAGACGCTCCAGCGCATAAGGCATGACCGGCCTGTAACGACGGAGACGCTGGGCAAGCTCTGTGCCATCATGCACTGCCAGCCCGGCGACCTCATTGAGTATCTCGAAGAAGAAAACCAGATAAAGAAGTAGACCCCCGACGCTAAGCAGCGCCGGGGGTTATTATTTGAGCTTGGCCAGACTGAGCACCAGGTCACGGACGCTTTGCCACAGCTTCGCCTGCGACGTCTGTATATCCTCCAGGTCGGCGTCATAGATGCGATGCGTGGAGTTTATACGCTTGGCGATCTGGTTGAGGTTGCCGCTGTACCGGCGCATGAGCGAGAGCAGCTCGTGCAGCTCCGGGAGGTCGAGCTTCAGGATGCGCCCGTCTATGGCCATCTTGCGCAGGTATGCGCTGAGGTTTTCAGTGCCGAGCTCAGCCATCTTCTGCTCGATCTGCTCCTTCTCGTCGGGCGAGACCCAAAACTCCAGCTTGACGCTCCGCTTCCGGCTCACAGCTCCGGCACTGCGGCCTTCGCCGTAGACTTCGGCGGCTTCTCGGCGCTTTGCAGCTTCTCCATGACCGAGGGTTTCCTCTCCAGCTCGCGGCGGGCGTGGGTTATGAGAGCGTCGGTGAGGACGGGGTGGGCCTTGTCCACAACATAGCTGCAATACCGGCCACGGCGCTCCGGGTCGGGCGGGAGACGCTGGGACTTGGCCCAAGCCTTGTTCTCGCGGGAAAAGCGTCCGTCAAAGTCCTTTTCCCTGACCGTCATGGCGAGGACGAAGGCGGCGCGTTTGCTGCCGAACTGCGCGGTGACGTCGCGCCAGACGGCGTCGGCGTCGAGGCGGTTGTCCCGGTAGTTGTCCCTTATGGACTGCTCTATGGCCTCCTTGCAGAGCACGTTCAGGCGCTTGGATTCGCGGTACTTGTCCAGCTCACCGCGCTCGCGTGCATAGTCCGGCGGCTGGGTGTAGACCGGGGAGGTACGCTGAACGGCCATAGCATCATCGGCGCAGGTCTCCATCGCGTCGTGCATTTCTATCATCAAAAAATCGCTGTCCGTATTGCGGTAGGTCTCAAACACTTCCTCCAGCGGAGCTCGTGAGCGCAGCAGCGTTTCAAGCTGCGCCGGAGACAGCTCCACAGACTCCGCGTGCATCAGGATGTCCTGCTTGGTCGTGTATTGAAAGGCGTTTTCGAGTATGACGCTCGCAGGCTGCCGCAACAGCCAGGCTTCATACTCGGCAAATTCAGAATGCATCTTGGTGAGCAGCTGCTCCAACTTGTCCATTTATCTGCAAGCCTCCTTTGCTTGGTGCTGTTTCGGTTCATATAAGGGTATCGGTTCCTTGAGCTTGGCGAGGACCGAGGGCTTTTCGGCCTCCTGCGGCTCGGCGGTGTTCTCCATGTCCAGCTCAGCATTCAGCTCGACCAGCCGGGCGGATTTCTCGCGCAGCTCGTCCTCCTGCGGGAAGGGTTTCTCCAGCTCCTCACGGGCGTTCTCGACCTGCCGTTGCAAGTCTGCAAGGCGCGTGTTGAGAGCGCCCAGCTTCTTGTCCAGCGCCGTCAGCGCGTTTTCAATGCGGCTTATGTTGCCCCTCGCATCCGCGCCCAGCTCGACGTGGTGCTCAAGCCTTCCCTTGAGCGTGAGTACGTGCTTGCCGAACTGTTCGAGGGAGACCTCCACGTCGAAGCCACTGAAGGAACCGATGTGAACAGGATCTGTGTCCATAATAGTCGGCAGAATTTGCATCAGCGCCTCGCCCGCGGCGACGCGCTCGTCGTAGTGCAGCCCTTGGAGCTCGATGCCGGCAAAGCTGTCCGCGGGCGCGGGATGGGCGTCGCGCGTGGCGACGTCCGCCTCGCAGCCCATGATTGCCACTCTCGTCGCGGCTATCTCGCGCGGGAAGTATTGTATCAGCCTGTCCTCGAGCTGGTACTTCTGGCTCTGGTGACTGGACTTGAGCAGCCGCAGTTTTGCGACCTGCACGTCCAAGTCCATCTTCTTCCTAATTCTTGGGTCGCCCGCGCACAGCGCCTTGACCTCGGCGTAGGACAGCGTGGTCTCGTCCGCGTCCTCACAGGAGCGCACGGGGCTTTTGCTGGTCATGATCTGAGAGATGAACCTCTGCTTGTTCTCTAAGGTCTGCCATATGTAACTGTCGAAGGTGTTCTCGGTGACGTACCTGTACACATGTACGGTCTCGTTCATATTGCCCTGACGCGCGATGCGGCCATTGCGCTGTTCGAGGTCGCCGGGACGCCAGGGGGCATCCAGGCCGTGGAGGGCGACGAGCCTGTCCTGCACGTTCGTGCCCGCGCCCATCTTGGCCGTACTGCCCAAGAGCACGCGCACATTGCCGGAGCGCACTTTGGCGAACAGAGCTTTCTTTTTCTCATCAGTGTTGGCGTCGTGGATGAAGGCTATCTCCTCCGCTGGTACGCCCCGAGAGATTAGCTTTGTCTTTATGTCGTCGTAGATGTTGAAGCCCTTGCCGGGCGTGGACAGGTCGCAGAATATGAGCTGTGTCAGCTTCTCGCCCGCGCCGTCCTGCCAGAGGCGGAACACGTTGTCCACACAGCGGTTGACCTTTGTGCCGTCAGCGTCGGGCAGCAGGGGATTCACCACACGCTGGTCGAGGCCGAGCTTGCGCCCGTCGTTTGTGATGGCGAGCATATTGTCCTCACTGGGGTCTACCATCCTCGCATGGACTTTCGTCGCGCGCTCGGAGAGCTCCTGCACGAGATTCTTTTGTATCTCAGTCGGCTGCGAGACCTCGTTGTGGTACATGACCTCGGGAGTGGGCAGCATTAGCTGGTCGGAGGTCTTGATGTCCGCGACCTCGCGGAACAGGTTCATCAGCTCCGGCAGGTTAAAGAACTTGGAAAACCGCGTTCGCGCCCGGTAGCCGGTGCCTTCAGGCGCAAGCTCCAGCGCCGTGACGGTCTCGCCGAAGTTCGCCGCCCACGAGTCGAAGTGACTGAGGCCGAGGCGCTCGAGCGTGTCGTGCTGGAGATAACGCTGCATGGTGTAAAGCTCCGTCATGCTGTTCGAGACCGGCGTACCAGTCGCAAACACTATGCCGCGGCTGCCGGTCAGCTCGTCCATGTAGCGGCATTTCATGTACATATCTGAGGACTTCTGCGCCTCGGCGCTCGAAAGCCCGGCGACGTTCTGCATCTTCGTGTGGTAGTAGAGGTTCTTGTGCGAATGTGCCTCGTCCACGAACAGGCGGTCAACGCCCAATTCCTCAAAGGTGACGACGTCGTCCTTGGGGCTGTCCAGCAGCTTCTTGAGCTTGGCCTCAAGGGACTTCTTCGTTTTTTCCATCGCCTTGATTGAAAAGCGCTCACCGCTGCTGCGCTTAAGCTGGTTTATGCCCTCGGTTATCTCCTCTATCTCGCTCCGCAGTAAACGCTCCTGGCGCTCTTGAGACACTGGAATCTTCTCAAACTGGCTGTGTCCGATGATGACCGCGTCGTAGTCGCCGGTGGCGATGCGGGCGCAGAACTTTTTCCGGTTCGCGGGTTCAAAGTCCTTCTTCGTGGCAACGAGCACATTCGCGGACGGGTACAGCCGCAGAAATTCGCTGGCCCACTGCTCCGTGAGGTGGTTCGGTACCGCAAACATGGGCTTGCGGCACAATCCGAGGCGCTTGGCCTCCATAGCTGCCGCGGCCATTGTGAAGGTTTTCCCTGCCCCGACCTCGTGAGCCAAAAGCGTGTTGCCGCCGTAGAGGATGCGTGCAATGGCGTTTCGCTGGTGCTCGCGCAGCTCTATCTCCGGGTTCATGCCTGGGAACGTCAAGTGCGAGCCGTCGTACTCACGCGGTCTTGTGCTGTTGAACAGCTCGTTATACTTGGCGACGAGCGTCTCGCGGCGCTTCGGGTCTTTCCACAGCCAGTCGCGGAAGGCATCCTTGATGACCTGCTGCTTCTGCTGGGCGAGGGTGGTCTCCTTGACGTTGAGGACCCGGCGCTCGGTGCCGTCCGCGTCCTCGATCTTGTCGTAGATGCGCACGTCGCGGAGGTTCAGGGTGTTTTCGAGTATCTTGTAGGCGCTTATGCGCGAGGTGCCGTAGGTGCTGAAAGCGTTGACGTCGGTTGCGCTGACAGCGCTCTTGCCGTCTATGTGCCACTCGGAGGTGTATGGCGAGTAGCTCACGTCCATGCTGCGCGAGGCCCAGTATGTGGGCTGAAAGGTCTCGACCATGAACTGCTCGATGTACCGCGGCTCTATCCAGGTCGCGCCGAGGCGCACGTCTATCTCACTCGCGGTCAGCTCCCGCGGCTGCGCGGCCTTCAGTGCCTCTACATTAACATTAAAGGACGGGTCGGCTTTTGCCGCTGCCTCTGCCTCGCGGAGCTTTTCCCGCACATTGCCGGAGAGATACTCGTCGGCGGTTACATAGCGCTCGGTGCCGGGAACGCGGAAGATTACGCCGGAAAGCTCCGCGGCGATCTCGGTTTCGCTTTTGACGCAGAGCCGGGACATATACTCCATGTCCACGCGGCCCAGCTCATTGAGCGAGACAGCCAGCGCCTCTGCAGCCGTCTCGGTATGCTCGACAGGCCGGTGCGGCTGGATGGTGCGGCGCGTGAACATATCTGCCTTGCGCTCAAGTTTGCCGTCCTCGCTGAGGATTTCAAGGGAGCAGAGGAGGTAATACGAACTGTCGTCCGAGAACGCACGCTTGTTCTCGCGGTTGGAGATCAGGCCATGCTCGGCGGTGTAGGCGTCGTAGAGCCGGTTTAAGCGCCGCTGTTCGGCGGCTATCTCGGCGTCGCTTGCGTCCTCGGTTTGCAGCTGTATGAGCTTTCGCGTGCAGTCCCGCAGCTCCATAAGGCCCTTGATGCGCTCGGTCATGGCGGCGCTCACGTCCTGGCGCACCATTATGCCGCCATCGCGGTAATAAACCTCGCCGTCCACGAGGGTGAAGCTGTAATTGCGCACGTCCGGGTCGGCGGGCAGGATGTCCGTGTTCTCCGCTTCCTCAACGTCGCGCTCGGTGTACTCACCGTGTATGTTCTGAACGGCCTCGTGAAGCTGCTCGGACAAGTCCGCGCCCTCAATGGGCGCGACGGTGTAGTCCTGCCGCCCGTACTGCGTGCTCTCGGCGCTGGGTGTGCCGAGCACCATGTCCGGGTTGTCGATGAAGTAGCGGTTGACCGTGAAGCCCTCCGGTGTCGTACCGACGTGTACCCAATCCGGAAGCTCTGTTAAGGGCTGCTCACGCCGCTGCAAAAAGATGATGTCCGAGACGACGTCCGTCCCGGCGTTGGCGCGGAAGGCGTTGTTGGGGAGCCTGATCGCGCCGAGCAGCTCGCCGCTCTCGGCGAGGTAGCGCCGCACGCTCTCGCCCCTGGCGTCCAGCGTGTAGCGCGAGGTGACGAAGGCCACAATGCCGCCCGGACGCACCTGGTCGAGCATCTTGGCGGCAAAGTAGTTGTGGATGGAGAATCCGAGCCGGTCATACTCCGGGTCGTGTACCTGGTACTGGCCGAAAGGCACGTTGCCGACGGCAAGGTCAAAATAGCCGGGGCGGTTCGTCGTCTCGAAGCCCGCGACAGTGATGTTGGCCTCGGGGTAGAGCTGCTTTGCTATTCGCCCGGTGATGCTGTCCAGTTCCACGCCGTAGAGTTGGCTGCCCTGCATGGATTCAGGCAGCAGGCCGAAGAAGTTGCCGACACCCATCGACGGCTCTAGTATGCGCCCACCCTCGAAGCCCATGCTTCCCACGGCCTCGTAGATGGCGCGGATGACCGCGGGCGAGGTGTAGTGCGCATTGAGCGTCGAACCTCGCGAGGCCTCGTATTCTTCCGGCGTGAGCAGGGCTTTCAGCTCGGCGTATTCCTTAGACCAGTCGGGTTTGCTCTCGTCGAACACCTCGGGTATGCCGCCCCAGCCTACATAGCGGGAGAGCACTTCCTGCTGCTCGGGCGAGGCCTGAAAGCCGTTTTCCTCAAGGTATTTGAGCAGCTGGATGGCCTCAATGTTCGCCCGGTATTTCACCTTCGCCCCGCCTTCACCGAGATGGTCGTCGGTGATGCGGAAGTTCCGCGCCCGCCTCTGCGTCTCCTTGCGGAACTCCTCCAGCGCCGCCTCTTGAGCCGCTGCGACACTCGGAAAGCCCTGCCACTCACCATCAACAGGGATGTATGTGGCGGGCGTCGGCTCATGTGAAGACTCGTTCTGTTCCACGTAAACATTTCCACGCTCGGACACCTCCTTGTACGCCGCCGCCAGCGCGTCGTTGCGCAGGCAGTTGCGGAACTCGGCGTTATCGTGGTAGAGCTTCAGGAAGCGTATATCCGTGCTCGCAGCTGCTATGCGACGTATGGCGGCAAAGCCCTCGTCAAGGGCGTTTTGGCGGTCCGAGTTGCGCACCGCGTTCACATAGGCGCTGTCATTCGCAAGCGCCTCCACGAGCTGCTTCTCGTACTGCTCGCGCTCGGCGTCCGAGATGATGAAAGAAAGCGTGTGCTCGACACCCGCCTCGTCCACATAGACTACCACGCTCCGTGAGCGCAGCTTCTCAAGGGCCTCGTCGAGCTGCTCACCGGGAATGACGACGTAATCAAGACCGCCCGCGCGCTGTTCCCGCAGACCAAGCGTCCGCGAGACTTGCTCACAGTCCGGGCCGTAGGCGTAATAGCTGCCGCCATGCGCGACGAGCACAATGGCATCGGAGTTGCTGGCTTTGACGTCCCTGTACTTCGCATAAGCGGCGGTGTGCAGGTCGTACTCAGCCAGCTCTGCCTCCGTCATGTAGCGGTCAGAGGCTATGAGCTCGTCTATGCGCCTTGCAACGGCGCTCCATGTCAGGTTCACATCCTCGCAGCCTGGTTTGCTGAGGCGGATGCCTTTGGCGTCGTGGTTCTCTCCGCTGCCGGTGGCACCGGACAGCGCGTGAGAGCGCCCACCTATCCCGTACAGGTCTTTGAGCACAGCGGCCTTCTCGCTCAGTGAGTGTTCCTCGGTGAAGTGGCGTAAAATGCGCCATTTGCTGCCCGCGACACCGCCGCCATGAGACAGTGCATCTCCTATCTCGTCCTGCGTTATGAAGCTGTTTACCTCAGGAACGCGCTCTATATCCGATTTGAATTTGCGCCGTTCGAGCAGCTGAGCAGCGAGCAAGACGAAGATGCCGTCAACGTCGTGGGAATGGAAGCGCAGCACACCGCGGTCGGCCTTGTAAGCCTCGCGGAAGGCGAGATAGTCGCCCAAGACCGCCTCGCGGCCCTCCGGGTCTGCGAGCTTTGCGGCTATCTTCTGCACGGCCTCAGGATAGCCGCCGTCCACATCCGCAAGGCTGGGAAACATGCCCTCATTGCCTTTGCTGAGGTCGTGCTGCAGATCCCGGAGCTTTCTTGCGATCAACTCGTGCTCGTAGTCCTCAGCTCCGGTGACTTCCTCCTTGGTGGCAAACCTCCCGTCGCCAAGCAGCTCACCTATGCGTGCAGCGGCGTCCGCCCACGTTATGAGCTGCGCGCCGCGCTCGTACCGCGCCTGCTCGCCATGGGCAACGCGGATGCCATCCTCGGAAAACCACACGGCGTATTTCTCGCCGTCTATGATAAAGCCGTTGCCGCCTTGGTAGACGGTCGGCAGGAAGGCGGCTATTTCATCTATAGAGCGCCGCTTCTCAAACTCTGCGGCCACGCGCATACGCAGCTCTTCGGTGTTGCCGCCGAGCCGGAGCACGTCGTCCATGACCTCCTGCGGAAAAGAGAAAGCGGAGGGCGCTTGCGCGTCCTCCGCTTCGTCAAAGAAATTCAGTTGTAGATCAATTCGCTCAGAACTACTTCTTCGGCCTGAGCCTTGCAGCTGTTCATGAGCCCCGTCCACTTCATCGGGTCGGCTGCTTTCAGTTCCTCCGTCGCGCCCGCTTCCGCCGCCAGCTTCGGCAGCATCAGGTCTATCCGCCGCTGCGCCGCTTCCTCCGTCTCGTGCAGGTGCGGCCACAGCGTTCCGTTCAACAGGAGCTGGTTCCACAGTATTGGCCGGTGCTCCCGCAGATACTTCTGGCGCATCCTCCCGTAGCGGCCTACTGGCTCTGTCTCGGGCAGGGTGAGGTTCGGCAGTTGGACGCCGTTCACGGTCGTATAGGTTATCTCTGTCATGGTTTTGGCTCCTTTCGTAGCTTCGTATCGTGCGCTCGATCTGGCGCAGCACCATCTGTGCATTCTCGCTGACCGCCGTGCCGAGTGCTGTCACGGCCTCGGACGTATTCCACTCACTGATGAACGCGAAGTCCGCCTCATCGAAGTACGCCGCCGGGTCATAGCCGCAGCGGCTAAGCAGGGCGTAGGCTGTGCTGGCATAGGCGGCTTTTGTGAAGCTGTCTCTCAGCTCGCCTTCATCATACCCGGCCATCAATGAACCATCAATGATACCGGCTATGTCGTGCCGGTGTGCGTCGAAATACATCTCGGCGAGGTCTCGCGCCACGTCTTGCAGCTGGCTTGAGAGCCAATCTCCCTCGGCGTTGAACGCCTGCCGCAAGCCGAGCTGGACTTCGGCGAGGTTCCCGTCGTTTATCTCCCAGGGCGAAAACGGGCGCGAGCTGCGCCGGGTGCCGGTGTCGGCGATGTCGAAGACGTAGCGGAGCCTCGGCGCGTCGCCGGAGTTGTCCACGAGCGCGATGCCCTTCGCGCCGCGCCGGACATAGCGGCGCATGGTGTCGTTCCACACCTCGTAGCTCGCGCAGGCTGTGGCCTCCGGCCGCTGGGCGTGGATCATGAGCTGGTCGTGAAACGGGTACTTGTACAGCCGCGACGCGGTGTCCAAAAACGCCGTCCAAGCGCCCACGCTGCCCGCCAGCCCCTGCGCAATCTCGCGGGCGAGGTCCAAGTAAGTGTCCACCTTAGCAGGCATCGCGCCCGCCTCCTTTCTGTTGTGTAAATAGTTTTAGCGACAGGCAAAGCGTTTGCCTGTCGCTATTAGTCCCCAAAATATATATTAAGCGGGAGCTGTCTATCTGATAACAACACTGACTTCCGTGATATTCAGCCCCTCGTCCAGCCGGAAGCTGGCGTAAGAGCAGCAGGTGATGAGCACGGTCGAGGGGACGCCGCCCTCGTAAAAGAGCGAGGCAAAGACCGTCCCGGCCTCGCTGCCGTAGAAGGTGTCGTACCAGCCGTCCGGCGCGCTGACGGAGCGCGGGTCGCGGCTCCAGATGTCGAGGGGGTTCGGGAAGCGCACGACGATGTCCGCATAGCTGTCCCCGACCTCGAGCCCGCGGAGCCGCCCCGCCGACGCCTCCTCCTCAAACATGGGCATCCAGTACATGGCGCGGCCGAGATATTCGTCCGGCAGGCGCTTGAACTCCGTGGGCAGGTACTGCACCGAGTCGTTTTCTCCCGTGCCGCTGTCGATGACCGGCTGTCCGCCGCTGAGAGAGAACTCAAAGCCCGGCGTGTCCTCCGCCCAGGCCGCGCGCTCGAAGCCGGTGTAGGAGAGCGTCAGCCTGTCCCCATCGACCGAGAGCCGCCCGGTGAGCGCGCTCGCGCCCAGCACGGGCTCAAGCCAAAGCCCATGTTTGCCGCAATCGACACTGAATTCGCCCGAGTCCACCGCTTTAGCGGAAAAGGCCCTGGCGCTCATGAGCATATTGCCGTCAAGATATTCCACAACCTCATATGTAAAGCAGCTGTACACCTTGAACGGCGTGCTGCCGTCCTCCTCCGCGCCTAGGTAAAGCAGCGCCCGGCCGCAAAAATGCTCGGCCTGCCAGACGCTGACCGGCTCAAAATCCATGGGCGGGATATAATCCGGCAGAGACGAGGCTTCAGGCATAGGAGCCGCTGTGGGCGTGGTGACAGCAGGCGTCGGCGTTGCCTCCACCACCTCCGCACCGCAGGCGGCGAGGAGGAGCAGGGCGAGAATAAGAGGGATTATACGCTTCATGCCGGTGACCTCCCTTGATGGCATTTACCATATTCAGTCTATAAGACCCCTTGCCGCATGTCAACACATATATTCCTACTCAACGAGACTTGCCAAAGTCCAGCCAGTAGATCACCCTCTCGCCGTCGTCCTTGAGGATGAGGTCGGCGGGGTAGTAGGCGTCGCGTTTGGCGGAGTAGACCTCGTCTATATGTATCCGTCCGTCGCGCAGGAGCTGGGCGGCCTGGGACTTGCTCAGGCGGATACGCTTGGCGG
>OHPR01000099.1_pt1 | contig 47645 bp, 47 predicted proteins | sample 1577761 | NCBI WGS metagenome assembly OHPR01 (sample SAMEA3879537, study PRJEB24766) | human gut metagenome | biome: human-associated habitat; feature: feces | place: USA | collected 1985/1987 | reverse complement strand
AATGTTACCGGACGACTGGAAACGAACCGGGCACGTCATTTAGACGTGTGACTTTCCTTTGGAAAGTCTTTTCTTGTTTCTTGTTGACAAATTATTCTGTATAGGGTATAACTTAAGTAGTTAGAAGAAACTAACTATCACTAAATGCAATTATGGAATCGCTCTTTTCACTTGTTTAATAATTTGATTTCATAAGATGAGGACATTTTAAAAATGTCCTTTTTTGTTTACAAATTAAAAAAGTAAGACTATACTAACTGTGATTAGGGGAAACTAACAAAAAAGTGGATAGTTTTTCCTAACGAAAAAAACTTGATGTTTGATTTTTCAAGTGTTATCTTTTTTTTACCGTTGAAAAGGAGGATCTATATCATGAAAGATGGATGGAAAAACAAGACAATGTGGACTTTTATTGGAGGTGCAGCCACTGCTTTAGCTGGTTCAAAATTTTTGAAGAGTGATACAGCACACGATTTAGCTGTAAAAGGTTTAGCTGGTGGTATGAAATTTAAATCTGATACAACTTGTAAATATGAGACAATCAAAGAAGATGCTAAGGATCTTTTAGAAGAAGCAAAAGTTAAAAACGAAGGCTAATTCAAGATGATTTCATTTACAATCGCCCACGATATACCTGGAAGAATGCGTATACGTTATGGGAAAGATGTGTTTTCACCCGTTGAAGGTGAAGTTTTAAAAAGAGATCTTAGCAATTGGACCATGATTCATAGTGTAGAAGTGAATTCAATTACCGGAAGTGTTTTAATGCAGTATGATGCAACTTGTAAAGATACTTTATTGAAGAAACTTCATAATTTGAATCTTGGATATTTAAAAGAAGCGGATACTTCCGATATTGTATTTCGCTCACAAACGCCAGAAGTAAAGGCAATGAATGCAGAATATAAACGTCGTTTTTTCAAAATAATTGGGAAACGATATTTTATACGTTGGTTTTTACCAACAGGAATCGGAAATGCAATTACGATTTATAAATCACTTGGATTTATAAAAGAAGGTTTAAAATCCTTATCGCAAATGAAAGTAAATGTTCCGCTACTGGATGCGACAAGTATAGGTGTGAGTCTTTTACAAAAGAATTTTAATATTGCCGGTAATATTATGATGTTGCTCAATATTTCAGATTTATTAGAGGACTATACACGTAAGAAAACAAACTTGGAATTATCGCAAAGTTTATCTATACAGTTTGATAAAGTTTGGATCTATGCCGATGGAGTGGAACAAGAGATTCCTATGGCAAAACTTCAAAAAGGGGATATTGTTGTTTCTCAAATGGGAGCGATGATTCCTATCGATGGAGAAGTTGTGGATGGAGAAGCCATGGTCAATGAGGCTAGCTTTACGGGTGAACCTTTGTCTAGACGAGTGGTAAAGGAGGATACGGTTTTTGCTGGAACTTTAATTGAAGAAGGAAAATTATTTATTAAAGTTCGTAATTTACAAGATGAAAGTCGTATCAGCAATATTGTGAAAATGATTGATACCAACGAATCTTTAAAGGCGAGCATTCAGGCAAAAGCCGAACATTTGGCGGATTCCATTGTGCCATTTAGTTTTTTTGGATTCTTTGGAATCTTGGCACTTACACGTGATGTGACAAGAGCTACTTCTGTATTAATGGTTGATTATTCGTGCGCAATACGATTGTCCACTTCTATTTCTGTTATTAGTGCGATGTTGGAAGCGAGCAATCGGAATGTCCTTGTTAAAGGCGGAAAATATTTAGAAGCTGTAAAAGATGCGGATGTCATTGTATTTGATAAAACAGGTACATTGACAAATGCCAACCCTCAAGTTCAAAAAGTAACTCCACTTAATGGATATAGTCGAGATGAGGTTCTACGTATTGCGGCTTGTCTAGAAGAGCATTTTCCTCATAGTGTAGCCAATGCGATTGTCAATCAAGCAAAAAAAGAAGGCTTGGTTCATGAAGAAGAACATGCCAAAGTGGAATATATCGTTGCACATGGCATTGCGACAACCTTACATGGCTTACATACAGTGATTGGCAGCGATCACTTTATCTTTGAAGATGATGGTGTCGAAAAGACACAGGAATTAGAAGATATCATTACTTCATTAGAGAAAGATGGAGCCGGTTCCTTGATTTACTTAGCCATTAATAATCAAGTGGCTGGTATCATCAGTATCTACGATCCTTTAAAACAAGAAGCGAAACAAGTGATCCATGAATTAAAGAATTTAGGTATTCAAAAAGTTGTCATGTTGACCGGAGATTGCAACAATGCGGCCAAAGCTGTAGCTAATGAATTGGATCTTGATGATTATCGTTCTTCGATTTTACCAGAAGGTAAAGCAAGTTATATTCAATCTTTAAAAGATGAAGGCCATACAGTAATCATGGTTGGTGATGGTATTAATGATACGCCTGCTTTATCTACAGCGAATGTTTCGATATCTATGCAGGACAGTTCGGATTTAGCTCGAGAACTTGCGGATGTTACATTAGTTTCTAGTAACTTAAATGAATTGGTAACTCTAAGAAAACTATCGGTTTCTTTGTTTGATCGAATTCACGCCAATTATCGTTTTATTGTTTCGTTTAATTCTAGTTTGATTGCACTTGGAGCCTTGGGATTTATGAGTCCAAATACTTCAAGCTTATTACATAATGGAAGTACATTTGCGATTGCGGCAACAAGTACGCGAAAATATCTTTAGGCATTATCGGTTGATGATGCCTTTTCGTCTGTTTATAATATAGAGATGGAGGATTTCTATGGTACAAAAATTAAATCATTCTGAATTAAAGGATATTACAGATATTGTGTATTATACAAATTTAAAACAAAAAAATTTAGTTTTACGAAATACATTGGTGTTGGGTTATACCATAGCGGGTACGCTTTTATGTTGGGTTGTAGGAGCTAGCTTAATTCGCGTAGCATCCGGTGCATCGGTATTCTTATTTCTTTGTTCCTTGATTTGTCTTTGTGTAGTAATTTATATTCTTATCTGCCGTTTTTTGGAGAAGAGAAGATGTAGAAAGAGGGTACAGGAAAAAGAAACGGGTGAATTTAATGTTCACTTTCGTAAAGATTATATGTTGTATGATCAACAGACATTTTCTTTAAAACGATTTAAGAAAGTATATCTGTATCATGATTTATATTATTTTGTGGATTCAGAGAATGTTGTGATTGTAAAAAAATGTCAAGAAGTGGATCGTGCGATTCATAAAACACCTTATTTAAAAGTACAAAAAAAAGATGCGTTATTTTGTTTGTTGTAAACGCATCTTTTTATTTTATACTGCTTTTGATGTATATCCGGCTTTTGTTACAATATCAATCAATTCATCAGTCGTATGTTGTTGTTTAGATAATATAGTCACGGTATTATCTTCCGTGTTTACTTTGGCATAAAAGCCTTCTTGGCTATTGAACGCATTTTCAATGGTACGAACACAATTTTGACAGTGAATGTCATATACTTTTAAAACGGCTTTGTAAGGGTAATGCTCTTCGTTTTTATCTTTTACCCTTACTTTTTTTATGGTTTCACTTGAACCACAACATCCTGATGTGGCTCTTTTTTTCGTGGAACGAATTCCAATACAGATAGTAATTACTAAAATGACACATATAATGATTGTTGGTAAGTTCATATGTTTAATCCTCCAATGAAAAAAATACACCAAATAGTTAGAATAGTCAAACCAAGTTAATCTTGTGTAACTTTTTGTTGACATTGCTTTATTGTAAGAGTAAACTAACTGTGTTAGAAGAGTCTAACCAGGAGGGTTCGATATGCCATTATCTTTTGCAGATTTAAATTCGGTCAATACAATCAAGAAAATTGGTGGTTCTAAAGAACAACAACGACACTTAGAAAACTTAGGCTTTGTGCCTGGGACTGTGATTGTGGTTGTGAGTAAAACCAATGGAAATGTAATTGTGAATGTTAAAGAAGTTCGAATAGCCATTAGTGAAGAACTCGCAAGAAAGATCATGGTGTAGAAAGGAGTAATTATGACTTTAAAGGAAGTTTCAATTGGTCAAACAGTGACTGTAAAGAAATTGTCGGGTCAAGGAGCAACAAAACGAAGAATTATGGATATGGGAATTACTAAAGGAGTAAGTGTAACTGTTCAAAAGGTAGCGCCATTAGGGGATCCTATTGAATTAACCGTTCGTGGATATCAATTATCGCTTCGTAAAGCCGACGCAGAAATGATTGAAGTAGAGTAAAGTTAAAAAATAGGAGGGAATTATGTCAATTCAAGTCGCATTAGCAGGTAATCCGAACTGTGGTAAAACTACATTGTTTAATGGCTTAACAGGTGCTACACAATATGTAGGTAACTGGCCAGGGGTTACAGTTGAAAAAAAAGAAGGAAAGTATAAGGAAGATAAAGATATTAAAATTACCGATTTACCAGGTATTTATTCATTATCACCATACACTTTGGAAGAAGTTGTATCTCGTGAATTTTTATTAAATGGAAATGTCGATGTTGTTTTAAACATCATTGATGGTTCTAACTTAGAAAGAAACTTATTTTTGACAACACAAATTTTAGAGTTGGGTATTCCAACAGTTGTTGCGATCAATATGTTGGATGTCATTGAAAAAAGAAAAGATACAATTGACTATAAAAAGTTATCAAAAGAATTAGGTTGTCCTGTATTACCAATTTCAGCTTTGAAAAACACAGGAATCAAAGAGTTGATGGCTGAGGTAAAAAAGGCAGCAGGTACAAAGTTTAGTGCTAAAAACATTTATGCAGGTAAAGTATTAAATGCCTTGAATACAATTGAAACAAGTTTGCCTTCAAATATTGAAGCAGATCGTCGTTTCTTCTATGCCGTTAAATTGTTTGAAAGAGATGATAAGATTGAAGCAGCTATCAAGTCAAAGGCAGATGCAGATGTGATTGAAGCTGTAGAAAAGTCAATGGATGATGATAGTGAATCAATTATTACAGATGCTCGTTATACATATATCACAAGTGTAATTAAAGATTGTTACAAAAAAGGATCTAAAGAAGTATTAACTACTTCGGATAAGATCGACCGTATTGTCACAAACCGTGTTTTAGCACTTCCAATATTTGCCCTTGTAATGTGGTTTGTATATTATGTTTCAGTAACTACAGTAGGAACGATTGTAACTGACTGGACAAATGATGTCTTGTTTGGTGAAATTATTCCTCCTGCAGTGGATAGTTTCTTAACTTCAATTCAATGTGCAGATTGGTTACATGGATTGATTTTGGATGGTATTATTGGTGGTGTAGGAGCTGTTATTGGCTTTGTACCACAGATGTTAGTATTATTCTTCTTCTTAGCTATTCTAGAAGATTGTGGATACATGGCACGTGTTGCCTTTATCATGGACCGTATTTTCCGTAAGTTTGGTTTATCAGGAAAATCATTTATTCCTATGTTGATTGGTACAGGTTGTGGTGTGCCTGCTGTTATGGCAAGTCGTACCATTGAAAGTGATCGTGATCGTAAGATGACAATCATGACAACAACATTTATTCCTTGTGGTGCAAAAATGCCAATCATTGGTTTAATTGCCGGTGCTATTTTCCATGGTGCTAGCTGGGTAGCTCCAAGTGCTTACTTTGTAGGTATGGCAGCTGTTATTATTTCTGGTATTATGTTAAAGAAGACAAAATTATTTGCAGGAGATCCTGCACCATTCGTTATGGAAATGCCAGCATACCACACACCTCGTGCAATTAATGTATTGAGAAGTATGTGGGAACGTGGTTCAAGCTTTATTAAAAAGGCTGGAACAATCATCTTATTATCTACAATTGTATTGTGGTTCTTACAAGGATTTGGATGGGAAAAAGGTGCATTTGGCATGGTTGATGATATTGATCATTCAATTCTATCTTCAATTGGACAAACATTCGCATGGATCTTCTCACCACTTGGTTGGGGCGATTGGAAAGCTGCAGTGGCTAGTGTTACTGGTTTGATTGCGAAAGAAAATCTTGTCGCAACATTTGGACAATTGTATGGTTTTGCCGAAGTTGCTGAAGAAGGAAATGAATTCTGGGGACAATTATCTGCTAGCTTTACACCTCTAGCTGCCTATTCATTAATGATATTTAATTTATTGTGTGCTCCATGTTTTGCAGCAATGGGAGCTATCAAACGCGAAATGAATAACACAAAATGGTTCTGGATTGCCATTGGATATCAATGTGGATTCGCTTATGTATGTTCACTGATCGTTTATCAATTAGGTAGTTTATTCAATGGTGGATCTTTTGGATTTGGAACGATTGTAGGATTTATCTTATTGATTGGTTTAATTTATTTATTGGTTCGTCCATCAAAAGAAAGTGAAACTGCTGAAGTTGAATTTGCAGTAAAATAATGTAAAAGGAGGGGGTTCCATGAATCTATCAACATTTCTAGTTCTATTGGTTGTATGTGCATGTGCAGGTTTAGCTTGTCGAAGCATTTATAAAGATAAAAAGAGTGGAAAATCAAGCTGTGGTGGTAGCTGTGGACATTGCGGCTCTCATTCGATGTGTGAAAATCCCAAGGCATTTTTTGATCAAATAAAAAAAGAACAATTTAGTAAATAAGAGCATCGAAAGGTGCTCTTTCTTTTGGTATAATAGGTGAAAGAATCGAGGAAAATAAAATGAATTTAAAAGAAAAATATGCAGACTTAATTGTTCGTTCAGGCTTGAATGTTCAAAAAGATCAAATAGTAGTTGTTCGTGCTAACGTAGAAATGAATGAATTTGTTCGTTTGATTGTGAAATCATGTTTTGATGTTGGCGCAAAAGATGTAATAGTTCGCTATAGTGATGATGAAATCAATCGTATGAGATATCTTTCAGGTAATCGTATGCCTTATGATTATGAAGCTTTATTCCATAATGAAACGGCTGAAAAGGGAGCTTGTTATTTGAGCTTAGTTGGTGAAGATCCTGATGGAATGAAGGGGGTAGAGCCAAAATTAATGGCAAATTATAGAAAGGCATTAAGAGGAATGACACAGCCATATCGTGATAAATTGGATTATATGCATGCAGCATGGTGTGTGGCCAGTGTTCCAACTATGGCTTGGGCTAAAAAGGTATATCCAAAATCAGAAGATGCATTATCTGATTTGTGGAATGCAGTATTAAAAATTAGTCGTGTAGACGAAAAGGATGCCAATGAAAACTGGAACGAGCATCGTGCATCTTTTGATAAGCGAGTTCATATTTTAAATCATTTAGATATCGAAAGTGTTCATTATACAAATTCTTTAGGAACTGATTTAGTAGTTGAACTTCCAGAAGGTTATGTATTTGCAGGTGGAGGATCCTTTTTAGATAATGGTAACTACTATTTTCCAAATATTCCTACAGAAGAAATTTTTTCTGCACCTAAAAAGACGGGTGTAAATGGTAAATTATATAGTGCTTTACCTTTGGCTTACAACGGTGCAATCGTAAAAGATTTCTGGTTTGAATTTAAGAATGGACAAGTTGTGGATTATGATGCCAAAGAAGGAAAAGAGGTTTTGACTAGTATTTTAGAAACGGATGAAGGGTCAAAATATCTTGGTGAAATTGCCTTAGTTCCTTATGGATCGCCTATTAGTGCATTGGATACTTTGTTTTATGAAACACTGATTGATGAAAATGCTTCATGTCATTTTGCCTTGGGTGCAAGCTATAATGAATGCATTGAAAAGGGTTTAGAAATGAGTGAAGAAGAATTGTTGGAACATGGTATGAATCAATCGTTTACGCATGTAGATTTCATGGTAGGAACCAGTGATTTATCGATTGAAGCTACATTAAAAAATGGTAAAAAGATCCATATTTTCAAGAATGGTAAATACACAAGTGAATTTGACGAATATACATTAAATTAGTACAATATTATAATTGGAGGGATATTTATGGCAAATGAAAATGAAAAGAATCCCAGTGCTTTAGAAGAGCTTAGACGTCTAAAAAGAACGGATCGAATTAAATCTTTAGATATACATGAACCAGAATTACATGATTTTAATGCTGAAAACATTTTCCATATTGATGAAGAGCCAGAAAAGAAAACCATCTTTGGAAAACGAAGTGCAAGAACACATGTAAAAATCAATGAGAATATTTTTGACGATGAAGTTGCAGAGTCAGTAGATATCACGCCTAGTACTTCAATTGAAGAAGTAGAGGCACCTATTGAAAAGCATGTTGTGGAAGAGCCAAAAGTAGATGATAAGCCATTGGTTGAAGAAGAACCAAAATTCATTGAAGAAGAACCAAAATTCGTTGAAGAAGAACCTAAATTCGTTGAAGAAGAACCTAAAAAGATCGTTGTTGAAAAATTGGATGTTGATGATGATTTTACAACAGAATCAATTGAAAACGAATTAAAGTCTTTTAATGCGAAACCAATTGAGGAAGAACAGCCAGTTCAAGAAGTATTGGATGATGAAGAGGATTTTGAGGACGAATATGTGGATGACGATGAAGGTGAAGATGAAGATGAAAATCTTTATGAGGAAAGAAAGAAATTCTTATATGCGGAATATCCAAAAATAGAACAATATCTTCAAGATAAATCTAGTGAAGGTTATCACTTTGTGCGTCAAGAAGGAAAGAAATATTTCTTTAGAAAAGGTCAGCCAAAAACGTATTATTATTCAATGAACTATTTTGTGGATGAGCCAGATGCAGATCAATGGCGCGAGTGGGAATCTGATGGATGGAAATTGGTTTCTAAATCAGATGGTAAAAAGAAAAGTGATGCGGGTTGGTTTACTTTTAGAAATGAAGAAGAAGATGGAGAATATCGTAAAGAAATTGATAATGATTCAGAAAAATTCCGTTTCTTTAAGAAATATTCAAGTTCATGTCGCTCAACAATGTTCTTAGTGTTTATTTGTATGGCATGTTGCGTTGTGACAGGACTATTACAAGTGTATTTCCAAGGCTATTTAGCAGGAATCGCATTATGTGCAGGTCTATTCTTAATTTCATTTATTGTATTCTGCATGTATGGCAGAATGCTTAGAAAATCCAAGAAGAGGGCTCGTGAATTAAAATCTAAATTAAGGATTCGTGAAAGTCGTGCAATCGAAGAAAGTAAAGATTTCTATGATACTTCTGAAAGTGAAGAAGAATTAGATACAGATTGGAACACTTTAGAACAGCATACGGGTAAAGAAAAGAAACATCTATTCAGACGTGTAGATCGTGAAGATGATGAGGATGAAGAGTAAAAAGGAGGCAAATTTTGTCTCCTTTTAAACTGTCATAATTTGTACATATTGTTTGTAGTGTGATAAAACCTCATCATCAATGGTGTTGTCGGTAATTAAAGTGTCAAAGTTAAATAGATCATAATAAATATAGAAGTCGGCACGGTTGAATTTCTTGTTGTCAGCCAATAGATATTTATTTTTAGAATTATCTAATGCGATCTGTTGCGATTCACCTTCCTCTAATGAATAGGTTGTGATGGATGAATTGTAGATTCCGTTACAACTGATAAAGGCTTTATTATATTTTAATTTACCCAATACTAAATTTGTGATAGGACCCACAAATGTATTTGTGTTATCTCTGTAATCACCGCCAGTTAGTATGACTTCAGTAGGAGCGTGATTCACTAATATATTAAATACGGCAAGGCTATTTGTGATAACACGAATGTTTCTTCCTGTAAGTTGTTCAGCCAAAAATTGAATGGTTGTACCAGGACCTAAAAAAATAGATTCTCCTTCTGAAACAAGAGTTGCTGCTTTATGGGCAATTCTCTTTTTTTCTTCAATTTGCACAGACGATTTTTCAATGTGACTTAATTCGTGGTCCATTGAAAAAGAAAGGCTTTGTGCTCCACCATGAACTCTAAGTAATTTTCCGGATTTTTCTAATTCATCCAAATCTCTTCTTGCGGTCATATCCGACACACCTAATTCATCCATGATTTCTTGAATGGTAATGATTCCATTTTGATTTACTTTATGTGCAATTTTTACTAAACGTTCTTTTTTTAACATATTGATATCCTCTTCTATGTTAGACGATATCATTTCAAATATATTTAGTCAACATAATACAAACAAAAACAAACAAAATAAAGTTATATATTACTTAAATACGACATAAATGTTTGATAATAATAAATATATGTTTGAAAATGTTGACTTATTAGAAGGAAATGCTTACACTGAACTTATATGAGGTTGATTACTTTTTAATGCAAGTAAATGATTTTAAGGTTAGGGTGGTTTCGTAATGTACAAAGGCGTCATATTTGATTTTAATGGAACTTTATTTTTTGACAATCCAAAACATATTTTGGCATGGTCAAAAATATCACAAGATATTCGTCATCATGGAATTGATGAAGAAGAGCTTCATGAACATATTAATGGTGTACCAAACAATAAAGTTGTTGAATATATGTTTGGTGGAACGTGTGATCCATCCGAAATGGAAAAATATTCGCAGTTAAAAGAAGAATATTATCGTCAATTTTGTAAAGAAGATCAGGCAACGTTTCATTTAGTAAAGGGAGCTGAAGAATATTTTGATTATTTAAAAGAATCAAATATTCCATTCACAATCGCATCTGCATCTATCAAGCCAAATATTGATTTCTTTGTAGAATCGTTTCATCTATATAAATGGATTGAGCCATCTAGGATTGTCTATGATGATGGAACGTATGAAAATAAGATCGCAATGTTTAAAAAGGCAGCTCATAATATTGGAGTTAAGATTCAAGATTGTTTGATTATCGAAGATAGTGTTAGTGGGATTACAAATGCTTATAAAGCAGGATGTCACAATATAGTCGTTGTGGATTCTGCCAATAAAAAAGAAGAATACGAAAAGCTTCCTGGAGTTGTACAAGTGATTGATTCTTTTGAGAATTTTAAATAAGAGCCATTCATACCAGAATGGCTTTTTGTATAAATAAAACATCAAATAAACAAAAACAAACAAATAATCATTGTTTAAAACCTAAATCCAACAGCTATGTTTAAATTGTTGTTTGAATATGTTGACATAGATAAAGAAAACGCTTACACTAAAACCGAATGGGCAAATCTTAAATTTATAACCATATCGCATAATATTGATGATGAGTCGTATATAAATAAATGAACAATTGATCATTATTTTTGTAGATAATGTAGCAGGGAAAGGGATTTGGCTGTAATAAAAATGATTGATTTTGTTTATATGGAAGGAGAACAAATGAACACAAAAATTAACCAATTATTAGAGTATGCTTTAAAGAATGGAATGATCGAGAAATACGATTATGATTATTCTGCAAATTTATTGATTGATCTATTTGGCATCCAAGAATTTAAAAGAGAAGAAGTAGAAGACTGTTCTATCTATGAGATTTTAGATTTCATGTTAGATTATGCGGTTGAAAAAGGTATGATTCAGAATACTGTAACTGAAAAAGATTTATTAGATACTCGCATTATGAATTGTGTAATGCCTAGACCTAGTGAAGTCGTGCATACCTTTAAGAGTCTATATTCTTTGAATCCTAAAGATGCAACAGATTACTTCTATAAGTTGAGTATGGATTCAAACTATATCCGTAAATCAAGAATTGATAAGAATATCAGTTTTGCACATTTCTGTAAATATGGCGATATTCAAATTACGATCAACTTGTCAAAACCAGAAAAGGATCCTAAGGAAATCGCAAAGGCAAAAAATGCCGTAAGTACTTCATATCCTGCATGTTTATTATGTAAGGAAAATGTCGGTTTTGCCGGAAACTTAAATCATCCAGCTAGACAAACACATCGTATTATTCCATTAGATTTAAATGGACATACATACAATTTACAATATTCACCATATGTGTACTACAATGAGCACTGTATTGTATTTAATAGTGAACATACGCCAATGAAGATGGATCGTACGACATTTGAGCATTTATTCGCATTTATAGATAAATTTCCACACTATATGATTGGAAGCAATGCAGACTTACCTATCGTTGGTGGATCGATTTTAAGTCATGATCACTATCAAGGTGGAAGACACCATTTCCCAATGGAAGACGCAAAAGTTGTTAAGAGCTATACATATAAGGATGTACAAGTGGATATGCTTTACTGGCCATTATCAACACTTCGATTAACATCAAAATCGAAAGAAAACATATTGGATCTAGCTACTAAAATCTTTGAAACATGGTGTACATACAGTGATGAAAGTTTAGATATTATTGCCAATGAATCTGGCGTTCGTCATAATACGGTGACTCCAATCGTTCGAAAGAAAGATGGCAAATATCAAATGGATGTAGTTTTACGAAATAATCGTACTACAGAAGAATATCCATTAGGTATCTTCCATCCTCACTCAGAACATCACCATATTAAAAAAGAAAATATTGGTTTGATTGAAGTGATGGGATTGGCTATTTTGCCAGCACGATTAAAAACAGAGTTAGAACAAATTAAATTATGTTTATCTGGAAAAGCAGATTTTGATTCTTATCCAGAACTTGAAAAACACAAAGACTGGTATGAACACTTGAAGACATGTTCTTATACAAATGTGGATACATTCATGGAAATGGAAGTCACAAAGAAATTCGTATCTGTATTAGAGAATGCCGGCGTATATAAAATGGATGATGAAGGGATGGACGGCTTTAGCCGTTTTGTAAAGACATTATGGTAGAGGTAAAAGAAAGATTAGAGAATGGAATTGATGTATTATCGATTTCAAATTCACATTTAACTGTAGAAGTTACAAACTTTGGATGTACTCTTTTAAAGATTGTAACGAAAGATAAGAATGATCAAGACTGTGATTGTATTTTAGGATTTGAACATGTTGAAGATTATCAAAAACGAGATGGAACCTATTTAAATGCCTTAGTTGGACGAGTATGTAATCGTATTGAAAAAGGTACATTCACAATGAATGGGACAGAATATCATGTGCCTATTAATAATGGACCAAATTCACTACATGGAGGTATTGAGGGATTCTCTTATAAAGTATTTGATTATTCTTTAATTGAAGATGGCGTTAAATTCCACTATGTATCAAAAGATGGAGAAGAAGGCTATCCTGGAACATTAGATTTCTATGCGATCTATTGGCTAGATGAATCGAGTTTACACATTCAATATAGTGGTGTTAGCGACAAAGATACGTTGATCAATATCACAAACCATGGCTATTTCAATTTAAATGGATATGCATCGAATATTGATGATCATACGTTACGAATTTCAGCATCTAAATTTGGTTGTGTAGATCTAGATGGATTATATACAGGTCAATTAAGAGATGTTAAAGAGACTGCATTTGATTTTAATACAGAAAAAAGAATTGGAGATTTTATTCATTCAGAGGATGAACAATTAATCATCGCAAGAGGTTATGATCATCCATATGTATTTGATACTAAAGAAAATCAAGTGTGTTTATACAGTCCATTAAGTGGTATTGAACTAAAAGTATCCACAACATATCCAACGGCACAAATTTATAGTGCGAACTACTTAGATGGACAGACAGATAAATATGGTAAGATTATGCATCCACAAGATGGATTGTGTATTGAAACAAGCTATATCGCCGATTCGATTCATAAAGAAGAGAATCCAAAAGTTTTATTAAAAGCAGGACAAGTATTTGAAGAAGAAACAACATATACATTCGAGGTAAGAAAATGAAAACAACAGAAATTAAAGAACAAGTAGTATCCGGTAAATATGATGCATTGATTGAAGATCTATATGCAGATCCAAGTTTATTGGACTATCAAAAACAACGTTATGTCGCTGCACTAGATAAATACCAAACATTATTTGGAGATGATGAAGTGAGTATTTATAGTGCTGCTGGAAGAAGTGAAATTTCAGGAAATCATACAGACCACCAACATGGTTGTGTGCTTGCAGGATCAATCAATTTAGATGCGATTGGAATTGTATCTAAACAAGATCATGTAATCAAAGTGATTTCTGATGACTTTGACATCAAACCAATTGATTTGAATGATTTAGATAAAAAAGAAAATGAAATCGGAACAAGTGAAGCCTTGATTCGTGGTGTAGTTTCTAAATTAAAAGAATTAGGTTATAACGTAGGTGGATTCAAAGCTTTCATTACAAGTGATGTATTAATGGGGGCTGGACTATCAAGCTCTGCAGCATTCGAATCTATTATCGGTACAATTATTGATGGATTATACAATGATATGAAGATCGATATGGTAACGATTGCCAAAGTGGGTCAATATGCAGAAAACGTATATTTTGGAAAACCATGTGGATTGATGGATCAATGTGCATGTGCTGTTGGTGGACTTATTTCCATTGACTTTAAAGATACTTCAAATCCAATTGTAAATAGTGTGAATGTTGATTTCTCAAAATATGATCACAGTTTATGCATTGTAGATACAAAGGGAAGTCATGCCGATTTAACAGATGCCTATGGTGCTGTACCACAAGAAATGAAAGAAGTTGCTCACTATTTTGGTAAGGAAGTACTTCGTGAAGTGGATGAAGATGAGTTCTATGCAAATATCGCAAACTTAAGAACTGCTTTAAATAATGATCGTGCAATCTTAAGAGCTATTCATTTCTTCAATGAAAATAGACGTGTTAATACATGTGTAGAAAGATTGAACAAGGATGATTTTGAAGGTTTCAAGACATTGATTCAAGAATCAGGGAATTCAAGTTACAAATTCCTTCAAAACGTATATGCAGATTTTGACTATAAGAACCAGGCTGTATCTTTAGGTTTAGCTATGTCTGAAATGATTTTAAAAGATCATGGCGTATGTCGTGTTCATGGTGGAGGTTTTGCCGGAACGATTCAAGCCTTTGTTGAAAATGGCTATGTAGAAACATATAAAGAAGAAATTGAAAAAGTATTTGGAAAGGGAAGTTGCCACATCTTAAAAGTAAGAAAACTAGGTGGCTGCAAGGTTATTGACTAATGAATATTTTAGTTACAGGTGGAACCGGATATATTGGTAGTCATATTTGTGTTGAATTATTAGAAAGTGGTTATGATGTTGTAGTAATTGATGATTTCTCGAATTCAAAACCAGATGTATTGGATTCAATTTATAAAATCACAGGAAAACATGTTAAGTTTTATGAATTTAATGTGTTAGATGAAGAAAAAACAGAGTCTGTATTTGCAGAAAATAAATTGGATGCGGTCATTCATTGTGCTGCTTTTAAAGCGGTTGGTGAAAGTGTTCAAAAGCCAATTGAGTATTATACAAACAACTTGATGACTACTTTAGTGGTTGCCAAGATGATGAAAAAGTATCATGTTCCAAGTATTGTGTTTAGTTCAAGTGCGACTGTTTATGGAGATCCAGAAGTAGTTCCTTTAACAGAAGACTGCAAGCTAGGTGTTACGACAAATCCATATGGTTCAACGAAGGCGATGATGGAAAGAATTTTAACGGATGTACAGTTTGCCAACCAAGAAATGAGTGTAACTTTACTTCGTTATTTCAATCCCATTGGAGCGCATGAGTCTGGTTTGATTGGTGAAAATCCAAAGGGAATCCCCAATAACTTGATGCCATATATTATGAAGGTGGCAACAGGCGAACTTCCAGAACTTGGTGTATTTGGAGATGATTATGATACACCAGATGGAACGGGTGTTCGTGACTATATTCATGTGGTCGACTTGGCTAAAGGACATGTATTAGCGATTGAAAAGTACAATACACCAGGTGTACATATTTGTAACTTGGGAACAGGAAAAGGATATAGTGTATTGGATATTGTACATGCCTTTGAAAGAGTAAATGGAATCAAGATTCCTTATGTCATCAAACCTAGACGTCCAGGAGATATTGCGACATGTTTCGCGGATCCTACAAGAGCTAAGGAACAGCTTGGCTGGGTAGCTGAAAAGAACTTGGATGATATGTGTAGAGATACATGGAATTTTGCAAAACAGTTTATTAAATAAATGAAAACAGGCAGCCAATGATTTGGCTGCCTTATTCAATGAAACATTGATATTGGTTTAAGAAAGTTTCTACATTGATTCGAACTACTTTATATGTGACTTTCTTATCGATTGTTAGAATGATATAAGATCCGTGCCAATCATCTCTAGGAAGTGTGATTGAACCTGGATTTAAAATCAGGCAATTGTTGTAGATTTGTTCTTTGACTAAATGCGTATGTCCATAAAGATAGATATCGGGATGATGTTGATCGATATCTTTTTTTATTTCATCCAATCCTTCATCTCCATGTGAGAAATGGATGCGTTTGTCTAAAACAGTTAATCTTTGAAATTTAGGTAAATCTAACGTATCATTATTTCCTTTAACACATATAAAGTTATTTAAATCATTAATGCTTGTAGTTTGTGAATCTCCTAAATGAATAAATTTCACATTATCTTTATAGAGTGAAGAATAGATGTGATAAAGAATTTTTAGGATATTTTGATTCCCATGATTATCCGAAACGATTATGATTCGCATGTGTAGGCATCAAAATAGTCTTCATAAACTTGAAGATTATCTTCACTATGAGCTAGAGCTGCAAAATATGTAGAATCATTGATCACATCTAATTCTACATTTTCCATTGGTTGTTGCAGAGTATATTCACCATTTTTACCAACTGCCCAGATGTTTTCATTGTGATGATTTACATTTGAGAATTTGTGTAACATCGTCGCGATTGCCATTTCTTCTGGGTATAAACACATTTTAAATGTATTTGAACAATAGGCTAGATTGTCTGCCAAAGCTTCAGCACTTTCGTGCGTTAGTATAAACCAAGGATAGCTGATATAGATTGTGTCCTCAATTTCACGTTTCTTAAAGGAATGAACAAGACTGGATGTCATTTTATTCATGGCACGAATGGTTTTTGATTTTTGGAAATCATAAGAGTTTGTAAAGAAGGCATAGTTTTCAAATCTTTTCTTTACTTCTTCATTTTCATCTGAGTTATCCACTTCATAATAGATATCTTCGTCTTCATGTGCCTCTAAATATTTTACAAGTTGTGCTTTTGATTTTGTAGGGATCATACCATCTGTCATTATGATGAAACGATCATAAGTAAAGGAACCGTCTTCTTTTTCATATTCCAAAGCATCTTTCATCAATACAATAAAGCCTCTAGGTAGTGACATATCGGCTGGAAGGGCAGTTTGTTGGTGATGAGCCACATGTAAATTTGGTGTATCACAATAGGATAGAATCAAATCATCACGTAGATCATCGTCGTTTACCATCAAGTAAACATCATCGCCTTGGTTGATTAATATATCTAGGTTTTCTGTTATTTCTTCAAAATTATTTTTCATATAGTGCATTAAATAAGCAATTTTCATGGAATTCACCTCATGAAATATTATAACATTTTAGCATCGTATGATAAAATACATTTATGGAAAAAGCAATATTGATTGGTGTACAAACATACACAAGCCATTCTTTTGAAGAAAGAATGGAGGAAATGAAAGAATTAGCTCTTGCCTGTGATATTGAAATTTGCATGAGTATATCACAGAATTTGGAGCATCCTCATAAAAAGTATTATATGAATCCTGGTAAGATTGAAGAGGTCAAACGCATTCTTGAAGATCAAGGATGTAATATGGTTCTTGTATTAGAGGCTATTTCGCCTTCGGTACAAAGAAATTTATCAGATTTTTTTGATTGTGAAGTCATGGATAAAAGTGCTTTGATTTTAGAAATCTTTGCGTCTCGTGCTAAGACAAAAGAGAGTATGCTTCAAGTTGAGTGTGCACGATTGAAGTATTTATTGCCAAGACTTCAAGGCAGCTATAAACATATGGATAGACAGCGTGGTGGTTCTAGAAACAAGGGAACAGGAGAAAAGAAAATCGAACTGGATGCGCGAAGAATTGAAGGTAAAATTCATTTTGTGGAAAAAGAATTAGATAAGATTCATACACAAAGAAATGTACAGCGTAATCAGCGTAAAAAAAGTATGGTTAAAAGTGTGGCTCTAACAGGTTATACCAATGCAGGCAAATCGAGTATTATGAATGGGTTTGTGAATGAAGATAAGTCGGTATTTGAAAAGGATATGTTGTTTGCGACTTTGACAACTTCAACACGTCAAATTGAAACAGAGAACCATAATGTATTTACTTTAAGTGATACAGTTGGCTTTATTAGTGATTTACCACACAGTTTAGTACAAGCCTTTCATTCTACACTTGAAGAAGCTGTGGTTTCGGATTTGATTTTAAAAGTCGTGGATATTTCAAATGAACATAAGGATAGCAAACTTCAGGTTTGTGAAGAAACATTAAAAGAGATTGGTTGTGAAAAAGTTCCCTACTTGTATGTCTTTAACAAGTGTGATCAGACAAATATTGAATATCCAAAACGTGTAGAGGATCGTATTTATATTTGTGCTAAGGAAAAGTCGAACATTGCGTTTTTAAAGCAGGAAATTGAAAAGGAATTATTTCATATGGAAACTTTACATGTCGTGATTCCTTATGAAAAGGTAAGTGTACTTGATTATATTCATACCAATGGTAAGGTGCATAAGCAGGAATATAAAGAGGATGGTGTTGAGGTTGATTTTAGTATTCAACAAGATTTGATTCATCGAGTAGACAGGTTATTACGAATATAAGAAAAGAGGAAGAATCCTATAATAGGTGTTCTTCCTCCATTGTTTTTTCTAGAGCTTTTGCCGCTAATAAACAAGTGTTCATACATTTGATGTTTGGATCTGTACTATGATGTACAGGTTTGATGTGTGCACAATCTAAATTGCCTAATAGTTCTTTAAAGTTACGTGTATGTTTTTGAATCAATGGTCTTAATTCTGGTAACATTTCATGTGCTTTTGTCTTACATACCATTTTTGATAGAGCAGCAATCGATCCGACTAATGCACCGCATGTACTTCCAATAAACATGCCGCCACCAAATCCAGCCATTATTTTCATGTCTTCTTCTGAAATATCTAATTGATACGTTTCATTGCAGGCATGAAGTAGTGTTTCTGAACAGTTATATCCGCTTTGGTAATATTTTTTAACGTTTTCCTCAAGTATAGTCATAAATAGCCTCCTACAAGCTATTTTAACTTTTCTTCCATCCAAAATCCATTAGAATTTCATTTACATCTTCTTCAAATGTCGCAAAATGTATTCCAAGACTTTCTAGTTTTTCACTATCTAAACGATAATCTCTGAATCGATCTTGGTAGCGTTCGTTGTTTGGTAAAATGATTTCTTCAATCAGTTCATCACTTGCACCTAAGGCTTTAGCCACATATTTTGCGGATTCATATGTGGTCATAGTGTTCTTTGATGCCACATGATAAATGCCTGGTTCAAGTTTTGTGATTTTATCAAATTGTGTTGCCAAATGCTTCGCATATGTCATACCACGTTTTTCATTCACAGTAAATAATGTTGGAGTATGGCTGATTAGCGCATTCATGACATTTTTAATGATGCTTGGACTTGCCTTGATGCCTGGATAGCTTAGGCCCATCATCCATGTAAAGCGTAAGATGATCGCATCATCCAATTGTTTTTGAATCAATTCTTCACATTCGATTTTATTTTGTCCATATACAGTCACAGCACTTAATGGTTCGTCTTCTTTAAAAGGACCACGATTTTCTTTTCCATTGAAGGCTTGTTCAGTGGAACAGAAAATCAATTTAGCGCCTTTTTCTTTACAACAATCAATGATTGCTTGTGTACTTTCTACATTGATTTTATGAACTAAATCTGGATGTTCATTGCAGAATGCAGTTGTCGCATTGGCAGCAGTGTGAAAACAAATGTCAAAATCTTGAGACGCTACAAATCTTTTTACGTCTTCAGGATTTGTAAGGTCTGCATCCTTTCTTGTCATGCAGATCCAGTTAAAGTTATCTTTTTGATACGCTCTTACTAAGCTAGCGATATAGCCATTGGCTCCGGTAACTAAAATGGTTTTCATAAATTAGTCCTTTCTAGGATTTGACACTAATAGGTGTGCTCCTTGTTTGATTGTGATTTTTTTGGATGCGAATGGTACAAATAGACTATCGTATTGTGGTAATACAATTTCTTCATTGTTCCATACGATTGTACAGTCTGCATCAATATTGGATAGAATCATGTAATGTTCATCACAAGTTAGATCCATATCAGAATCAGCATAAACTTCATCTACAGTAAAATTAGGACAATCTCCAATTCGGTGTGTTTCATGTTTTTGTGGAACAAAAGTAGGTTTTAAATTGAAGTTTGTGACATCAAAAGATTCTTTAACATGTAAAGGACGTGTTTTTCCATCTTTTCCTTTACGGTTGTAGTCATAGAAACGATAGGTTGTGTTCGAGTTTGTACCAACTTCTAAAGCTAAGATGTCTTTTCCTAAGGCATGAAGCATACCACTAGGAATGATGATGTAGTCTCCTTTATGCACTTCGACTTTATTTAGATATTTTTCAACATTGTTGTTCATTAAGGCATTTTTAATTTCATCTGCATCATTGATTGTTGTTCCGGCAACTAGAGTAGCGCCTGGTTTGGCATCTAGAATATACCAACTTTCATATTTTCCGTAATCATTCGAATGTTCTAGGGCATAATCATCTTCAGGATGAACTTGAATGCTTAATGCATCCTTTGTGTCTAGATAAGCCAATCGTAATGTTTCATGAAGCGTAAAGCCTTTACCTAATACTTCATCCGGATTTTCTTGAATCATTTCCATTAATGTTTTATTAGTTCCAATAATTTTGTTTGAACAATAAGGGTGGGCACTGACTTCCCACCAAGTTCCATAGTCTTCATCGATGCCTCTAGCTTTAGAAATGTGGTTGGTTCCCCATATTGTGTAATCATGAATGGGTTCTAATAAAAATGGTTTCATGTTATTTTGCCTCGGCTTCAAATTCTTCTAAGATTTTTAGGGATGAGCTTGTTCCAATTCTTTGTGCACCTGCATCAATCATGGCTTTACATGTTTTCCAATCGCGAATGCCTCCAGCCGCTTTAACTTTCACTTGTCCTTCGACAGTTTCAACCATTAATTGAACATCTTCTAAAGTGGCTCCGCCAGTTCCAAAGCCTGTGCTTGTTTTAATGAAGTCTGGTTTTACTTCTTTGGCAATTAAAGCAACTTGTTTGATTTCATCTTTTTCTAAATAACAATTTTCAAAGATAACTTTTGAAATGACGTTATGTTCTCTACAAACAGAAACAATACTTTCCATTTCTTCTTTAATGTAGTCCCAGTGGTGCATTTTTGCTTGTCCAATATCAATGACATAATCGATTTCGTCAGCCCCATCTTCAATCGCAATTTTTGTTTCGGCAATCTTAGATGCTAGACCGGCTTGTCCTAAAGGAAAGCTAATGGCAGCTCCTACATGTACGTTTGTTCCTTTTAATTGTTCTTTACAGAATTTAGTCCAAGTTGTATTGATTGCAACCATAGCGGCTCCGATTTCTTTTGCCTCATTACATAATTTAGTAAGATCAGCTTCAGTGGCATATGGTTTTAAAAATGTGTGGTCAAAATAATTTGCGAGTTGTGTTTTGTTCATAATTGTTTACCTCTCTTTTACGGTTTCATTCTAGAACGAAAAAAAAGAGAAGTCAAGCAAATGTTATAACATTTAAAAAGAAATTGTTATATCATTTCAAATGTACTGCATTATGATATACTTATCTTAGAAATGGAGAATGATATGACAGTATTAGATACAAGTATACCTTATGAAAAAGTATTGATGGTCATGGCGCGTAAGACCATTCGTAAAGAAATCGAATTAAATCAAGAATTTCATTATGTTGAATTTGATGAATCATTAAAAGAAGCTTGGTGTAAATTACAGACAGAGGTTTGTTTATTTGAAAATCTAGAAGAGGCAAGGAAGAAATGGGATAGTATGCTTACAAGAGACAAGGATTTTTTCTCTAAACATTTCTTATTTGTCGCAAATGAAAATAATGAACTCGTTGGCAGTGCAGGACTTTGGTTTGGAAATGATTTTGAAGAAAATAGACTTCGCGTACATTATGTGGCGGTAAGTTTATCAGCTCAACATAAAAAGATTGCGCAAGCCATGCTTACAAAACTTTGTATGATGTACGATACAATTCCAAGTAAGTATCCATTGTATTTGGCAACCCAATCGCAAAGTTATGGAGCTATCAAGTTATATTCAAGACTTGGTTTTACACCGTATTTAGGGGCTTATAAGGGTTGTACAGAACAAAAGAGTAAGAATGCGTGGCAAAATGTCACAGAAATTTTGAGGAGTAAATCATGAAAAGATTAATTAGTGCAAATGCATCCGAAATTTTAAGGATGAATGCGCAAGAATTGAAACAGAGTATTAAGGCAAGTGAGGGGCGTGTCATCTTGTCTGAAAATGTAGCGCCTAGAGAAAGCTTTATTGGGGATATCACAAATGCAGAGATTGCCAGAGCTTTTGGGGCGGATATGATTTTGTTGAATTGTTTAGATGTATTAAATCCATATATTTTTGGCTTAGAACATAATAAAGATAACTTTGTAGATGAACTACATCGTTTAGTAGGACGCCCAATTGGGGTGAACTTAGAACCGGTTGATTTAGAAGCTGAAATGTTAGAGAATCGTTTGGATATTGCGAAGGGTCGTCAATTAAATTTGGAAACAGTCAAAAGATTAGATGAAGTTGGTTTTGATTTTGTATGTCTTACTGGAAATCCAGGTACGGGCGTAACAAATGAACAGATTGAAAAGGCAATCTCATTCACAAAAGAAAATTTCTCCGGATTGATCATTGCAGGAAAAATGCATGGTGCTGGATCGGATGAGCCAGTGGCAGATCTTGAAATCGCAAAACGCTTTGTGAAGGCAGGGGCAGATGTTATCTTAGTTCCTGCTGTTGGAACCGTTCCAGGATTTGATATGGATGATTTAAAGGCAGTATGTAAAGAAGTGCATTCTTGTGGTGGTTTAGTTCTTTCTGCGATTGGAACGAGTCAAGAAGGATCTGATACAGATACAATTAAGGATATTGCGATTATGAATAAGATTTGTGGTGTTGATATTCAGCATATTGGAGATGCAGGATATGGTGGAGTGGCACCTGTTGAAAATATTATGGCAATTAGTAAAGCTGTAAGAGGGGTGCGTCATACCGTATCTATGATGGCTCGTTCAATTAATCGTTAATATGGAACAAAAAGTAATTTTGTTAGCTTGTGCTGCAGGCATGAGTACAAGTCTTTTAGTAACGAAAATGCAGGAAGTTTCAAAGAAAGATAAAATTTTTGCGATTCCTGTATCGAAAGTAGATCAAAAAGTAAATGAAGAGTCTATTGATGTCATTTTAATTGGTCCTCAGATCCGCTACATGGAAAAAAGAATCAAAGAAAAAATGGCAGTAAAACACATTCCTGTTGGTGTCATACCAATGGAAGATTATGGCCGTATGGATGGGACTAAAGTATTAAAGTATGCATATTCATTGATGAACAAGGGCTGAGGAATCAGTCCTTGTTGTATAATTTGAATTTGTAGGAGATCAATCATTATGATTAGAGAATTACAAAAAGCAGATATAAATAAAGTTACAGATATATGGTTGGATACAAATGTGACAGCACATTCTTTTATTTCTTCGCAATATTGGCAAAATAATTTTGAATTAGTGAAGGAATTGCTTTTGCAGGCAACTGTTTATGTTTATGAGCAGAATCAAGAAATACAGGGGGTTATAGGGCTAAATGATGAATATATTGAGGGTATTTTTGTTTCAAATGAAATGCAGTCGCATGGCATAGGAAAAGCTCTTCTAAATTATGCAAAGAATAAACGGAATAAATTATTTTTGAATGTATATCAAAAGAATCTACGGGCAATATCCTTTTATCAAAGAGAAGGATTTGAGATTCAGCATAGCGGCTTTGATGAAGCTACCAAAGAAAAAGAATATGTAATGGAATGGCAACAGAAATAGAATTAGGGATTTATGGAGAAAATTGTTATGTGCAAAAATATTCAGATTAAAGAGAAGAGAATTTCTACAATTGAATATATTGAATTTTTAAAGCGTACGGATCTAGGATCACAGTATCCGAAGGAACGATTCGAAGAAAGAATAGCAAAGCTGGTTGATCATGTATCAATCAGTCTTGTTGCAAGAAACAAGGATAATCAAATTGTCGGCGTCTTATTTGGATTGACCGACTATGCCTATTGGCTTTATATAACAGATTTAGGTGTAGACAGAGACTATTTACATCAAGGAATTGGTACGGAATTGATTAAGACAGCACATTCTTTAGCAGGTGGTAAAAATGATATTGCGGTATATTTGGTTGCGAATGAAAATGCCATTGCATTTTACGAAAAATTAGGAATGAAAAAAGCAAATGATGTGATGGAATATAATCACATAGAATGGACACATTTCACTGTAAAGTAATCAACGTAATGCAATAGATAAATCAGAATTTGTGGAGGAACAAACATGACAAAGAATACTGTGATTTTTATTTTTTTAAACATGATATACCTACTTATTTGGTATGCAACAAACAAAATAAGAAGCACTAAAGTAGGTAAAGAACTAGACAATGGGTTTGAATTTTACAATAGTTTAAACACTAGTGATAAAGAAAATTATTGGAAAGAAGATACTAAAATTTTAAATCTTTTCTTTGTACTTTTCATAATATCTATGGATATTTCCGTTATTCTTCTTTTTAACGAAAATAATCTTTGGATATTTTCATTAGTTGCAGGATTAATTATTTCATCAGTTGTTGCAATAATATTGAGTATTAATCTTAAGAAGAAATACAAATAAGCGAATAAATTATAGTTTATGATCGTATAGATTAAGACAAAGCGTATCTATAAATACCAGGCTGAGAGATCAGTCTTTTTGTATAGTTTTCATATTTAATGGTATACTTTAAAAAATAGATAAAACCAAATTTAAGGAGTAATTATGGCTTTTGATTTTAAGAAAGAATATAAAGAATTTTATATGCCTAAAAATAAACCTGTGATTGTAAATGTTCCTGAAGCAAATTACATTGCGGTCAGAGGTGAGGGCAATCCAAATGAAGAAGGTGGAGCATATCAGCAGGCAATTGGCGTATTGTATGCGATTGCTTATACTTTGAGAATGAGTTACAAAACAGATTATAAAATTGAAGGATTCTTTGAATATGTAGTTCCACCATTAGAAGGATTTTGGTGGCAGGATGATATAGATGGTGTAAACTATGCAGATAAAGATTCATTTCATTGGATTTCAGTCATTCGTTTGCCTGATTTTGTAAATGAAAAAGATTTTGAATGGGCTATTGAAACAGCAACTAAAAAGAAAAAAATAGATTGTTCATCAGCAGAGTTTTTGACGATTGATGAAGGTTTATGTGTTCAAATCATGCACTTAGGATCTTTTGATGATGAACTAGCTACAGTTGCACTTATGGATGAATATTTAAAACAAAATGGATATGCGAATGATATGAATAGTCAAAGACTACATCATGAAATATATTTGTCGGATGCAAGAAAGGTTGCACCGGAAAAATGGAAAACAGTCATTCGACATCCTATAAGAAAGATTTAGATAAATTGGAATTTGGAGGGAATAAATTCATGGCATTAAAATTAATGAAAGGCAGTTTGCAATACAAAAATCAAATTATAGAAATGATTAAAGAATGGAAATCGTATAACGATACCCATAACGCAAATACTTCGCCATGGGCTATATTTAAAAATGATTATGATGATTTTGAATATTATCTAAATAATTTAGAAATATCAACTGCGGATGATGGGTTTGTTCCTGATTCTACTTTCTTTTGCTTAGATGAAGACCGGGATACCATGGTTGGTGCTGTTAATATCAGACATTACTTAAACGAATATTTATTGAAATATGGTGGTCATATTGGAGATGGTATAAGACCAGGCGAAAGAAGAAAAGGTTACGCAACCAAAATGATCAGCTTGGCTTTAGAAGAATGCAAGAAACTTGGTATGGATAAAGTTTTATTGGTTTGTGATAAAGACAACATTGGTTCTGTCAAATCAATTATCAATAATGGCGGAGTATTAGAAAACGAAGTTTTAAAAGAGGGTAAGCTAATACAAAGATATTGGATCATGTTGTAAATGTAAATTCCTGTTTGCATACTTATGGCTGATATATTTTAAAGGCCGAATTCGCAAAGTTCGTTGTAAAAAGTGTAGATGTACAACAAAAGATCGTTGTAAAAAGTGTGGTTTGATAGCGAAAGTTCACTGCATTTTTTGTGATTCAGTGGTATGCTATTTTCGAATATTGTGAGATTTATCTTCGATAACTTCCAGTTTGATATTGTGGATGGTTTTGAAAGGAAAAGCATGTATGGATTGTAATGTTGCAGAAAATATAAATATACTCGCAAATTTCTTGGGAACAAGAGATATTGATGCGTTGAATCAAGAAGAATTATTTAATCGATATGGAATTCATCAGGTGGATGTTATGGTTCTATTTGGTGGAAGTATTCTTGAGGGTGGCGATGTTTTAGCTAGTGGAATTAAAAACTTCGTTGCGAAAAAATATATTATTGTTGGTGGAGCAGGACATACAACAGATACACTGCGTCAGGTTGTTCATTTAGAATATCCGGATATTGAGACAACGGATTTATCAGAGGCAGAAATATTTCAAAAGTATATTAAACATGTATATGGATGCAAGGCGGATTATCTTGAAACAAAGTCTACAAATTGTGGCAATAATATTACGTATCTTTTGGATTTATTGAAAGAAAACAATATTTCGTTTAAAAGTATCATTCTAAGTCAGGATGCTTCTATGCAAAGGCGTATGGCGGCAGGATTAAAAAAATATGTCAAGGAGGATGTGACAATCATTAATTATGCTACTTATTGTGCTAAAGTATTGAATCAGAATGAAGATTTGGTTTTTGAAGATAATATACATGGCATGTGGACGATAGAAAGGTATGTCAATCTATTGATGGGAGAAATTCCTAGACTTTCAGATGATGCGAATGGCTATGGCCCGAATGGAAAGAATTATATTGCACATGTGGATATACCTGAAAATGTTATGATAGCTTTTGAAGAATTGAAGTTGGTTTTTGGAAGTGAAACAAGAGAAGCCAATCCATTGTATGCATCAAAAGTAATTAAAAAATAGTTAACAGTATTATTTGAAAAGTGGGTAAAGAAGCTAAGAATTCGTTTAGTCGAATTCTTTTTTTGTGTTTAGCACACAGGTGTTGACACTGCTAAAAAGGTGTTGTATAGTATTAGCAGGCAAAATATTAGAGTGCTAATGAAGGAGTGGTATTATGGCTAAGAAAAAACAGTTTAAAGCGGAGTCAAAACGTTTATTGGATTTGATGATCAATTCCATTTATACACACAAGGAAATCTTCTTACGTGAGCTTGTATCAAATGCGAGTGATGCGATTGATAAATATTATTATGAAAGTCAAGGTCATGCGGATGCAAGTCAATTTGAGATTCGTATTGAGCCAAATAAGGAAGCTCGTACTTTAACAATTTCGGACACTGGTATTGGTATGTCAAAGGAAGAGTTAGAGGAAAACTTGGGTACAATTGCGAAGAGTGGTTCTTTGGCTTTTAAAGAGGAAATGAAGAAAAAAGAAGAAAACAACAATGAAGATGTCGATATCATTGGTCAATTTGGTGTTGGATTCTATTCTGCATTTATGGTCGCAAAAGATGTTCGTGTTATTACGAAAAAAGCAGGTAGTGATGAAGCTTATGAATGGGTAAGTGCTGGTGAAGATGGTTATGAAATCACACCTTGTACAAAGGAAACAAATGGTACAACAATCATTTTAACTTTAAAAGATGATACAGATGAAGAAAACTATTCTAAATATTTGGAAACTTATGAATTAAAAGAATTAATTAAAAAATATTCAGACTATATTCGTTATCCAATCAAGATGAATGTAGAGACTCAAAAGATGAAAGAGGGTACGGAGGAAAGTGAAAAGCCTGAATATGAAACAGTGGTTGAAGATCAGACTTTAAACTCAATGGTACCTTTGTGGAAACGTCAAAAATCGAAGATTACAGATGAAGAATACAATCAATTCTACAAGGATCATTTCTATGATTATCAAGATCCTCAAAAAGTGATTCATTTTAGTGTTGAGGGAAATACTAGCTTTACAGCCTTACTTTATATTCCATCACACTTACCTCAAGGATTCTATTCTCAAGACTACAAGAAAGGTCTTCAACTCTATTGTAGAGGCGTATTCATTATGGATCATGCCGAAGAGTTGTTGCCAGATTCATTGCGTTTTGTGAAAGGTCTAGTGGATTCTCAAGATTTATCTTTAAATATTTCTCGTGAAATGCTTCAACACGATCATCAATTAAAATTGATTGCGGGTCGTATTGAAAAGAAAGTATTGAATGAACTTGGAAATATGCTTGCCAAAGATCGTGAAGCGTATGAAAAATTCTTTGAAGAATTTGGTGTAAACTTAAAATTTGGTGTCTACAACAACTATGGAATGGATAAAGATAAATTCCAAGATTTATTATTGTTCTACTCTTCAAGAGAAAAGAAATATGTTACTTTAAGTGAATATGTTTCTCGTATGAAAGAAGATCAAAAAGATATTTACTTTGTATCTGGTAAAGATGTTGAATTGATTGATAAGATGCCAGTTGTTCAAACATTGAAGAATAAAGAGTTTGAAGTTCTTTATTTAACAGATGAAGTGGATGAATTTGTAATGCAGACATTGATGAACTACAAAGAAAAGACGTTCAGAAATGCAGCTCAAGGAGATTTAGATTTAGATTCTGAGGAAGAAAAGGAAGCTTTAAATAAATCAAAAGAAGAAAATAAAGATTTATTGACATTTATGAAAGAAGCTTTAGGCGATGAGGTTGCTGAAGTGAAATTGTCAAATAAATTAACAGAGGATCCAGTATGCTTAACGGCTGGCGAAGGTATTTCTTTTGAGATGGAAAAGGTCTTCGCAAATATGCCTAACCAAAGTCCAATGCCTATGAAGGCAACGCGTATTTTGGAAATCAATCCAAATCATCCAATCTTTGAAACATTGAAGACTTTATACGCTTCTGATAAAGATAAAGTTAAAGAAGTTGCTGAAGTATTATATGATCAGGCTTGTTTAATTGAAGGCTTCGCAATCAAAGATCCAATCGCATATTCAAAGAAGATCTGTGAATTGTTAGTGAAATAATTCTAGGCACAAACTTTCGAGTTTGTGCTTTTTTTTCATTCGTGATACATTTAGTTTAGGTGAAGATTATGAAGTATCAAAAATTAGTGAAAGAAGTAGAAGGTGTTGGAAAACTAAAGTTAAGTGAGCAGGAAAACTTTTATCGTGATGTATTAAATGAAAGTTCAAATGATTTAGAAGTTATGGTTGCGGCCACCTTTTATTTGGGTATGGCTTATTATTATGAAGGAAATTTTAATAAGGCAAAAGAGATTATTGAACCCATCATTTTGCAGTATCAAAGTATGCCATTTGTAAGAGAACTTATTTCTGCATTCAATTTAATGGGTGTCATGCTCTATTATGATGGGGCAAATGTTTCAAGTCGTTATTATTACGAAAAAGCTTTACAGATTGCCATGGAACATGAGGATGTTGGACATTATTGTTATGAATACAACAATATTTCAATTACGTATGTAAAGCAGGAAAAGTATGAAGAGGCTTTAGATAGTATTTTAAAAGCTAAAGAATACATGCCATGTTGTGTTGAAGATATGGGTGCCTATGTATATTTGAATTTAGCTTTGATTTACAACAGTCTAAATCAAGTGGATAAGGCTCTAGAAGCTTTTTATATGGGGTTAGATGAGCATGATGGTAAACATATTATTTTAGAAGATTATTTGAATTGTGGTGTTGAATTATTTAGTAAATCCGGTATGGATTTTGAATTAAAAAGATGTGCCGATGAACTTGAAAAACGTATTGAGACTATGTATGCAGTAGAATATAACGATGCTTGCATTGCTTTATTTGATTATTATTTAGAGCAGAAGATGTTTGATCAAGTCAAAGACATCTTACGATATATGGATTCATATATGGCTAAACATCCGGATGAGATTCGTTTAGGTTTGATGGTTGAATCTTCTCGATATAAATATGGCAAAGTTATTTGTGATTTGGATGTCATAATTTTGGCATTAGAGAAAAAGAATGCATATTATGAGAGGATTTTTGAGGAGGAACAAGTTCGTCGTTGTCATGATACAGAGCGTTATTTTGATATGAATAGAAAGCTTCAACTCGCCTTAGAAAATGAAACAAAGGCTAATCAAGTTAAGATGCGTTTCTTGGCAAGTATGAGCCATGATATTCGTACACCAATCAATGGGATTATCGGAATGCTTCAAGTGATTCAAAGATGTGGTGATGATAAACAACGCATCAAAGATGCCTATGATAAGATGTGGATATCAAGTACGCACTTGTTGTCTTTGGTAAATGACATTTTAGATATACGAACATTAGAAACGGATTCGGTTGTGTTGGAAAATAAATCGTTTGAATTAAGTCAATTATTAGGTAGGGTTCAAACTATTATTGATCTACAGGCATCGAATTATAAGATTGAATTGTTTATGAAGACTCAAATAGAACATGATCATTTGATGGGTAGTCCTACACATATTGAGAAGGTCTTGTTGAATCTTTTAAGCAATGCGATCAAATACAATAAGTCAAATGGTAAAGTGTATTTGTCTGTTAAAGAAAAAGCGGATTGTTTTGAATTTGTTGTAGAAGATACAGGAATAGGAATGAGTGAAGAATTCATTCAAAACAAATTGTTCAAACCTTTTGTTCAAAAAAATACACGTATAGATGGTGCCGGTTTAGGTATGAGTATTGTGCAAGAGCTTGTAAAGAAGATGGATGGCACAATCAAGGTGGAAAGTAAAATTGATGAAGGTACTCAATTTATTGTTCAACTTCCTTTAGAGATTGATTTGAATCCTGTTGAGAATAAATCTTTAAAAAATCAAACAATGTCCATTGAAAATCTATCTATACTTGTCGTGGAAGATAATGAGATCAATATGGAAGTGATAGAGTTTATGCTTCAAAGTGAAGGGGCTATTGTGTATAAGGCTAAAAATGGTAAAGAGGCTGTAGAACAGTTTGATCAAATCAAGAATTTAGATTTGATTTTAATGGATCTTATGATGCCTATTATGGATGGGTATGAGGCGACTATACAAATTCGAAAAAAAGATAAAAAGATTCCAATCCTTGCGATGAGTGCCAATGCGTATATGCAAGATATACAGAAATGTTACAAGGCTGGTATGAATGGGCATATCAGTAAACCTTTATATTTAGAGGATCTAAAAGATCGAATTATTCAAATTCTATAAAAAGCCAGGTTTTTCCTGGCTTTATTAAATGATGATACCGTTGCAGTGATCAATTTCATGTTGAATGATTTGAGCAATAAAACCAGAATAGGATTGTTTACACTTTTTAAAAGATTCATCTTGATATACAACAGTAATATTTTCATAACGAGTTGTATTTCTTTCACCCTCTAGTGATAAACAACCTTCTTTGACTTTGTAAGGTCTAGATTTCTTTGTGATTTTTGGATTATACATCACAATTTGTGCAGGTCCAATCGCAAAGATAATAATATTTTTAGAAACACCAATCATATTGGCAGCCATGCCTACACATTGATCACTATAAGCTTGTAATGTATCTTTTAAATCTTGAGCCACTTGTGTATCCATTTTTGTAGCTGGAGCTGACTTAATGGCTAAGAAAGCTTCATCTTTCATTATTGGTTTAATCATAACATACCTCTTTTCTTCAAAAATCATATTTGTTTTAGATGTTTTTTTCAAGTATAATTGGCATATGCTGAAAAATATAGTATTTGATTTAGGAAATGTATTGGTTAAATTTGATTCAAATGAATTGATTTATAGCTTCTTTAATGAAAGACAAGAGGAAGTGAAATCATTCTATTTTGATTCTTTATGGGATGAGTATGATCAAGGACTCTATTCAGTGGAAGAAATGATTGAAAAGGGAGTAAAACAATTTCCTGAGTTAGAGTTAAATATTAAAGAATTGATGTATCATTGGACAGAATTTGTGATTCCATTAAAAGATAATGTTGCGTATATCAAAGATTTAAAACGATTCGGATACAAAGTATATATTCTTTCAAATATTCCAGAAGATGACACAAAGTATTTGAGAAGTCTTGGTGTGTTTGATAATATAGATGGCGGTGTTTTTTCTTATGAATATAAGAAAATTAAACCGGATCCAGAAATATTTCATATATTATTAAAAAAATATGATCTTAAGGCATCTGAATGCTTATTTTTAGATGATCGAAAAGATAATGTAGTTGCAGCAAGTAATTTGGGATTTGAAACAATTGAAGTTAAAGATTCAAGTAAGGTTATTGACTTAATAAAGGAGAAAATTAGTGAAGTGTAAAGTAGAAAAAATATGCGGTGGATGTTCACTTTTAAAACTGAAGCCGAGTATGCAGGCAGATAAAAAGAAAAAAGATGTGGAAGAATTGGTTGAAAAAGCACATTTAAAGGTTCGTGTTGGCGATGTGCATATGGCAAAGAATGATACACATTATCGTAATAAAGTGATTGTTGGTTTTGCGAAAGATAAAGGAAAAGTATATTCAGGTTTATATGCGCCTCATTCGCATCGTGTTGTGAAGACTGAAAATTGTATTATGCAGCCAAAATTGGTAAATGAAATTATCAATAAGATAACAGAACTTGTTGGTTCTATGAAATTAGAATTGTACAACGAAAGAACAGGGACTGGTTTATTGCGTCATGTATTGATTCGTTGGGGACATAAGACAGATGAAGTGATGGTTGTATTTGTGACAAGTCAGAAAATTTTTCCTTCAAGAAAAAATATGGTGCGTGTATTAACGAGTGAATTTCCACAAATTAAAACAATTGTACAAAATATCAATCCTAGAAAGACAAGCATTGTTTTGCAGGATGAAGCTATTGTTTTATATGGGGATGGTATGATTCATGATGAGTTATGTGGTTTAGACATCGCGTTTTCACACAATTCGTTCTATCAGATTCATTCTGAACAATGCGAAGTATTGTATGGATTAGCTAAGAAAATGTTAGATTTAAAAGAAACAGATACAGTACTAGATACATATTGTGGTGTTGGTACAATTGGTTTAACGATGACAGATTCTTGTAAGAAAGTTATGGGTGTAGAAGTCAATCCGGATGCGATTGAAAACGCAAAATATAATGCGAACCAAAATAAAATCAAGAATATTGAATTTGTTGCGATGGATTCAACAGAGTTTATGCGCCAGGCAAGAAAATATCACAATCATTATGATGCGATCATTTTAGATCCACCTCGTGCAGGTACAACTAAGGATTTTATTGAGTGTGCAACCGCTTTGAATCCAAGAAAGATTCTGTATATTTCTTGTGATCCAAGAACACAGGTTCGTGATTTAAACCAATTTAGAAAACAGGGCTATGTCACAAATAAACTAGAATTAGTGGATTTATTCCCTTATACAGATCATATTGAAAGTGTTTGTGTATTAGAAAAGAAACAATTCAACCTAAAGCCTACAAAAAAGGCGCAAAGACAAGCGCAGTTCAGATCAAGTAAAATGAGTAAGAAAAAACGTTAAGAAGCAAGTATGATTTCTTGTGTAGGTACGACAAAAGGCTTTCTATAGAAAATATTATAAAAGTCATAACACATAATTTGAATAGATTTTATTCAAACTTGTGCTATGACTTTTTCATTTAATTTGATTAGATTATTCATTTTCCAATCAACAAGTACTTTTCTACTAAGTATTGTTGTATCGACTGATTTTATCATATTAATGAATTGACATTATTCCAAATAGAACGTATAAATTAAATAATCAAAGATCCTAAAAGAAAAAACAGTTATAATATACTAAAATATCTTTTAGAGATTGAAAAATAGGCTTATATGCGGCATTCTAAAAGAAAAAATGGAATAATATACCAAAATATCTTTTAGAGGTGAGCGTATGGATATAGAAACAGTTTAATGCAAAGCCTACAAAGAAGGCGCAAAGACAAGCACAATTCAGATCTAGTAAAATGATTAAGAAAAAACGTTAGGAAGCAAGTATGCTTCCTTTTGTGCATATGAGTAGGTTTAAATAATTTAGGATGATATAATTTGTTTAACAGAACGGAGAATACATATGTTAGAAATTGGAATTCAAGCACCGGATTTTGAATTGCCTGATCAAGATGGTGTGATGCACAAATTGAGTGATTATAAAGGTAAAAAGGTCATCTTATATTTTTATCCAAAAGATAATACAGCTGGGTGTACAAAACAGGCTTGTGGTTTTTCTGAAAGATATCCACAATTCTTAGAAAAAGGAGCTGTTATTTTAGGGGTAAGTAAAGATACGGTGGCTTCACACAAGAAGTTTCAAGAAAAGTATGGCCTTGCCTTTACGTTGTTGGCAGATCCAGAAAGAAAAGTGATTGAAGCTTATGATGTGTGGAAAGAAAAGAAGAATTATGGAAAGGTATCTATGGGTGTAGTTCGAACAACATACTTAATAGATGAATCTGGAATTATAGTTCGTGCAAATGATAAAGTAAAAGCGGCAAATGATGCTGAAAACATGTTGGAAGTAGTTTAGACACTACTTCCTTTTTGGTGTTTGTATAAAAGTGGTTCGTGGTATATCATTTTGTAGGGGGATACTATGTGGATTTTATATGCGACAGGTTCTGCCTTTTTTGCGGGCATTACTTCTGTACTCGCAAAATGTGGGATTTCAAAAACAGATTCAGATGTGGCAACCGCCATACGTACCATTGTGGTTTTAGTTTTCTCATGGATTCTTGTTCTTTTAACTAGAACTATATCGGGTATTACGGTTATCAGTGGTAAAACTTTGTTGTTTCTAGTTTTGTCTGGAATCGCAACAGGAGCTAGCTGGCTATGTTATTTTAAGGCTTTACAAAATGGGAATGTGAATAAGGTGGTTCCTATTGATAAATCCAGTACAATCTTAACGATTCTATTGGCTTGTATTTTCTTTCATGAAGGATTGTCTTTAGCTAAAATTGGCTGTGTATGCATGATCGGTGTAGGTACAATGTTGATGATTACTCGAAAAGAGGATGTTGAATCTAATACTTCAGATAAAAGCTGGTTGATGTATGCGATTTTGTCAGCTGTATTTGCGAGCCTTACATCAATTTTAGGTAAGATTGGTATTTCTGGAATTGATTCTAATTTAGGTACGGCCATTCGTACAAGTGTTGTCTTAGTTATGGCCTGGCTAATGGTCTTTGTGAAAAATAAGCAGTCTGAAATAAAATCTATTGATCATAAAGAACTTTTATTTATCATTTTATCTGGCTTTGCGACAGGAGCATCTTGGCTATGTTTTTATCGTGCTTTACAGGATGGACTTGCAAGCATCGTTGTGCCCATTGATAAATTGAGTATATTAGTGACGATTATTTTTTCTCGTGTTGTATTTCATGAAAAGCTATCTAAGAAGGCATTGCTAGGTTTAATTTTGATTACAGTGGGTACTGTAACTATGACGATGATATAGGAGATTTTATGTGTAGATATAAGAAGATTGATTTAGAAAATTGGTGTCGTAAAGAGCATTATTTGTATTATACAAACAGTTTAAATGTTGAAGTGAATATGACGGCCAATATTGATGTGAGTGAGTTATTAAGTTTTTGTCATACAAAAGGATATAAATTTTATCCCACGTTGATTTATTGTGTGACTAAAGTGTTAAATCGAATTGATAACTTTAAAATGTTTAAAGATAAAAATGGAGATTTATGTGTGTGGGATTCTTTAGTTCCAAATTATACGATTTTCCATGAAGAAGATCATACATTTTCGGATTGTTGGACGGATTTTACAGACGATTTTGGTTCTTTCTACAAGAATATTACTTCTGATATGGAATTAGGTAAAACCAAAAGAGGCATTAAGGTAAAATCAGGCCAACCTGCAAACTTTTATTGTGTTTCATGTACACCATGGACTGCATTTACAGCGGTTTCAAGTCGTGTGGTCAATGGGGGTGCTGCCTTCTTTCCAATCATCACAGCTGGAAAATATGATGATAATTATCAGATGCCTGTAAATATCACAATTGCGCATGCCGTAGCGGATGGGTATCATATTGGATTGTTTTTTGAGTATCTACAAAAAGAAATTAGTAAGGAATATTTAAATTCAAACCTTGAATAAAGGCCTTGGATGGGGTGCTCTATTTACTTTTTGGGCAAAGTGTTATAAAATTTTTAATGTAGGTATAAATTGAAAAGGAGATATAAAAATGAATCAATCACCACTTCAAAAAGCTAGATACCAATACAGTCCAAAATTGCCTGGAATGTTAAGAAATGGTATTTCAGAAATCTGTGTTAAGGAAGGAAACGCAACTCAAAGTGTTGCAGACCAAGAAAAAATCGCGGCTTTATTCCCTAACACTTACGGAGAAAAAGAAATCACATTCGAAAAAGGAGAAAATACTTCTGCAGCTAAAAAACAAGTTGTAGGTGTAATCTTATCTGGTGGACAAGCACCTGGTGGACACAACGTTATTTGTGGTCTATATGATGCATTAAAAGCTACTAGTAAAGAAAACGTTCTTTACGGATTTAAAAATGGTCCTATTGGATTATTAGAAGACAACTATGTAGAATTCGACGATGCTTATATCGATGCATACAGAAATACTGGTGGATTTGATATTATCGGATCTGGACGTACAAAATTAGAAACTGAAGAACAATTCGCAGTTGCTGCAAAAGTTTGTGAAAAACACGGAATCACTGCTATCGTAATTATCGGTGGTGATGACTCAAATACAAACGCTGCTGTATTAGCTGAATACTTTGCTGCTCACAATACAGGTGTTCAAGTTATCGGTTGTCCAAAAACTATCGATGGTGACTTGAAAAACGAAGACATCGAATGTTCATTTGGATTCGATACTGCAACTAAAACATATAGTGAATTAATCGGAAACATCGAACGTGATGCAAACTCTGCTAAAAAATACTGGCACTTTGTAAAAGTTATGGGACGTAGTGCAAGTCACGTAGCTTTGGAATGTGCTTTAGAAACTCAACCAAACATTTGTTTAATTTCAGAAGAAGTTGCTGCTAAAAAACAATCTTTATCTGAAATCGCTGACTACATTGCAGATGCTGTTGAAAAACGTTCTGCAAATGGAAACAACTTCGGTGTTGCAATCATCCCTGAAGGTGTAGTTGAATTTGTTCCAGAATTTAAAGCATTGATTGCTGAAATCAACGAATTATTAGCTGGAAACAAAACAGAAGAATTTAACGCATTAGGTAGCTGGGAAGAAAAATATGCATTCATTGAAAAAGGTTTAACTGCTGAATCAATGGCTGTATTCGCAATCTTACCTCAAACTATCCAACAACAATTATTCTTAGAAAGAGATCCACACGGAAACGTACAGGTATCTTTAATTGAATCAGAAAAATTGTTCTCAGCTTTAGTTAAAGATAAATTAACTGAAAGAGGATTTACAGGTAAATTCAATGCATTACACCACTTCTTCGGATACGAAGGACGTTGTGCATTCCCATCAAACTTTGATGCTGACTATTGCTACTCATTAGGATACAACGCATTCATGTTGATCCAATACGGATATAATGGATATTTATCAAAAGTATCTAACTTATCTAAACCAGCTGAAGAATGGGTTGCTGGTGGTATGCCAATCACTAAGATGATGAATATTGAACGTCGTAACGGTGAAGATAAACCAGTTATCAAAAAAGCATTGGTTGAATTAGATGGAAAACCATTCAAATTCTTCGAAGCAAACCGTGATACATGGGCTGTTGAAACTGCATATACTTATCCAGGAGCAATCCAATATTATGGACCAACTGAAGTATGTGATTTAACAACTCGTACATTAGCTTTAGAAAAAGGTGAATAATAAATAAAAGGAATGCTTCGGCATTCTTTTTTCTTAAAGGGGAGTGAAATTTAATGAAGTATATGATCGCAAGTGACATCCATGGTTCAAGTTATTATTGTCAAAAACTAATGGATGCTTACAAATACGAAAAACCAGATCGATTGATCTTATTGGGGGATATTTTATATCATGGACCTAGAAATGATTTACCAAAAGAGTATGCACCTAAAAAAGTGATTGAGATGTTGAATTCCATATCAGACTCGATTTTATGTGTTCGTGGAAATTGTGATTGTGAAGTCGATCAAATGGTATTGAATTTTCCATGTTTAGCAGATTATTCTGTGTTGGATATAAACGGGCTTTTTATCTATTGTACACATGGACATTTAGAACCTGTTAAGCTAAAGCCTGGATCTTTATTACTATGTGGACATACCCATGTTCCTGCAATTGAAGATCGAGATGGTATTATTTATATGAATCCAGGCTCTGTTTCAATTCCAAAAGAAAACAGCCCTCATAGCTATATGATACTAGAGGACTGTGTATTTACTTGGAAAGATTTAGAAACGCTTAGCCAATACCGTTATAAAGAATTCCCAAAATCAAAATAATGATGGCAAGAAATACATAAACATATTTACCTAAGAATTTAAAAGTCGGTCCAACCGGCTTTTTTCTTCCTTTGTCTAATTCTTGTTTTAAAGCATTCCATCCTAAAACATAGTAAATAGTTATGGCTCCAAGTAGTGCTGCAAAAGGAATAATATAGATTGTGACAACATCCATCCATTTACCTACAATATCTCCATTTTCAATACATACAGATATGGCGAATGTGATAATGCCACAAAGTAAAACCGCTTTTTTTCTAGAAATGTGAAAGCGATTTTGCCAAGACTCACACACAGCTTCAAGCATATTGATTAGACTGGTGATTCCTGCAAAGGCTACTGAAACAAAGAAGAATAGGGCAAAGAAATTACCGAGTGGCATTTGTTTAAAGACTTCAGGAAGAGTTAAAAACATTAAACTAGGACCGCTAACGGGATCAATGCCAAAAGAAAATACGGCAGGCATAATAGCAAGTGCCGCTAACATCGCAGCAATTGTATCAAATACAGCCGTCTGCATACTTGCCTTTGGAATATCTACATCATCCTTTAAATAAGCACCATATACAATCATTCCAGAACCGGTAATGGATAAGGAGAAAAACGCTTGTCCCATAGCCATGATCCATGTTTCTTTGTTGAGTAAACATTCCCATTTAGGAACAAACAAAAATTTATAACCTTCGATAGCACCGTCAAATAAGCTGACACGAATGGCAAGGATAATAAATAAAATAAAGAAGGCTGGCATTAATACTTTATTGGCCTTTTCAATGGCGTTTGTGGCACTTGTAAAAAGAAGTAAACAAGTAATAAACAAGACTAAAAAGTGACATGGCACATTCGAAAAGGATTGTGTCATATTTGTAAAGAAAGCTGGAATATCATTTGTGAGTAGTTCGTTTGTGAGTACGCCTTGAATGCTGCGAAATACCCATCCTAAAATGACACTATATCCAATTGCAATCCCAAGAGATCCAAGTAATGGAAGCCATCCAATATATTTACCAAATTTATTCTTCCAACAATATGTATAAGCACCTAACGTTCCGGTTTTTGCCATTCTTCCTAGCGCAAATTCAGCCGATAAACCAACAAGACCAAATAAGGCGATAAAAATTAAATATGGAATCAGAAAGGCAGCTCCTCCATATTGTCCTAAACGATATGGAAACATCCATATGTTTCCCATTCCCACGGCAGAACCTACACAGGCAAGCACAAATCCTACCGTACTTTTAAAATTTCCGTTTTTATTCATTTGTAGTACCTCGATGTTTCTTAGTATATCACAAAAATGATATAATATTTAAACAGGTGATGAGTATGTTTGTAGAAGAAAGACAAAATTTAATTTTAGAAGATTTACAAGAGAATGGTAAAGTGTTGGTAAAAGATTTAAGTACACGTTTTGGTGTAACACCCGATTTAATTCGTAAAGATTTAGCTTTTTTAGAATCGAAAGGGAAATGTAAAAAGATTTATGGTGGAGCGATTTTGAATCGTTTAAATGTTCATTTAGAGGATGCCAATTCTAGAAAGAGTGTGAATAGTAAGGAGAAACAAAAAATAGCGCAAATGGCTTATGATTTGATTGAACCAAATATGACAGTCTTTTTGGATATTTCGACTACGAATATTGAATTAGCTAAATTATTAGTGTTAAGACCTATTTCAGGTATTACAGTCGTTACGAATATGTTGGATGTAATTCAGATTCTTTCTACAAGTCAAATTCATTCTATTTTCATTGGTGGAGAATTTGATTATGCAAGAAATGGTTTTGTGGGTAATATGTGCGATGAATTTCTTCAACGATTTCATTTTGATTTATCTTTTTTAGGTGTGGTTGGTATAGATTTAGAATCTGGAAGTGTTATGACCTATATGCCGAATGATGGTCAAACAAAGCGCATTGTATTAAATCAGTCTAAAAAAGCATATATGTTGGCGGATTCGGACAAATTTTATCAAATGGGCAATTATGAATATGCCAAAGTGGATGCGTTTTATGGAATTCTACAAACAATAAAAAATAATAAAAAGTAATAAGGAACTATTGATTTTGATCATAGTTCTTTTTATAATCTAATTGTAGATGGAGGACTTACTATGTTAAATCGTATTTCTATTCTGAAAGATAAAATGTTGTCTCAACCTCGCTTTGTAAGTATTGAGCAAGCTTTGATTATTACACGAACATATCAAGAAAATGAAGATAAATCGATTCCTTATAAGCGTGCACTTTCTTTGTATAACGCGTTAAATGAAATTGAAATTGGTATGGAACCTGAAGAGTTGATTGTGGGAAACCGAACAAAAGGTGTTCGTTATGGTGTTGTATTTCCAGAAAGTGGAATTTCTTGGGTGGATCGTGAATTTGAAACGATTCCAACACGTCCTCAAGATAAGTTTAATGTTCGTCCTGAAGACATTGAGACTTTTCGTAAAGTGATTGTTCCATATTGGAAAGGTAAAAGTTTAGAGGATGTTATTAAGAATCGTTTTGGTAATGAAATTAGTGCAATTTCTAAAGTAGTAAAAGTTAATCAAACCGATCATGCTCAGGGGCATATTTGTCCAAATGTAAAGGAATGGTTAGAACTTGGTCCACAAGGCTATATTGATTTAGCTAGAAATCATTTAAAAACATGTTCTGAATCAAAAAAAGAATTCTATGAATGTGTTATTTTAGTCATGCAAGGTGTACAGAAGTTTATGCTTCGCTATCATGATTTAGCTTTGGAAATGAATAAAAAAGCTGTCGCAAAGATTTGTAAAAATCTGGCTTATAAACCTGCCGTAACATTTCATGAAGCGTTGCAGTCATTATGGTTTTTATTTGTCGTATTACACATGGAAAGTAATGCATCTAGTTTTTCTCCGGGTCGTTTAGATGAAACTTTATATTCTTACTATAAACAAGATATAGATTCAGGTATGTTAAAAGAAAGTGAAGCTTTAGAATTGATTGAATGTTTATGGTTGAAATTCAATGAGATTGTATATCTAAGAAATGCGCATAGTGCTAAATATTTTGCAGGTTTTCCAATTGGATTCAATATTTGTGTTGGTGGACAAGATCAAAATGGAAACGATTTTAGTAATGAATTGAGTCATTTGTTTTTAAATGCACAAGAAGATATTGGTCTTCCACAACCCAACTTATCCGTTCGACTTCATGAACATACGAATGATGAACTGTTAAAACATGCGATTCGAGTTGTTTCAAAAGGAAGTGGAATGCCACAATTTTTCAATGATAAGGCAATTATTAAGGCGATGGAAGATTTAGGTATATCACATTTTGATGCCATGGATTATGCGATTGTTGGTTGTGTGGAACTTACAACACAAGGCAATAATTTAGGTTGGTCGGATTCGGGCATGTTTAATATGAATAAGGTGTTAGAACTTACTTTGAATCATGGTCGTTGTTTGTTGACGGGAAAACAAATGGGGCCTGATTATGGATCGTTAAGCACATATACTTCATTTTCTGATTTAGAATCTGCCTTTGAAAAAATGATGGATTATTTTATTGATAAAATGATTCCATGTTTAGAAGAAGTGGAAAAAGCACATATTGATATTTTACCAACAGCCTTCTTATCAAGCGTCATTGATGATTGCATGGAAAAAGGTATGGATGTAACGCGTGGTGGTGCGCATTATAATTTATCGGGTATTCAAATGATTCAGGTGGCAAACCTTGCAGATAGTTTGGCGGCTTTAAAAAAGCTTGTATATGATGAAAAGAAAATTGATGCAGCTGATTTAGAAAAAGCTTTGAAAGAAAATTTTTCAAACAATGAAGTCATGCGCCAGATGTTACTTAATCGTGCACCTAAGTATGGAAATGATGTGGAATGGGTGGATGAGATTGGTGCAAAATGGGCATTGAATTTTAGAAATAAATTAAGAAAATATACAAACTATCGTAATGGAGAATATCATACAGGAATGTATACGGTGAGTGCCCATGTTCCTATGGGAGAAAATGTAGGGGCTAGCTGCGATGGAAGACTTGCCAAAACGCCTTTGGCTGATGGTGGATTATCGGCTGTGTATGGTCGTGATTTAAAGGGGCCTACAGCTGTCTTAAAATCAGTATCGCATTTAGATAATTCTTGTACAACAAATGGTGGCTTATTAAATATGAAGTTTTTACCAGAATTCTTTAAAACTGAATCAGGTATTGATAAGTTTGCGAATTTTATGCGTACATTTGTTGACTTAGAGATTCCACATATTCAGTTTAATGTGGTTCGTAAAGAAGATTTATTAAATGCCAAAATACATCCAGATCAATATCGCTCTTTGACGGTTCGTGTTGCTGGTTATACTGCATATTTTACAGAGCTTGCTGGAGAGTTGCAGGATGAAATTATCGCAAGGACAAGTTATGACAACATCTAAAGGATATATATTTGATATAAAGCGTTTTGCGACACACGATGGAAAAGGAATTCGTACAACGGTGTTTTTTAAGGGGTGTCCACTTCGCTGTAAGTGGTGTCAAAATCCAGAAGGATTGTCATATTTACCACAAGTCTTGTATATGGAATCCAAGTGTATGCATTGTCTTAGTTGTGTACATGCATCAAAACAGGGTGGCGTTAAGTGTGTAAATCATAAAATTAGTGTTTCAAGAAACGCAAAAGAAGATTGGGATGCGATTTGTGATGTATGTCCTACTTTAGCTTTGAGTATGGATGCCAAAGAATATACGGTAGAGGAATGTGTTCAGGAAATTTTAAAGGATGAATTATTCTTTAAAAGAGAAGGTGGAGTTACTTTCTCAGGGGGAGAACCCTTTTTACAAAGTGATTTCTTGATTGATTTATTAAAGGTTTGTAAGGAAAAAGGAATTCATACGGCTATTGAAACAAGTCTATATACAGATTTAGAGAATGTACAAAAGGCGTTACCTTACTTGGATCAGATTTATTGTGATTGTAAATTGTATGATGAAAATTTGCATAAACAATATACGGGTGTTTCAAATGAAAAAGTATTAAAGAATATTGCGTATTTACTTCAGAGTAATAAAAAAGAACACGTGATCGTGCGTACGCCTTTAATTCCGACTATGACGGCTTCTTTTGAGAATATTTCTTCGATTTCAAAGTTTTTAGTTTCTTGTTATGAAGATGTTCATTATGAAATTTTGAATTATAATCCTCTAGCTCAATCTAAATATGCATATTTAGATATGGAGTATTGTTTTAAAGAGAATCCAAAAATGTATTCTAGTGAAAAGATGCAGGAGTTTTATAGTTGTGCAAAACAAAATGGCATAAAGAATCTAGTTATCGATTAAGGAGCGTAGGCTCCTTTTCTTAATGATTTAATGATGTGTTGGAACAATCCTTTTTCTGACTTTTTGATTTCTTGTGTTATTTGAATAGCTAGATGCATACACTCTTCTTGAGAGTTTAATGGTGCTTCTTGACTTATAATCTGCTTGTAGTGACCGTCGCTACAAAGTTCTCTAGCTTTTATGTTATCGCTCATTAATAGGGTGAAGTATTCAAGAATTTGATTCTTTAATTTTTCATCTTGAATTGGACATCCGATTTCGACACGCTTTTCTGTATTTCGAGTCATACAGTCAGCACTGGCAATGTATATTTTTATGTCTTTTTCATCGCCGAAACAATAGATTCTTGAATGTTCTAAATAGCGTCCAACGATTGAGCGAATAGTAATATTTTCGGTTGCATTTTCAAGGCCTGGCAATAGACAACAAATACCGCGGATAATCATTTCAATTTTTACACCGGCCATACTTGCTTCACTGATTTTGTGAATGATGTCTAAATCTGTAAAAGAATTCATCTTAATTCGAATTCTTGCGGGTTGGTGTTGTTTGGCTAAATTGATTTGATTATCTATTTCTTTTAGAATGGAAGATTTTAGATTGCTGGGGGCTACCCATAAATGTTGATATTGTCCTTCTAAATTTGACATGGACATGTTTTGAAAGAATGTGACTGCATCTTTTCCGATTTCTTTACGGCTTGTGATATAAGAAAGGTCAGTATACATTTTACTTGTCTTTTCATTATAGTTACCTGTACCGATTTGTGTAATATATTTGAATTCGTTTTTATCTTTATATGTAATCAAACATATTTTGGAGTGTACTTTGTAGTTTTCAAAACCATAAAGAATGTGGCATCCACTTTCTTCAAGCTCTTCAGCGGCAGAAATGTTATTTTGTTCATCAAAACGAGCTTTTAGTTCCATCAATACAGTAACGTTTTTGCCATTTTCAGCTGCTCTACATAAGTAGCGAACAATTTTAGAATGTTTAGCTAATCTATATATTGTGATTTTAATAGATACAACATGTTTATCTTCGCTAGCTTCTTTTAATAGTTTTAAGAATCCGTCCATAGATTGATATGGGTAGAAAAGTAATACATCATGATCCATGATTTGTGGAATACATGGAAGTTCTGGCGTTAATAATGGATTACTTTGTGGTGTAAAAGTTTTATATAATAAAGGCGTTTTATCGATGGTTGGTGCTAAATCAATCATCTTAAAAATATGTGATAATTCCAAAGGGCATTTTGATATAAATACTTGTTCTTTTCTTAAGCTTAGATGACTACAAAGATATTCTAATGAATCAGAATGAATCTCTTTATAGATTTCCAGTCGTATTGGGGCTAAACGATTTCGTTTCTTTAAAATATGTTTCATGTATTCACGATAATCGTCGTCATCATCAATTTGGTCTTCGTTTAAGTTGATATCGGCGTTTCTTGTGATACGTACAATTGTTTTATTTAATACTTTACAATTTTTAAATAGTCGTTCAATGCAATGGAACATGATTTGTTCTATCAGCATGTAACAATGTCCGTAATTTGGAATATAGACAATGCGGTTGGCAAAATCGGGTACAGGAATGAGCGCAAAGTGCTTATTTCCATCTTCATTGATTTCTAAGAATAAGTATTGTGCTTTATTGACCAAATGTGGGAATGGATGATGTGAATCTATGATTTGTGGAGATAGTAATGGAGCGATATCTGTGTCAAAATAGTCCTTAACAAATTTTTCTTGACCTTTAGATAGTGTTTTATAAGAAACACAAGATAGGTGTAAAGCATTCAATGTATGGTTGATATCTTTGTAAACGTTATCTCTAATTTTATATAAATTGTTTGATTCCGCAAAAATCGCATCAAGTTGTTCACTTGGAATCATTCCACTTTTCTTGTCGATTTTAGTGTTGTCAATCAAAGAAAGGTCGTATAAGGATCCGCATCGGATCATGTAAAATTCGTCAAGATTACTTGTGAAGATGGATAAGAACTTAGCTCTTTCTAATAAAGGAACGCGAGGATCGGCAGCTTCTTCAAGTACGCGCTTGTTAAATTGTAACCAAGATATTTCTCTGTTTTGGGTAATTTTCATTTTAATCTCCTATATATTTTTGAATCAAATAGCCTTCGCGAACACCATTTGTACAAATTTGAATGGTTTGGATGGAATATTTAGAAATGATTCCTTCAAGTATTAACAGGCCACAAAACATAGTGTGTACGCGTTCAGGTTTAATTTTTAAAAATAAGTGTAATGTATCTGTTCGATTATTACTTAATGTTTGTAGAAGTTTATTTATTTTGTCGGCGGAAAAAATATATTCATCTCGATTTATCCAATCAAAGTGTACTAACAAAGATCGCACAGCTCGCATATTGCCTCCTGTAACGGCAAGATTTTGAAATTCTGAGATTTCTTTAGGAGTGGGTACAGATTCAAGTTCGCATTGAACGCGCTTTTGAATTTGAATGGTTTCCTCTTTTGTAGGTATTACTTTCTTTACGTATTTATTGAATAAATTTAAAGAACCAATATTTAATGAATAGGTAGCTAAATTGTTATAGTGTTTGTAGAAAACAAATTCAGTACTTGCACCACCACTGTCAATGTATAATCCTTCAGGTCGTTCGATTTGGTGCATGGCTCCTTTAAAAGAAAGATTTCCTTCAGTGGTTCCGGAAAGAAGAACAATATTGATTTTGACAGTGTTTGAGATAATAGCCAATACTTCATCTTTATTGTCGAGATTACGTAAGGATGCAGTTGCGAATGCATTAATAATGTGTATTCCTAATGTATCTAATGTTTTTTTAAGTCTTAGTAAGCATTGTTTTAATTTGTTTATGCCTTCTAAAGTTAAATTGTTTTTATTGATATATGAAATCAATCCAACATTTTCTTTTTTTGAGAAGAGCAAATGAAATGAATGTTTGTTTGATTCATATACATTAAGTCGAATTGTGTTGGATCCGATATCAATTATTCCTATATTCATAGTATTTCATCCCTTTCAAGTCAATATTATATGACTTGGGTGTAAACACTATATTAAGGGCTAGTTAAATAAAATTTACAAATTTTCCAAAAAAAGTAAAAAAAACATTTGACGAAGTGAAAAGTATTTGGTAATATAGATGAGCACTGCTGAGGTGCAGATGATCTTTGAAAACTGAACAGGAAATAAAAATACAAACTAAAACGTCAATTTCGAAACAAACAATTGTAAAGAAAGATGTCAGAGACATCTAAGAGCTAAATCAAATGGAGAGTTTGATCCTGGCTCAGGATGAACGCTGGCGGCATGCCTAATACATGCAAGTCGAACGAGAGGAAGGAAAGCTTGCTTTTCTGAATCTAGTGGCGAACGGGTGAGTAACACGTAGGTAACCTGCCCATGTGCCCGGGATAACTTCTGGAAACGGATGCTAAAACCGGATAGGTAGCAGACAAGCATTTGACTGCTATTAAAGTGGCCTTGGCCATGAACATGGATGGACCTGCGGTGCATTAGCTGGTTGGTGAGGTAACGGCCCACCAAGGCGACGATGCATAGCCGGCCTGAGAGGGCGGACGGCCACATTGGGACTGAGACACGGCCCAAACTCCTACGGGAGGCAGCAGTAGG
>OHPR01000091.1_pt1 | contig 49004 bp, 41 predicted proteins | sample 1577761 | NCBI WGS metagenome assembly OHPR01 (sample SAMEA3879537, study PRJEB24766) | human gut metagenome | biome: human-associated habitat; feature: feces | place: USA | collected 1985/1987 | reverse complement strand
GGAATTATAAATGAAATGGCAATTGAAGAGGTCATTCTTGCATGTGAAATTAAAGAAATGTCACCTGATCTCGATAAGGAATATGCGAAACATTGGCCTGAAAAAGCAAAACTATCCTATATCCCACACATTGAGTTTGATGAAGAAATTAAGAAGGTAAAAGCTGTAATACGCACTGGTGGTTACTGGCTGCACGCTCCAAACGTAATTTTACAGGCAGGATGTACCTATGATGAGTAAAATTGTTCTAGATGTGCTAACCCTTGGCGATTTAATGGTGGATTTTACCCCCGCAGGAATTTCGCCAAAAGGGAATTTGCTTTATGAACGCAATCCTGGTGGGGCGCCGGCCAATGTGGCAGTAACAGTTTCCCGTTTGGGTGGCAAATCAGGATTTCTTGGTACGGTCAGTGATGATATATTCGGGCACTTTTTAGCTGATGCGATGACCAAATTCGGGGTTAACATTCAAGGCTTACGATTTACCAGGAAAGCGCCCACAAAAATGGCTTTTATCACTCTAGACGAGAACAACAATCGTAGCTTTGATTTTACTCGAGGAGAAGTTGCTGAAACCTACTATTCACCCGAAGATATTGACGAACAACTGATTGATGCCTGCCGAGTGTTTTTGCTTTCGACCGTTTCACAATACAAAGAACCTTGCAGATTGGCCGCGGCAAAGATTGTGGAAATGGTAAAAGAACGTGGGAAATTGCTTGTTTATGATCCAAACTGGAACATCGCATTTTCAAATGATAAGGAATTTGAGCGCACTGTAATGCTCGACACAATGCATAAAGCAGATATTGTGAAAATATCGGTTGAGGAAGCAGAATTTCTTTTCGGCAAGGATATGACTTACGAAGCTGTTGCGCATAAAATACGTAGCTTCGGCGCAAAATTCGTAACGATTACCTTAGGCCCCCGCGGTTGCTTCTACAGCTATAAAGGTGGAGAAGGCCATTTGCCAACCTATGATGTAAAGGTGGCTGATACAACTGGTTCCGGAGATGCTTTTATAGGGGGGTTTATCTACCAATTAACCCGTTTGAACATGCCAGTGATCGAGCAAATTCCCCAACCAGACATAGAAAGAATGCTCAGGTTTGCGCATGCGTGTGGTGCGCTTTGTGCATCTCGTAAGGGAGCAATGCCTTCAGTAGAAAATGAAGCAGAAGTGGAACGTTGTATGCAGGAGGTTCCTATCCTGTTATTTGATTAAATGGCTTCGGGCAGTTCTGTCACAGACAAGTCAAGGCTGCCTGCCCAGACCTCATTGTAAAGCGTGTGGGTGCAGACCATCTCCTCTGCTGAAAACAGCTTGTGCAGACGAGCATATCAGGCGCAGGCATCCAAAGACCACTTGTGTTCTATGACCTGTTCCATTATCCAGCGAATGAAACGAGTGCAGTGACAGATTCGGTGTGGTTTCCGAGAACGCTTTCTGTTCGCCTTGCCGAGTATCCGGGCTTCCTGCCCTTGCTGCTCTTTCGGGGCGGTGTGCCGCGCTTTAGCTCGTTTCCAACGGTGGTTGGTGAACATCCGATTGCTCTGGCAATGGCGCTGTTCGTGTAGCCTGCGTTCTTGAGATGCTGGATTGCCCCTCGTTCCTCTCGCTGTAAGTGCTGTCCCTTCTTGCGGTCTACCGATTCTGCGATATAATCTTGGCAGTCCATAGTGATTGCCCTCCCTTGGAAGAAGTTGTGTGCAAACTTCATTCTACCATGTGGGGAAAATTACTATGGATTTTTTCTTAGGTGTCCAACTTCATTTTACAATCGACCAATAAAATACAACGAAAGAACTTGTGCAGAAAGGAAATAATATGATAAATATGGAGAAGTTTTCTTTTGCGGCAGATAGCATTGATCAAGACAGAATTCCCCAGTTCCTCTTGAGTGATGGCAACAAAATGCCTTGTATCGGTTATGGAACCTTTGGCTCCGACCATGTTGAACCGGGAGTCATTGCCGAAAATGTTAAAGTAGCACTGTCACTTGGATATCGTTTGCTCGACTGTGCTCCAGCCTATGAAAATGAAAAGGAAATTGGTGTAGCACTAAAAGAAGTGTTTGAAACGGGGCTACTTCGCCGTGAGGATCTTTTTATTATATCAAAGCTTCCAAACAATCGTCACAATGAGCGGGATGTGCTTGCCGCTTGTGCTGAAACATTAAGGGATCTTCAAGTAGATTATCTTGATTTGTATCTCATACACTGGCCATTCCCTAATTACCATACACCTGGTTGTGACACTCATCAGCGCGATCCAAACGCACGTCCATTTTTCGAAGAGGAATATCTTATGGTCTGGCGGCAGATGGAAAAACTTGTCGAAATGGGACTTGTTAAATCCATTGGCATGTCGAATATGAATATCCCGAAAATAGAATCAGTTTGGCAGGAGATGAAGATTAAGCCTGTTGTAAACGAATGCGAACTCCATCCACACCTTCGGCAGGATGAACTTATCGCATACTTAAAAGAAAAGAATGTTCTGCCTATTGCACATACGCCGCTCGGCAGCCCTCACCGGCCAGAGCGCGATCGTACTACAGAAGATACCAATTGCCTTCAGGATCCAGCAATCCTAGAAATAGCTCAAGCGCATGGTATTCATCCAGTTTCAGTTGTCCTTAAATGGGCCGTACAACGCGGAACGTTACCTGTTCCTTTCTCAATCAGTCGTTCACATATTCTGAGTAATCTCCAGTGCTGTACTGAAGATCTACTGACAAACGCCGAAATGGAAAAGATTAACAATATTGGAACCCAGTGTCGCCTTATCAAAGGAACTGTCCTTTTGTGGGAAGGTGCACCTGACTGGCATTGCCTGTGGGATGAACAAGGGGAGATTGACCGTACCGGATGGAAAGGTTAAGCCTAGCTTTGATTAAAGAAAAAGGTATTGAGTTTGCCGTAGAACAAATTTGTGGTCTTCCTTCAGACGGAAATACAAAAGAACTGGTAATTTCTAAGTATAAGAATATCAAATCTTAATAATTTCTGACTCAGATACACCGTCATGGTGGCAGAGGGGCGATTTGCCCCTCTGCCTTCGTTGGTTCTGTTTTGGAGATTCTTGGACAGTGAAGTGTCTGTTGACTCCATCCAGAATATAAACAACATGACTTCTGGTCAGTTGTACGTATTTCACTTAGGGTTCGTTTAACTTCCGCTTATTTTTCCCGTTTATATGCCGGTGTGGTGGAATTGGCAGACACAAGGGATTTAAAATCCCTCGGTAGCAATACTGTACCGGTTCGAGCCCGGTCACCGGCACCAATTCTTTTAGCCAGTTTTAATGTAAATTTTTCCTATACAAAATACCCATGGCATTCTCGCCTAAAAGAAAAGTGGTTTGTGATATGGTCTTAATTATATGCGGGTATGGTGAAACTGGTAGACTCGAAGGATTTAGGTTCCTTTGCCAACCGGCGTGTGGGTTCGAATCCCACTACCCGCACCAAATTAAGGGCCTTTAGCTCAGTTGGTTAGAGCAGACGGCTCATAACCGTCCGGTCCCGGGTTCGAGTCCCCGAAGGCCCACCACATAGGGGTATAGCTCAGCTGGTAGAGCAGCGGTCTCCAAAACCGCGTGTCGAGAGTTCGAATCTTTCTGCCCCTGCCATTTTCCTATTGACAACGTATGTTGTTTCTGGTATACTCTAAAAGCTTGAGTTCGACAAGATCTCCTGATAATTGATGGCCAAGTAGTTCAGTTGGTTAGAACGCCAGCCTGTCACGCTGGAGGTCGTGGGTTCGAGCCCCATCTTGGTCGCCATATGCTGCTGTAGCTCAGTCGGTAGAGCGCATCCTTGGTAAGGATGAGGTCGGCGGTTCGAATCCGCCCAGCAGCTCCACGCAAACCCTGTAACCACAACGGTTACAGGGTTTGTTTTGTTTTATCGTTTCTTAGTTTCGTTGGACTTTCCAACAGATCTTCCAACAAGCTATTGCTGCGTCTGTTTTTGCAGCGTTGCAATGATCAATTTAGCAATGTCGGGATTTTCTTGCAGCAGGCGGTACGCCTGTTCCGCAGAGTTATCCAGCGGCTTTTCCTGCGGCACATCAGCCCGTTTCTGGAAGAAATCCGCCTCTACCTTCTCCGTCAACCGGCGGCGCTCCTCGTTGTTGGTATGGGCGTACAGATCTGTTACCATACGGGATTGTGCGTGGCCAGTATCGCCCTGCACCGCCTTGATGTTTCCGCCGCCGATTTGCAGCTTCAGCGAGGCGCTGCAATGCCGCAGACTGTGAAAAACTACCGGCGGCAGTCCTGTGGCATCGGTCAGCTTGCGGAGCAGAAAGGCAATCTGCCTTTCCTCGTAGGGACGTCCGTCCTCATGGGCAATCACAAGGCCAAAGTCCTGATAATCGCTGTCCAGCATTTCTTTTGCCCTCTGCTGCCTATCTTTCTCCCCTGTGAGCGCCATCGAAACGGTTTTCGCCAGAAATACCTTCCGCACACTGCTTTCCGTTTTTGGAGCCTTTAGTACCAGCGATGTTGATGATCCGGTCTGCTTCCACTGCGGACGCTCCGTATCTGTCCGCTGCGGATCAGTTCATAGGCGGTGTTGCGCCCGATGCCGAGAATGGGCATCAAGTCCCCCACCCGCAGTGTCACGGGCAGCTCATGCAGGTCACGATACTTATTCTCCATGGGCAGCGCCTCCCTTTACGGATGCCAGATAGATGTCCGTTACATCGGGCCGCTCGTGCCCCAGCAGACGGGAGACGGTAAAATGGGCATCCAAAGGCGTCATGCCGCCGTTGATGAGAGATGTATACTTTTCAGCAGCGTAGGTATGTCGCAGTCCATGGAAGGTAATGCGCCTGTCCGGCGCTGTAGGGTCACAGATAGCGTCAGGGTCGCGGAGGATAAACTGCTGCATGCCATTGATGGCCCGGTCGGTGGAGATGCCATCCGGCACCAGCAGCTTGTGTCCGCGCTCCGTTTTGTCCAGCAGCCGTTCTAGCATCATCGTGATACGGTCGTCCTCGATGGGAACAATACGCACCTTGCCGCTCTTGCCCTTTACGGTGAGGGCGTTTTCGCGCAGCGCACGCTCCGCCGCGGCGGTGTCCATGCGAAAGCACTCGTGGATACGCAGACCGGCATAGCGGGCCAGATACAGGGAGAGGATGTAGTCCTCCCGCTCCTCCGCCATGGCTCGGCCGATCAGCTTGCCGAACTCCGAGTTCGTCCATGTACGATCCTGCTGCCCGAAGCGGCGGCGTTCCAAAGCAACGCCTAGTTCCTCGTTGCCCGGCAGCGCATAACGGGGATGGGACATCTTATCATGGAAAAAATGGATAGCGGAGAGGTCGGTCTTGATGGTGCTGGCGGATTTGCCTTGCTCTTGTAGATAGAGAACGTAGCTTACTAGATGCTTGCCGCTGACGTTCTCCAGCTTTTGGAGATGGTAGTGGGCGGCGAGGTAGGCGCAGAAACGCTTGACCGCCTCGTAGTAACGGCCTTTCGTGCGGAAGCTGCCCTGACGGTTGTGGCGGGCCAGCTTGTCCAACTGGGTAACGAGGGTGTGGTAAATGCCTTTTGTGGTCATATAGAGAAATCTCCTTGTAATCATAGTTGTGTTCAGACGGGCGCACTTCACCCGTTGGCAAGGAGCGCCGTTTCCGGCGCATTTCCGCAGAAAGGATAGACTGCCGCAAACGGAAAGCCTTGATGCTGCGCGCTTTTCGCGGCCTGTCCGTATGTCTGTCTCTCTTTACTTGTGCCAGGTCAGTACACTGCCACATGAGGCAAACATGCCCTGCTCCGATGGAGCGGTGGCGGACACCAGGCCGCTGAACTCGGCTGCGGAAGGCTCCGCCGGTGTCCTGTGATCCGCCCGGTGACGGATCGAAGGATGTGCGATACCCCGTATGACCGGCGCCGCACTCTGACTGCGGCATACAGGGCGGGAGCTTGCCTCTCCCTGAACGATTTTCCTGCCGTATCGTCCCAACGGCTTTTTACAAAACTTCTTTTCCTGATCTGCGCCGAAGTGATTCCGGCGCTCTTTCTTTTCCTGCGGTATCGCGGCGTCGGCAAGTGCCGCGACAAAATAGTAAGCAAAAACGCAGGAAGAATCTTCCTGCCGTTTCGGCTTCATACGATCCTTCCTGCGTTTGCAGTATTGTTCAATTTTTGATGGCCACCCCGGTTTCGGGAGGCGCATTTTGACATACTTCGGGTTCTTAGTCAGAGCGAAAAGCTGTTGATTACAGCCTTCCACCCGTGCCTGCTCTGCTCCGACCTAAATGCGCGATGCCTTAAGTACAGGTACATCATGGCACGGCGGCAAAGCGGCATACAGGTGGAAAATGCCGCGAGAGAAAATTTCTCGCAGCATAGTCATTAAAGCACGAGGGCGCAGTGGCCCGAATCTCAAACGGGAGCGTGGCGCTCCTCAGTACAAACTTTACAACGTGTGCGGTGCAGATCATAGACCTGCAAATGGTGCACAAATAACTGGATAATCTTTATATACCACAATATATTGTCGCTGTCAATATAGAAATTCCGATATATTGCACTTTCCCGGTAGTTGAAAATAGCTAATACGCATTATCTCCGTGTTAAATGCGTATTACAGGCGCACCGCAAAAATAATGCGTATTGCGTGCGTATTAAAAGTGTATTGGGCAAATATGCTTCCGCTCATTTGCAGCAAGATAATGTACAATAATATGACCGCGACGTCACGCTCCACATGCCCCGCCTCAAGGGCATATCCTTCGAGACTGCCATCATCGAGCGGTATCGCCACCGGGAGAGCAGCGTGGAGGAGGCCCTCATCGAGATGTACCTGGCAGGCGTTTCCGTGCGCCGGGTGGAGGACATCACGGAGGCGCTGTGGGGCAGCAAGGTCTCGCCCGCCACCATCAGCGAGCTGAACAAGAAAGCCTACGTTCACATCGAGGACTGGCGCAACCGCCCGTTGCGGGGCGGGCGCTATCCGTATGTCTACGTGGACGGTATCTACCTGCGCCGCAACTGGGGCGGAGAGTACGAAAATGTGGCAATTCTGGTGGCAATTGCCGTGAATGAGGACGGTTTTCGTGAGGTTTTAGGTGCCGCCGAGGGCATGAAAGAGGACAAGACCAGCTGGATCAATTTCTTTCAGTGGCTTCGCGGACGCGGCTTGGACGGCGTAAAGCTCATCGTTGGCGACAAGTGCATGGGGATGCTGGAGGCCGTGGGCGAGGTGTTTCCGGACGCCAAATATCAGCGCTGCACGGTGCATTTCTACCGCAACGTTTTCTCTGTTGTGCCCAAATCCAAGGTCAAAATTGTGGCAAAAATGCTCAAGGCGATCCACGCCCAGGAGAGCAAGAAAGCGTCCCGCGAGAAGGCGAAGGCCGTGGTCGCCGAGCTGCACGCCATGAAACTGAAGCAGGCGGCAAAGAAGGTCGAGGACGGCATCGAGGAGACGCTGACCTACTGCAATTTTCCCAGCGAACATTGGACCCGCATCCGTATCAACAACGTGATCGAGCGGCTGAACCGTGAGATCCGCCGCAGGACGCGGGTGGTGGGGACGTTCCCTGACGGCAACTCCGCTCTGATGCTGGTCTGCGCGAGGCTTCGCCATGTGGCAGGTACCCAGTGGGGCTGCAAGAAATACATGAACATGAAGCACTTGGAGGCGGTCATGGACGACGCCTCTGTTGCCGGCTGATTTCACTCAGCCGGAGCCTGCAAATAATTTTGCGTATAAATCTTGACGGGACCGACTATTGTGGGAAAAGAAATCTCCCTGTTATAGTAGAAATGCGGTCTGGCAGCTGCAAGCTGTAAAGCAACGGGAGACCATTCAGAAATGAAGTGGCAGAAGAAGTTTAGCAGACTATACCAACGCCACATGAGGCGTGGCCGACAGCATGGAGCTTTGCCCGCGTAAGGAATATCCCCGGCCAAGCCGGGGATATTCCTTACGTCTCTCTGCCATGATTACAGTGCAAAACAGAAGAACATACTCCGGGCCCTTCATCGCCATGTCCTAATTGATAAAGAGCTTTCATTGTTCCTGCATCGCTGCAATAGAGGGTATCCGAAGATTCTCTCTATTGTGATGATATGCCGAGCATCCTCCATGGTGCATCTGAAGCCTTCGGCTTTGCGCCCGGACAGTACAGCGTGCTGAGAGGAGGCTCCCTGTGCGTCGAGGCTTGTCTGATTCTGCATACTTCTCTGCAAGCAGGATCTTCTCGACTTCTGCCTTACAAAAGCCTATTTACCCGCCTGCGTTTCGCAGTAGCGGCAGCGGTAAACGCGCTTTTCACGATCCGTTAGCACAAACTCCTGCGGCAGCTCCTGCTCAACGGAGGTGATGCAGCGCGGGTTTTTGCACTTGAGCACGCCGCGGATGCGCTCAGGCAGCTTGAGCGTGCGCTTTTCCACAAGTTTCCCGTCGCGGATGATGTTGACGGTGATGCTTGGATCGACGTAGCCGATCAGGTCCCAGTCAAGGTCCATTTCGCGGTCGATCTTGATGATGTCCTTGCAGCCGAGCTTGCCGCTCGTAACGTTTTTGAGGATGGCCACCGTGCAGTCAAGCTGATCGAGGCCGAGGATCTGATAGAGCTCCATGGATTTTCCCGCGGTGATGTGGTCGATGACGATGCCGTTTTGAATAGAGTCAATGATCATTGTGTCGCACTTCCTTTCTCACTTGATTTCCAACAGCTTGAGGATCAGCGCCATGCGGATGTACTTGCCGTACTGCACCTGCTTGAAGTAGCACGCGCGCGGGTCGTCGTCCACGGCGACGGAGATCTCGTTCACACGCGGCAGCGGATGCAGGATGCGAAGAGACTCCTTCGCGCCCCTGAGCTTGTCGGACGTGAGGATGTAGCTGTCCTTGAGGCGCAGATAGTCTTCCTCGTTGAAGAAGCGCTCGCGCTGCACGCGCGTCATGTAGAGGATGTCCAGCTCCGGCATGACGGTCTCGAGGTCGGTGGACTGCGTGTAAGGGATGTTCTTGGCCTTGATGTACTGCTCCTTGACATAGCGCGGCAGCTTGAGCTCCTCGGGGGAGATGAGCACGAAGCGGATGCCGGTGTAACGGCTCATCGCGGCGACGAGGGAGTGTACCGTGCGGCCGAATTTGAGGTCGCCGCAGAGACCCACCGTGAGGTTTTCAAAGCGCCCCATCTCGCGGTGGATGGTCAGAAGGTCGGTCAGCGTCTGCGTGGGGTGGTTGTGGCCGCCGTCGCCGGCGTTGATGACGGGCACGAGCGAGTGCATGGAGGCGACCAGCGGCGCGCCCTCCTTGGGATGGCGCATGGCGATGATGTCGCTGTAGCAGCTCACGGTGCGGATCGTGTCCGCCACGCTCTCGCCCTTGGCGGCGGACGAGCTTTTCGCCTCCGAGAAGCCGAGCACCTGCCCGCCGAGGGAGAGCATCGCGCTCTCAAAGCTCAGACGGGTGCGGGTGGAGGGCTCGAAGAAGAGGGTCGCGAGGATTCTGCCGTCGCACTTGTGCGCGTATTCGGCGGGGTGGTCGATGATGTCGCAGGCGGTATTCACCAGCTCCATGATCTCCTGCTCGGAGAGCTCCAGAATATCGATCAGGCTTTTCATATCAGTTTGTTCCTCCTTTTTTGATCCAGCTTTCGTCGGCGGGGTCATCGCGGAAGGCCAGCAGCCGCGCAACGTCCGCCTCGGTGATGTAATGCTCCTCTGCGCCCACGCGGGCGATGGTATCCAGATTTGTCAGGCTCACGCTCTTGACCTTCGCCTCGACCATGCGCTCAACGCCCTTTTTCATGCCGTAGGTGAAGATGCTCACGACGCCCAGCACCTCGGCACCTGCCTCGCGCAGCGCCGCGACCGTATCCAGCACGCTGCCGCCGGTGGAGATGAGGTCCTCGATCACGACGACCCTCTGCCCCGCCTCGAGCCTGCCCTCAATCTGATTTTTTCTGCCGTGGTCCTTGCTGCCCGAGCGCACATAGCCCATGGGCAGGCCGAGCAGATGCGCGGCGATGGCGGCGTGGGCGATGCCCGCCGTGGCGGTGCCCATCAAAACCTCCGCCTGCGGAAACTCACGGTGTACCGTGTCCGCAATGGCGCGCTCGACTGTCTCACGCACGGCGGGGGCGGTGAGAATGAGGCGGTTATCGCAATAGATCGGGCTTTTGATGCCGCTCGCCCAGGTAAACGGCTCCTGCGGGCGCAGAAAGACCGCACCGATGGAGAGCAGGCCCTGTGCGATTTTGCTGCTGATGTCCATATCCATGTTCCTCCCGTTGTTTTTTATTCCTGAAGCAGAATTGCTTTCAGCTCGTTGAGATCGGCGGCAAGATGCTCCGCTCCGGCGGCGGTCAGCTCCTCGCGGCTGCCGTAGCCGTAGAGTACGCCGATTGCCTCAAGGCCGTTGGCGTGCGCCCCGTATATGTCGTGGCGGCGGTCGCCGACCATGACGGCGTGTCCCGTCACATCGGCGCGCATGAGCGCCGTGCGCACGACGCTCGCCTTGTCCGCGCTGGACTTATCCTCCAGACGGGAGCCGCAGATGTCGTCAAAATACTGCGCCAGCTCAAAATGCCGCAAAACTCTCCGCGCAAATTCCTCCGGCTTCGACGTTGCAATCACCAGCCGCAGTCCCGCTGCGCACAGGCTTGCAAGCAACTCGGCCATTCCGGCATAAGGGGCGTTTTCCGCCCAACCGTAGCGTTCAAAATAAATGCGGAACTCGCGGATCGCCCGCTCTGTTTCCTCTTCATTCATCCCGCAGAGCGCAGGGAAGCTTTCGTGGAGAGGCGGACCGACAAAAGTGGTCAGCATGTCTGGAGAGGGGACCTCCCGGCCAAGACGCTTCAACGCATAGGACACCGAGTTCACAATGCCCTCCTGCGAATCCGTCACCGTTCCGTCCAGATCAAAAAGGACTGTATCCCAGCGCATCAGTCCACAAACTCCTCTCGGCAGCGGCGGTAGGCAGCCACGGGGTCCTCCGCCTGCGTGATGGGACGGCCGACAACGATATAGTCGGAGCCAAGTTCTTTGGCCTTGGCCGGCGTGGTGACCCGTTTCTGGTCGCCCGCGTCCCCGTCGGCAAAGCGCACACCGGGGGTCACGGTGAGGAAGTCCTTGCCGCAGCGCTCATGGACAACGCCCGCCTCCAGCGGAGAGCACACCACGCCGTCCAGGCCCGCCTGCGCGGCGTTTTCGGCATAGTGCATCACCACCTCGGCAAGCGGCTTTTCGATCCACAGCTCCCGCTCCATGCGCTCCTGCTCGGTAGAGGTGAGCTGGGTCACGGCGATGAGCAGCGGCCGAGTACCGTCGGGGCGCGTCAGACCCTCCAGCGCGGCGGTCATCATGGCGGCGGTACCGGCGGCGTGGAGGTTCACGATGTCCACATCCAGCGCAGACAATGCCGCCATGGCCCTTTTCACGGTGTTGGGAATGTCATGCAGCTTCAGATCCAGGAAGATCTTGTGGCCCCGGGCCCGGATCTCCCGCACGATGGAGGGGCCTTCGGCGTAAAACAGCTCCATGCCGATCTTCACAAAGGGCTTTTCCTCGGTGAAACGGTCTAAAAAGGCCAGTGTCTTTTCCTTGCTGTCGAAGTCCAGCGCAACGATAACGTCCTTACCCATGATGTGCTCCTCCTATGATCTCCGTCAGATTTTCCATGCCGTATCGTTCCATCACGGCAGGCAGATTTTCAATGATGGTCTTGCAGGCATACGGCTCCACAAGGTTCGCCGCGCCCACGCCGATGGCAGTGGCGCCCGCCAGCATCAGCTCGATAACGTCCTCCGCCGTGGTGACGCCGCCCATACCCACGATGGGGATGGAAACGGCCTCGTAGACCTGATACACCATCCGCACCGCCAGCGGGAGCATTCCCGGGCCGGACATACCGCCAGTGGTGTTGGCCAGCAGCGGACGGCGGCGTTTCAGGTCGATGCGCATTCCCGGCAGGGTGTTGATCAGGCTCACGCCGTCAGCCCCCGCGTCCTCGCAGGCTCTGGCGACGGCGGCAATATCAGCCGCCGTGGGGGACAGCTTTAAAATGATGGGCTTTTTCGTCACTGCCCGGACCGCCTTCGTCACCTCGGCAGCGGACTTGGGGTCCGCGCCGAAGGCCGCGCCGCCGCCGTGGACGTTGGGGCAGGAGATATTGACCTCCAGCCAGCCCACCTGCTCCTGCGCGTCTAACTTCTCGCAGACCTCGGCGTATTCCGCCGCGGAAAAGCCGCTGACATTCGCCATCACCGGCTTGTGAAATACCTGCTTGAGCTTTGGCAATTCCGTTGCGATCACCGCGTCCACGCCGGGGTTTTGCAGACCCACCGCGTTCAGCAGGCCGCCGGCGTACTCCGCGATGCGGGGCGTGGGGTTGCCGAAGCGGGGCTCCCGGGTCGTACCCTTGAAGGAGAAGGTACCCAGCATATTGATGTCGTACAGCTCCGCGAACTCATAGCCAAAGCCGAAGGTGCCGCTGGCGGGGATGATGGGGTTGTCCATCTCAATGCCGCAGAGGGTCACTTTTGTGTTCACCATACGATCTCCTCCTTTTCCAGCACGGGGCCATCCTTACAGATGCGCTTATTGCCGTATTTCGTCTCGCAGGAGCAGCCCATGCAGGCGCCGAAGCCGCAGCCCATCCGCTCCTCAAAGCTGAACTGGCCGGAGGTCTTGCAATCAGCGTACACCGCCTTGAGCATCGGCTCCGGGCCGCAGGTGTAGAGATAGGTATAGTCGGACACGGCGGCCATGCCGTCGGTCACAAGGCCCTTGAGACCGACGCTGCCATCGGCGGTGGCGATGACGACCTCCGCACCCAGCGCCCGAAATTCCTCCGCTAAAAAAATCTCGGATTTTCGGTTAAAGCCCAGCACGGCGGTGACGCGCTTACCTTGTGCGGTCAGCCGCCTGGCAAGGCCATACAGCGGCGGGATACCAACGCCGCCGCCCACCAGCAGGGGGTGTTCCCCACTGCGGGACAAGTCAAAGCCGTTGCCAAGGCCCGTCAGCACATCCAGTGCCGTGCCGACAGCCATGCCCGTCATGGCCTCGGTGCCATGGCCCAAAACCTTATAAATCAGGGTCACTTCCCCGTTCTCCCAATCGCACACGGAGATGGGGCGGCGAAGGAAAAAACCTGAGAGCTTCAAATTCACGAACTGCCCCGGTGCGGTGATGGCAGAGGTGTCCCCCGCCAGCCGCAGACGGTAGATGCCGTCTGCCAGCCGGGTATTTTCCAAAACAGTCAGCAGTGTCTCCTTCATTCGGCGTCCTCCCCCTCCAGCAAGGTCTTATCATACCAGACCGCCCGCCCCTCCATGGCTGTCAGCAGGCAGCGGCCCTGTACACTCCAGCCCGCAAAGGGCGTGGCCCGGCCCATGGACAGAAATTCAGCGGGGTCGATCGGATAGGTACGGTTCAAATCAAACACGGTAAAGCCGGTGGCCGGCGCAATGCCGAAGCGGCGGCAGGGCGCGTCATGGAGCAGTTCCATCAAGCGGGCAAAGGAAATGACGCCGGGCTTTACCAAATACGTATAGAGCAGCGGGAAGGCCGTTTCCAGTCCCACGATGCCCATGGCGCTTTTTTCCAGTCCCCCGCCCTTTTCCTCGGCGCTGTGAGGGGCGTGATCCGTGGCGATCATGTCGATGGTTCCGTCCGCCAAACCCTCCAACAGGGCTTCCCGATCCGCCTTGTCCCGGAGGGGCGGGTTCATTTTGAAACGGCCGTCCTCCTGCAAGCAGGAATCGTCCAGCAGCAGGTAGTGGGGGGCGGTCTCGCAGGTGACATTCAGGCCCTCGGCCTTGGCCTTGCGGATGAGTGCGACGCTCTCCTTGGTGGAGATGTGGCAGACGTGATAGCCGCAGCCTGTCTCCCGCACCAGTTCCAGATCCCGCTGGATGGGCCGCCACTCGCTCTCGGAGCAGATACCCCGATGTCCGTGGGCGCGGGCATAAGCGCCGTCGTGGATGTAGCCGCCCCGCAGCAGAGAATTGTCCTCGCAGTGGGCCACGATCAGCTTGCCGAGGCGCTTGGCCTCCAGCATGGCGCGGCGCATCATATCACGATCCTGAACGCCCTTTCCGTCGTCGGAGAAAGCCACCACATAGGGGGCCATGGCGTCCAAGTCCGCCAGTTCCCCGCCCTGCTCACCTTTCGTGATGGCCCCGTAGGGCAGAACGCGGATCACGGCGTCTTTTTCAATGGCGTCCAGCTCCATTTGCAGCGTCTCCATGCTGTCCGGCACAGGGTTCAGATTCGGCATGGCGCCCACGGCGGTATAGCCGCCGCTAAAGAGCCGGTGCGGATGGTCTCCTTATAAGAAAAACCCGGCTCCCGAAGATGCACATGCACATCAACGAAACCGGGTAATATGGCAAAGGAAGAAACATTCAGGGACGAAGGAAAAACAATATCCTTGCAAAAAACACGATCCCCAAAGGAAACGGAAACATCACCGCCGCTGAAAGCACCTCGGTGGAACACCTGCGCACCCTTCAAAACCACGGTCACGACGATCGCCTCTCTTTCCTCAAGTTTTTGATAGAATACCACGCGAAGATCGCCTTGTCAAGACAAAAAAATGGTTTTTCGACGATAAGTTTTCTCAAGACGCGATATAAGCGTATCTTATGAATTGTCATAACGATACAAATATAGCTAAGATTTTCTATCTTCTTTCTCCTTTTTGCGGAATGGACGAAAAGCAGGGCGTATGGTACACTGAATTCAAGTTGAGCCCCTTGTAACTGACGGAATGTGGGCTACCACGGGGAGCAGGGAGCATCGCTCTGAGGCGGCGCGTTTCAGAGGCCGACCGTCCGGGCACTCCAACTGCAAAGGGCAGCGGAGCGCCTATTTTTATGTTTGAGGGAGGGAACGCAAATGAGGAAGGTTGCGATCGTTATGGGCAGCAAGAGTGATCTGCCCGTCGCGGAGAAGGCCGTAGGCGTATTGCGAGACTACGGCGTCCAGATGGAAGTGCGCGTATTATCCGCTCACCGCTGTCCGAATGAGGCAAGGGAATTTGCCGCGTCGGCTCGGGAGGGCGGATTTTCTGTTATCCTCGCGTTCGCCGGCATGGCGGCGCATCTTGCCGGCGCGATGGCGGCAAACACCACGCTGCCGGTGATCGGCGTGCCGTGCAGCGGGACGAAGCTTGACGGCATGGACGCACTGCTCTCCACCGTGCAGATGCCGAGCGGCATCCCTGTGGCGACGGTGGCGGTGGACGGCGGGAAGAACGCCGCGCTGCTGGCGGTGCAGATCATGGCGGTCTCCGACGCGGAGCTCGCCCAAAAGCTGGACGAGGCGCGGACGCGGGAACGGGACGCCGTGCTGCGCGCGGACGAAGAGGTTCGGGCGCTTTATCAGTAAATAAGGAATACACTTCAAGAAATAAAAGGAGAGCTGAAAGCAATGAAACTCGTATATACCGGAAAGACCAAGGATGTATTCGCACTGGACAACGGCAACTACCTGCTCAGGTTCAAGGATGACTGCACGGGCAAGGACGGCGTGTTTGACCCCGGCGAGAACAGCGTGGGTCTGACCATCGAGGGCGTGGGCAATGTCAACCTGCGCATGACCAAGCACTTTTTTGAAAAGATCAACGCCGCCGGCATCCGCACGCACTATGTCTCCGCGGATCTGAAGGAGACCACGATGGAGGTCCTGCCCGCGAAAGTCTTCGGCCACGGGCTGGAGGTCATCTGCCGCCTCAAGGCGGTGGGGAGCTTCCGCCGCCGCTACGGTGAGTACATTGAAGAGGGCGCCGACCTGCCCGCCTATGTGGAGACGACCTTCAAAAATGACGCGCTGGGCGATCCGCTGGTGACGAAGGACGGCCTTGTGGCGCTGGGCGTGATGACCGAGCAGCAGTATGACGACATCAAGGCCATGACGCAGAAGATCACCGAGGTCGTCGCGGACGACCTGCGCGAAAAGGGCCTTGTCCTCTATGACATCAAGTTTGAGTACGGCTACGCGCCGGATGGCAGCGTGATGCTGATCGACGAGATCTCCTCCGGCAATATGCGCGTCTATCGGGACGGAAAGTACATCGACCCCATGACGCTCTCCGAACTGTTCTTTGCGTAATGGGGGGCTTTTTCGGCGCGGTCTCGGACCGCGATGTCGCGCTGGATGTCTTCTTCGGCACGGACTATCATTCTCACCTCGGCACGCGCCGCGGCGGAATGGTGCTCTTTGACAAGAAGGAGGGCTTCCAGCGCCAAATACACAACATTGAAAATACGCCCTTTCGGACGAAGTTTGAGCGGGACCTCGCGGACTTTCGCGGCCACGCGGGGCTCGGCTGCATCAGCGACAGCGACCCTCAGCCGCTGCTCGTGCGCTCCCATCTGGGCCTGTACGCCATCGTGACGGTCGGCATCATCAACAACACTGACGAGCTGGTGAAGACTTATCTCTCCGACAAGGGCCAGCAATTTCTGACGCTGAGCAGCGGCCGCGTGAATGTCACCGAGCTGACCGCCGCGCTCATCAATCAGGAAAACGACCTTGTCTCCGGCATCCTCCACGCGCAGGAGGTCATCGACGGCTCCATGACGATCCTGATTTTGACCGAGGAAGGAGAGCTGATCGCCGCGCGTGACAGCATGGGACGCCTCCCTGTGCTGATCGGACAGCGCGAGGACGGCTACTGCGTATCGTTCGAGTCCTTCGCCTATCATAAGCTCGACTATCAGGACGCCTATGAGCTGGGGCCGCGGGAGATCGTCCGGCTGAACGCCAAGGGCTTCCAAACACTCTCTCCCGCAGGGAAGCAGATGAAGATCTGCGCCTTTTTGTGGACCTATTACGGCTACCCGAACTCTAACTACGAGGGTGTGAATGTGGAGCTGATGCGCTACCGCAACGGCGCGATCATGGCGCGGGATGAGGCGGAGCGCGGCGGCGTGCCCGAGGTGGATTTCGTCGCCGGCGTGCCAGATTCCGGCGTGCCGCACGCCATGGGCTATGCCAACCACAGCGGCAAGCCCCTTGCGCGTCCCTTTGTGAAATACACCCCGACCTGGCCGCGCTCCTTCATGCCGGAGGATCAGCAGGTGCGCAGCAGAGTGGCGCGCATGAAGCAGATCCCCGTGCCGGAGCTGATCGAGGGAAAGAAGCTGCTGTTTGTGGATGACTCCATCGTGCGCGGCACGCAGCTGCGCGAGACCGTGGATTTTTTATACAGCACCGGCGCGGCGGAGGTCCATATGCGCTCGGCCTGCCCGCCCATCATGTACCCCTGCCGCTACCTGAACTTTTCGCGCGGCAACAGCGCCATGGACCTGCTCGCGCGCCGCATGGTGCAGGAGCTGGAGGGCAACGAGGGCCAAAAGCATCTGGAGGAATACGCCGACAGCCGCACCGAGCGCGGAAAATGCCTGCTGCACGAGATCTGCGCACAGTTCGGCTTTGATTCACTCTCCTATCAGTCCCTTGACGGGTTGCTGGAGGCGATCGGTATTGACAGGGACAAGGTCTGCACCTACTGCTGGACCGGAAAGGAATGACATTATGGGCATCTCTCACTCGGAAGCATACGCGGCCGCCGGCGTTGACATCGAGGCGGGCTATCAGGGCGTAAAAATGATGAACCGCTATGTACAGCGCACGCTCACAGCCGATGTGATCTCCGATCTCGGCGGCTTCGGCGGGCTTTTCTCGCTGGATCTGCACGGGCTTGAAAAGCCTGTGCTGGTCTCCGGCACGGACGGCGTGGGCACCAAACAGCGCATCGCGCAGCTCATGGATCGTCACAACACCGTCGGCATCGACTGCGTGGCGATGTGCGTCAACGACATTATCTGCTGCGGGGCGAAGCCGCTGTTCTTCCTCGACTACATCGCCATCGGCAAGAACATCCCGGAAAAGGTCGTGTCGCTGGTCTCGGGCGTATCCGAGGGTTGTGTGCGCGCGGGCTGCGCGCTCATCGGCGGCGAGACCGCTGAACACCCCGGCACGATGAAGCCGGACGACTATGACCTTGCGGGCTTTGCCGTGGGCGTCGTGGACCGTGACAAAATTCTGGACAAGAACAAAATGCAGCCGGGGGATGTGGTCATCGCGCTGCCCTCCAGCGGACTGCACTCCAACGGCTACTCGCTCGTGCGCAAGGTGTTCGATGTGGAGAACGCCGACCTCGGGCAGTATTACGGCGAGCTGGGCTGCGAGCTCGGCGAGGAGCTGCTGCGCCCGACGAAGATCTATGTCCGTCCTGTGTTAGCGGCCGTTGAGGCCGCCGATGTCCGCGGCATCAGCCACATCACTGGCGGCGGCTTTTATGAGAACATTCCGCGCTGCATTCCCGACGGCCTGTGCGCGAAGATCGAAAAGAAAGCGCTGCACATCCCGCCCATCTTCCCCCTGCTCGCGCGCATGGGCGGCATCTCGGAGCGCGATATGTTCAACACCTTCAACATGGGCACGGGCATGGTGCTCGTCGCTGCAAGAGACAGCGCCGATAAGGCGCTCGCCGCGCTGCATTCTCTCGGTCAGGAAGCGGGCGTCATCGGTGAGATCGTATCGGGCGAGGAAAAGGTGGCGCTATGCTGACACCCGCCCGCATCGCCGTGCTGGTCTCCGGCGGCGGCACGAATTTGCAGGCGCTGCTCGACGCGCAGCGCGACGGAAAAATGCCGCACGGCGAGATCGTGCTGGTCGTTTCTTCCCGCGCGGGGGCCTATGCGCTCACGCGGGCGGAAAACGCGGGTGTTGCGGCACGCGTGCTCTCGCCCGCCTGCGGGCAGAAGCCGTTTGAAAACGAGCTTTCCGCACTGCTGCGCGAGCAGGAGATCGACCTCATTCTCCTCGCAGGCTTTACGTTCATCCTCAGCGCAGAATTTACAAAGCAGTGGCCGCGGCGCATCCTGAATGTCCATCCGTCCCTGATCCCCGCCTTCTGCGGCAAGGGGATGTATGGCTTGAGGGTACACGAGGCCGCGCTCGCGCGCGGCGTGAAGGTCACGGGCGCGACGGTACACTTTGTCAACGAAATTCCCGACGGCGGCGAGATCCTGCTGCAAAAGGCGGTGGAGATCGCGCCGAGCGACACGCCCGAAACGATACAGCGGCGTGTGATGGAGCAGGCGGAATGGCAGTTGCTGCCGCTTGCGGCAGAGCGCGTCTGCGCAGAGATCGTAAGAGAGAAGGAGCAGAAAAATGACTGATTTTCTGGAGTTTTTAAAGGCGACCTCTTATCCCGGCCGCGGCATCCTTGTCGGACGCCGCTGTGTGTATTATTTCATCATGGGGCGCAGCGAGAACAGCCGCAACCGCGTCTTTGTCAAGACCGAGGACGGCATCCGCACCGAGGCGCACGACCCCGCCAAGCTCTCTGACCCCAGCCTCATCATCTATCATCCCGTGCGCACGATGGGGCGCGACCTCGTCGTGACGAACGGCGACCAGACCGACACCATCTGCCAGCACGGCGACTTTCGCCGCGGCCTCATGACACGCGAATACGAGCCGGACGAGCCGAACTGGACGCCGCGCATCTCCGCCATCATGCACGAGGACGGCTCCTTCGAGCTGTCCATCCTCAAGCGTAAGGATGGGCGCTGTCTGCGCGAGTTCTTCTGCTACGAAGGCTGCGACGAGGGCAAGGGCTATTTCATCAGTACCTATCAGGGGGACGGAAACCCCCTGCCCACCTTTACGGGCGAGCCGATGGAGGCGAGCGTCCCCTCGCCCGAAGAAGTCTGGGCGGCGCTCAACGCGGACAATAAGGTGTCCCTTTATGCGAACGTGAACGGCGAAGTGAAGCTGTTCAACAAAAATTCAGGCGACTGAGGAGGACGACATGAACGAGCTGGAACTCAAATACGGCTGCAACCCCAACCAGAAGCCCGCGCGCGTTTTCATGAAAAACGGCGCAGCCCTTCCCTTTACGGTTCTCAACGGCAAGCCCGGCTACATCAACCTGCTCGACGCCTTCAACTCGTGGCAGCTCGTGCGCGAATTGAAAGAGGCGACGGGCCTTCCCGCCGCGGCGAGCTTCAAGCATGTCTCCCCCGCGGGCGCGGCGCTCGGCCTGCCGCTCGACGAGGTGGACAAAAGGGCCTATTTCGTCGCGCCCGGCACGGCGCTCTCCCCCATCGCCTGTGCCTACATCCGCGCCCGCGGCGCGGATCGCCTCTGCTCCTACGGCGACTGGGCGGCACTCTCCGACGAGTGCGACGCCGCCACCGCCGAGTATCTGAAAACCGAGGTTTCCGACGGCATCATCGCCCCTGCTTACAGCGACGAGGCGCTTGCCATCTTAAAGACGAAAAAGGGCGGCAAATACAACATCGTGCAGATCGACCCCGCCTACACTCCCGCGCCGCTGGAGCAGAAGGATGTTTTCGGCATCACCTTTGAGCAGGGGCACAACGACTGCAAAATCGATGAGAGCCTGCTCACGAACATCGTCACCGAAAATAAAGACCTGCCCGAGGGCGCAAAGCGCGATATGCTCCTTGCCCTCATCACGCTCAAATACACCCAGTCCAACTCCGTCTGCTATGTGAAAGACGGTCAAGCCATCGGCGTGGGCGCGGGCCAGCAAAGCCGCATCCACTGCACCCGACTTGCGGGACAGAAGGCGGACAACTGGTATCTCCGCCGCCATCCGAAGGTGCTCGCCCTCTCGTTCGTGGACGACATCCGCCGTCCCGACCGCGACAACGCTATCGATGTCTACCTCTCCGACGAGTGCGACGATGTGCTTGCCGACGGCGCGTGGCAGCGCGTCTTTCAAGAGCGCCCCGAGGCGCTCACGGGCGAGGAAAAGCGCGCTTGGCTCGCGCAGCAGCGCGGCGTGACCGTCGGCTCGGACGCCTTTTTCCCCTTCGGCGACAATGTCGAGCGCGCGCGCAAGAGCGGCGCTTCCTACATCGTCGAGCCGGGCGGCTCGATCCGCGACGACAATGTCATCGAGACGGCAAACAGATACGGCATCACTATGACGTTCACGGGTATGCGCCTGTTCCATCATTAAGCAAGGAGGAATTTCTCCATGAAGCTCATGGTCATCGGCGGCGGCGGCCGCGAACACGCCATCATTAAAAAGCTGAAGGAAAACCCCGCGGTCGAGAAAATTTACTGTCTGCCCGGCAACGGCGGCATCGCCGCCGACGCGGTCTGCGTCAGTGAGATCGGCGCGAAGGACATCCCCGCGCAGGTCGAATTTGCCAAGGCGCACGGCATTGATTATGCCGTCGTCGCGCCCGACGACCCCCTCGCCCTCGGCGCGGTCGACGCGCTGAGCGAGGCGGGCATCCCCTGCTTCGGCCCTGACAAAAAGGCCGCCGTCATCGAGGCGAGCAAGGCGTTTGCAAAGGACTTGATGCAAAAATACAACATTCCCACCGCAAAATACCGCGTCTTTACCGACGCGCCCTCCGCCTGTGCCTACATCGACGCCGAGGGTGCGCCCATCGTCGTCAAGGCGGACGGCCTCGCGCTCGGCAAGGGCGTCGTCGTCGCGCAGACAGTTGAGGAGGCGAAGGCCGCCGTGCGCGCGATGATCGAGGATAAGACCTTCGGTCAGAGCGGCGCGCGCGTCGTCATCGAGGAATATATGGAGGGTCCCGAAGTCTCGGTGCTGAGCTTCACCGACGGCGAAACGCTTGTGCCGATGGTCTCCTCCATGGACCACAAGCGCGCGCTCGACGGTGACAAAGGCCCCAATACCGGCGGCATGGGCGCGGTCGCGCCGAACGCGTACTATACAAAGGAAATTGCGGCGGAGTGCATGGAGAATATTTTCCTGCCGACGATCCGCGCGATGCGCGCCGAGGGCCGCCCCTTCCGCGGCTGCCTCTATTTCGGGCTGATGCTCACCAAGAGCGGCCCGAAGGTCGTGGAGTACAACTGCCGCTTCGGCGACCCCGAAACGCAGGCGGTGCTGCCGCTGCTCAAAAGCGACCTGCTCACCGTCATGCAGGCGACGACGAACGGTACGCTTGCGGATGTGAGCGTGGAATTTTCGACTGATTCTGCCTGCTGTGTCGTGCTTGCGTCCGAGGGCTACCCTCAAAAGTATGAGAGCGGCTTCCCCATCACAATGAGCGAAGAGGCCGCCGCGCACTGCTATGTCGCGGGCGCGAAAAAGGACAGCGATACGCTCCTGACCGCGGGCGGACGCGTGCTCGGCGTCACCGCCGTCGCCCCCACACTGAGGGCCGCCGTCGAGGACGCGTACCATCTGGCGGAGGGCGTAGATTTTGCCAACAAATACTGCCGCGGCGACATCGGCAGCGCCGCGCTCGCGGCGCGGGAGGAAAGAGGATAAAATGGTATTTCGGACCTATGTGGAAAAGCGGCAAGGTCTCGCGCCCGAGTGCGAGGCGCTGCTGACGGACTGCCGCGATTTTCTCGGCGTGCAGGGCCTGCGCGCCGCGCGTATCTGGAACCGCTATGATGTAGAGGGGATCGAGGCCCCTCTCTTTGAAAATGCCTGCAGGAGCGTGTTTTCCGAGCCGCCGCTGGACCTTGTGTCCGACGCGGCGGACACGCAGGACGCCTGCGCGGTCTTTGCCGTCGAGCCCCTGCCCGGTCAGTTCGACCAGCGCGCGGACAGCGCGTCGCAGTGCATCCAGCTTCTGAGCCAAGGCGAGCGCCCGCGCATCCGCACGGCGAAGGTCTACGCGCTCTATGGGATGCTGACGGATGCCGATGTCGAGGCGGTCAAGCGTTATGTCATCAACCCCGTCGAAAGCCGCGAGGCGAGCCTTGCAAAGCCCGAAACGCTCGCCGAGGAGCTTGCCGAGCCGAAGTGCGTTTCGTCCGTCGAGGGCTTCACCGCCATGGACGAGGCCGGGCTCTCCGCACTGCTCTCCTCTATGGGGCTTGCCATGGATATTGCCGACCTCAAGGCGCTGCAAGACTATTTCCGCGAGACCGAGCGCCGCGACCCCACCGTGACCGAGCTGCGCGTGGTCGACACCTACTGGTCCGACCACTGCCGCCACACGACCTTCTCCACGCACCTTGACGAGGTCCGCATCGACGATGACGCCGTCAAGGGTGCCTATGCGCGCTATCTTGCTGCGCGCGAGGAGGTCTACGGCGCGGAGAGGGCTGCCAAGCGCCCGCAGACGCTCATGGATATTGCGACCATCGGCACAAAGACGCTCAAAGCCCGCGGGCTGCTCCCCGAGCTCGACGAGAGCGAGGAGATCAACGCCTGCTCCATCCATGTGCCCGCCATGGTGAACGGCAAGGAGCAGGACTGGCTTTTGATGTTCAAGAATGAAACGCATAACCATCCCACCGAGATCGAGCCCTTCGGCGGCGCGGCCACCTGCATCGGCGGCTGCATCCGCGACCCGCTCTCCGGCCGTGCCTATGTCCATCAGGCAATGCGTGTGACGGGCGGCGGTGACCCGAGAAAGGAGCTTGCCGAAACGCTTTCAGGCAAGCTTCCGCAGCGCAAGCTCGCGCAGACCGCCGCGGCGGGCTATTCCTCCTACGGCAACCAGATCGGCCTTGCTACCGGCCATATCGCGGAGCTGTACCACGAGGGCTATGTCGCCAAGCGCCTTGAGTGCGGTGCAGTCGTTGCCGCCGCGCCCGCGGACAACGTTGTGCGCGAGCGTCCCGCGCCGGGTGATGTGGTCATCCTGCTCGGCGGGCGCACGGGGCGCGACGGCATCGGCGGCGCGACCGGCTCCTCCAAGAGCCACGATATGAAATCGCTTTCCACGATGGCGAGCGAGGTGCAAAAGGGCAATGCGCCCGAGGAGCGCAAGATCCAGCGTCTGTTCCGCGACGGCGCGGTCACGCGCCTCATCAAGCGCTGCAACGACTTCGGCGCGGGCGGCGTGTCCGTCGCGGTCGGCGAGCTGGCGGACGGACTCATCATCGACCTCGACGCCGTGCGTAAGAAGTACGAGGGCCTCGACGGCACGGAACTTGCGATCTCCGAATCGCAGGAGCGCATGGCGGTTGTCGTCGCACCGGAGAACGAGGCGAAATTCATCGCCGCTGCCGCGGCGGAAAACTTAGAGGCTTACCGCGTGGCGGTCGTGACCGAAAGCCCCCGCATGGTCATGCGCTGGCGCGGACAGACGATCGCCGACCTCTCCCGCGCCTTCCTCGACACCAATGGCGCGACGAAGCACGCCTCCGTCGCCGTCCCCGCGAGGGAATGTGTCGCTCCCGCCGCAGCTCAAACGCTGCGCGGCATGGCGGGCAGCCTCAAGAGCGCGTCCCGCCGCGGCCTTGTCGAGCGCTTCGACTCCACCGTCGGCGCGGGGACACTCCTCATGCCCTTTGGCGGCAGGACGCAGCGCAGCCCCGCGCAGGCGATGGCGGCGCTTCTGCCCGTCCTCCCCGGCGAGAAGACCGCGCAGGGCAGCGTGATGGCCTGGGGCTGCGACCCCGACGCGCTGAGCGCCGACCCCTATCGCGGTGCGCACGACGCGGTCTATACCTCGGTCGCCAAGCTCGTCGCCGCAGGCGCAGACTATCATAAGGCATATCTTTCCCTGCAAGAATTTTTTGAAAAGCTCCGCAATGAGCCCGCGCGTTGGGGCAAGCCCTTCGCGGCGCTGCTCGGCGCGCTGGACGCGCAGTTGGAGATGAGCGCCGCCGCCATCGGCGGCAAGGACTCCATGTCCGGCAGCTTTCTTGACCGCGATGTGCCGCCGACGCTCATCTCCTTCGCCATCGCGCCGCTGCTCGAAGGCGAGCTGCTGACGACCGACCTGAAGGCGGTGGGCCACGGTGTCTACCTCTTCGCAGGCAAAGCGCCCGAGCAGCAGACCGCCGCGTGGGAGCGTTTCACCGCGCTTGCGCGCGCGGGCAAGGTCGTGAGTGCATGGGCGGTCGAAAACGGCCTTGCCGAGGCGGTGATGAAGATGTCCTTCGGCAACGAGATCGGCTTCGCCGCGGAAAATACGGTGCTTGACTGGTTCGCCCCCATGCCAGGCGCGATTGTCGCCGAGCTGAGCGATGAAGTCTCCGACGCCGTGCGCATCGGCGTCACCACAGCGGAAAAGGCCATTGCCCTCGGCGCGGACAGTGCCTCCATCGAAGAGCTTGCCGCGCTGAACGACGCCGTGCTCGAAGCCGTCTACCCGACAAAGACGCGGGACAGCGGCACGGTCGAGAGCTTTTCCCATGAAACGAAGACGCGCGTCGCCCCCGCCGTCAAGCAGGTGCGTCCGAAGGCGCTCATCCCCGTTTTCCCCGGCACGAACTGCGAGTACGACACGCAGCGCGCGCTTTCGGAGGCAGGCGCGGACGCCGAGCAATTCATCGTCCGCAACCTCACGAGCGCCGATGTCGCCGACAGCGTCGAGCGCTTTGCCGCTGCCGTCAGGACCGCACAGATGATCGTCATTCCCGGCGGCTTCTCCGGCGGCGACGAGCCGGACGGCAGCGCCAAGCTCATCACCGCGTTTTTCCGCAACGCCGCCGTCCGCGAGCAGGTGACGGCGCTGCTCGAGCAGCGCGACGGCTTGATGCTCGGCATCTGCAACGGCTTCCAGGCGCTCATCAAGCTCGGCCTCGTGCCCTACGGAAGGATCATGGATACCGACGAGTCCTTCCCGACACTCACCTACAATGTCATCGGCCGCCACCAGTCCAAGCTCGTGCGCACGCGCGTGTGCTCGACGCGATCTCCGTGGCTTGCGGGAACAGAGGTGGGAGATATTTACACCGTTCCCATTTCGCACGGCGAGGGGCGTTTTCTCGCCTCGCAGGAGCTGATCGAACAGCTTGCCGCAAACGGCCAGATTGCCACGCAGTATGCAGGCCTTGACGGATATGCTACAATGGATACTGCTTTTAATCCCAACGGCTCCGTCTGCGCCATCGAGGGCATCACCTCCCCCGACGGCCGCGTGTTCGGCAAGATGGGGCACAGCGAGCGCATCGGCCCCGCGCTTTACCGAAACGTGCCGGGGACTTACGATATGCACCTGTTCGCCTCGGCGGTGCGTTACTTCAAAAAATAGGAGGGCAAGTCATGGCCTATTACTATCCCGATCCGTCTCATACCTTCAGCGAGTACCTGCTCGTACCGGGCTACACCTCGGAGGAGTGCGTGCCCGACCGCGTTTCGCTCAAAACGCCGCTGGTCAAATACCGCAAGGGGCAGGAGGACTGCCCCATCAGCCTGAATATCCCGATGGTCTCGGCGATCATGCAGTCGGTGTCGAACGACACGCTCGCCGTCGCGCTTGCCAAGGAGGGCGGGCTTTCGTTCATCTTCGGCTCGCAGTCCATCGAAAGCGAGGCGGAGATGGTGCGCCGCGTGAAGAACAGCAAGGCGGGCTTCGTCGTCAGCGCCTCGAATCTCACGCCTGAGCACACGCTGGCCGATGTGCTCGCGCTCAAGGAGAAAAACGGCTTCTCCACCGTCGCCATCACTGAGGACGCCATGCCCAACGGGAAACTCCTCGGCATCGTCACGAGCCGTGACTACCGCGTCAGCCGCATGAGCACAGACCTCAAGGTGCGCGATTTTATGACGCCGCGCGAAAAGCTCATCACTGCTCCCTCCTCCACCACGCTCAAGGAGGCCAACGACATCATTTGGGAGCACAAGCTCAACGCCCTGCCCATTGTGGATGAGAACGGCTGCCTGCGCTACTTCGTTTTCCGCAAGGACTACGCCGAGCATAAGGAGCACCCCCTCGCCCTCCAGGACGCGCAGAAGCGCTATCTGGTCGGCGCGGGCATCAACTCCCGCGACTACCACGAGCGCATCCCCGCGCTCGTTGAGGCGGGCGCGGATATTCTCTGCATTGACTCGTCCGAGGGCTACTCTGTCTGGCAGAAGAAGGTCATTGACTTCGTGCGTGAGAACTACGGCAATACCGTGAAGATCGGTGCGGGCAATGTGGTCGACCGCGACGGCTTCCGCTTCCTCGCCGAGTGCGGCGCAGACTTTGTCAAGGTCGGCATCGGCGGCGGTTCCATCTGCATCACGCGCGAGACCAAGGGCATCGGCCGCGGTCAGGCGACCTCTCTCATCGAGGTCTCCGCCGCGCGCGACGAATATTTCCGCGAAACGGGCGTCTATGTTCCCATCTGCTCCGACGGCGGCATCGTCCACGACTATCACATGACGCTTGCCCTCGCCATGGGCGCGGACTTTCTGATGCTCGGCCGCTACTTCGCCCGCTTTGACGAATCGCCCACGAATAAGCTCCTTGTCAACGGCGTGTATGTCAAGGAATACTGGGGCGAGGGCTCGAACCGCGCGCGCAACTGGCAGCGCTACGACATCGGCGGCAAGACGGGTCTTGCCTTTGAGGAGGGCGTGGATTCCTATGTCACCTACGCAGGCTCTTTGCAGGATAATGTCGCGCGTAGCCTTTATAAGGTCAAATCCACCATGTGCAACTGCGGCGTGACCACGATCCCCGATCTTCAGAAGAACGCGAAGCTCACGCTCGTCTCCGCCACCAGCATCGTCGAGGGCGGCTATCACGATGTGATGCTCCGCTCCACCGGCAAGGGGAATGACTGAGCAGGGGCGCGCCAATTGACAACGCAAAGCGCATCCAGCTTATCGCTTATTGGGCGTAGATTTTCAGAAATTCGCGGATCTGCGCCGCGTTCAGCTTTTTTCGCAGGGTAAAAAAAACGGCGGCTCGAAAGCCGCTGCACATAACACTTATCAAAAACAACGATGACCCTTGGCCGATCTCCTGCGTTTCACGGCCAAGGGTCATCCATGGTTCTTAATATCTAACATCATTGACTACCTCTCTTTCTGCGGAGTCACGGCATACAAGATCTTTCCTGTGCTGGGGTGCTCTCTGCTATGCAATGCACCGTTGCGCGGTTCTCATGATGCGGGGAACATTGGAGTGTTTTTTCTCAGATCCCTTGCAGCCGTCTTCCCCGTGCCGCCATGGCTCGGGGGTATCCTCACTGTACATTGGTCTCACCCTTTCTTTTGTACTTAAAGGATAGCATCTTTTTGTGGGGACTGCAATTCGCAAAACAGCAGAAAAAAGCAGTGAAAAACTGTTTAAACTGATGAAATTCTGCACGGTCCCGAATTTTCACTTGACCGATTTATCGCTTTATCATATAATACTATGCCCTGACCTCCGGCGTGGATGTGAAAACGCTCTCAGGCATCCTGGGTCATACCCGGGCGACCTTCACGCTGGACACCTACACCCACACCACCGGCGATATGCAAAAGAGGGCGGCAGAGATCGTAGATGAATTTTTGACCGATATTTTCGGAGAGGAGCTGAAGCCGTGGCAAGAAAATGAAAAAACGGAGAAGGAACTGTCCGCCTGAGAAAGGACGGCCGATGGGAAGGACGCGTGGTCATCGGCTACGATGACAAGGGTCTGCCGAAAACGAAAAATGTGCTGGCTAAAACAAAATCTGAGTGTGTGGAGAAGCTGAAAACGCTGAAGGACGCCCTTGCGCCGCCTGCACCGCCGAGGACCAGGGCAGATATGCCCTTCGGGGACTGGATGGAGCACTGGTATGAGACGCACAGCAGACCCGCCGCCCGTCCCGGCACACGGCGGATCTACGAAGGCTACCTCCGGCTGTACATCAGACCGGGGCTGGGTCATATCCCGCTGAACAGGCTGACCGCGAAGGATATGCAGCAGTTCTTCGTCTGGCTGAAAACAGAGGGGCGTGCGGACCAATCGGACGGTGAAACGGGGCTGGCGGACTCCCAGCTCCGCAACATCCACAGCCTGTGCCGGCGGGCGCTGGAACAGGCTGTATCAGAGAATCTGATCCCGCGGAATCCGGCGTCCGGCTGCAAGCTGCCGCCCGCCCGAAAAGGGGAAATGAATGTCCTCTCGCGGGAGTCCATGCAGAAGCTGCTGATCCAGGCGAAGGAGGAAAAGTACTACGAGTTGTTCCTGCTGGAATTTGCCACAGGACTGCGGTTGGGCGAGCTGACGGCCCTGCAATGGGAGGAGCTGAATTTGACCACGGGCGAACTGCGAATCAGCAAGCAGGCGGTGGTCATAGGCTCGGAATTGGTCATCACTGAGCCGAAAACAAAGGCGGCGGTACGCACTCTGCTCCTGCCGCCCAAAGTGTTGGAGGTGTTCAGGGAGTACCGGAAAAGGAATGTTTCCAGATGGCTGTTTCCGTCACCAAAGAAGGAGGATTCGCCTCTGCTCCCATCGGTGGTGCGCCAGCGGCTGCACAGGCTGTTGGACCACGCGGGCTGTGAACGGGTACGCTTCCATGATCTGCGGCACCCGTATGTCAAGCACACGACAAAAATTTTTAGCTTGCGCTTGATGGATTCTCAAGCGCAGGCTTATCCTGATGCTCGGCGAAAAACTCGCGGAGCTTGTCAGCTTCATCGGGGAGGACAAAACCGAAGCCCAGTCCGCCCATTCTGCAATAGAACGCAATTTCCATGTCTGCCACCTCAACTAAAAATATCTTGAATTTTGTACGCGATCTCCATGCGCTTATCGGGGTACACCAGCACCCGGTCGATCAGCAGCTCGGCCAGCGCGGTGGTCAGCGTGTCCGCATCGAAAATCGCCTTGGACGCTTCCTTGCGGCTGTCCTGCCGTGCCTGTTCGTCTTGCTTTTGCTTCGCCTGTGCCAATACTGCGGCATAGGCGTTTTTCGTTTTCAGCAGCAGCTCGTCACATGCGGCCTTTTCTGCCTTGTAGGTGTTCAGGTCAATCTCGCCCATGAGATAGCGTTCATACAAGGTGCGCTTGCCGTCTTGCAGTGTCTCGATTTGCTGCTCATATTCGGTGCGTTCCGGCACGGAGCTATCTGCCCGAAGCGTACCGTCCGGGGCAAGCGGCGCGGCGGCTTCCATCTGCTTTTTCAGCGTCAGGAATGCCGCTTGCTCCAGCTCTGCGGCATTGATTCGCATTTTGTGACAGCGGCTTTCTATGTCCGCCTCGGAATGGCGGCCATCGTCATGGCAGGCCCCATCGCCAAGGAGGTGGCGGAGGAATACGGCATCAGCCCCAAGCGCTCCGCCTCCCTACTGGACACCTTCTCCTGCATCTTTCAGGGCACCATCCCCTACGGCGCCCAGATGCTGGTGGCCATTTCCACCTGTGCAACCCTCGGCTACACCATCAGCGCCTTTGACATCATCCCCCTGCTGTTCTAGCCCTTCCTGCCGTGCCTGTCCAGCCCGCTGTTCATTCTGTTCGACAAAAAGTAAGGCATCCTGTTTCGCACATTTATTTACGCCGAGAGCCCCCCTTCTCAAGAAGGCGGGCTCTCGGCGTAATGCTTCCGCGATACCTGTATGACGCGGCGCTGTGGCCGCTATCCGCTGAAATCGCCATGTAAAAAAGACAGCTTCCAAGGGATGCAGCTTTAAGCGCGGCAAATGCTCCGGCACACACTCTGCCAGAACCCGCCGGTTGGCGCTCCCTTATTCTTCCTTCAGGTGCTCATCCATCCAGCGCAGGATCTCGCTGAGTCGGCTGATGCGGTTGGAGGGCTTTCCCTCTCGGCTCAGGCCGTGGTTCTCACCGTAGAACATGCACAGCTTGCTCTCCACACCATGGAGCTTGAGCGCTGCGAACATTTCCAGACCGTTGGCCAGCGTACAGCGGTAATCCTTATCTGCGTGAATAAAGAGTGTGGGCGTCTTAACACGGTCGGCATAGGTAAGGGGCGACGCCTTCCACAAACGCTCCGGATGCTCCCAAATGGTGCCAAGCTGCTGGTCAGGCACATAATAGTAGCCGATATCCGAGAGGAGATAATCCCCCACATAGTTGGCAATGCTCCGCTGGGACACGGCACAGCGGAAACGATCCGTGTGACCAATGACCCAGTTGGTCATAAAGCCGCCATAGGAACCGCCGGCAACGCCCATCCGATCTGCGTCTATTTCGGGATACCTCCGCAGAACCTCATCCGTGAACTCCATCAGATCCCGGAAGTCCACCTCTCCGTACTTACCCTGAAGATCGGCAAAGGCATTTCCCTTGCCGCAGCTTCCTCTGGGGTTGCAGTAGCATACGAAAAAGCCGGAGGCCGCCCAAAGCTGCATCTCATGGTGGAAGCCCGGGCCAAATACCATCTTCGGCCCGCCGTGAATATGAAGGATGCCCGGATATCGTTTGCCCGGCTCGTATCCCACCGGCTTCATCACGAAGCCGTCGATATCCACGCCGTCGGTATTGGTAAAGGTAAGCCGCTCTGGTACGGAAATGGTCACGCCCTCCAGTGCAGACCCGTTGAAATCCGTCAGCTGCTCCAGTTGGCCGCCATCCCAAAGGTACACCTCCGGGAGCTTCAGACCCACAGCCGCAGAGAAGAGAAACCTCTTTCCGTCCTTGGTATCGAAATCAATAAGGTAGTCGTCGCCGCCGAAGAGCGTCTGCACACCGGTCTCCCGCGTCCACATACACAAGCCAGAACCCACGCCGTCCGTGTTGAGGAAATACAGCGTCTCACCCACCATTCTCTGTCCTGTGACGGCGCCGGAGAAGCAGTCGGTGACCACCTCGGAGTTGACCCGGCGGTCATAGCGGCCCAGATTTTCCTCGCCCTTTTCGTCCACCACAAAGAATGTGGGGTGCTCGTACACGCCGTAGTCCCGCATGACCAGTCCCAGGCAGAGCGCCTTCCGGCCCAAATGCCCCACATAGTCGATGCTGTATTTGTCGGGCGTGATCAGCGTCTCCGTCTCGTTCCGCTCCGCATCCCAGCGATACATTCCCTCGGTGACCGGCTTTACATCCCGGAAGGGAAACGCAGTGAAGAGCACCTGACCGGGGCGGACATTCACATGATTCACATCATAGTCCTCCGGCGTGATCCGGCGATATTCTCCGGCAGCCTCCAGATAGAGAAACAGCGTGTTTCTGGTCTGATTAAACATCCCGACCCCGTTTTCACACAGGGGCAGCTCCGTCAAAACCTTATAGCCCCTGGTCTGCTGACGGCGAACGAGCTCCTTCTCCAGCGCCTCTCCCGTCAGCTCCAGAAGATTCGGCCGGTCCAAATGGGTCTCGCCCGTGAAAACATAACGGCCATCGTCCATTTTCCAAAGCCCGGATACGGACATGGGGAGACGGAACGCCTCGCGATCTTCACCTGTACATACATTCAGGCGGTGATACACCGTCCACTCTTCCTCGAAGCCCCGCGCCCGCAGCGCTTCGTCCGGCTCCGTGGTTTTATAGAGAATATGGGTGTTATCCTCCCAAACAGCCTTCCGCTGGTCGTCTCCTTGGGTGATCTGCCGGCTCTCCCTGCGCTCCAGATCATACAGCCACAGATTCCACCGGTAGCCGTCTCCTTCCCTGTCGACATCCTTGAGTGCAAAGGTCAGATATCTGCTGTCCGGAGACAGCTCCAGTGCAGAAGGATACCGATATTTGGCAAAATCCGTCAACGCCAGCTTCTTCATACCTGAGACCCCTCCTTTTCCATTACCTTGAACGTCTCATAAAGCATCCGCGTGCCAAATCCAATACCGCCCTTTGTATAGATCCCCTCACATTCGGTGGTCCAAGCGGTACCGCCGATATCCAAGTGGATCCAAGGCGTCTCCTCGACAAACTCCTTCACGAACATGGCGCCCACCGTGGCATATCCACCCACGCTGGAGCCCATCGCACTGTTTTTCAGATGGGCTACACGGGAGTCCAGCACCCGGCGGAGATTCTCGTCACAGGGCAGCTCCCACATCCGCTCGCAGGCGGCGGCGGCGCCCTTCTCCACCTGCGCAGTCAGGGCCCGGTTATTGGTAAAGGCTCCGCAGCGGCGATTTCCCAGCGCCGTCTGGATACCGTCGGTGAGTGTGGCAATATCCACGATGCGATCCACGCCGCAGCACTGCTTGGTATACGTCACGGCGTCGGCCAGAGTGATGCGGCCCTCGGCATCGGTGTTGTTCACCTCAATATACCGCCCGGACATGGAACGGATCACATCGCCCGGCACATAGGCCGTGGCGGAGAGCTTATTCTCGCAAGCCGCCACCACGCCGGTAATATTGATCCGAAGGCCCCGCTTCTGCGTCGCCCACAGGGCGGCCATCACAGCGGCCGCGCCGCTCATATCATGCTGCATGGTTTCCATAAATTCAGACGACTGGAGGGAGTATCCGCCGCTGTCGTAGGTAAGGCCCTTGCCGATCAGCCCCAAGCGGCTCTCCACGTCCTGCGCGCCGGTATATTCCATGACAATGAGCTTAGGCTCGTGAATCGAGCCCTTTCCGACCTCCAGAAAAGCGGTGAGTCCGATGCGCTCTACCTCATCTCTGCCGTAAACGGTCACCTTCACAGGCGTCTCCTTAAAAAGCTCCTGTGCCGCCTGCGCCAGCTTGGCGGGGGTAAGCACCGTGGGGGGCTCATTGATCAGATCCCGTGCGATGCAGGTGGCCTCAGCAGATACCTCCGCCTCCACCAAGGCGGCCTCGTAGCGCTCCGGCGTCTCGCAGAGAAACGCAGCCGTTTCGATCCCCGGCGCCGCGGGGGTCGTCTTGTACTTGTCAAAACGGTAGCCGGTAAGAGCGGCAGCCTCTGCCGCCTTTTGGAAGAGCGCCGGCGTGAACTGCGGGCACACGCCCCGCAGATCGGTACACACCGCACGCAGATCCAGCTCCTGACACTGACGATACACCTTGGCACAGCTCTCCAGCACCTGCTCCAGGCTCCAGTCTTTCCCCAGACCCAGCAGGAAAATTTGGGTCAGCACGCCCTCTGAAAGAACAGAAAAGCGGAAAATCTCACCGGTTTTCCCTTCAAACCGCCCCGAGGCACGAACTGCGGCAAGCTCCTGCTCCCAAGGGCCCTGATAGCTGTTCAGGTTGCCTTCTCCCAGCAGGACCACCACACCGTCCCATGCTCTGGCGTCATACTTTTTCACAAGTTGCAGTTCCATTTTTCCTTCCTCCTTATGGTCTATTCCATGATAGTTAATCAAAAAGCGGGGGCGGCATAGCCGCCCCCGCAGGGATGTGCGAGGTGATCCACCCGCGCTAAATCCCCTTTTTTACAGCAGATGACAGGCTGCGAAGTGTCCGGGCTCTACCTCTTTGAGTTCCGGGACCTCCCGTGCGCAGTCCGGGCAAGCCATAGGACAGCGGTCATGGAAGGGACAGCCGGAGGGCAGATGGATCGGGCTGGGAATCTCTCCACGCAACTCCTGAGATTCGGCAATACTGCCCTCATCAATCGTCGGTGCAGAGGAAAAAAGCGCCTTGGTATAGGGGTGTACCGGGTTGGAGAACAGCAGCCGCTTCGGGGCCCGTTCCACAATAGTTCCCAGATACATGACACCCAAACTGTCGCTGATGTGCTTGACCACGCTCAGATCGTGTGCGATGAACAGATAGGAGAAATGAAATTCATCTTTCAGATCCATAAGAATGTTCAAGATCTGAGCCTGAATGGACACATCCAAAGCAGATACCGGCTCATCCGCTATGATAAATTTAGGCTCGACCGCCAACGCCCGGGCTATGCCGATGCGCTGACGCTGACCGCCGGAAAACTGATGCGGATACCGGTTGGCTTGCTCAGAGCTGAGTCCAACACGCTCCAACAGATGGATCGCCTTCTCCTGCGCCTCCGCCTTGCTGCTGCACAGCTTGTGGAACAGCATCGGATCTGTGAGGATCTCCATGATCTTCTGCCGGGGATTCAGGGAGGCATAGGGATCCTGAAAGATCATCTGCATCTCCCGACGGATGGGGCGCATCTCCTGCGGCTTGAGCCGGGTGATATCGCGTCCGTCGAATATGATCTTGCCGGACTTTGGCTCGATCAGCTTGATGATGGTGCGGGCCGTGGTAGACTTTCCACATCCGGACTCTCCCACCAGGCTGAACACCTCGCCCTGCTCCACATCAAAGCTGACATTGTTGACCGCATGGACCACCCGATTTTCCAGTGAAAAATGGCCGTTTTTGAATTTTACCTTATCCAGAAAATCCTTGGTTAGATTGAACTCCTGCACCAAATTCTCCACCTGAAGAATCTTACTCATGGCTCTCGCCTCCTGTCAGCGGAAAGTGGCAAGCCGCACAATGCCCCGGACTCACCTCATGGTTTTCAGGCGTCACGGTACGGCAAATATCCTGGCAGTATTTGCATCTGGGAGCGAAGTAACATCCTTGGGGCAGATCCAGCATACTGGGGACCATACCCGGAATGGACTCCAGGCGTTTTTGCTCCTCTCCCATTCTGGGGATGGAATTAAGAAGTCCCTCAGTATACGGATGGCTGGGACGGTGGATCACGTCATCCCGGGAGCCGCTTTCCACGATTTTGCCGCAGTACATCACGATGATACGATCCGCCATCTGGGAAACCACCGCCAAGTCATGGGTGATCAGAATGAGAGAAGCGCCCTGCTCCTTCACCAACTTATCCATGAGCTTGAGGATCTGCGCCTGTATGGTCACATCCAGGGCGGTGGTAGGCTCATCGGCGATGATGAGCTTCGGATTGGCAGCCAGAGCGATCGCAATGATGACCCGCTGCCGCATACCGCCAGAAAACTGATGGGGGTAGGATTTCAGCCGATCCTCAGGATTGGGGATACCCACCATATGCAGCAATTCCACACAGCGCGCATGCTTTTCCTGCTTGGTCATCTGCTTCTGGTGGAGGTCCAGCATCTCGGTAATCTGTTTCTCAATGGTATAGAGCGGATTTAGGGAGGTCATCGGATCCTGGAACACCATGGAGATCGCCTTGCCTCTGATTTTCATCATTTCCCGTTCGCTCTTTTTGCTGATGTCCTCGCCTTGGAAAAGAATTTTCTCCGATTCCACCACACCGGGCGGCTCGATCAATTTCAGAATGGAAAAGCTGCTAACGGATTTGCCGCTGCCCGACTCGCCCACGATGCCCAGCACCTGTCCCTCATCCAGGGAAAAGCTAATGCCGTCCACCGCCTTGACTACACCGCGGAAAGTGTGGAAATAGGTTCGCAGGTTTTCCACCTGCAGCAGTGTTTCGCTCATCTCGCTCCCCCCTTACTTCAGCTTAGGATTGAACTCATCGCGCAGGAAATCTCCCAAAAGATTGATTCCAAACACGATCAGCATGATGTAGAGACCCGGCATCACCGCGATCCACCAGTATCCGCTGAACAGCACGTCGAAGCCGTTCTTGACCAGCATGCCCAGAGAGGGTTCCGTGACCGGAACGCCTGCGCCCAGAAAGCTCAGCGTGGCTTCCGCCAGAATAAGGCCGCCCACCTTCATCGTGGAAATAACGATGACGGTTGTCATTACGTTGGGCAGCACATGCTTGGCGATGATCAGGATATTGGGGATACCGATGACTCTGGCCGCATCTACATATTCCATCTGCTTCACCGTCAGCACCTCGGCGCGGACGGTACGGACGTATGTGACACATCCGATGATCGTAAATACGACCAGCAGCTTGCTTACACCCCGTCCAAACATGGTCATGATGAAGAGGGCCACGAGGATATCGGGAAAAGAGAGCAGGATATCTGCCAAACGCATGATGACAGCGTCTACTCTCCCGCCAAAATAGCCCGAAATCAGTCCCAGCGTGATACCTACGGCGCAGGCCAGCAGCGTACCTACAACGCCGATAAAGAGGGAGATACGGCTTCCGTAAATAAGAGAGCTGAAAATATCCCGTCCCTGACTGTCGGTACCGAAAATAAACCGGGCGTCACCTCCCGCCTCCCATGCAGGCGGTTTGTAGGAATCCGTGAGGGAAAGAGAGGCTACATCATAGGGGTTCTGCGGAGCAAACAACGGCCCGAAAAGGGCAATGAACAGTACCAGTACCACGATCACCGTACCGACGATAGCGGACGGACTGCGCTTGTAATTATGAAAGAACTCAGACTCAGCAATGCGCCGGAACAAGCTCTTGTTGGGGGTCGCGCCCCTTTTTTTCATTTCATCCATAGCGCATCACCTGAATTGGATTCTCGGGTCGATGACTGTATACAGAAGGTCGACCACAAAATTGATAAACACAAACAACACCGTAGTCAGGATCAGATAGGCCACAATGACCGGCCGATCCACCGAGTTAATGGAGTCGATGAGAAGCTTGCCGAGTCCCGGCCAGGAGAAGATGGTCTCCGTCACCGTCGTAAAGGCGATAAGGGAACCGATTTCCATACCGAACACCGTAATAACCGGGATCAAGGCATTTTTCAGGGCGTGTCCAAAGAGGACCTTCCGGGTAGACACACCTTTGGCTCGGGCAAATTTGATATAATCCTGCCGCATATTCTCCATTACACCGGCGCGGGTAAGGCGCACCAGAGACGCGATGTTGGTCACAGACAGCGTAAAGGCCGGCAGGATGATGTACTTAAGTCCACCGGGCGCAAACAGGCTGAAATTCATCCCCAGAAACGGCGCGGTCGCGCCCCGTCCCGAGGAGGGGAACCAGTGCAGCTTCAGAGAGAAGATGTAGATCAGCATGATGCCAATGAAGAAGGATGGCAGGGAAATGCCCAGAATGGAGCCTCCCATCACCAATGTGCTGGATTTTCGTTTGGGAAAAGCGCCCGCATATACGCCCAGCGGGATAGAGATAACAAGCGCCAGCACGACTGATACAAAAACCAGCTCCAGCGTAGCAGGTACCCGCTGGGCAATCAGAGAGAGCACGTCCACCTTATAGATATAGGACTTGCCGAAATCCCCCTTGAACGCATTGGTAACAAACGATACATATTGCTCCAGGATCGGTCTGTTGAGCCCCAGTTCTTCTCGAACCTGCTCGCGAACCTCAGGCGGAGCCTTGGGCGAGACCAGCATATTGACGGGATCGCCAATAAAGTTGGCCAGAACAAATACCAGAATGGACACAATGAAAAGTGTAACTAGCATTTGCGCCAGCCGCTTCAGGAAATACTTGAACACGGTAACACCTCATTTACGGGCTTACACCCTTTTGGCGGGAGGCAGAAGGGAAGATCCCCTTCTGCCTCCTCCCATTGACTGTTCTTATGTACGCTTAGAAGGTGAAGTCCCAAGCCAGAATATGGTCATCGCAACTGGGGGTGTACTGAATGCCGGCGCGCACGCCGAAGATATTGTGCTTGAAGAACAGGGGGATGTAGGCGGCCTCGTCCCGGGCGATCTGATCCACCTGCTCCACCAGCGCTGCACGCTTGGCCTGATCGGGCTCAACAGATGCCTGATCCAGCAGCGCATCCACCTCGGCATTGCTGTAATGGCCCCGGTTGCCTTCGCCCATGCCGGGCTTGCCGTCGTAGGTATAGAGCATATCGTTGAAGATGACCATGCCCTCGCCGGAGCTGTCGCCCCAGCCCGCCATGAAGAAGGAGGACTGGAGGTTCTCTGCGCTTGTCTTCTCATAGAAGGAGGCGCGAGGCAGCAGGTTCACCTCGACCTGGATGCCCACCTTCTCCAGATAGCTGGCAATGGCCTGAGACACCTGATCGGCGTTCACGTCACTGTCGTTGCGGGCATCGATGCGGAGATAGAAGCCATCGGGATAGCCAGCCTCCGCCAAAAGCTGCTTGGCAAGCTCGGGATCGTAGGCGGGACGCTCTGCGTCGGCATTATATCCCACACAGATGCTGGGCATATAGGAGTTGGCCACGGTGGCGTAGCCGTTCATGACGGTATCGATGATCGTCTGAATGTCAATGGCGTGGTAAATGGCCTGACGAACCTTCACATTGAGGAGCGGGTTGGGATCGTCGGTGCCGGCAGAGCCATGCTCATTGAGCTGATCAAAGCCCATGTAGTTGCAGGACAGGCTGGGATTGGTAATGACCTGGACGTTGGGGTCGTTCTCCAGGCGGTTCACGTCCATTACAGGGATGTTGGAGATAAAGTCCACCTCTCCGTTGATGAGAGCGGTGGTGCGGGTAGCTGCATTGGCGATCACGCGGAACTCCACGGTCTCTGCATCAGGCAGCTCGCCCCAATACTCGTCGTTGCGGACCAGCTTGATATAGGATTCCTTTACATGCTCCACCAGACGATACCGGCCGGTACCCACGGGGTTCGCGGCGATCTCCTCGCTGGTAAGTCCCTCACAGGTCTCCTTGTCAAGCATCATGATATGGACCAGGCTGCCGTCAAACACGGGATAGGGGATCTTGGTCACCAGCTGCACGGTGTAATCATCCACCTTCTTGACCTCCTGAAGACGCATGAGGTACACGCCCATCTCCAGAGTAGGATCGTTGAGGATGCGCTCAAAGCTGAAGACCACGTCATCGGCATTGAAGTCGTTTCCGTTGGAGAACTTCACGCCATGGCGGAGCTTGAACTCCCACGTCACGCCGTCATCCAGAACAGTCCAGCTCTCTGCCAGACCGGGCTTCCTGCTCAGATCTGCATTATAGTCCACCAGAGCGTCGTACAGGTGAGACGCCATCTGCATCTCGATGCCGCTGTCCTTTACCGCGGGGTCCAGCGAGACAACATCATTCAGCACCGCGATGGTCAGGCTCTTTTTGCCGTCATCAGAGGGGTTGCTCTGCTGCGATTTGTCTGCCCCACAGCCGGTCAAGGCCACCGAGAGACACAGAGCTACGGACAGGAACATTGCGATGGTTCTCTTTTTCATAGCTGTTTCTCCTTTAAAAAATTTCTTATCTCACAAGGTGCGTCGTTTACAGGTATCACTGAAGCGACAGACCGTTGATCGCCTTTTCCATCTGCTCCAGAGCCTTTGTCAGGGTACACCTGGGGCAGGCCACGTTCATGCGCAGGAAGGCCTCTCCCTGCTCGCCGAACTCATAGCCGGCGCAGAACGCCACCTTGGCTTCGTTGATCATGAAGTGCTCCAGGGCCATGCCCCGGTAGGGCAGCTGGGAGCAGTCCAGCCAGACCAGATAGGTGCCCTCGGAGGGGATCATGCGGATCTGGGGAATGCGCTCCCGCAGGAACTGCTCCAGATACGCCTTGTTGTCGGAGACGTAGGCGATGGCCTGATCCAGCCACTCCTCGCCGTCGTTGTAGGCGGCTATGAGGGCTGCCATGCCGAAGATGTTGTCCAGCCGTGTCTGGGCAATGGACATCTCCTCGTTGAACTTGCACCGCAGGTCGTCGTCTGCCAGCACGAGAGTGGCCATACCCAGTCCGCCCAGATTGAAGCCCTTGTTGGAGGAGTAGCAGACCATGGAATGGCGCAGTACCTCCTCGCCCAGCAGGCCAAAGGTGGTGTGAGGATGCTCCGGCGGCACGAAGTCGCAGTGGATCTCGTCCACCAGCATGAAGATGTTGTGCCGCAGACAGATCTCCGCCACGCCCTCCAGCTCCTGACGGGTCCATACCCGGCCGGTGGGGTTATGGGGGCTGGAGAGCACCAGTACCTTCACGCCGGAGGCAGCCTTGGCCTCCATGTCGGCGAAGTCGAAGGTGTAGCGTCCATCCTTCCAGACCAGCGGCGTCTCTACCAGCTTCCGGCCGCCCCGGGTGACCATGTCAAACAGCGGGTCGTAGTTGGGCATGGGTACCATGACCCTGTCGCCGGGCTTGGTGAGGATGCGCAGCACCACGTTCATGGCGTAGATCACGCCGGGAGGTGCAAAGGCCAGATGCTCATAGTTGACCTCAAAGCCGTGGCGCTTTTTCAGCCAGCCCATCACCGCGTCGTAATAGGGCTGCTGGCGCACGCCGTAGCCGTAAACCGGGTGGGCGGCGCGCTTCTGTACGGCCTCTACGATGCAGGGGGCGCAGGCAAAATCCATGTCCGCCACCCACATGGGGATCACATCGTCCCGGCCGAAATAATCCATATCGCAGTCCCACTTAAAGGAGAAGGTATTTCTGCGATTGATGGGGGTATCAAAATCGTATCTCATGCAGCGCCACCAACCATTGCAACGACGACCCACAGAATCATGGACACTGCCGCCGCCAGCAGCGCATAGGGGAGCTGGGTGCGGACGTGGTCAATGTGGTCGCAGGCGGCGCCAAGAGAGGAGAGCACCGTGGTGTCGGAAACGGGGGAGCAATGATCGCCGAACAGACCGCCGCTGACAACGGCGCCCACAGCGGCGTAGACCAGCGTACCCAGCTGACCGCCGGTGAAGGAGTAAGCCATGGGAACAGCAATGGGAATGCAGATGGCGAAGGTGCCCCAGGAGGAGCCAGTGAAGAAAGAGATCACGGCGCCCGCGATGAAGGTCACAGACAGGAACAGGGCGGGGGTCATCCAGCTCTCGCAGACACCCAGCAGGAAGTCGGCTGCGCCCATGGACTTGGTGATGGTGTTGATGCAGTAGGCCAGGGCCAGGATCAGCGTGGCGGACATGACACTCTTCATGCCCTGCACGGCGGTGTTCACCAGATCGGTCACGCTCTTGAACACCTTACGGATGCTCAGCTCAATGGCCATGTAGATCACGGTGATGATGAAGCACTCCAGGATCTTCACGCCGCCCTTGGCGATGTACGTCCAGATGGCGGTGGCTACCAGGATCATGATAGGGACCAGGAAGTCCAGCATGACGTTGGGCTTCACATCGCTGTCGTTGCCCTTCTGCAGCTCCTCCAGCTCGGTGCCCATCATGGGGACGGCGCCGTCACGCAGCAGCTTGCCGGTGGTGCGGGCGCGCTGCTCCGCCTTGCGCATAGGCCCGAAGTCGGGGAAGATCTCCAGTGCGGAGAGCAGCGTGATGAGCACCATCAGAATCGCGTAGAAGTTAAAGGGGATGGCGCTGATGTAGACGCTTACGCCCTGCTCATTGGATGTCACAGGGCCGCCCAGATCCGCCACCAGACCGGCCACGTAGGCGCCCCATGCCATAAAGGGCATCAGGGTGCACACGGAGGCGCAGGTGGAGTCGAGGATAAAGGCCAGCTTCTCTCTGGGCACGCGCATCTCATCCGTCAGGGGACGCATGACCACGCCGCGCAGCAGGGGGCTCATGTAGTCGTCGATGGTGAACAGACCGATGAACCAGGTGGCCAGCTTCACGCTGCGGGGGGATTTCACCTTTCCGGCGATCATCTCCGCGAACGCCTTGACCACGCCCGCCTTCATGAAGAACGCGATCATAATGCCGATGAATACCTGAATCAGCAGGATCCAGATGAAGTCCTCGTTGCCCAGAGCCTCCTTCGCCAGAGCGGAGAAGCCGAAGGCGGGGTCATGCCCCAGCAGCAGAACGCCGGAGAGACAGCCCATGAACAGGGCAAAGACCGCGTCCTTCTTCCAAAATGCCAGCAGCAGGGTAAGCGCAAGGGGAATCAATGACAAGATACCGTAGTTTGCAGCTTCCAATACAAATACCTCCTTAAGAATAGAATGCGGGGGTGACCTTGAGCCTCCCTTCTGATAACTTTGTTACATTCCTGATTATAATTTATCACACCGCCCTTGTCAATCCCGCATAAGTGCCAAGAAGTCTGATAAATTTTTGTCTAAATCGCTGTCTTGAAGGCTCTTTTCGCCTCGCCCTGCAAAAAAAAAGTTATATCCCCGCCGCTTTCCAGCATATTAGGTGTTGATTTATCCATTTATCTTTGATATACTGATTTTCAGCAGCGCCATGTAACAGTTTTTTATCAGGCAAGGATTATTGTTGAGAAAGTAGGGATACAGTGAGCAACTACGCCAGTCTTGAGCGATACATTCCCTTGGTGAAATTCATGGGGGAGATCTGCGGGAAGAATTATGAGATCATCCTCCACGACGTTTCCACGCCGGAGCGCTCGGTGATTGCCGCCTGCAACGAGCATCTCAGCGGCCGCCGCGTGGGTGACCCCATGACGGAGTTGGCCAAGGAACTGCTGCGAACCGGAGCCTATAAGGAGCACGACTATGTGGCCAACTATGAGGGCCGTACCCGGGGAGGCAAGCGTTTTGTCTCTTCCACCTATTTCATTAAGGAAAAGGGCCAGTTGGTGGGACTGATTTGCGTGAACCACGATGTGGAGGATATTTTGGTGCTCTCGGAGCATCTCTCCAACCTGCTCCATTCCTTTTCTCTTCCGCAAGAGGAGGAGAGCTCCGCCTATACCGAAGACCTGGACGATTCCATCCCGGAGCTGTCCAGCAATCTGATCCACTCCACCATCCTCGGCTATGGTATTCCCTCCAATGCCATGCATACCGCCGACAAGCTGGAGATACTCCGCTCTCTGGAAGCGCAGGGGGTATTCCAGACCAAGGGCTCCGTCGGGCAGGTCGCCGGGGAGCTGCACATCTCCGAACCCACGGTCTACCGCTACCTGCGGCGTATCCGCAGCGAAACGTCATGACCTTCCGCCGCGGTGCTTTACCCGCAAGCGGGACGCTCTGACGTCTCGACGTGTAAAGCGACCGGCCAAGCACATCCAATTTAACAGCAGCTATTGGCGGATCCCAGACATTTTGCCCAATACTTCCCGATCCCCATGTCTCTGCATTTATTATGATTACGCTTCTGATAAAGGAGGGCTCAAGCATGAAATTTTACATTCTTTGTGACATTGAAGGTGTGGCGTCTTTGGCCTGCTGGGACGAGGCTCGTTCGGCTAACGCCTGCTATGCGCCTATGGCGCGGGAAATGGCGTTAGAGGCCGCCGCTGCGGCCCGCGGCCTTTTCTCCGGCGGAGCCGATGAGGTCGTCATAGAGGATATGCACGGAGACGGCTGCAACATCGACTGCGCCCTGCTCCCCAGAGACGCCCGTCTCCTTCGGGGGATCACCCACGATATTGTGGGCCTTACCGGTATTTTTGACGAGAGCTATGACGGTGTGCTGATGGTCGGCTTTCACGATGCCGCCTCTGCCCCCGGAAATCCCACGTCCCACACGATGGTAAGCTCCCGCATTTTCCGCCTTACGGTCAATGGCGCGCTGTGGGGAGAATTCGAGATGTACGCCCATGCCGCCGCTTACCGGGGCGTTCCCACCCTATTCGCCAGCGGCGACGAGGGGATGTGCGCGGCTGCGGCGCGCACCGTACCCGGCCTGCTGACCGTACCGACCAAATCCGGCCACGGCTACGGCGTTCTGACAAAGACCCCGGAGCTTGTCCGCGAAGAGATCGAAGGCATGATGGCCAAGGCTGTGGCGGCGGCAAAAACAGCCACAGCTCCGGCGCTTCCCGATCACTTCCACGTGGAGATCACCTATGTACATCATTATGACGCCTATGGATGCTCCCACTATCCCGGCGCCAGCCTCATCTCTCCCACCACCGTGGCCTTTGATGCCGATGATTACGGTGATGTGCTGCGCTTTTTCTACTTTGTGATTTAAGAAACGGAGGTATATGCTATGGCTGTTATTGCCTATCAATACCGCGGTGAGCTGGTGGATCAGATCCATCGGGGACATATCGCGGTAACGGATCACACAGGCCGGATACTTTGGAAGCTCGGTGATCCGGAGCGTCTTACGTTTGCCCGCTCTTCCGCCAAGCCCCTTCAGGCAATTCCCGTGGCAGAGAGCGGTGCGCTGGAGCATTATGGCATTACCCCGCAGGAGCTGGCCGTCATCTGCTCATCCCATAACGGGGAGCCCTTTCATGTAAAGGCCGTGGAGAGCATTCTGCACAAGGCAGGGCTCTCCCCCGATCAGCTATGCTGCGGGGCAGAATACCCCATGTATGTCCCTGCCGAGGACGCCTTGAAGATTGCCGGTATTCCCCGGGCGCCCATCTACTGCGACTGCTCCGGAAAGCACGCCGGTATGCTCATTACCGCCCGCCATTTCGGGGAGCCTTTGGAGAACTATACTGCATTGGAGCACCCTGTTCAGCAGCGTATCCTCTCGGTGTTCGCTGAAATGTGCGGCGTAGAGACCTCCGAAGTCCAGTTGGCCGTGGACGGCTGCGGCGTTCCTGTCCACGCGCTGCCCCTTTACCGGCTGGCACAGGGCTACGCCCGTATGTCTCTCCCCACGCTTTTCGCCCCCACCCGGGCCGCTGTCATCCGGCGCATCACGTCCGCCATGACAGCACATCCGGAAATGGTGGCAGGGACCGATCGCGTCTGCACGCAGCTGATGGCCGCCTTCGGCGACCGCATCTTCTGCAAATCGGGTGCCAGCGCATTCTATGCCGTGGGCATCAAAGATAAGGGGATCGGCATTGCCCTCAAAATGGAGGACGGCGCCTCCTCCATCGTCCTGTACGCCATCCTCTCGGTTCTCACCCAGCTCGGCGTCATCACGCCGGAGGAAGCCTGTTCTCTGCCCCGCTATCACGACAAAAACCTTTACAACAACCATCACGCCGTTGTGGGCCGCACGGAGCTGGCCTTTCAACTGGAGCCGTTCTGCTAACGGCAAGGACTGCACGCAAAAACAGAGCGCATCTGTCCTCTTGCCAGAAAGTAGCATAAACAAAGCCACCCGCTTGGCAGGTGGTTTTGTTTATGCCGGCATGGCACTCCGGATAAAGCGTTTTCCCGATTTCCGGGCATAGGTCGAATGGTATGCTCTTGCGAAGGCGCACAGCTTCGCGGTCATACTTGGAATATGTATTTCCTCAATGAAGTTGAAGATAACTTTTATCTTCTTGGTATTCCTATGTTTGCTGAAAATAGAGACGATTCACAACAACCCAATGACGAGCTTTTAAAGCTATTTTTATCGGCTAAGCAAGTAGAAGGCTGCTCAGAAAGATCATTGAAATATTACAGAACTGCTCTATGCTAAGATGATTGTAAAAATAGATAAATCTGTAAGACAAGTTGAAACTAATGATATCAGAGCGTACATTGCGGATTACGAAAATGAAAGTAATGCCGGAAAAGCGACACTTGATAATATCAGAAGAATCATTTCAAGCTTTCTTGCATGGCTTGAGGATGAGAATTATATTGTGAAAAGTCCTGCAAGAAGAATCCATAAGATAAGCGTTAGTATCCAGACGAACAGCCTGCATGGCGGCATGGCCTTCAGCATTGCAAGCTCACAGGATAGCTTTCCCGTTATGGGTTTTTGCGTTTACCCTCGGTTTTCCAACAATCTTTCCAACAAATGCCCTAAATCCACGCAAAACACCCCGGTATGTAATAAAACGCACTAAAACAAGGAGAATCTCCAATCCCCTGTAACACAAGAGATTGGAGGGGGTTATTGGGTATGAATGGGCACGCCGCAAAAGCGTCCACGGCTTTTTGGTAAGGATGAGGTCGGCGGGTCGAATCCGCCCAGCAGCTCCAGTGAAAAGCCTTGATTTTCAAGGCTTTTTTCTTTTTCTCCGAAATCCAAATCCCGCTCCAAAAAGCCATTTAGTACTATTTGGCTGCTGGGGCGGTTTTTTTGCGCTCATGCCTCTTTTAGTGGTCGAGGTTTGCGCATGGCCGAGTCTGCTTGAGGCGGTTTTCACGTCCTGACGGGAGACAATCATCAGCGTTGCTGACGTGTGACGGAGTGTGCGAAAGCATACGCGCTCCAGTCCGCATTCCCGTGTATACTTTTCCGTTCTGTATTGCAAAAGCTGCGGCAGACTGCAAGCCTTTTGTTCAAAAAGGGCTTTGCCCTTTTTGAACACTTATGTGTTGTCCCGGCTGATGGGGCGGCGGTGCAGCAGGGAGCGCAGGTCCTTGCCGTTGAAGGGGATCAGGGGATAGAGATACCCCTTTCCCACCAGGGGACGGGTGGAGGCGATCAGGGCTACCACGCCGATGATGCCGCCGATAAAGCCCCACCAGTCAAAAAAGTAAATCAGGATCAGCAGGGCCATGCGGCACAGCTTCACGGCGTAGCCCATTTCATAGCTGTGCTGGGCATAGTTGGCGATGGCCACAAAGGCCATATACACCAGCACCTCCGGCACCAGCCACCGGGCCTGCACCGCGAAATCTCCCAATATCAGCGCCCCCAGCATACTGAAGGAGTTGCTGAGCGCATCCGGCGTGTTCAGCGACGCCAGCTTCAGCACGTCGATGATCAGCTCCACCAGCAGCAGCTGCAAAATCAGGGGCACATAGTATTCATCCTCAATCAGCAGAAAGTGCAGGCTCTCGTGAAGCCCTGCCGGGTCCTTTACCAGCAGATACCACAAGGGCGTCACAAACAGCGTCAGAAGCAGGACGATCATCCGCACGATCTGCAAATACGACCCCACCAGCGGGGGAAAGTAATAGTCGTTGATCTCCTCGGCGAACCGAAAAATGGTGCAGGGAAACAGCATCACCGACGGCGTGTTGTCGATCATCAGCACCACGTCTCCCTCCATGATGGACGCCGTGGCTACGTCGGGCCGCTCGGTATACCGGGTCTTGGGGAAGGGGTTCCACCACTGGGCCGGGGCGATGGCCTCGGCGATGCTCTCCTGGCTCATGGCGATGGAATTGATCTGCATATGCAGGAGCTTCTCCCGCAATTGCCGCAGGAGCTCCGGGTCGGCCTTGTCCTCCAGATAGCACAGGGCCACGTTGGCGTGGGACCGGCCCCCCACCTCCAGCCCCTCTAAGGTCAGCCGGGGGTCCCGGATGCGGCGGCGCAGCAGGGCGGCGTTTTTCATGATGCTCTCCACGAAGCCGTCGTGACTGCCCCGCAGGACCTTGCTGGTGTCCGGCTCCTCGATGCCCCGCAGGGGAAACTGCTTGGCGTCCATCAGCACGCCGCCGGGCAGGCCGTCGATGACCAGCAGGGTCTTTCCCGCCAGCACCGCCGTGACGGCCTTGGCCATATCCTGCTCCGCCGCCGCGTCCGACACGGTGACATACCGGGCCGCAAAGGCCTCCGCCGTGTTCACCCCGGCCAGGTCCCGGATGGCCAGCCACCCGGCCACGGCCCGCTCCAGCACCGCGTCGTCGGCGTAGCCGTTGACCACCCAGAGCCGGGCCCGGCGGCCCCCGATGGTCAGGCTCCGGCCCACCATGTCAAAGCTCCGGCCCACCCCCAGCCGCCGGTCCAGCTCCTCCGTCCGGCGGAGGAACGCATCCTGCACGATCTTCACCTGCTGCACCCCCAGAATACGGAAAAATGGCTTGCCCAAAAGACCTTGGCTCTCCCTTTGGGAGAGCTGTCGGCGCAGCCGACTGAGAGGGCCTGCAAGCCTTTTATTCCAAAAGGGCAAAGCCCTTTTTTTGCAGGTATATTATCCCGCATTTTTGCGGGATTTATTCTTGCGATAGGGGCCGCCGCGTGGCATAATAGGAACAAATCCAATTATTCCCGCAAAGGGGGCCTTGCTATGACGAAAAAACGCATCCGCCAGATGAACGCCGCGCTTCTGCGGCGGCTGTCCCTCCGCCCGGCGGCGGAATACCTGGCCGGACGGGAGGAGACGGTGGCGCAGCTGGTGGGCGAGGGATATTTCCAGCGCTTTGCGCCGCTGATGGACCGGCGGCTGTGCTGCGCCCGGGTGCTGGACCTGTGCCGGGAGGACCTGGAGCGGCTGGACGGGCCGGAGCCGGAGGAGGGCTGGCTTCCGTACTGCTATGACTTCGCCCGGCGGCTGCTGTTTCCGGAGAAGGACGCCCGCCCCGCCCACGGGGCCGGAGCGGTGTTCTTCCTGTCGGTGCTGCAGGTGCTGCTGGACGCGGAGCGGGAGCTTCTGGACTACGATCCCGCCTGGGACTTTGTGCCCCCCGGGCCGGAGGAGCTGGAGGACTGCCCCGCCGCCCTCCAGTTCGGCCAGATGATGCGTCTGTGGCGGCGGGAGTTCGTATACGAGATGATGCGCCTGGGCCTGGAGGTGACGCCCTACCGGACCTTAGAGCACATTGTGGGGGTCCACCATGTGGCCGTCACCGCCGGGCGGGCTCTGCGCCGGGGGGGCGTGGAGCTGGACCTGGCCCTGGTCTCCGGCAGCGCCATCGGCCACGACATCGGCAAGTTCGGCTGCCGCCTCGGGGAGCGGGTGCCGTATCTGCACTATTACTACACCGACCAGTGGTTCCGCCGCCGGAAGCTGACGGACATCGGCCATGTGGCCGCCAACCACTCCGTGTGGGACCTGGAGCTGGACTATCTGTCGGTGGAGTCCCTGCTGCTGATCTATGCCGACTTCCGGGTGAAGCAGACCCGGGACGACCATGGCCGGGAGGTCACGAAGATATTCTCCCTGGCGGAGGCCTTCAACGTGATCCTCTCCAAGCTGGACGGCGTGGACCGGGAAAAGCGCCGCCGCTATGAGCTGGTGTACGCAAGGCTCTACGACTTTGAGCAGTT
>OHPR01000077.1_pt1 | contig 54856 bp, 53 predicted proteins | sample 1577761 | NCBI WGS metagenome assembly OHPR01 (sample SAMEA3879537, study PRJEB24766) | human gut metagenome | biome: human-associated habitat; feature: feces | place: USA | collected 1985/1987 | reverse complement strand
GGCGGGGTCCAGGGGCCGCGCCCCTGGCCGCGCGCCGCAGCGCGCGGAACGCCCCCAATGCTCAAAGAAGCGCAGGAAGGGGGTCCGGGGGAAACCCTCGCCGGGGGTTTCCCCCGGTAATTTCAGTGATGGAACAGCCTTATCCCCGTAAAGCACATGACCATGCCGTACTTATCCGCCGTCTCTATCACATTGTCGTCCCTGATGGAGCCGCCCGGCTGCGCGACGCAGACGACTCCGCTGCGCGCCGCGCGCTCGATGTTGTCCCCGAACGGGAAAAACGCATCCGAGCCCAGCGCGAGGCCCGCAGAACGCGAGAGCCAGTCGCGCTTTTCCGCCTCGGAGAGCTCCTCGCGGATGAAGCGGTCTATCTCATTGTCCCGCTCCGCTCGCTTCATGCCCTCCGGGAAGCGGAGCTCCAGCACCTTCGGGTGCCTGCGCAGCCGCCAGGTGTCGGCCTTGTCGCCCGCCAGGCGCGTGCAGTGGATGCGGCTCTGCTGGCCCGCGCCGACGCCCACGGTCTGGCCGTCCTTCACGTAGCAGACAGAGTTCGACTGCGTGTACTTGAGCGTGATGAGCGCCAGCAGCAGGTCGTCCTCCTGCGCGGACGTGAGGGTTTTATTGGCCGTGACGACGTTTTTGAGGCAGTCCCGCGTGAGGGGCAGGGCGTTGTAGCCCTGCTCGAAGCGGATGCCGAAGATGTCCCGCCGCTCCTGTGGCGCGGGCTCGTAGTCCGGGTCGATGCGCACGACGTTGTAGCCGCCCTTGCGCTTCTGGCGGAGCAGCTCCAGCGCGGCGGGCGTGTAGCCCGGGGCGATGACGCCGTCGGAGACCTCGGGCAGGAGCAGGCGCGCCGCCGTCTCGTCGCAGGTGTCCGAGAGCGCCGCCCAGTCGCCGTAGGAGCAGAGCCTGTCCGCGCCGCGCGCGCGGGCGTAGGCCGTCGCCACGGGCGAGAGCTCGCCCTCGGCGAAGAAGGCGCGCCGGTCCTCGTCCGTGAGCGGCGAGGCGATGGCCGCGCCGGCGGGCGAGACGTGCTTGAAGCTCGCCGCCGCGGGCCTCCCCGTGGCGCGGCGCAGGGCGCGCACCAGCTGCCAGGAGTTCAGGGCGTCCATGAAGTTAATATAGCCTGGGCGGCCGTTCAGCACCTCGACGGGCAGCTCGGAGCCGTCCTCCATGTAGATGCGCGCGGGCTTCTGGTTAGGGTTGCAGCCGTATTTGAGCTCTATTTCACGCATTTTACGCTTCCTCCCCGTGCTTGTTGATGATCACTTCCTCGCCCGCCGCCGCGACGTAGAGCGAGACGCGGTTATCCTCATCCAGCGCCGCCCAGAGCGCCGCCGCCAGCTCCTGCGCCGGGAGGGCCGGGACCGAGACCTCCACCGGCTCGCCGGAAAAGCTCGGCAGGGGCGAGCCGAAGCCCTCGTAGGTGCTGATGAAGTGCCCGAGGCCCGGCGCGGGCTCGTACTCGTAGAAGCAGCGCGTGCAGCGCGCGCCCGCCTCGTCCGCCGCGCGCAGGATGGAGAGCTTGTAGCTCCCGTCCGGGGCCAGGAGGCCGGAGATGCGCGGCGTCCAGTTCGGCGCGTCCGGCTCGAAGCGGCGCGTCCTCAGCGCGGAGACGAAGCCGTGGCCGTCGCGGATGGTGTCCGTCTGGTCGCCGTTCGTGACGATGAGGCCGCGCTCCGTGCGGCGGACGGGGTGGTAGATGATGAGGCTCGGGTCCGTCATCTTCGCCTCGTCGAAGGCGCGGGTGCGGATGCCGTCGGGCGTGCGCTCAAAGACGCGGTTGCGGCTGTTCTCGCTGCGGCCCATGATGAAATAGGCGCAGACCGGCGCGCCGTCCTGGGCTGCGCCGAGGAGGATGCCCCGGCCGGGATAGGGGCGCGCGCGCAGGTAGTCAAAGATGTCCGTCATGCCTTTTCGCTCCTTTCAATGTCCCTCGCCACGCGCTCTACGGCCTCGGGCAGCAGCTTCCATTCAGCCTGTTCCATGACGCGGCGCTGGAGGCTCTCCGGCGTGTCGCCGGGCAGGACGGGGACGGCTTGTTGGAGGATGATCTCGCCCCCGTCGGGTATCTCGTTCACAAAATGCACGGTCGCGCCCGTGAGCTTGACGCCGCGCCGGAGCGCCGCCTCGTGTACGCGCAGGCCGTAATAGCCCTCGCCGCAGAAGGCGGGGATGAGGCTGGGGTGGATGTTCAGCATGCGCCCGGCCCAGCCCGAGACGAACTCCGGCGAGAGTATGCGCAGGAAGCCCGCCAGGACGACCAGGCCGATGCCCCGCTCGGCGAGCAGCTCCGAGAGCCGCGCCTCGAAGCCCTCGGGGCCTATGTACGCCGCCTCCAGCCCCGCGCGCCGCGCGCGTTCGAGGGCGAAGGCTCCCTCGCGGTTCGAGACGACGAGGGCAAGCTCCGCGTCCGGCAGCCCGCCGCGCGCCGCGGCGTCTATGAGCGCCTGGAGGTTCGTGCCCCCGCCCGAGACCAGCACCGCCGTCCTCACCATAGCTCCACGCCGCCTTCCCCTCTCGCGACCTCGCCGCAGATATAGGCCTCGACGCCGTTTTCGCGCAGGCAGCGCACCGCCGCGTCCGCGTCCTCGGCCGCTACGTCGGCGAGCATGCCGACGCCCATGTTGAAGGTGTTGTACATGTCCCGCTCCGGGATGTTCCCCGCCCGGGCGATGAGGGAGAAGAGGGGCGGGGTCTTGAGCCTCGCCTTTTCTATGCGCGCCGTGAAGCCCGGGGCCAGGGCGCGCGGGACGTTTTCGTAGAAGCCGCCGCCCGTGATGTGGCTTATGGCCGAGACCCGCGCCGCCTTCAGCAGGGCGAGGACAGGCTTCACGTAGATGCGCGTCGGCTCCAGCAGGGCCTCGCCCAGCGTGCGGCCGAGCTCCGGCTCATAGCGCTCCAGCGCGCCGCCCTCGACATCGAAGACCCGGCGCACGAGCGAGAAGCCGTTCGAGTGTACGCCCGAGGAGGGCAGGGCTATGAGCGCGTCGCCCTCCCGCATGGCGGAGCTGTCGAGGATGCGGGCTTTGTCCACGATCCCGACGGCGAAGCCCGCCAGGTCGTACTCGTCCTCGGGGTAAAAGCCAGGCATCTCGGCGGTCTCGCCGCCGATGAGCGCCGCGCCGGCCTGGACGCAGCCCTCCGCCACGCCCGCGACGATGTCCGCTATGCGCTCCGGCACATTCCTGCCGCAGGCGATGTAGTCGAGGAAAAAGAGCGGCTCAGCCCCGGAGCAGACAATGTCGTTCACGCACATGGCCACGCAGTCTATGCCCACCGTGTCGTGCTTGCCGAGGAGGAAGGCTATTTTGAGCTTCGTGCCCACGCCGTCCGTGCCGGAGACGAGGACGGGCTCCTTCATGCCGGCGAGGTCGGGCAGGAACAGGCCGCCGAAGCCGCCGAGGCCGCCCAGGACGCCGGGGCGCTCCGTGCGCTGCACGTGCTTTTTCATAAGCTCCACGGCCCGGTAGCCCGCGGTGATGTCCACTCCCGCGGCCTTGTAGCTCGCGCTCTCGCTTCTCATTAGTCTCTCTCCCTCCGGCCTATTTTCTGCTCGAACTTCGACTTCTGCGCACGGCAGGGCGGCTCGCAGGGGTACTGTCCGGTGAAGCAGCCCTTGCAGAAGCCTATCGTGCTGTTGTCCGCCAGCTTGTCGAGGTAGTCCACGTTCAGGTAACCCAGGCTGTCCACGCCTATTATCTCGCGTATCTCCTCCAGGCTGTGGTTGTGGGCGATGAGGTAGTCGGAGCTGTCGATGTCCGTGCCGAAGTAGCAGGGGTAGAGGAAGGGCGGCGCGGAGAGCCGGGCGTGGACCTCCGTGGCCCCGGCCTCCCGCAGCAGGCCGACGATGCGCGCGATGGTCGTGCCGCGCACGATGCTGTCGTCCACGAGGATGACCCTTTTGCCGCGCACGGTGGAGGCGATGGTGTTGAGCTTTATGCGCACGGCGTCCTCGCGCCGGGCCTGGCCGGGCTGGATGAAGGTGCGGCCGATGTACTTGCTCTTCACGAAGCCCACGCCGTAGGGTATGCCGCTCTGGCGCGCGTAGCCCAGGGCCGCGTCGAGGCCGGAGTCCGGCACGCCGATGACGACGTCGGCCTGCACGGGGTGCTCCAGGGCCAGGAAGGCGCCCGCGCGCTGGCGCGCCGTGTGTACGCAGCTGCCGTCTATGACGGAGTCCGGCCGCGCGAAGTAGATGAACTCGAAGACGCACTCGCCCGTGGCCTTCCCGCAGTGGCTGCGGTCGCTCTCAAGGCCCCTGTCGGAGATGGTGACTATCTCGCCCGGCTCCACGTCGCGCAGGAACTTTGCGCCTATGGCGTCGAGCGCGCAGCTCTCGCTGGCGACGACCCAGCCGCCGTCTATCTCGCCTATGCACAGCGGGCGGAAGCCTATGGGGTCGCGCACGGCTATGAGCTTGCGCGGGCTCATGACCGCGAGGGAATAGGCGCCCTTGAGGCTGTCCATCGCGCGGGAGACCGCCTCCTCGATGGAGCCGGCGCCTATGCGCTCGCGCGTGATGGCGTAGGCGATGACCTCGGAGTCCGAGGTGGTGCGGAAGATGGCGCCGTCGAGCTCGTAGCTCTCGCGCAGCTCGGCGGCGTTCGTGAGGTTGCCGTTGTGCGCGAGGGCCATGCCGCCCTTGATGTGGCGGATGACGAGTGGCTGGGCGTTCTCGCGGCTCTGGCAGCCGGTGGTGCCGTAGCGGCAGTGGGCGACGGCCATGCGCCCCTGGGGCAGCTTGCAGAGCACGTCCTCCGTGAAGACCTCGCTGACGAGGCCCGTGTCCGCGTGGCCGGTGATGACGCCGTCGTCGTTCACGGCGATGCCGCAGCTCTCCTGGCCGCGGTGCTGCAGGGCGTAGAGCGCGTGGTGCGTGATGCCCAGGACGTCCGCACCCTCTTCCCTCATGTAGATGCCGAATACGCCGCACTCCTCGTGCAGCTTGCCGAAAATGTCTGCTCCCATGTTTCTCTCCCGGTTATTTAAAAAGTCTCATTCCCCAATGAGCCGCCGCATAACTTCCTGATAGGCGTCCTCGACGCCGCCGAGGTCGCGGCGGAAGCGGTCCTTGTCCAGCTTCTCGTGGGTCTCCACGTCCCAGAAGCGGCAGGTGTCGGGGCTTATCTCGTCGGCGAGGACGATGCTCCCGTCCGGCAGGCGGCCGAACTCCAGCTTGAAGTCCACGAGCTCGATGCCGTGGGAGAGCAGCAGGGCCTTGAGCAGCTCGTTCACGCGGAAGGCATAGCGCTTTATCGTCTCGATCTCCTCGGCCGTGGCGAGCTTCAGGGCCAGGGCGTGGCAGGAGTTTATGAGCGGGTCGCCCAGCGCGTCGTCCTTGTAGGAAAACTCGATGGTGGGCGCGTCGAAGACGATGCCCTCCGCCACGCCGTAGCGTTTGGCAAAGCTGCCCGCGGAGATGTTGCGGATGATGACCTCAAGAGGGACGATGGAGACCTTCTTCACCAGGGTCTCCCTGTCCGAGAGCTCCTGTACATAGTGCGTAGGCACGCCGTTTTGCTCCAGCATGCGCATGAAGCTGTTGGTCAGGCGGTTGTTTATGACGCCCTTGCCCAGGATGGTGCCGCGCTTTTCGCCGTTGAAGGCGGTGGCGTCGTCCTTGTAGGAGACGATGCACAGGGCGGGGTCGTCCGTGGCGTAGACCTTTTTGGCCTTGCCCTCGTAGAGCTGTTCGAGCTTTTCCATGTCAGTTCCTCTCCTTTTCGAGCTTTTCGCGCAGGGCGCGGTCCTTTTCCAGCGTGGCGGCTTCCATCTCGCGGCGCAGCTCGTCGAGCCGCGCGGCGAGCTCGCCGTCGTATATGGCCAGCATCTGGGCGGCCAGGAGCGCCGCGTTCTGCGCTCCGTCTATGGCCACGGTGGCGACGGGGATGCCGGATGGCATCTGCACGGTCGAGAGCAGGGCATCCAGCCCGTCCAGGGTGGAGCTCTTCACGGGGATGCCGATGACGGGCAGGGTGCTCGCCGCAGCGAGGGCCCCGGCCAGGTGCGCCGCCTTGCCCGCGGCCGCGATGATGGCCCCGAAGCCCGCCTCCCGCGCCGTGAGCGCGAAGTTCCGCGCCGCCTCCGGCGTCCGGTGCGCCGACATGACGCGGACCTCCGTCTCTATGCCCAGCGCCTCCAGCTGGCGCACGGCCTTCTCGACCACGGGCCAGTCGCTGTCGCTGCCCATCACGACGGCTATCTTCTTACTTACCATGCCCTCGCCTCCAAAAGTGATAAATAAAAATGTAACAAGGCCACGGCATACAGTCATGGCCTTGCTATTTACGCATTTATGCTCTTGTCCCCCAGGGGCGCTCCCCCGCCGGGGAGCCGCGGAAAGGCGCACTGGGCCCCGGCAGTTCCAAACAGAAGCCGAACCAAGGCCGCGCCACCCCCCTAGAGAAGATAGCTCAATGATATAGGTTTTCCCCCGAAAACTCAACGGCTTTTCCGGCCCCCGGCGCATTTTCATCCAAAGCGACAAGAATTTCTCCCGCCCGGCCCGGATTTTATGCTGATTTTACACGCTTCCCGCCCCGGACTTGTGAAATCCCGCCGGACGTGGTAAAATACCCCTGCCCAAGCGGGCAAATTTCTGAAAGACGTGATGAAATGACCATAGAAAACATGCGCCTCGCCGTCCTCATAGACGGGGACAACGCGCCGCGCGACTGCCTCAAGGGCATCATGGAGGAGATAGCCATCTACGGCACGCCCATGATAAAGCGTATCTACGGCGACTGGGCCTCCCAGGGCCTCGTGAGCTGGAAAAACAGCCTGCTGGAGAACGCCGTCACCCCCAAGCAGCAGTTCGCCTACACCAGCGGCAAAAACGCCACGGACTCGGCCATGATAATAGACGCCATGGACATCCTCTACACCGGCAAGACGGACGGCTACGTCCTCGTCTCCTCGGACTCGGACTTCACGCCCCTGGCCATCCGCCTGCGCGAGAGCGGGATGTACGTCATCGGCATAGGCGAGGAGAAGACGCCCAAGGCCTTCGTCCAGGCTTGCGACAAGTTCATCCGCGTCGAGGTCATCCGCGACAAATATAAGAAGACCGCCAAGGCCGCCGCAAAGCCCGCAGCCAAGAAGACCGCGGCCAAATCCTCCGCCGCCAAGGCCGCCGAGAAGGCCGAAAAGCCCGCCTCCAAGGCCGCCGCCAAGAAGGCCGAGGACAAGAAGCCGCCCGTGCCCGAGGAGATCATCACCCTCATCGCGGACTCCGTCGCCGACCTCGCAGACGACGACGGCTACATCGACCTGTCGAACCTCGGCAACCTCATTATAAAGAAACAGCCCGACTTCGACCCGCGCACCTACGGCTTCGGCAAGCTCTCGAACATGCTCAAGAACCTGCCCCGCTTCGAGGTCCAGGTCCGCGAGACCTCGGACCCCAACGTGAAGCCCATCTACATCCGCGACCAGGAGGCCCAATGACTAAGCGGCGCTTGTTCACAGCCGCCCTGCTCGTCCTCATCGCCCTTTTCGCCGCGCTGCTGCTGCTGTCGAAGCATGGACTCTCCGTCACAAGGCTCACGCTGGAGTTTTCCGGCCTGCCCCGGGGCTTCGACGGTTTCAAAATAGTCCAGCTGAGCGACCTGCACGGCTCCGAGTTCGGGCAGGACAACGCGCGGCTCATAGAGGCCGTGGCGGCCGAGGAGCCGGAGCTTATCGCCCTCACCGGCGACTTCCTCGACGAGGGCGAGGCCGGGCGGGAGCTGCCCGGGGTCGAGGCCCTGGTGCGCGAGCTCGTGAAGCTCGCGCCCGTCTATTTCGTCAGCGGCAACCACGACTGGGCCTCCGGCGCGGAGCAGGAGCTCTTCGAGGCCCTGGAGGCCGCGGGCGCCGTCTGCCTGCGCAACGACTTCCTCAGCCTGGAGCGCGGGGGCGACAGCCTCATCCTCGCCGGCGTGGAGGACCCGAACGGCCCGGCGGACATGGAAACTCCGGAGGAGCTCGTCTCGCGCCTGCGCGAGGCGGCCCCCGCCGCCTTCGTCCTGCTGCTGGCCCACAGGGCCTACTGGGCGGAGCGCTATCCGGAGCTCGACGTGGACCTCATCCTCTGCGGCCACACCCACGGCGGCATAGTCCGCCTGCCCCTCCTGGGCGGCGTCGCGGGGACGAACTTCTCCCTCTTCCCGGAGTACGACGCGGGCCTCTTCGACACGGGGCGCTACAAGCTCTTCATCTCCCGCGGCCTCGGCAACTCCGTGCCGCTGCCCCGCTTCCTCAACACGCCGGAAATCGCCTCCGTCACCCTCAAATGCGCCTGAGCGCCCCCAAAAAGGGGCGCTCCTTTTTTGCCCCTTGACAGGCAAACTGTATTATGCCTATAATACAGTCAAGGAAACTGTATTACTCGACTGACACACTTTCCCCGGAGGAGGTGAGGGCATGATAGACTTCGGAGCCTTCCGGGCCGAGGATGGGACGCCCATCTATTTGCAGATAATAAAATATCTGAAGCAGGGCGTGGTCTCGGGCGCGGTGGCGGACGGGGATGAACTGCCCTCGCGCCGGGTGCTCTCGGCGCTTCTGGGGCTCAACCCGAACACGGTGCAGAAGGCCTGCCGGATGCTGGAGGAGGAGGGCCTGCTGGTCTCGCACGCCGGGGCGAAGAGCTGCGTGCGCGTGACGCCGGAGCTGCGGGAGCGGGTGCGCGCGGAGCTCATCCGCTCGGACGCGGTGGCAGCGGCCTCGGCCTTCCGGCGCATGGGAGTGCCGCTGGAGGAGGCCATTGAACTGGTGAAGAGGGCCTATGAGGAGGCGGAGGAATGAAAAAACATCTGTCCGTATTTGAACTGGCCGCGCGCGGCGCGGTGTACAAGACTCTCGCCGTGGGCCTCGCCGCGGCGGCGGCCATCTTCGCGCTGCTGCTGGCGGGCCTGGACGATGTGGAGAACCTCGCGGACGTGCTCACCGGCCTGACGCTCCCCTACGAGGGCGCGAACGGCCTGCCGAGCGCCGCCCTCGCGGGCGCGGCCTACGGTGCGGGCCAGGTGCTGCTCTACTTCCTGCTGGCCCGCTCCCTCGCACCCAGGCGCGGCGTGAACCCGGACGCCACCTTCCGCCGCCTGCTCATACCGGAGCGCGAGGCGGCCTATATACAGGTTTTCGTCCACACGCTCTGCTTCGCCGTCTACCGGGCGCTGGCGCTGGCGGCCTACCTGGGCTTCTCGGCCTGGTTCGTCGCGCGCTCCGGGCCCTATGCCAACGACGGCATGAGCGTCTTTTTCGCGGCCTACAAGTCCCTGCCCCTGCACACGCTGCTGCCGCTCGGCTCGCTCTACGAGGGCGTCCACGCCGCGGCGAGCTGCCTCATGTGCGGGGTGGGCAGCGTGGCGCTCTCCTTCTGGCGGCGCAGGCAGATGGTCTCGGGCATAGGCGTGGCCGCGGGCTTCGTCCTCGTACTGACGCATTTCCTGCGCACAGAGGGCGGCGAGCTGCACATGATATTCGTATTCCTGGAGCTGGTCCTCGTCGCCGCTGGCCTTGCCGGCTCCTTCCGCGACACGATAGCCGACGAGCGCGAGGCCGCCTCGGCCGCGGCGCTGGAGCCGCAGGAAGGGGGCGGGGCGAATGCGACTGCGTGACATGGCCTCGCCGCCGGGCTTCGACCCCGCGGCGGAGATCAAGCGGGTGAAAAACTGGATGCTCGTGACCTGCGCCTGCTTCCTGCTGTTTTTCGCCTTCAGCTTCTTCGGCAACCTGGGCAGCCTGCTGAGCGAGGAGCTCTTTGTGCGCTGGTCGGACAGCCGGGTTATGCCGCTCTTTTCGGAGCTCACGGTCCTGCCGCGCCTCTGCTTCCTGCCCATGCCCTGCGCCCTTGTCTGGCTGCTTGTGCGGAACATCAGCTATTTCCGCAGCTCCAAGAGCTACTACACCATGAAGCGGCTTCCGAACCGCTGGGAGTACCCGCTGCGCTGCGCGCTGCTGCCGGTGGGCGGGGCGCTGGCGCTCTTTGTCTCGGTGAACCTGCTGCTGCTCCTGATGGGCGGGCTCTACCTCTGGGCGACGCCGGCGAACATGCTGGTGGCGGGCGCCGAGCAGGACGTTTTGGAAACAGTTTTGGGAGGTATCTTCGCATGATAGAGCTGAAGAACGTCAAAAAATCCTACGGTACGCGCGAGGCCCTGCGCGGCGTCAGCTTCTCCCTCGGCCCGGGCGAGCTCGTCGGCCTCTTCGGTGAAAACGGCGCGGGAAAATCGACGCTCATGAAGTGCGTCCTCGGCCTTTTGAGATACGAGGGCGAGATAACGCTCGACGGCGAGCCAATAGGCCGCAAAAACATCGCCCGCCTCTCCTTTGCGACGAGCGAGCACTCCTTTTTCCCCGCCCTCTCGCCAGAGGGCCACGCGGATTTCTACGCGCGGCATTTCCCGAAGTTTGACCGCAAGCGCTTCGACGTGCTGATGGACTTTTTCGAGCTGCCCCTGCGCGGCGAGCCCGCGAAGTTCTCGACGGGGCAGAAAAATCAGTTCGAGGTCGTCCTCGCGCTCTCGCAGGGCGCGGACTACATCCTGATGGACGAGCCGTTTTCCGGAAACGACGTGTTCAACAGGGAGGATTTTTACAAGGTACTGCTGGGCATCCTGGGGCCGGAGGAGACAGTTTTGCTCTCGACGCACCTCATAGAGGAGGTCGAGGACTTCATAGGCCGGGCGCTGCTCATACACAAGGGCCAGCTCATGGGCGACGTGCATATGTCCGAGCTCGAGGAGACGGGTGAGGGCCTTGTGGACTACGTCAAGCGGAACTACAACTACCGGGCGGACAGGATAAAGCGCGCGATAAGCGAGCTGTCGGGGGAGGACTGACTGGGGGAAACCCCCGGCGAGGGTTTCCCCCGGACCCCCTTCCTGCGCTTCTTTGAGCATTAGGGGGTCCCGCCCGCTGCGGCGGGCGCCAGGGGCGCGGCCCCTGGACCTCGCCCGCTTTTTTGTAAAAAAGCGGGGCAAAAAACTTTTGGGCTTTGGGTCAGGAGGAACTTATGAGAAAAGCGGGTATCATCTTTTGCTTGCTGGCGGTCTTGGCGGTCGGGTGGATCGCGGCGGCAAATATCGCGGTCGGGGCCGTGGCGGAGGACGTCCGCTTCGAGTCGGAGCTGCGCGCCGGCTCGCGCGAGGCGGCCGGCGGGGTCCGCATCCTCGGCGAGGGCGTGGACACGACGGTGAACGACGAATACATGTACTTCGACCTCGCCTACGACGCCGGCAGCGGCGTCGGCTCCTGCGATTTCTCGCTCGAGGGCGGCAGCCGCCCGGTGCAGAGCCTGCACGTCTACGATCTGAGCATCTTCGACCAGCTCAACAGCAGCGGCAGCAGCAACGGCGGCATAGAGCTCTCGGACCTGCCCGCGCCCTGCGCCGCCGTCGCAGCGCGCGCCGCCGCCGGCCAGACTCTGGAGGAGACGATGTATCTCTCCGAGGTCTGCGACTACTACCCCCTGCGCGTGGACAGCTGGGGCGCGATACACCTGGACGAGGAGCTCCAGGCCGCCGTTGACGAGCACATCCGCCTGCCTGTCCCCGAGGACCTGCGCGTGACCGCCAGCGTCACCAAGGACGCGGCCGGCAACGTCTGCGAGTACGAATGTCGCACCCTCCAGGGCGGGAGGAGCGGAGTGGAAGTACAGTGCTACAACCTCATCAGCAGCTGCCTCGTCTCCGTCCGGCTCTGGCAGGAGGACGAGGAGGGCATAACGGTCTGGCAGCCCGGGCCACTCTACCACATGGACACGGTCTGGAACGAGGCCCGGAACGAGTATGAGCCCGTGCCGGAGAGCTTCCGGCTCCTGTCCGTTGAGGTCTGTCCCGACTCCGCGGTAGAGGCCCCGGGCGGCGGCGCGTTGCTGCTTGAGACGGGCGCGGAGTTCTGCCGCCTGACGCAGCTGTCGCCCTCGGGCGAGCTGCTGACGGAGCTGAGCTTTCCCCGCCTGAATGAGGACGAACGTGTATATTTTTACCTGTCCGAGGACGCGGACGCGGACTGGTTCCTCATTGAGCAGGGCAGCGAGGTGCGCAGCTTCGTGCGCGGCCCTGAGGGCCTGTTCGCGTCCGGGCCGGTCTACGACCTGTCCTCCGCCCCGGCGACTGAGTTCATACCCGGCAGCTGGCCGGACAGCGTGAGCTACGACTTCGACGGCGAGCGCCTGGCCTGCCTCACCGTGAGGGGCCTGCGTTTCACCGGCGCGCCGATAGTGGACGACCCCAACCCCACCGAGCCCCGCGACCGCATCCTTCAGCTGGCCGTAGTCTCCCCCGGCGCCCTGCTGTTTGCGGAGGACCTGTACTGCACCCTGACCACCAACGGCGTGGACCCGCGCTTCAGTGTTGAGATGGGCTGAGGGGGCGCTCGCCCCGCAGGCCTGCTGAAGTCCCGCCAAATAAAAGTTTTTTGCCCCGCTTTTTTACAAAAAAGCGGGCGGGGTCCAGGGGCGGAGCCCTGGCCGCGCGCCGCAGCGCGCGGAACTCTCCTGTGCTAATGAAGCGCAGGAGGGGGTCAAAGGGGGGACCCTCGCCGGGGGTCCCCCCTTTGCGGGCGGCCCCCGCCGCCCGCAGCCCGTGCGCGTCGCCGCAGCGCAGGCGATAATCCGACGCCGGGCGGGGGTGGAATTCCGCCCCTACAGGGGGTTGCGGAAACCTGCGACACGCGCCATTGAAAATGTAAAAACGCCCCTCTGGGGCGTTTTTACATTTTTCCGCGACGCTGAGCGCCCAAATTTCTATACATTCGCGGCGGGCATCTCCGCAAGCGCCTGGGGACTACTCCTGCTCCACGCCCCCATCCCTCAGGCTGGCCTGAAAGGTGTTCATCACCACCAGCGTGCCGACGATGATGACGAGGGACACGGCTACGAGGGGCCAGGCCAGCCAGGCGTCGCCGGAGTCCAGGGGCAGGGGCAGGTGCATGAGCGTCGTGAAGACCACGTTCACCGTCCGGAGCACCAGCAGGCTGCGGCGCTGGGGACAGGCGAAGCGCTCCGCCGCGCCCGCGAGGTTCGTGAAGAGCTGGAAGTGCACGTACAGCGACACCGCCGCGGCGATGAGCCACAGGCCCCAGAGCTCCGTGGGCCTCCCCATGGCCTCCAGCGCCCAGCAAAGGCCCTCCCAGGCCGCGAGCAGCCAGCAGAGCGGACGCAAAAGCAACGCGGAGGGCTCCCCCGCCCCGGCGACGCCGGGCAGGGCCGAGCCGATGAGCAGCCAGCCCGCCCAGTCGGGCAGCAGGTCCAGCGCGTTTATATTGATGTTCAGGTAAATGAGCGCGTAGCCCCAGGCTATCCTGCCCAGAGATCTGTAAAGGCCCTTACGCTCCTCCATCCGTCTCGCCCCCTTCCATGACGAACTCGTCCACGACCTCGCTGCCCAACGTTATGCGCACGGCGGCGGCCTTCGCTTCCGGCTCCGGCAGCTGCGGCGTGTCGTAGCGGAACTCCTCGGAGAGCGCGCTGGCCTTCAAAGCCCCCTCGCAGGGGTCCAGGCCTATGCTCTCGTACTCCGTGCCGTCGAAGGCATACTCCTCGTCCGCGGAGCGGAGAGGCAGCATCTCCAGCTTCGCCCAGCTCTGCGGGAGCGCGTCCTCGCCGCTGGTATATTCGACGCAAAAGAGCTCCGCCATGGTGCGAAACACGGCCTCCGGCCTGTAAACGCTGTCGGAATAGCCCTGCGGCACGCCGGAGAGGCCGAAGCCCGCGTCCGCGGCCACGGCGTAGAGGTTCCGCCGGAGCGTCACCGTGCCGCACTCGCGCTCCACGCTCACGGTGTCGCGCCAGGGCAGGACATCGTTCCCCCAGCGGGCGAGGGACACGGGGTCGTACACCAGGCCGTCGGGGGCGATGAACTGCCGCTCGCCCGTCTCCTCCACGACCCAGCCCTCGGCCTCCCAGGCGCGCACGGGGACGACGTAGAGGCCCGTGAGAGTGTCGCCGTCCGCGTCTTTCAGCCAGCCGCCGTTTTCGAGGTCGGCCACATAGTTTACCGTGAGTATGAGCTCCGCCTCGCAGACGCCCTCCGAGCAGACGAGGTTATTTATAAGGTATCCCGAGCCGCTGTCGATGGCGTACTGCTCGGGCACGCTCTCGTAGTGATAGGCCACCCAGCCCTCGGCGCGGCTCGCGCGCATGCCCTCGTAGAGCTCCCCGTGCTTTTCAAAGGGCGAAGCGGCGGCGAGGAAGACGCCGTTGTCGTAGATGAGCCCCTTGGCGTAGGTGTCGAGCGCCGCGGCGGGGGTCCGGCAGCGGGTGGTACGCGCGGCGGCGAGGCTGCGGTCGAGCCCGTCGAGCTCGTTGGGGTACATGTGCCCAATGTCCGTGCCCGAGGAGCCGAGCAGCAGGGGCGCCGCAAGCACGAGGACTATGCAGACCGAGGCCAGGGCCATGCCGCGCGGATAGAGCTTGAAGCGCACGATGGCCGCTATGCGCCGGGAGATGTTCTTCCCGCCGTTGGAGATGGAGCTCGTCCCCGGCGCGCGGGCATATTTCGCGTTTGCCATACCGAGCAGTATGCCGCCGTACTCGCGCCGCTCCTCACCCTCCAGGCGTTCCAGCACGCGCTGGTCGCAGAGGGACTCGAGGTCGTTGCCCACGCGGTCGAGGACATAGTGCATGAAGGGATCGCACCAGTGCAGCGCGCGGATGAGGCACCAGAAGATGCCCTGCGCCGCGTCGAAATATTTGAGGTGCAGCAGCTCGTGCAGCAGCACCTTGTCGTCCGCGCCGCCGCGCGGCAGGGCGAGGACGGGCCGGATGACACCGCAGACGAAGGCCGTGGGCAGGCCCTCGACCTCGACGGCGCGGCAGCTGCGCAGGCCGTATTTTTCGCACACGGCGGCGAGGCGCGCCGAGACCTCCGCCGAGGCGGGCGTCCCGCGGCGAAGTACTAGGCGCAGGCGCGCGTAGGCCGCCGCCTTCCAGAGCAGCCAGCCCAGGACGCCCAGGACGTAGACCAAAAACAGCCAATCCGTGAGGCTCCGGGGCGCGCCGGAGGGCAGGGGCAGGACGCTGCCCGCGTCCAGCGAAGACCAGGGCGAAGCGTAGGCGGAGCCGAGGACGCGCTCCGCCGCCGTCTTCCACATGTCCACCCAGACGGGCAGAGGCAGCAGCACCTGCCGCGTCATCCCCGCCGGGATGAGCGCCCGCAGGGCCAGCAGGCCCCAGACGCCGTACTGCCAGCGCGGAGAGAGCTTGTCCGCCAGCAGGTATTTCACAATGAGCAGCACCGCCGCTGCCAGCGAGACGGTGAGCGTTTGCAGCAGGAACTCCCAGATGTTCCCCACGGTTACACCTCCATCTCGTCGAGCAGCTTCCGGAGCCGCGCCGCCTCATCAGCGGAGATGTGCGTCTCCTTCAAAAACGCGGCGATGAGGTCCCCCGCCGCGCCGCCGTAGACCTTGTTGAGCAGCTCGTCCCTCTCCTGCCGGGCGCAGTCCTCCCGCGCCGCCCCCGCCGAATACGGCGCCGGAGAGCTGCGCTCTATCTTTACGAGGCCCTTGGCCTCCATGCGCTTCAGATAGGTGTGGACCGTGTTCTTGCTCCAGCCCTGCCCCGGGTAGAGCGCGCGAGTGAGCTCGCCCAGCGAAAAGCTCTCCCCCGCCCAGAGCGCCTCCATCACGGCCCACTCGGCCTCCGTCAGCTTCATCGCGCCGCCTCCTACAAGTGTAGTATAAGACCATACTACATGTGTAGGACGGCGCTGTCAAGCCAAAATTGCAATGGGTTTTTTCCGGGGGCGTGTACCTCGGAAAAAACACCTCTTGCACGGCAAGTGTGCCCGCGGGGCGCGCGCAGCCGTGCGGCAGCTCCCACCGGCCACCGGCCGGGGGCTTTGGCAAAAGGCCGTTCCGGCCTTTTGCCAGACAAAGAAAGCGGCCCTCCCGGGCCGCTTTCCCTTCCATATCCCATATCGCAAGGCCCTACCCGACTTCGGGCATGGACCAGTTCACTCTGGTATAGGACTCTATCATAGCCGCATAGTCGCTCTGGCAGGCGGCGAAATCGCGGTCTTTTATGGATTCGTAGATGCAGTAGTGGATGTCGCGGTGCCTGTCGAGGCGGAAGTTGCGCACGAGCTCGGGCATCCACTTGGACAGGCAGAAGAGCATGTACTGGTGTATGGGCTCCCGCGCTACGGCGAAGGCGTAGGCGTAGAGCGGGTTGTGCGAGATGCGGCAGACATGCTCGTGGAAGGCGAGGTCCGCGGCGGCGACGCGCTTGCACCACTCCTCGTGCGTGAGGCCCTCGGTCTCGGCCCAGGCCTCGCGGTGCCGCAGGGCCAGGCGCTCCAGCTCCGCGAGGTCCTCGGGCGTGGCGCGCTCCATGGCCAGGCGGGCGCACTCTATCTCGATGTGGTTGCGGAACTCCGTCACGTTCTGCATCATGCCGCTCTGCTCGAAAAAGCGGGAGGCTGTCTTGAGGTAGCCCTCGAAGTCGAACTCTATGACGAAGGTGCCGCTGCCCGTGCGCGTCTCGACGATGCCGAGGGCGTTGAGCTTCTGCAGGGCCATGCGCACGGTCAGGCGGTTGACGCCGAACTTCTGCGCCAGCTCGCTCTCCGAGGGGAGCTTGTCCCCGACGCGCCAGACCCCGCCGCTTATCTGCTCCTGTATCGCCTCGCAGACCTGCTCCGAGGCGGAGACTTTTTTGATGCGCATATTGTCTTCCACGGGCAGCCCTCCTGTACTTTTGGCCTTTAAATCCCCTCTCCCCTTTATTAGAGTATAAAACAAGCCCACCGACTTTGCAAGAGGGATATTCGTGAAATTTTATATAGTAAGGCATGTTATGGCTATTGACTTTTAGAAATAATAAATATATTATGAATTTGACCGGACTACATAGCGAACAGGCCGCCCCCGCGGCGGCGCAACTTATAACTTGAAAGGGTGAGAACATGGCCAAAAACCTGATGACCGGCAACGAGGCCGTGGCCCGCGGTCTTTACGAGGCCGGAGTGGCCTTCGCCTCCGCGTATCCCGGCACGCCCAGCACGGAGATACTGGAAAACGTTGCCGAAAAGTACAAGGACAGCATAGCCTGCGAGTGGGCGCCCAACGAAAAGGTCGCCTTTGAGGCGGCGGTCGGCGCCTCCTTTGTCGGCGGCCGCTCCTTCGCGGCGATGAAGCACGTCGGCCTGAACGTCGCGGCGGACCCGCTGCTGACCTTTGCCTACACGGGTGTGAACGGCGGCATGGTCTTCGTCTCGGCGGACGACCCGGGGCTGCATTCCTCCCAGAATGAGCAGGACAACCGCTTCTACGCGCGCATGGGCAAGTTCATCATGCTTGAGCCCTCGGACTCCCAGGAGGCCAAGGACATGGCCGTCATGGGCTATGAGCTCAGCGAGCAGTTCGACTCGCCCGTCATGCTGCGCATGACCACCCGCGTCTGCCACAGCAAGAGCCTCGTCGAGTTCGGCGATGTCCAGGAGCAGCGCAAGAAGGAGTACGTTAAAAACCGCGCGAAGTACGACCCCGTCCCCGCCATGGCCAAGGGCATGCACACGGCCGTCGAAAAGCGCTGGAAGAGGCTTCTGGAGTACACGGAGGTATGTCCCCTCAACCGCGAGGAGTGGCATACGGACGAAATAGGCATAGTCTCGGCCGGCGCGGCATACCAGTACGCGCGCGAGGTGTTTGGAGACAACGCCTCCTATTTCAAGTGCGGCATGACGAGCCCGATGCCCCTCGAGAGCATCAGGAAATTCGCCGCCAAGGTGAAAAAGCTCTACGTCGTCGAGGAGCTTGAGCCCTACATGGAGGACCTGATGCGTGCAGCCGGCATAGACTGCGTGGGCAAGGCCCTCATCCCCATCGAGGGCGAGCTGAACCCCGACATCGTCCGCAAGAGCCTGACCGGCGAGGTCACGCCCACCATCGAGTACGACAAGAGCGTCGTCCCCGGCCGCCCGCCCATGCTCTGCGCCGGCTGCCCGCACGTCGGCCTCTTCTATGAGCTGGGCAAAATCAAGGACGTCATCGCCATAGGCGACATCGGCTGCTACGCCCTGTCCGGCAACCCGCCGCTGAACGCCAAGGACTTCGCCCTGTGCATGGGCTCCGGCTTCTCCATGGCCCACGGCGCAGCGAAAATAATGGAAAAGTTCGGCGAGAACAAGAAGATAGTCGGCGTCGTCGGCGACTCGACCTTCTTCCATACGGGCATGAACAGCATGCTCGACGCCGTGTATAACCACTCGAACGTCACGCTCATCGTCGTTGACAACCGCATCACCGGCATGACCGGCCACCAGGAGAACCCCGGCTCCGGCTACACCATCACCGGCGAGCACGCCTACCCCGCGGACATCGAGGGCGTCGCCCGGGCCTTCGGCATGACGGACATACACAAGGTGAACCCCATGGACCTCGAGGCCACGCGCAAGGCGCTCAAGGAGGCCATCGCCTTCGAGGGCCCCTCGCTGGTCATCACGCGCTACCCCTGCGCCCTCAAGAAGCGCAGCCCCGAGGACAAGGCCGAGTTCGGCACGGAGAAGGCCAAGTACGCCGTCGATAACGACGCCTGCATCGGCTGCAAGAGCTGCCTGCGCCTCGGCTGCCCGGCCCTGAGCTTCGACGGCGGCGCGAAGAAGGCGGACATAGACCGCGTGGCCTGCGCCGGCTGCGGCGTCTGCGCCCAGGTCTGCCCGAAGAAAGCTATTGGAAAGGTGGGTGGCTGATATGTCAAACGTCAAGAACGTCGTCCTCTGCGGCGTTGGCGGCCAGGGCACCATCCTGGCCAGCAAGATCCTCAGCTATGCGCTCATCGAGGCCGGCTACGACGTCAAGATGAGCGAGATACACGGCATGAGCCAGCGCGGCGGCAGCGTCACGACCCAGGTGCGCTACGGCGACAAGGTCTACTCCGCCATCATCGGCAAGGGCTCGGCCGACGTGCTGGTCGCCTTCGAGAAGATGGAGGCCCTGCGCTACCTTGACGACGTCAAGGCCGACGGCGGGGTGGTCATCATAAACGACCACGCCATCCAGTCCCTGCCCACGCTGCAGGGCATGGCCGCCTACCCCGAGGACTGCATCGACAGGGTGAAAGAGAAGGCCGGGGACGTGCGCGTCATAAAGGCCACGAAGATAGCCGGGGAGCTCGGCAACGAGAAGGCCGCGAACGTCGTCCTGCTGGGCGCGGCGGTCAAGGCGCTGGGCCTTGAGGCCATGGACTGGGACGCCGCCCTCGCCGCCTGCGTCAAGCCCGCCTTCCTCGACATGAACCGCGCCGCCTTCAAGGCGGGGCTTGAGGCCGTCTGAAAAAGCCGTAAACATCGCCAAAGCGCGCCGCAAACTGCGGCGCGCTTTTTTGCGCTCTCCCACTGGTGCGGCGCGGGAGTTTGTGATAATATAGTGGAGTTTCAAATTTCTTGCGTTTTGGAGTGTCGCCCGTGAAAAAGGACAGGTACGAAAACCCGCTCTGCTCGCGCTACGCCTCGGAGCGGATGCAGCAGATCTTCTCCCCGGACTACAAGTTCACGACCTGGCACCGGCTCTGGCTCTCCCTGGCGGAGAACGAGCGGGCCCTGGGCCTTCCCGTCACGGCCGAGCAGGTGGCGGAGCTCCGGGAAAACCTCGCCGTCATCGACTATGAGGCCGCAGAGCGCTATGAAAAGGAGCTGCGGCACGACGTCATGGCCCACATCCGCGCCTGGGGCGAGCACTGCCCCCGTGCCCGCGGCATCATCCACCTGGGCGCCACGAGCTGCTTCGTGGACGACAACGGCGACCTCATCGCCTACCGGGACGCCATGGAGCAGATCCGCGGGCTGCTCCTGAACGTCATAGAGGCCCTCGCGGACTTCATCCGCGCGCAGAAGGGCACGCCGTTGCTCGCCTACACGCACTATCAGGCCGCCCAGCCCACGACCCTGGGCAAGCGCGCCTGCATGTGGGCGCAGGACTTCGTCTTTGACCTTGAGCGCCTGGACTTTGAGCTGGAGCGCCTGCCCTTCTACGGCTGCAAGGGCGCGACAGGCACGGGCGCGAGCTTCCTCGCCCTCTTCGGCGGGGACGCGGAGCGGGCCGGCGAGCTGGAGCGGCGCATAGCCGCGGACATGGGCTTTGACCGCGTGCTGCCCATCACGGGCCAGACCTACACGCGGAAGATCGACTCCTTCCTTCTGAACGTCCTGTCCGGCATCGCCCAGAGCGCGGCGAAGATGGCGACGGACCTGCGCCTCATGGCCCACGAGAAGGAGTTTGACGAGCCCTTTACCGCCTCTCAGGTCGGCTCCTCGGCCATGGCCTACAAGCGCAACCCCATGCGCTGCGAGCGCATCTGCTCCCTCTCGCGCCACCTCGTGGCCCTGGCGCAGGATACGGCCATGACCGCCTCCAGCCAGTGGCTGGAGCGCACGCTGGACGACTCGGCCAACCGCCGCATCTCGATCCCGGAGGCCTTCCTGACCGCGGACGCCGTGCTCTCGCTCGCCGCGAACGTCCTGCGCGGGGCGCGGGTCTATCCGGGCATGATGGCCCGGCACCTGGCGGAGGAGCTGCCCTTCCTCGCCACGGAGAACATCCTCATGCGCGCCGTGTCCCTCGGCGGGGACAGGCAAGAGCTGCACGAGGCCATACGCGAATACTCCGTCGATACCGCCCGGCGTATGAAGGAGACCGGCTGCGGGAACGATCTGGCTGAGCGCCTGCTTGCGGATGCGCGCTTCAAGCTGGACGAGGCCGCGCTCGCGCAGCTCATGGACGTCGGCAAGTTCGTCGGCCTGGCCCCGGTCCAGGCTGCCGACTATGTGGAGAACACACTTGCGCCCCTGCTTGAGGCAAACCGCGGCCATTTCGCCTCCGGGCGTGAGATAAGCTGCTGAAGGCTGGTGTAGAGATGAGACTTTTCTTTGCCATATTGCTCTGCAAGCTGGTGCGCCTGGCGCTCCGGCTGGCCGGGAGGGGCGGCACGGCCCTGCCGGGCAAAATTGCCCTGCGCGTCTGCCCGGACATGCTCTCGCGGCTGGCCCGCGGCGTGACGACGGTTATGGTCACCGGCACGAACGGCAAGACCACCACCTGCCGCATGCTGGAGCAGATGGCCCGTGACGCGGGCCGGGACTGCTTCGCCAACCGCTCCGGCTCGAACCTGGAGCGCGGCATCGCCGCGGACTTCGCCGCGAACGCCAGCCTCTTCGGGAAGCCCCGCCGCCGCTTCGCCGTCATTGAGTGCGACGAGGCCGCCTTCCGCCGCGTCTGCGGGGAGGTGAAACCCGCAGTCGCCGTCGTGACGAACATCTTCCGTGACCAGCTGGACCGCTACGGCGAGGTGACTCACACCCTCGCCGGCATACGCGAGGGCCTGGCCCGTTCGCCCGAGACGCGGGTCTGCCTGAACGCGGACTGCTCGCTGACCTCCTCGCTCGCGCCGGACGCGCCGGACAGGGTGCGCTTTTTCGGCATGGACGCGGCCCTGGGCGAGGCCGCCGCGGTCTCGGACGCGCCCCGCTGCATCTTCTGCGGCGCTGAGTACGAGTACGACTACCACACCTTCGCCCACCTGGGCGGCTTCCGCTGCCCGCAGTGCGGCTACTCCCGCGCGGAGCCCGACGTCGCCATAGTCGAGGTGGACGCGCTTGAGCCGGACAGCAGCCTCGCCCAGCTGCGCGTGGACGGGGAGTTCCTCCCCGCCGCCGTCAGCCTGCCGGCGGCCTACAACCTCTACAACGCCGCGGCCGCCGTCGCCGCCGCCACGGCCCTGGGCGTAGACGCCAAATCCGCCGTGCGCTCCCTCGCGCACATCGAGAGCGGCTTCGGGCGCATGGAGCGCTTCGAGCTCGGCGAGGCCCGGGTGACGATGGTGCTCGTCAAAAACCCCGCGGGCTGCGACAGGGCCATAGATTACCTCGCCGCCCTGCCCGAGGGCGTCACCGCCGTCTTCTGCCTGAACGACGAGATAGCAGACGGCACGGACGTCTCCTGGATATGGGACGCCGCCTTCGAGCGGCTCTTCGAGCCGGAGCGCAAGCCCATGGACATCATCGTCTCCGGCATACGCGCCGAGGACATGCGCCTGCGGCTCAAGTACGCCGGCGCGGACGAGGAGAGCATCCGCCTCATCCACGGGGCCACGGAGCTCATAGACCTCATCGCCGGCTGCAAGGGCGACGTGTGCATCCTGCCCACCTATACGGCCATGCTGCCCCTGAGGGCCGAGCTGGCCTCCCGCTGCGGCAGAAAGGAGTTCTGGAAGTGATGGAGCTGAGAGTCTGCCACCTCTACCCCGACGTGCTGAACCTCTACGGCGACCGGGGCAACGTGCTCTGCATAAAAAAGCGCCTGGAGTGGCGCGGCATAGGCTGCACTGTGACGGAGCTGCCCATAGGCGAGCGCCGCGGGCTGGGGAACTTCGACCTGTTCTTCGTCGGCGGCGGCCAGGACTTCGAGCAGGGGCTGCTGCTGGAGGACCTGCGCGGCGGCAAGGGCGCGGACATCCGCGCCGCGGCGGAGGACGGAGCGGCCTTTCTGTGCGTCTGCGGCGGCTACCAGCTCATGGGCCACCACTACGACACGGTCTCCGGCGCGCGCTGCGCGGGCCTGGACGTGCTCGACCTCGTCACCGAGGGCGCGGAAGAGCGAATGATAGGCAACTTTGCCTTCGAGACGGAGTTCGGCCCCGTCGTGGGCTTCGAGAACCACAGCGGACGCACCCGGCTCGGCCCCGGCGCGCAGCCCCTGGGCCGCGTGCTGCGCGGCTTCGGCAACAACGGCGAGGACGGCACGGAGGGCGCGCGGTACAAGAACGTCTTCGGCACCTACAGCCACGGCCCCGTGCTGCCGAAAAACCCCGGCTTCTGCGACGGCATACTCCTCGCGGCCCTGCGCCGCCGCTACGGGGACGCCGAGCTTTCGCCCCTGCCCGACCTCTCCGAGCGCGAGGCGCACGAGAGCGTCCTGGCAAAGCTGCTGGGCTGAAAAAATTTTCGCCCCTTAATCTTCGTTTAATCTTCGGCGCATATACTGTAGCCAGACAGAAGAAAGGAGGCGAAGGCATGAGCCTGCTCAGGATGAACGTAGGTATGGCGGTCACGATGGCCCGCGCGGCGGGCTCGCGCACGGCCTTTGCCATAGTCAGCGGCTCCCCCGCGCCCAAGGCGGCGGCGGAGAAGAAAAAGAGCAAATAAAAAATTTAAGGCGGGTCCCGCGAGGGGACCCGCCCTTTTTTTATTCCATCGGAGCCTCCTGCGCCCCGGCGTCCGGGAGCGCAGCGTCCGCCTGCCCCGCCTCCGGGGAGGCGCTCTCCTCGCCCTTGTGATACTCGGAGTAGTCCACGACGAGGTCCGGCCCGTCAAAGCTGCCGTCGAGCTTGGACATCGTGCGCTCATAGGCCTCCGAGCCCTCCTCGTAGGGCGTGGGCCGGTAGTCGTTGATGCTCTCCGTGCTTGATAGGCAGCAGGGGACGGCCTCGTAGCCCTCGACGCTGACCGTGCCGTCCAGGTCGCGCTTCACGGAAAAGCGCACGATGGCGGTGTCCCTGTCGCGCGGGGCGGTGTTGCCGCCGAAGCTCCAGTTGCCGAGGCTGTTGACGATGTAGCCGCCGTTATACTCGTCTATGCGCTGAAGAACGTGCGGGTGGGAGCCGTAGACTATGTCGGCCCCGGCGTCTATGGCGGCGCGTCCGAGCTGCTCCTGCCCGCCGGTGACCCGGTAGCTGCCCTCTATGCCCCAGTGCATAAGGCAGATGACGAGGTCTATGTCCTCCCTCTGCGCCAGGGCGGAGACGCCCTCGCGGATCTCCTGCTCGCCCGCCGTCCAGCGCGCGGCGTAGAGGCCGACGGTCAGCCCGTCGTCCCGCGAATAGACATAGCTCTCGTTCGGCCCGGCGTAGGCGACGCCCGCGCCGTCCAGGACGGCCTTGGTGTTGTCCAGGCCCGTCTGGCCGAAGTCAAGGGTGTGGTTGTTCGCCAGGGTGACGAAATCTATGCCGCCCTGGACGAGTATCTGCGCATTTTCCGCCGCGCCGCAGAACTGGAAAGTGCCCGTGCCGGAAAGCGGAGTCTCCGAGAGGCTGCACTCAAGGTTCGCTATGCTGAGGTAGTCGTCCTCAAAGTATTGCAGCGTGCCGGAGAAGGGCCAGCTCATGTCCCCGTCGAGGATGCTCTCGAAGTGGTCGTTGTACTGGGAGGAACTGAGCGTGCAGTCGCCCACCATGGAGATGGTGAAATACTCCGGCTCCGGCGTTGGCGTCGGGGTGGGCGTCGGCGTGGGAGTCGGGGTGGGGGTCGGCGTCGGCGTGGGCGAGGCGCTGGGGCTGGGCGTCGGCGTGGGGGCCGGCGTCGGCTCCGGCGCCGCGGTGACGCGCAGGAAGAGCAGCCCGCCCAGCACCGCCGCGCAGATGAGGAATATTAAAATGAGAGTAAACTTCCTTGCAGTATTCATGGCGCTGCTGAGACTGCTGTGCCGGGGCGAAAGTTCCCGTCGCCGGGCTCAAGCGCGCTCTTTTCCGACAAAAAAGATTGAGATGAGCCCCGGACCGGTGTGCGCGCCTATGATGGGGCCTATATGCGTGTAGAAGACGTCGCGGAAGCCGCACTCGCGCACGAGGGCCTCGCCGTACTCGCGGGCCTTCTCGGGCGCGTCGGCTTCAGAAACTATGAGGGTCTGGCCCGCGGCGTCCACGACCAGCTCCTGCACATCCTTTATTACCTTCTTGAAGCACTGCTTGTCGCCGCGCACCTTCTGCCAGACCTCAAGGTGGCCCTCGTAGTCGAGGTGCATGATGGGGACGATGTTGAGCGCCGTGCCGAAGGCCGCCGCGGTCTTGCTGACGCGGCCGCCGCGGTAGAGGTAGGTGAGGTCGTTCGTCGTGAAGATGGAGTTGGTGTTGTGTACCATGCTCTCAAGCTCGTCGGCGTTGTCTGCGAGGCTGAGGCCCTTGTCGCGGTTGTCCGCCGCGCGCAGGACGACGAGGCCGAAGCCGGCGGAGGCGTTGGTCGAATCCACGACGCGGCAGGTCCAGCCGGGATACTCCTCCATGAGCATGGCCGCGGCGGAACGGGCGTTGTCGCAGGAGCCGGAGATGGCCGCGGCGAGGGAGATGTGCAGCACGGGCGTGCCGGCCTCGGCCAGGGGCCTCCAGAACTCCGTGAACTCCCCGGGGTTTATCTGGCTGGTGCGGGCGATCCCGCCGGCGCGCATCATGTCGTAGAACTCGCGGAAGCTCTCCTCCGTCATACCGTCCGTCATGGGCTTGCCGTCCATGGTGAAAGGCATCTTGTAGGGCATCACGCCGCGTTCGGCGCACTTTTCAAGCGAGAGGTCGCAGCCGGAATCGGCTGTTATCTGATAGGCATATACACTCATGGCATTCTAGACCTTTCTCAGTAATTGGCTGTATCATCATACCCCCAAACGGAAGATTTATCAAGCACGAGTTTGCCGCAGCTTACCAAAACTGAAAAAAGTCCCCGCCGGGAGAGGCCCGGCGGGGCTGAGGCTTTGGGTTTCTCAGAAGGTCATCATGACCTTGAGAACGGGCTCGGGCCGCTTGTCGGCCATGTGCATGGCCTCGGCAAACTGCTCTATGGGGTAGCGCTGGGTGACGAAATGGCCGAGATCCATCTTCCCGGCGTCTATCGCCTCGGCAATGAGGCGGAAGTCCTCGTTGGTGTACATGTTGTAGGCCTTGAAGTCCAGCTCATGCTGCTGGTGCACGCGGTAGGGGAAGCCTATGCCGTCCTCCATGAGGGCGTGCTGGACGAGCTGGCCGCCCCGGCGGCAGATCTCAGCCGCCTGCTGGAGGGTCGGAGCGTCGCCGTAGGCGAGGAAGACGAGGTCCGCGCCCACGCCCCCCGTGAGCTCCATGACGCGCTCATAGAGGTCCTCGCTGCGGCTGTTGCAGGTGAGCTCGGCGCCCATCTCGCGGGCCTTCTGGAGGTTGAAGTCCGCCACGTCCACCATGAGGATGCTCCTGGGATCATAGAGCCTCGCGCAGAGGAAGTCGCCTATGCCTATGGGGCCGCAGCCGATGACGACGATGTTGGTTTCCTCGTCAATCTTGCTGTTGCGCACGGCGTACATGCCGTTGGCGACGGGCTCGATGAGGGCGCCCTCCTCGTAGGTGAGGGAGTCCGGGAGCTTGACGACGGTCTGCTCGGGGGTGACGATGTACTCGCCCAGGCCGCCGCTCCAGGGGCCGGCGCCGAGGACCTTCTTGTCCGGGCAGACGTTGTAGAGCCCGTGATCGCAGTACCAGCAGTGGCCGCAGCCGTAGTGGGGCTCGACGGTGACGCGGTCGCCCACGGCGAACTTTGTGACGCCCGCGCCGACCTCCACGACCTCGCCGGCGACCTCGTGGCCGGAGACGAGGGGCGGGATGCGGAAGGGGTGCAGGCCGTGGATGGCGTGGACCTCGCTGCCGCATATGCCGCAGTTGCGTACTCTTATCTTTACGTCGTCGGCCTTCTCAATCTGAGGTTCCGGCATGTCGTCGCGGAACTCGGCGACGCCGACGGCGGGCATATAACCAGCTCTCATTTCAGCAAATCCTCCTTAATTAAGCGGCTCAGCCTGCGGCCCCTCCGCCGAGCAGGTTGGGCAGTATCATGGAAATGGGCTCGATGTAGGTAACCAGCAGCAGCGCCAGTATGGATGCCACAATCAGCGGCATGACGCCCTTGCAGATCTCCTTGAGCTTGATGCCTGCTATGCCGCAGCCGACGTAGAGGTTCACGCCGACAGGCGGGGTGACGAGGCCGACGGCCAGGTTGAAGACCATGACGCAGCCCAGGTGGACCAGGTCGATGCCCAGAGCCCTGGCAACGGGGACCAGGATGGGGACGATGATGTACATGGCGCTGTTGGCGTCGATGAAGCAGCCGGCGATGAGCAGGATGATGTTGACGATGAGCAGGAAGAGGAACTTGCTGTCGCCGACGAAGCTTATAAGCGCAGCGCTGGCGTCCGCGGCGATGCCGGTGAGGGTCAGGGCGTAGGAGAACAGGCTGGCCGTGCCGACAATGAGCATGACGACGGCAGTCTGGCTGACGCTGTCCACCAGCAGGGGCCAGAGGTCCTTGACCTTCAGCTTCCTGGTGCAGAAGCCGATGACAATGCCGTAAATGGAGGCGACGGCCGCGGCCTCGGTCGGGGTGAAGAAGCCGCCGTAGATGCCGCCGAGGATGATGACGGGCATCAGCAGGCCGGGGATGGCCTTGACGAAAGCCCTCCAACGCTCACGTCCGCTGGCCTTGGGCAGGAGCTTGAGCTCGCGGCCGCGGTAGGTGAACATCATGGCGAAGATGAGGAAGCAGCCCATGAGGATGCCGGGGACTATGCCGGAGGCAAACAGCTCGCCGACGCTCTCGCCGGTGACGGAGCCGTAGATGACGAAGGTGATGCTGGGCGGGATGATGATGCCGATGGCGCCGGCGGTGGAGACCAGAGCGGCGGAGTCGTTCTTCTGATATCCAACGTTGGTCATTGCGGGGATAAGAATCATGCCCAGGGCGGCGACGGTGGCCGGGCCCGAGCCGGAGATGGCCGCGAAGAAGCAGGCCACGATGACGGTGACGAGTGCCATGCCGCTGCGGCGGTGTCCGACGAGGGTGCGGGCAAAGTCTATGAGCTGGGTGGAGATGCCGCTCTTGTCCATGACGTTGCCGCCCAGGATGAAGAAGGGTATGGCCAGCAGCACGAACTTGCTCGTGGCCGCGTAGAGGTTCGAAGCGATGGGCATGAGCGGCAGGCCCTCAAACAGGATGACGGCCAGGCTCGAGATGCCGAGCGCGAAGGCTATGGGCATATTCATGAACAGCAGAAGGAAGAATATGCCGAAGAGTATTATGGCGGCCATCAGGCATTCTCCTCCTTTCCGCTGTGAAGAGACTTGGTGAAGTTGATGACGGCGAGCTGCACCTGGCGGATGAACAGCACGGCCGCGCCTATGGGCAGCCAGATGCCGTAGAGCCAGACGGGCCAGCTCATGCCCATGCTGAGGACGTTGTTGGTGAACTGGTTCTGGACGTACTGGTAGCCGAGGTAGATGATGGCGGCGCAGAAAGCGGCGCTCAGCAGGTCGCAGATGAGGGCGAGGACGCTCTGGGCGGTCTTGGGAAGCAGGTCGGTAAAGACGCTCAGGCCGAGGTGCGCGCCGCGCTTGGTGGCGGTGGCGGCGCCGAGTATGCTCAGGATCATCAGGCCAACGCAGGTCAGCTCCTCAATGAAGGGCATGGAGCCCAGGGACGGGTCTATCATGACCAGGAACTTACGGGCTATGACGTTGACAAACGTGAGTATTAGCATGACAAACAGTATGATGGCGCAGACGCCGTCCTCAAATGAGTTGAGGAACTTTTTCATGCCTTTCCCTCCTTTTCGATCTCTTTTCTCAAAAAATCCAACAAAAAGCCCGCCGGAGGCCGGAGCCCCCGGCAGGCGTGATGCTGGGTCAGCGAAGGGAGTATTACTCCACGCCGAAAGCGGTGCAGGCGGCCTCGCCGTAGACGCCCTTGTACTCCTCAATGAGGTCGGTGATGACGGCACGCCAGGTCTCGACGTCCTCTTCGGTGAAGCGGTAGAACTGGACGCCGTTCTCCTCCTCGCACTGGGCGATGAGCTCTTCTTCCTCGGCGACGATCTCAGCGTTGACCTCCTTGCAGGCCTGCTCGACGAGATCGAACACGAGCTGCTGATCCTCTTCGCTCAGCTTGCTGGTGAAGTTGGCGGTGTTGGCCATCCAGGTGAAGGCCTCGTAGGTGTGGCGGGAGACGGTCATGTAGGGCTGGATCTCCTGGACGTTGTTGGAGACGATGGTGGAGATGGAGTTGTCGTGGCCGTCGATGGTGCCCTGCTGCAGAGCGGTGAACACCTCGGACCAGCTCATGGCCTGGGGAGAAGCGCCGTAAGCGGTGTAGAAGTCCATGAAGAAGTCGCCGCCGGGGATACGGATCTTGAGGCCGGCGAGGTCCTCAGGCTGCTCGATGGGGTGCTTGCTGTTGGTGATGAGCTTGAAGCCGTTGTGGACGGCGCCGAGGTAGGTGACGCCCTTGGTGCTGAGCAGCTCGGTCATGTACTCGCCGCCGGCGCCGAAAAAGGCGTCCTCAGCAGCCTGGTAGTCGGAGAACAGCCAGGGCATGGTGCAGACCATGGCCTCGGGGGCAATGCTGGAGATGATGGAGGTGGAGTGGATGTCGATATCCGTGCCGCCGCCGGTGAGCAGCTCGATGGCGCTGGTCATGTTGCCGCCGGCGAGCTGGTCGTTGTTGATGATGTTGATGGTGATGCGGCCGTTGGTCTCCTCCTCGATGAGCTCCTTGAAGCGCTTGGCGGAGCGGGTGTCGTTGCCCTGATCGGTGCCGTTGCAGGTGAGGGTGAGCTCCACGGCCTCGCCGGAGGGGACGTCGTCGCCGGAGGGGGCGTCGCTGTTCGCAGCGGGCTCGCTGCCGCAGGCGGCCAGGGCGAAGACCATGGTGAGCGCGAGGATGAGCGCAAGCAACTTTTTCATTTTCGTGTCTCCCTTTCTTCTTGTTTCTTCTCTTCTTATTTTTTGCACCGTCACTGGATGGCTTTCGCCTGGGCGACGATGTTCTCCACGGTGATGCCGTTTTTGGCGAGCAGGCGCTCGTAGGGGGCGGACTCGCCGAACTTGTCCTGGATGGCCACGCGCCGCACTATGCCGCGGCCCGCTTCGGCCACGCACTCGCAGACCGCGCTGCCCAGGCCGTTTATCTTGTTGTGGTCCTCGACGGTCACGATCTTGCCGATGTCCGCGATGCAACCCTGCACCGCCTCCTCGTCCAGGGGCTTTATCGTGTGCATGTCGAGCACCCGGGCCTCTATGCCCTGCTCGTGCAGGACCTGCGCCGCCTCGATGGCCAGGCGCAGCGTGTCGCCCACGGCGATGAGCGCCACGTCCCTGCCCTCGCGCAGCTTGTTCGCCTTGCCGATGACGAACTGCGCGTCCTCGTCGTAGACCACCGGCACAGCGTCCCTCGTGAAGCGCAGGAACATCGGGCCGTAGGTCTCGCCCGCCGCGCGGACGAGCTTCCTGGCGGACACGTAGTCCGCCGGCTGGATGACGGTCATGTTGGGGATGGTGCGCAGGACGCCCATGTCCTCGATGGCCTGGTGGCTGGCGCCGTCGTTCGCGGGGGTCAGGCCGCCGTGGGAGCAGGCTATCTTCACGTTCAGGTTAGTATAGCATATCTCCTGGCGGATCATCTCGCACATCCTGAGCGAGCCGAACACGGCGTAGGTGACGACGAAGGGTATTTTGCCCGTCGTGGCAAGGCCCGCGGCCAGGGCGGCGGCGTTCTGCTCGGCTATGCCCACGTTCACGTGCTGCTCCGGCAGAGCCTTGACAAACTTGCCCGTCTTGCAGCTCTTGCTTATGTCGGCGTCAACAACATATATGTTCCGGTTCTCGCGCCCGAGCTCGACTATCTCGTCCCCGAAGCCGTCGCGCGTGGCTATCATATCACCGATGGCCATTCAGTTCAGCCCCCTTTCAAGCTGCGCCATGGCGCTCTCGTACTGCTCCTTGTTGGGAGCGTTCCCGTGCCAGTCAAGGTTGTTCTCCATGTAATCCACGCCCTTGCCCTTTACCGTGTGGGCGTTTATGAACTTGGGCTTGCCGTTCTTCGCGGCGCGTATCTTGTCGAAGACCTCCACGATCTGGCCCATGTCGTGGCCGTCTATCTCGTAGACCTCGAAGCCGAAGGCCTCTGCCTTCCTGTTCACGTCTATGAGGGGCATGATCACCTCGGAGGGACCGTCGAGCTGCAGGCCGTTGTTGTCGAGTATCATTATGAAGTTGTCGAGCTCATACTTGTGCGCTGTCATCATGGCCTCCCAGATGATGCCCTCGTCGAGCTCGCCGTCGCCCACCATGTCGAAGACGCGGTAGTCCCTGCCGTCGCGCTTGCCGGCGAGGGCCATGCCCACGGCGCAGGCTGTGCCCTGGCCCAGGGAGCCGGTGGAGATGTCTATGCCGGGGCATTTCAGCATGCTCGGGTGGCCCTGGAGCTTGGAACCCTCCTGGCGCAGCGTGTGCAGGTCCTCCTCGGGGAAAAAGCCCAGTTTGCCCAGCGCGGCATACTGGATGGGGCAGACGTGGCCCTTCGAGAGCACGAAGCGGTCCCGGTCCGGCCACTTGGGGTCCTTCGGGTCCACGTGCATCTCTGAAAAATACAGCGCGGCCACTATGTCCGCCGCCGAGAGCGAGCCGCCCGGATGCCCGGACTGCGCCTCGTATATCATCGTGACGGCAGTCTTGCGCAGCTCCTTCGCCCGCTCTTTGAGCTCTTTTATCTTCTCATCTGGCACTGAAATTTCCCCTTTCTGTGCCTGCCGCAGCACCGGCGACAGATTGTTTAATAATTGTCAGACGTCCAATGCTCAATGTTGGATGTTGTGGCTTAATTTTAAACATCCGCCCGGCAAAAAGTCAAGCGGATGTTATGTCGGTCAAATCGATTTGTGCAACGTTCACCAATTGTAAGAATCTTTCCAGTAATAATAACTATACCTCAGGGCCTCGTCCACATCGGAGCCGGGCTTTTTCTCAAGGGCGTCGAGAGCCATGCGGTGGGTCCTCACCAGGTACTCCCTGTCGTTTTCCTCAAAGACCTTTTCGATGGTGCGGTGGCGTGACTCGCTTGTCAAATCAGCGACGAAATCGTGTATCATGACGACAAGGGAATTGTGCGTCGTCTCGGCTATGGCCTTGTGGAAGGCCATGTCAGTATCTGAGATGTCCTCGATGTCATAGTCCTCGCGTCTGAGCTTAGTCTCAAGTTCGGCGTTGATGGACTCCAGCTGCTCAACCTCCTCGTCACTGAGCCCCTGGGCAAGGATCAGGCGGTAGATGCCGGACTCGATTATCTGACGGAGGCCCAGCAGGTCCTTATAAGAATCCTCTTTTTGGAGTATTATTCTGTACAGCAGGGGGTTTATCATCTTGTTGGAGAAGCCGTCGCAGACGAAGGTACCCTCCGGGCGGCGTATCTCGACCACGCCGTAGGCGATAAGCGTGCGTATGGCCTCGCGCACCGTGTTCCGGCTGACCTGGAAGGCGGCAATGAGCTCCATCTCCGTGGGCAGCTTGTCGCCGGGTTTGAGCTCCCCGGCAATGATGGAGTCGGTTATTTTGTTGATGATGCGCTGCACGAGGGATTCGTTCTTGATGGGCGTCATGAATCGCTGAGACTCTTTCACAGAAATCGTCCGCCTTCTGAGTGGATTTTTTGGGGGCACAAACGCCGATGTCCCCTTAAATATATTATTATAATTGCATTTTGCCAAACAGGCAAGCGGTATTTTTGAAGCTGCGCTCTGCGTCCGGCGGCGCCGTTTGAGTTGAAATGGCCTTTGGCGGATGGTATAATGATTTGAAGCTCGTAAGTCCCGATACCGCGGGACACATTTTCTGATTCTGACTGGGAGGCAAGACCATGACAAACAGGGAGCTTGAGCTCATCGCCGCGCGCGGGCGGCGCTTGGGCATGGATATGGTGTTCCGCGCCGCGAGCGGGCATATTGGCGGCTCGCTTTCGGCGATGGACATATTGACGGAGCTGTATTTCGAAGAGCTCCGCATAGACCCCGCGCGCCCTCAGGCCCCGGAGCGGGACCGCTTCGTCATGAGCAAGGGCCACTGCACGCCCGCGCTCTATTCCGTCCTCGCCCTGCGCGGCTACTTCCCCGAGAAGGAGCTGGAGCTCTTCCGGAGCATTGAGGGCCACATGTCCGGCCACCCTGACATGGTCCACGTCCCGGGCGTGGATATGTCCACGGGCTCCCTGGGCCAGGGCCTCTCCGCCGCCGTGGGCATGGCGCTCGCCGCGAAGCTGGACGGCGCTGGCTACCGCGTCTGCGCCCTCATGGGCGACGGCGAGATAGAGGAAGGCCAGATCTGGGAGGCGGCCATGTCCGCCGCCAAGTACGGGCTTTCCAACCTCTGCGGCATCGTGGACGTGAACGGCCTGCAGATAGACGGCCGCACCGCCGACGTCATGCCCTCCGAGCCGCTGGACGCCAAGTTCGCCGCCTTCGGCTGGAACGTGATAAAGGCTGACGGTCACGACTTCGACTCCCTGCGCGCCGCCTTTGCCGCCGCGCGTGCCGAGAAGGACCGCCCCAGCGTCATCCTCGCCAAAACCGTCAAGGGCAAGGGCGTCTCCTTCATGGAAAACGAGGCCGGCTGGCACGGCAAGGCCCCGAACGCAGAGCAGTATGAGCGCGCTGTGGCGGAGCTGGACGCCGCCATCGCAAGACTGGAGGTGGAGTAAATGTCTGAGAAGAAGGCGACCCGCGCGGCCTACGGCGAGATGCTCGTGGAGCTGGCGGACAAGTACCCCGAACTCGTCGTCCTGGACGCCGACCTGGCCGGCGCCACGATGACCAAGGGCTTCGCCCAGGCCTGCCCCGACAGGTTCTTCGACATGGGCATAGCCGAAGCCAACATGATAGGCGTCGCCGCGGGCCTGGCCGCCTGCGGGAAGAAGCCCTTTGCCAACTCCTTCGCCATGTTCACGGCCGGCCGTGCCTATGAGCAGGTGCGCAACTCCGTGGCTTACCCCGGCCTCAACGTCAAGTGCGTCGGCTCCCACGGCGGCATCTCCGTCGGCGAGGACGGCGCCACCCACCAGTGCATAGAGGATCTCGCCCTCATGAGCGCCATCCCCGGCATGCTGGTGCTGAACCCCTGCGACGCCCACGAGATGCGCCAGGCCGTGCAGGCCCTCATCGAATACAAGGGCCCCGCCTACCTGCGCCTCGGCCGCATGGCAGTCGAGACGGTCACTGACTCCGTCCCCGGCTACAAGTTCGAGCTGGGCCGCGCCGCCGCGCTGCGTGAGGGCTCCGACCTCACCATCTGCGCCACGGGCCTGATGGTCCAGCGCGCGCTGGCCGCCGCGGAGCTGCTCGCCGGCGAGGGCGTCAGCGCCCGCGTGCTCGACTTCCACACCATAAAGCCCCTGGACGGCGAGGCCCTGCTCGCCGCCGCGCGCGAGACCGGCTGCATAGTCACCACAGAGGAGCACAGCATCGTCGGCGGCCTCGGCGCCGCCGTCGCCTCCTTCCTCGCCGAGCGCTGCCCCGTCCCCGTCCTGCGCCACGGCGTGCGCGACGTGTTTGGCCGCTCCGGCAAGGCCGAGCAGGTGCTCGAGGCCTACGGCCTTACCCCCGCCGGCATCGTCGAGACCGCCCGCGCCGCCCTGGAGCTCAAGCGCTGAGCGTTTAAATTGGCAGTTCGTTAAAATTGCAACAATATCGCCATAAATATGCGTTTATTTTGTGTTATTTGACGTTTTTGTTGGACGAAATTCATTAAGTTCATGCATTGCATTTATAGCTTTATCAGGATAAGATAAAAGCAGATAAATACTGCACGAGAGATAGAGGTGCGAAATCGCGGGCGTTCCGCCCGTTATTTCGCACCGTTTTTTTATATCTGCACAGGAGAGGAAGAACATGAACAAACGGCTTCAATTTTTTGAGACCGAGCCGATAATAGCCGCGGTCAAAACAGAGGAGCAGCTTGAGCGCGCCCTGACTTCAGGGAGCAACATCATATTTTTCCTTTTCGGCAACATCTGCAACATTCCGAAGCTCGTGGAAAGCGTGAAGGAGCGGGGCAAATACGCCTTCGTACACCTTGACCTCATCGAGCTTGTGCCGGGCCTGATGCCGAAGATAATCAGGCAGGTACACTCCCTGCACAGGACGCCGCTCATCGCCGGTGGGCTCATACGTGACAAGGAGGACACGGTGAGCGCGCTCTCGGCCGGGGCGGTCAGCATCAGCACCTCCTGCGAGGAGGCCTGGCAGGAGCTGGATTCAGCGCATACGCCGGCGCAAAGACAATTCAGGAAGGAAGGGATGTGAGACGGTGAAGTACATTATGGCCCTCGACCAGGGCACCACGAGCTCCAGGTGCATCATCTTCGACCACTCAGGCGCAATGCTCGCCTCGGCACAGAAGGAGTTTGCCCAGCACTACCCCAAGCCCGGCTGGGTGGAGCACGACGCCGCGGAGATTTGGGAGACGACCCTGGAGGTGGCCCGGGGGGCCATGGCAAAGGCGGGCCTGTCCGCCGCGGACATTGCGGCCATAGGCATCACGAACCAGCGTGAGACGACGGTGGTCTGGGACAAGGAGACCGGCGCGCCCGTCTGCCCCGCGATAGTCTGGCAGTGCCGGCGCACGGCGCCCATGGCAGACGCGCTGGCAGCCTCCGGTTGGGCTGAGAAGATAAGGCAGAGGACCGGCCTTGTGCCGGACGCCTATTTCTCCGGCACCAAGCTGCGCTGGATACTGGACAAGATCCCCGGCGCGCGCCGGGGCGCGGAGGAGGGCCGTCTGCTCTTCGGGACGATAGACAGCTGGCTCATCTGGAACCTCACGGGCGGCCGCGCACACGTGACGGACGTGACGAACGCCTCGCGCACGATGCTCTTCGACATCCGGCGGCTGCGCTGGGACCCCGAGCTGCTGGAGCTCTTCGGCATACCTGAGCAGATGCTGCCGAAGGTGCAGCCCTCGAGCTGCATCTACGGCGAAACGGAGCCAGGGCTCTTCGGCGGGAAGATACCCGTCGCGGGCGCGGCGGGCGACCAGCAGAGCGCGCTCTTCGGCCAGTGCTGCTTTGAGGCCGGGGACGTGAAGAACACCTACGGCACGGGCTGTTTTCTGCTGATGCACACGGGTTCGGAGCCTGTGTTCTCTAAAAACGGGCTCATCACGACCATCGCGGCCTCCGGCCCGGGGCGGATACGTTACGCGCTTGAGGGCAGCGTATTCACAGTGGGCGCGGCGGTCCAGTGGCTGCGGGACGAGATGGGGCTCATCTCGGACGCTGCGGCATCGGAGGCGGCGGCGCGCTCGGTGACGGACACCGGCGGGGTCTACGTTGTACCGGCCTTCACGGGCCTGGGCGCACCCTATTGGAACCAGTACGCCCGGGGTACGATAACGGGCATCACGCGGGGCTTCACGCGCGCCCAGCTTATAAGGGCGACGCTGGAGTCCATCGCATACCAGACCTACGACATCTGCCGGGCAATGGAGAGCGACGCGGGCGTGGAGCTGACGCGCCTGCGCGTAGACGGCGGCGCTTCGGCCAACGACCTGCTGATGCAGTTCCAGAGCGACCTGCTGGGCGCCGAGGTACTCAGGCCGGCCTGCATAGAGACGACTGCGCTCGGCGCGGCGTATCTGGCGGGCCTCGCGGTGGGCTACTGGAAGGACACGGCGGACATAAAGCAGAACCGCCAAACCGGCCGCGTGTTCCTGCCCGAGATGCGCGACGCCACCCGCGCCAAGCTCCTGAAAGGCTGGAACCGCGCCCTGACCACCGCCCTCACCTGGGCGGATATGGAAGAATAGACTTAGAGAGGAAGGGGACAATATGGGAAATATTAAGAAGAAAGCCAAGGTATGGCTGTGTGTGGCAATCATACTTATGCTGCTTAGCGGAATGGTGTCAAACTACATTCAAACAGACGGCGGCAATGTCGTAATGAAGGAACTCAAACTTGAGACTGACGCAGAGTATTCAATGAGCGCATATTTGTTTATACCATCCAGCGCTACCGACGAAACTCCGGCGCCGGCAATAGTAACAAGCCATGGCTATCTCAATAACAAAGAAATGCAGGACGCCAACTATGTTGAATTAGCTCGCAGGGGCTTTGTTGTCCTGGCAATCGACCAGCCTGGGCATGGCAACTCCGACAATATAACATACACTGATTCAACAAATCAGCTGGCTGCCAACGAAGTAGCAACGAGCGAGGCGGGCGGCGTCTATCAAGGTGTATTGTTCCTGTCGCGAATGTCATATGTTGACAAAGACAGAATCGGAGTTACAGGGCATTCAATGGGCGGTGGGTCAAGTGAAAGCGCCGTAGCTCTTGACATATCAAACGGTACGAATCTAATTGCAGCCGGACTGTTCAATAGTGCATTCGCTATATACACTGATGAAAACGGCAATTATGCAAATTTGTATGGCAGCCGCGACATAGCGGTTCTCGCGCCAAAGCATGATGAATTCAGTTATACAAGGGTTGATGAAGAAACTGGAGAAACAATTCCAGCGCCATATTTTATCGAGGGTGGAGATGCGCAATCATTTCTGAATTTTGGTCTTGACCCCGGTTCTCCAGACGCTGAGGTACGCGAGGCGGACACGATATACACAGCCACAATTGACGGCGAAGAGGCTTCGCGTGTTATTTACAACCCCAATATCATCCACCCCTGGTCGCATTTCAGTGCTACTGCCACTGCATCTGTTATTGAATTTTTCACTGAAACCCTTGACGCGCCCAATCCTATTGACCCGAATAGTCAAGTCTGGCAGTGGAAAGAAACGTTTAACTTCATAGGTGCAATAGGCCTTGTTATATTCATTGTTTGCTTTGGCATTTTGATGGTATATACTCCTGCGTTCTCAAGTTTGCGCGCCAAAGAAGCTGCGGCACCCACGGCAATAGAGGATAGCAAGGGCAAGCTGTGGTTCTGGGGCTGCCTAATTGTGTCGGCGACCCTTGCTACTGTTGTATATATACCTGTGGTTTACTGGGGTTCTTCTACGTCGGCAAGCCAAACCGAGACCATGGGTCTCGGCCTTTGGAGTGCACTCTGCGGTATATTCAATATTTTGATAATGGCGATATATTACTTTGCCTATGGCAAGAAAAATGGTTTCAGCCTGACTGAGCGTGGTGTCATTATCAAGGGCAAAAACTTACTAAAGAGTATCCTCCTTGCATTAATTATTGTTGTTGTCGCTTACGGCTGTGTTTTTGTTGTAGATTATTTCTTTAATTCTGACTTCCGTTTGTGGACGCTTGCGATAAAGACTTTTGAAAAGGACAAGGTGTGGCTGACGCTTACGTATATGTGGCTTTTCCTCATTTACTACATAGCTGCATCCGTATCTGTCAACAGCTTCAACTACAACACGATCGGTGGAAAATCTGGGCTTTTTAACAACATCATCGTTTCTCTGTTCGCCGCGTTCCCTGCAATAATCCTGCCCGCCATTCAGTATATTACATACTTCTCTCAGGATCATATGGTCTGGACCACCGCCGCGATGCAGGTTCTTTGGCTATTCCCGATTATATTGATATTGTTTGGAGCAAACTTCATGTCTCGATATCTGTATAAAGTCACCAAGAACCCGTATATTGCAGGCATTGTTAATGGCGTAATAGTTACGATAATGACTGTCACGAACACAAGCACGGTGTTTTTACAGTAATCCGGTAACGCAATAAGCGTTGCTTTTCCCCGGAACATATGATACAGTAACTGCAAGGATCGAGAGATGCAGGCGGCGGCGAGTCCCGCCGCCTGCTTTTTTCAGGGAGGAAACTTATGATTCTTGACTGCGCAAAATACTCCGGCCCCTGCTCCTGCGGGCGGGAGCATCCCCTCGAAACCAAAATGGTCGCCGTCGAGTACGGCGCGCTCAATAACTTCGACGAGTACATGGACCGCTGCGGCCTCACCGGCAGGCGCACCGTCCTATACGACACCAACACCTACAACCTTCCCGGCATGGTCCACGTCCGCGCCGACAAGGAGATCGTCCTTGAAGCCAAGGGCCTCCACTCCGAAAAGGGCCTCATCGAGGCCGTCATCCCCCAGCTCGACGACCCCGACGTCATCATCACCGTCGGCAGCGGCACACTCATGGACTTCGCCCGCTACCCCGCCTTCAAGCTCGGCAAGCCCTTCGTCGCCATCCCCACCCTCGCCTCCTCCGACGGCTTCACCGCCAATATCTGCTCCGTCGTCATCGATGGGCACAAGCGCTCCATCCCCATGTCCGCCCCAGCCCTCGTCGTCGCGGACCTCAACATCATCTCCGGCGCGCCCATGTTCCTCACCGTCAGCGGCATCGCGGACATCCTCTCCAAGCACATCTCCCTCGCGGACTGGAAGATCGCCCGTCTCGTCGCCGGGGAATACTACTGCGAGCGCGTGGCCGCCCTCGCCCAGGAGGCCCTGGACATGATGATCTCCTGCGCCGACACGCTGCGCCGCGGCGGCGCGCCCGACTTCGAGGCCATGACCATGGCCCAGATGCTCTCCGGCCTGACGATGCAGCTGCTGGGCAACTCCCGCGCCGCCTCCGGCGCGGAGCACCTCATCGCCCACCTCATCGAGATGAAGCCCCCGCGCTTTGAAAACGCGCATGGCATCCACGGCGAGTGCGTCGGCGTCGGAACCGTCCTCTGCGCCGCGGAGTACCGCCGCATGGCCCGCAAAACCCCGAAGGCCAGGCCCTTCGAGCCCCTGTCCGGGGGCTGGATACACGAAAAATTCGGCTATCTCGCCGAGTGCATCATAGAGGAAAACAAAAACGACGTCCTCGCCTCCTTCGAGCCGCAGAACATCGTGGACAACTGGCAGGCCATCCGGGACATCGTATCCGCCATTCCCCCTGCTGAAGAGCTGGCCGCCCTCTTCAAGGACCTGGGCGGGAAATACCGCCTGCCCGACATAGGCATAGACGAGGCGCTGGAGCCCGAGATCCTCGACATCTCCGCCGCCATAAGGAACCGCCTCACCCTCGCGCGGATGCGCCGGGTGCTGGATTTTGAGGAGTGATTTAGAACCGTGAAGATCTGCGTTTTCGGCGCGTCGAGCCGCGAGCTCGCGCAGGGCTACTACGACGCGGCCTATGAGCTGGGCGCCCAGCTTGCCCGGCGCGGACACGAGCTGGTTTTCGGCGGCGGGACGAGCGGGCTCATGGGCGCCGCCGCCCGGGGCGTCGTGAGCGAGGGCGGCCGCCTCACCGGCGTGGCCCCCCGCTTCTTTGACGAGCCCGGCATCCTCTTTGAGGGCTGCACGGACTTCGTCTTCACCGAGACGATGTCCGAGCGCAAGAAGGCCATGGAGGACATGTCGGACGCCTTCGTCACCCTGCCGGGCGGCATCGGCACCTTTGAGGAGTTCTTCGAGGCCCTGACGCTGAAGCAGCTGGGCCGTCACGCCAAGGCCATGGCCGTCCTCAACACCCTCGGCTACTACGACGCCATGGAGGCCATGCTCGTGAGGGCCGTGGAGGAGCGCTTCTTCCCCGAGGACGGGCACGCGCTCTACGCCGTCTTCACGGACGCCGCCGCCCTGCTCGACTATGTCGAGAGCTACGAGGCCGAGCCCGAGGACGTCTGGAAAGAAAAGATCCTGGGTAAGTACAACGCAGAGAAATAAAAAAGCGCCCCCGGTAAGATGACCGGGGGCGCGCTGCATGTCTGGGCCGCCTCAGGATACGCTGCGCCTGATCTGGAGCAGCAGAAGCACCAGGCTGACGCCCAGCAGGATATGCCCTATCCCGGCGGCGCCGGAGACAGCCGCGCTCATGCCTGAGGAGAGTTCCGTCCCCAGCACCTGGGTCACGCCCCGCGCCACAAACATGGCGGCCGTCAGGTTCAGGCCGCAGTGGTAGACGGCGAGCACCCGCCCGGTCTTTGCGCCGGTGAAGGAAAAGCTCCGCTCCAGCAGGAGCAGCAGCAGGAAAAACACCATGCCCAGCAGAAAATAATGGGTGTGGACCACGCCCAGGGTGGTTTTGGCGCTGAAGCAGTTGAATTTTGTGAACTCCCGGTAAAACACCCCGCCTGCCATGGCGAGCACGGCGTAAAGGAAAGCCGCGTTCACATATCGCTTCATTTTCTATCCTCCTCTATCCACTTCCCAAGGCCCAGGGCGACGGTGTAGCTTTCAAGGCCGGTGGTACACAGGGCCAGGGCGCGGGGGATGAGGTGGAAGGAATCTCCCGCCCCCAGGACTACCGCCATCCAGCCGAACAGCCGGAACTGCTGCGCCTGCCCGCTCCCCCTTATCATCAGGATGCCGATGGTAACTACGGAAATCAGGTATACTGCGTCAAACAGGGCCTCCGCGATCGCTTGCATGGTTCATTCTCCTTCGTGCTCAGTTTTATTTTGAAGCTCGGCGGCGGCATGGAGCGCTCTGCCGAAGTTGCGGCCGAACAGCAGCCCGGCCAGCAGCAGCGAGGCGCCCAGGCCGGTGTAGAACACCGCGATGAACCTCTCCGGCGCGAGACCGCTCGACCGCAGGCCGATGCCTCCGGTCATCATCACCGCCATGAGGGCAAAGGACTTCCCGTCAAAGAACTTCCAAAAGAAATGCCGCTCTTCCAGATAGGCGCCGACCCTCGCGCTGTGCTTTTTCACCAGTCTTCCGAAGATGAAGATTTGGAACACGCTGAATACCAGTATGGACAGCAGGAAATTCAGCGCGCTGCGGTAGGCGGGATAGGCCGCGAGGCCGATGCGGAGAATGTTGAAGCCCGCCGCGCCCCACACCAGGCATGCCAGAAGCAACAGGGTGTTCCGCTTAACTTTCATGGTTTCCCCCCCTATGAACGCTGTTCAATTTGCAGGATAAAGAATTCCCACGGTCTGTGGGAATTCTAATACAGTGTGCGGCGGACGATCTCCAGCACGGCGTCCGGCTCATAGTCCTGGCGCAGCATGGCGGACAGCATCAGGGAAAACAGGACCCCGGCAAACTTCTCTGCCGTAAACTCTTCCGTGAAGGCGTCGGGCCGCACCCCGGCGTCCCGCTTCAGGACGGAGCAGAGCCCGTCGAGAATGTGCCGCCAGGTCTGCTGCATCCGCCGCTTCCCGTCCGGCTTGTCCTCCCGCATGAAGCCCAGGGAGTGGAGGTTGAAAAAGCCGGGGTACTGCCTGCAGCCCTGCTCCATCCGCTCATACATCCAGGCGACGCAGGCCTGCGTGTCCCGGAACACGGTCCCGTCCTCCGGCAGGTGAAATATCTCGCGCCAGACGCTCTCGACCGCGGCCCCCACCAGGTCCGCTTTGGAATCGAAGTAGTTGTAAATCGAGCCCACGGACACGCCGCAGGCGGCGGCTACGGCGCGGATGCTGAGCCCCTGCCAGCCCTGCCGCTGTATGAGCTCGCGGCTGGCCTTCAAAATGTCCTCCCTCGAAGTCACGACGGTGTTCATTCAATCACCTCAACATGAACGGTGTTCATTATAGCCCGGCTCTTGCCGGATGTCAAGCAGAGATCCGCCGGCGCGCAGAGTTCCCCCGCCTGGGCTCAGGCGGGGGAACTTCAGCTTGTCGAAGAAGGCCTTGCCTTCTTCGACAAAAGGGATTGCGCTGCGCTGCGCGCCTCGGTTGTCCGCCAAAGGCGGACAATTCGACACTCCGCTCCGCGAGCGGTATTTTCGGCGACGTACACGCCGCCGCCGAAAATGATTAAATTCTATTTCGCGGCTGCGGCCGCGAAACTCTGCGAGGCTTTTTCGACAGACGCAAAGTTCCCCCGCCTGAGCTCAGGCGGGGGAACTTTTCCAGCTATACCTCCTCGGGGACGAGGAGCTCTTTTATGTTGAACTCCTCGCCGCAGAGGACGTCCTTCCTGTCGGAGCCGCACTTGGGGCAGCGGCCCTTCTCCTGCACGATGTTGTAGACCTCGCCGCAGTCGAGGCAGATGCCATTGCCCGGCACCGCGTCTATACGGAGCCTGGAGTTTGCCAGCATGGTGCGCGGCACGGCGGCGTACCATGCCTCCTCCATGTACTCCGGCACGACGAGCGAGAGCTCGCCGATTTCGAGCACGACGGTGTCAATCTCCTCTATCCCGTTTTCCTCAGCGAACTCGACGACGCTTTTTATCGCCTGTATCGCCAGCGTCATCTCGTGCATATCACTTCCCGGCGGGGCGGCTTATCTTGCGCACGGCGATGTTCTTCACGCGCTTGGCAACGTTCTTGCCGCTCTCGATGAGGAGCTTCTCGTATTTCTCGCCCGCGGCGTCGGTTACGCGGCGGAGCTTGATGGCGTCGAACTTGCACATGGTGGTGCAGACGCCGCATCCGACGCAGGCGGCCTGGTCCACGACCGTCGCGCCGCAGCCGAGGCAGCGCTCCGTCTCCTTGAGCACCTGCTTTTCCGTGAAGGTGCCGCGCAGGTCGCGGAAGGTCTCCTTCTGCTCCTTGGCGGAGGGGTTCTTGACCTTCTGCCTGGGGGCGTTGTCGTAGCTGTAGATCCTCGCCCCGGCCTTGTCGAACTCGGCGTAGTCCTTCTTGCGGCGGCCCAGGGTCAGGCTCTGGCCCGGCTGGACGAAACGGTGGATGGAGATGGCGCCCTCCTTGCCGGCCGCGATGGCGTCGATGACGAACTTCGGCCCGGTCATGACGTCGCCGCCGACGAAGACGTCGGGCTGAGCGGTCTGGAAGGTGGTGCTGTCCGCGATGGCGGTGCCGCCGCGGCCGGTCTCGACCTTGGAGCCCTCCAGCAGGCCGCCCCACTCGACGCTCTGGCCGATGGCGGCGATGACGGTCTCGGCCTTCAGCGTCTCGAACTCGCCCTCAACGGGGACGGGCTTGCGGCGGCCGGAGGCGTCCGGCTCGCCCAGCTCCATGAGCTGGAGCTTCAGGGCGGCGGCCTTGCCGTCCTTGCCCTCTATCTGCGCGGGGGCGGCGAGGAACTTGAACTTCACGCCCTCGGCCTTCGCCTCCGCGACCTCCTCGGCGTCCGCAGGCATCTCGGCCTCGGTGCGGCGGTAGACCACGATGACGCTCTTCGCGCCCAGGCGGACGGCGGAGCGGGCCACGTCTATGGCCACGTTGCCGCCGCCGATGACGGCGACGTTCTCGCCTATCGCCGGCTTGCGGGAGGAGTTCGTGCGGCGCAGGAAGTCTATGCCCGCCATCACGCCCTTGAGCTTCTCGCCGGGCACGCCGATGGGCGTGCTCTTCCAGGCGCCGATGGCGATGTAGAAGGCCTCGTAGCCGTCCTTTCGCAGCCCGTCGAGCGTCACGTCCTTGCCGACCTCGACGCCGGTGCGGAACTCGACGCCCAGATCCTTGAGGATCTCGATCTCGGCCTCGACGACGTCCTTCTCCAGGCGGAAGGAAGGTATGCCCATGGTGAGCATGCCGCCGAGGGTCTTCTGCTTCTCGAAGACGGTGACGGGGTAGCCCTGGAGGGCGAGGTAATAGGCGCAGGAAAGGCCCGCGGGGCCGGCGCCGATGACGGCGATCTGGTTCTTGTAGGGCTTGCCGGTGGTGTTGAGCATCCTGGGCTTCACGCGGGTGGCGGGATCGAGCTCGCGCTGGGCGAGGAACTTCTTGACCTCGTCGATGGCGACGGGGGCGTCAACGTCGCCGCGGGTGCAGGCCTCCTCACAGAAGCGGGGGCAGACGCGGCCGCAGACGGCCGGGAAGGGGTTCTCGCGGCGGATGAGCTCCAGCGCCTCGTCGAAGCGGCCCTGGGAGGCGAGCTTTATGTAGCCCTGGACGGGGATGTGGGCGGGACACTTGGTCTTGCAGGGGGCGGTGCCGTCGGAGGCGGTGTAGCCGCGGTTCGTGCGGTAGTCGGTGTTGTAGTTCTTCTCGCCGAACCAGAGCAGCTTCTCGTGCGGGGTCTCGTACTTCGGCGGGTGCGAGGGCGAGGCGCAGAGCTTCTGGCCGAGCTTCAGCGCGCCGAGGTTGCAGTTTTCAACGCACAGGCCGCAGGCAACGCACTTTTGCGTGTCCACCTCGGCGACGTAGTTGGAGCGGATGACGTCCGGGGTCTTGAAGTACTGGGCTATGCGAAGGGAGAAGCAGGAGCAGCCGCAGCAGTTGCAGATGGCCGCCGCTCCGTCGGGCGGGTCGAGGTTCGAAATTTCGTGCACGAGGCCGTTCTCCTCGCAGCGCTTGAGTATCTCGTAGCACTCCTCACGGTCTATCTCGCGGCCGTGGCCGGTGCGGATGTGGTACTCGGCGGACTCGTTGAAGAAGAGGCAGACGTCCGTCTCCAGGTGGCCGCAGCCCTCGCCCATGAGGCGGCGCGTCCGGCGGCAGGAGCAGTCCGTGACGGCGATGGCGTAGGCGTTGTCCACGATGCGGTGGATCTCCTCGTAGGTGCCGCGGCGCGCGTCGTTGTGTATGGCCATCTCGACGGGGATGACGCGCATCATGCCCTGGCCGACGGGGACGAAGGGGGCCAGCGGGGCAATGCGCTTGCGCGTGTACTCCTCGAAGCACTCGGCTATGACGGGGTACTTCTCGCACATCTCCTTGTTGCCGACCATCATCTCCATGATGCCCGGCACCCAGATGGGCATGTTGAACTTGTCCACGCCGTCCTTTTTGGCGAAGCGGCAGACGCCGAGCTGGGCCAGCTCGTAGAGCACCTCCGTGACCCTGTCGAGAGGCTTTTTGACCTTCTTGGCGACCTCCTCGGGCGTCACGTAGTGGCGGACGCGCAGGCCCATGGCGATCTCGGCCATCTCGTCCGTCAGCACGGGGTCGAGGATCTTGTATTCGGGGTCGTTCGGCGTGACGCCGGTGTAGGTGCCGCATTCGAGGCTTATTTTCGTCGCAAGCTTCAGGATAATAGGTCTCATCTTGTGGAATTCCCCCTCTTTTTCATTTTTCGCTATGTGTAACAACAACTCTTACGCAAATTCTATGGCCGTGACCTCGCTCCACAGCGCCGCTGCGCTCTCGCGGAGCAGCTCCGTGTCCTGCCTGTCCGCCGGGGAGAAAAGCTCTACGGAAAGCCTGCGGCCCCTGCGCTTCCACCTTCCGGCAACGCGGCCGCGCAGCAGCACAGCCGGCATGACTATCCCAGCCAGGCTGAATATGGCGCGCAGGTGCTCCGGCGGCAGGAAGAGGCTATCCCGCTTCTCGTAGCCCAGCATGAGCGGGTCGAAGCCCGCGAGAAATATGCAGCGCGGCACCTCTCCCTCAGGCTCCGCCTCTCCGGGGCTGAAATACGTCCTGCCCTCGCACACGGCAGTTTCCACGGGCAGCCTCGGCAGGAGCTTCTTCACTTCGGCCTGCGTCGTGCCGAAAAAATACGCCGCGTCCTTCACCGTAGCCGGACCGTAGTTTCTAAAATACCGCCTCGCGAGCTCCAGCCTCGCCTCGTCCTCCGGCATGGGCTCGAATACGGGCGAGGGGCGAAATTCCTTTTTCTCCTCCGCCGCGTAGTGCATGAAGCCGCGCTCACAGAGCTGGCGCAGGCCGCCGCCCCAGGGATGGAACATGCTGTGCTCCTCCTCCGGCGTCATGCCCTCCGCCCGGCAGAGCTCCCGGAGCTCCTCGCGCGTGCGCGGGCCATTTTCCAGCGCCTCCAGGACGGCCTGCGAAAAATACCGCTGCCGCTCCGGAGAAAGCGCCCAGTCGGGACGGGAGTTCCACCAGTTCGGGGCGTCCCACTCGTTTTTGCGATAGTCCCCGGCGCGGATGTAGAGGGGCAGGTCGCTCTCGGGAAAGACATGGACCGTGCCGCGCAGGCTCCAGTTCTTCACAAGGCCCGCGCCGCCCGCGGCCCAGTCCGTGCAGCGGATGCGCAGCGCGTGCATGGCGTTCGACATGAACTGTGCCTGCACCCCGCACAGGGCGCGCGCGGTGCTCAGCCTCGCCGCCGCTTTGAGGAGGCGATGGCCCGCCAGGCGGCGGAGGAGCAGCTCTTCAAGCTCCATGCACTGGGCTTATTCGCCCTTCCAGGCCTTCACCTGGGCGCGCAGCCAGTCGGCCCACTTCTCCACGCCCTCGCCGGTCTTGGCGGAGATGGGGATTATCTCGATGTTGGGATTGAGCTTCTTAGCCCGCTCGCACATGGCGTCGAAGTCGAAGTCGAAGTAGGGCAGGACGTCTATCTTGTTGACGATGAGGCAGTCGCAGACCGTGAACATCAGGGGGTACTTGAGGGGCTTGTCGTCGCCCTCGGGGACGGAGAGTATCATGGCGCTCTTGGAGGCGCCGGTGTCGAACTCCGCGGGGCAGACGAGGTTGCCGACGTTCTCCAGGATGGCGATATCGACGTCCTCGGTGCCGAGGGCCTCAAGGCCCTGACGGGTCATGTCCGCCGTCAGGTGGCACATGCCGCCGGTGTGGAGCTGCACGGCCTTCGCGCCCGCGTTCTGGACGGTGTGCGCGTCCACGTCCGAGTCGATGTCCGCCTCCATGATGCCTATGCGCAGCTCGTCGCGCAGAGCCTCTATCGTGCGCACCAGAGTCGTCGTCTTCCCGCTGCCGGGGGAGGACATGAGGTTCAGGAGGAAGAGGCCCTTCCCTTTCAGCTCTGCACGGAGGGAATCGGCCTCCCGGTTGTTGTCCGCGAAGACGCTCTGCTTTATCTCGATAGTCCTGAGCATAACTCTGCCCCTTTCGATGTTTTGTACAAAATTTTTGAGCTTATCAGCCCGATGTTGTCCGTTTCCGAACGTATTTTCGTTTACAGTTTAACACACCGCAGGCCTATAGTCAAACCTCAATTCGCTCCCCGGCGCAGGCGCGGGTTAGCAGGGAAAAACTTCTTTGACAAGCGGAAAAAACGTGGTAGAATCCTTGTAACAAGGATATTGAAAGGGGTAATCGGAGTTGCTGAGCTTTCTCAGGCGCGAGGGCGTGAACGAGGAGATAGTCTCCGGTATAGAGGCCTTCCGGGCGGCGCACGGCGTCAGTCCCGAGGCGGAGCACAGGCTCATAAAAAAGCCCAGGTACGAGTATTACGGAAAAGAGGTCTGGGAGGCCGCGGCGACGGCGCTGCTGTGCGGGGAGAACCTGCTGCTGGTGGGTCCCAAGGCCACGGGCAAGAACGTCCTGGCCGAGTGCCTGGCCTGCGCCTTCGGCCGTCCGAGCTGGGACGTCTCCTTCTATATCAACACGGACGCCGCCTCCCTCATCGGCACGGACACCTTCACGGGCGGCGAGGTGAGCTTCCGCCAGGGCCCCATCACGAAATGCGCCCGGCTCGGCGGCTTCGGCATCCTGGACGAGATAAACATGGCGAAGAACGAGTCCCTCGCCGTCCTGCACGCGAGTCTGGACTTCCGCCGCATCATAGACGTGCCTGGCTATGACAGGATAGTCATGGACGAGGCCACGCGCTTCATCGCCACGATGAACTACGGCTACGCCGGCACAAGGGAGCTGAACGAGGCCCTTGTCTCCCGCTTTGCGGTCATCGACATGCCGCCCATCAGCGCGGAGAACCTCAAGAAGCTCTTAAAGCGCGAGTACCCCAGCCTGCGGGACGAGTGGGCCGACCAGCTTTCCGGCCTCTTCGAGGACATCCGCAAGAAGTGCGACAGCGCGGAGATCTCGACCAAGGCGCTGGACCTGCGCGGGCTCATGAGCTCCGTGCGGCTCATGCACCGCGGCCTCACGGCGGGCGAGGCGCTGAAGCTCGGCGTAGTGAACAAGGCCTTCGACCCCTTTGAGCGCAGGCTGGTCGAGGACGTCATCACCGCCCGCATCCCCTCGAACCTCGGGCGGGACAAGCTCTTTGACGAGTGATGCAGCTCAGCCAGCGTGAGGCCGAGCGCCAGGAGCGCCGGGCCACAAACCTCATCTGGAACGCGGCGAGGGATTATTCCCTCGCCCCGGTCGTCCGCGCCTATGACACGGAGGGCTTTGCGGACGTCTATATGAACAGCATCATAGGCGCGGTCTACAGCTTCTACGAGTTCCCGAAGATAAAGGAAGTCCTCGACAGCTTCGAGCGCACGCCGAAGGGGGACGAGTTCGAGGAGCTCGCCTGGATAGCGCTTGAAAACTGCGCCTTCGAGCGCGCGGCCGCGGAGCGGCCCGCCCTGCGTGAACTGCGCCTGGCCTACGCCATGAGGGTGGAGGCCGAGGCGAAGCGCAAGGGCGGCGCGCGTGAGCTGGACGAGGCCTACCGCATAAAGCTCTTCCACTACGAGCGCGCCCTGGGCCTCGAACCCGAGATGCCGGAGCGGGACAGGAAGATCCTCGCGGCCCTGGAGCTGCCCGGCAGCCTCACGACGGACGAGGTCGTGCAGCGCATCCGCGCCGTGCTGCGGGAATACTACATGTTCGTGGCCACGACCTCCGCCGGGCGCGGCGGAGGCCTGCCGACGCTCATAAACTTCCTGCGCCGCCGCAGGGGCGGCATAGGCGCCGCCGTGCGCAGCGGCGAGGAGGGCAGTGCCGCCGCCAAAAATGCCCGGCGCATAAAGGACCGCCTGGCCGGCGAGCGCAGCGAGGGCGAGATGCGCGAGTATGTCTCGGACTGCTTCGGCCTGTCTATGTACGCCCCGGGGGAGCTGAAGCGCATAGAAGAGCGGCTGTGCTCCGGCGCGCACTGGGACAGCATCCTCCACTTCACGCGCGGCGAGCTGGCGCCCCTGGAGCGCAACAACCGCGAGGCGATAGTCCAGCGCAGCTCCGCAAAGCGCCAGTCGGGGCAAAACCGCAAATACTTCACGGACGACATCGTCCGCAACCGTCTCACCATCTCCCGCCTTGCGGAGAAGATACGCAACTGCATGCTCGTCCACCTGGACGACGCGCGGATAAAGTCCCGCGCGGGCGCGCTGGCCCCGGAGAAGGTCTGGCGCGGCGTCGTCCTGGGCGACGAGAGCGTTTTCACCAGGCCCGAGCGCGGGAACGACACGGAGCTTTCCGTGGACATCCTGCTGGACGCCTCGGCCTCGCAGATAGAAAGGCAGGAGAGCGTCTCCACCCAGGCCTACATGATAGCCGAGAGCCTCACCCGCTGCGGCATCCCCACGCGGGTCTATTCCTTCTGCACGCTCAGCGGCTGCACGGTGCTCCGGCTCTACCGCGACTATGAGGAGCCGGGGAAAAACGAGAACATCTTCGACTACTGCGCCGCGGGCTGGAACCGGGACGGCCTGGCCTTCCGCGCCGCGGGCTGGCTCATGCGCTCCAGCCACTGTGAGCGGCGGCTGCTCATGATACTCTCCGACGCCAGCCCCAATGACGACAGGAAGATAACGGACAGGGACACGGGCCGGCAGGAGCTCTACCGCGGGCAGGCCGGCGTCATAGACTCCGCCGAGGAGGTGGAAAAGCTCCGGCGCGAGGGCATCTCGGTCATGTGCATCTTCACCGGCGAGGACGCGGACCTGCCCGCCGCCCGCCGCATCTACGGGCGGGACCTCGTCAGGATACGCTCGATAGAACAGTTTGCCGACGCCGTCGGCGGCGTCATAGTACAGCTCATAGGAAATATGTAGGAGTGAAATTATGTCCAACATCTGGCACGACATCGACCCCAAGCGCATACGCCCCGAGGAATTCATCGCCGTCATCGAGATAACGAAGGGCAGCAAGAAGAAATACGAGCTCGACAAGGAGACCGGCCTCATCATCCTGGACCGCATCCTCTACACGGCGACGCATTACCCCGCCAACTACGGCTTTATCCCCCGCACCTACGGCGACGACGGGGACCCGCTGGACGTGCTGGTCATCTGCTCCGAGCCCATAGAGCCCATGACCCTCGTGCGCTGCCGGCCGATAGGCGTCATCGCGATGAAGGACAGCGGCAAGATGGACGAGAAGATAATCGCCGTCTGCAAGGACGACCCCAACTACAACATGTACGACGACATCGCCCAGCTGCCCAGCCACACCTTCGAGGAGATGCGCCACTTCTTCTCCGTCTACAAGACCCTGGAGGTCAAGGAGACCGTCGTGGACGAGGTCCAGGGCCGCGACGCCGCGGTGGAGATCATCGAGCACTGCATAGACAACTATATAAATTGCTTCTGCAAATGAAAAAGGGCCCGCCTCCCGGCGGGTCCTTTTTTCGCTCCCAGTTTCACATTATATCATGGCCCGCGCGGCTTTGCAAACCCAAAAACACGCCGTGACTATATTTCGTTAAATTGACAAAACTGTGAAACAAGTATATTTTTAGTTGACAATTCGGCGCAGTAGTAGTATATTATAGCCAAAGGATGAGAGCTAAGGCCAAAGGCCAACGCCTTACCCCATCGGAATGCCGACCGCGTCGGTGAGCCGGGCCGCACATTTGATATATATCGTTATATCCACACTTTGCTAAGCCGAGAATGCCAACGCAGCTTTGCTAAAAGCAGCCGGAAAATCAATTCAAGCAACATTACACAGCACACAATATAAAAACGCGGAAATTGATGCAGGCAAATGAGGCATACCGGAAGGAAATGAAAAAGCGGCTTACGGCACATCACAGGCTCGGATTTTTCCGAAATCTGCAGAAAGAGAGGTTAAATTGATGTTAGATACCAAGAACCACGGCATCTGACCCCTGTGCGGATCCTGAGAGCAGGAAATCCCCTGAAATTCAAAAAACCGGTCTGAAAGTGTCAGAGGTTTTGAGGGGAAGGCTCAAAGGAAAACAGGGGTCAGATGCTTTTTTTATGCCCATTCGTGCGCCCCGGAGGGGGCGTTATTTTTTTGCCCTCAGCGCATTACTTGCGTCGACCAATAAATAATTTGCTATATTATTTATATAATACTCTTGACAAGTTTCATGTGTGGGTGTATGATATCGGCGTAAAGGAAGGAAAGGCGGTGCATGCATGAAAAAGACACTTTACAGCCTCATGCTCTCGGAGGAGGTCGTGCGCGAGGTGGACGCCCTGGCGCACAGGCTGGGGACGAACCGCTCGAATCTCATAAATCAGATCCTGGCGGATTACGTCTCCGTCACGACTCCGGAGCGGAGGATAAACGATATATTCCAGGCCGTGGAGCAGATGCTGGCGCCCTCGCGGGAGCTGGTGCCCTTCTTCGCGCCGAACGCGCTGACGATGTCGCTCAAGTCCAGCCTGGAGTACAAATACCGGCCCACGGTGAAGTACGAGGTGCAGCTCTTCCGCTCCGGCGAGGGCTCGCTGGGCGAGCTGAGCGTAGTCTTCCGCACGCAGTCGGCGGCGCTCATCGAGGCGATGACGGGCTTCTTCCGGCTCTGGAAATACGTCGAAGACAAGCTCCTGGCCCCGCTGCTGGCGGAGAACCTGGATTATGCGCTCTACGACGGCAAATTCGTCCGCAGCATCGCCGTCCCGCGCGGGCGGGACTGCACGGCGGAGGACGTGGCCGAAGCGCTCTCCGAGTACATCAAGCTCTTCGACCGGCTCATGAAGGCCTATCTCAGCGGCCGTGCCGACTCGCGCACGGTCGAGGCCGAGTACTACGCCGACCTCGGCCGGCGCAAAATACTCATCTGAGAACACACTCTCACCTAAAGGAAGGTGAACGTTTATGAACGCCGAAAAATTCACTCAGAAAACCATAGAGACCATAAACACCGCTCAGGCCATGGCCCAGGAGAACGGGAACCAGTACCTGACCCCGGCCCACCTGCTCTACGCCCTCATCGACCAGGACGGGGGCCTCATCGGCTCCCTGCTCACGAAGATGGGCGCGGACTGCGACGCCATGCTGGGCGAGCTGGACGCCGAGATAGCAAAGCTGCCCCGCGTCTCCGGCGGGAGCGGCGAAACTTACGCCTCGCCCGAGACCTCGAAGCTCCTGCGCTTTGCCGAGAAGGCGGCGGAGAAGCTGGGGGACGAGTATATCTCCGTCGAGCATCTGATGCTCGGCATGTTCTCCGAGGGCGGCCCGGCCGTGCGGAAGATACTCTCCGACCACGGCGTCACGCGCGAGGGCTTCAACACGGCCCTCGCCAAGGTCAAGACCGGCCCCGTCACGAGCGACAACCCCGAGGGCAGCTACGACGCCCTGACGAAATACGGCACGGACCTCGTCCAGCGCGCCCGCGAGCAGAAGCTCGACCCCGTCATCGGCCGCGACGCTGAGATACGCAACGTCATCCGCATCCTCTCGCGCAAGACTAAGAACAACCCCGTGCTGATAGGCGAGCCGGGCGTCGGCAAGACCGCCATCGCGGAGGGTCTGGCGCAGCGCATAGTGCGCGGCGACGTGCCGGAGGGCCTGCGCGACAAGACCATCTTCTCCCTCGACATGGGCGCGCTCATCGCGGGCGCGAAGTACCGCGGCGAGTTTGAGGAGAGGCTCAAGGCCGTGCTGGAGGAGATCCGCCGCTCCGAGGGCGGCATCATCCTCTTCATAGACGAGCTGCACACCATAGTCGGCGCGGGCAAGACCGAGGGCAGCATGGACGCGGGCAACCTCTTAAAGCCCATGCTTGCGCGCGGCGAGCTGCACTGCATCGGCGCGACCACCCTGGACGAATACCGCAAGTACATCGAAAAGGACGCCGCCCTGGAGCGCCGCTTCCAGCCCGTCATGGTGAATGAACCGACCGTCGAGGACACGATAAGCATCCTCCGCGGCCTGAAGGAGCGCTACGAGATCTTCCACGGCGTGCGCATCCACGACAACGCCCTGGTGGCCGCCGCGACGCTCTCGAACCGCTATATAACGGACCGCTTCCTGCCCGACAAGGCCATAGACCTCGTGGACGAGGCCTGCGCACTCATCCGCACGGAGATAGACTCCATGCCCTCGGAGCTGGACGACCTGCGGCGCAAGATCATGCAGCTTGAAATAGAGGAGATGGCGCTCAAGAAGGAGGACGACCAGCTCTCGAAGGACCGCCTTGCGAAGCTCTCGCAGGAGCTGGCGGAGCTGAAGGACAAATTCAACGCCATGAAGTCCCGCTGGGAGGCCGAGCGCGGCAGCGTGGACGAGGTGAAGAAGATAAAGGGCGACATAGAGCGCGTCCACGGCGAGATCGAGGCCGCGCAGATGGCGCTCGAATACGAGAAGGCCGCGCGCCTGCAATACTCCGACCTGCCCGCGCTGGAAAAGCAGCTGGCCGAGGCCGAGCAGCGCGCCGAAAAGCGCTCCGGCGAGAACACGCTGGTGCACGACACCGTGACGGAGGAGGAGATAGCCGGCATCGTCGCCAAATGGACCGGCATCCCCGTCTCGAAGCTCGTCGAGGGCGAGCGCGAGAAGCTGCTGCACCTGGACGAGGTCATTCACAAGCGCGTCGTGGGCCAGGACGAGGCCGTGAGGCTCGTGACCGAGGCCATCCAGCGCTCGCGCGCCGGCATCTCCGACCCTAACAGGCCGATAGGCAGCTTCCTCTTCCTGGGCCCGACGGGCGTGGGCAAGACGGAGCTGGCGAAGTCGCTGGCCGAGTGCCTCTTTGACGACGAGCGCAACATGGTCCGCATAGACATGACCGAGTACATGGAGAAGTTCTCCGTCTCGCGCCTCATCGGCGCGCCTCCCGGCTACGTCGGCTACGACGAGGGCGGCCAGCTCACGGAGGCCGTGCGCCGCAGGCCCTACTCCGTCGTGCTCTTCGACGAGGTGGAGAAGGCGCATCCGGACGTGTTCAACATCCTGCTGCAGATCCTGGACGACGGCCGCATAACGGACAGCCAGGGCCGCACGGTGGACTTCAAAAACACTATCATCATCCTGACGAGCAACCTGGGCAGCCAGTATCTGCTGGAGGGCATCAGGCCGGACGGGAGCATCTCGCCCGAGGCTCAGTCCGAGGTCATGCGCGAGCTCAAGGGTGCGTTCAGGCCGGAGTTCCTCAACAGGCTGGACGAGGTCATCATGTTCAAGCCCCTGACGCGCGAGAACCTGGGCGGCATCATCGACATCATGGTCGAGGGCCTCAAAAAGCGCCTTGCGGACAAGACGCTCTCTCTGGAGCTCACCGACGCTGCCAAGGACCTCATAATCGAGCGCGGCTACGACCCGCTCTACGGCGCGCGCCCCCTGCGCCGCTGCCTGCAATCCGGCGCGGAGACGCTCATCGCGAAGAAGCTGCTCTCCGGCGACCTCGGCTCCGGCTCCACCCTCGTGCTGGACGCCGAAAACGGTGAGCTCGTCTGCCGCGTGAAACAATAAACTCAAAATGCCGCCCTGTGGGGCGGCATTTTTTGTTTTCCTCTCCGCGCTGGCTCCGGCGGGATACGCACGTCCTGGATGGGGACGTTGTATTTCGTTGTTTACGTTTGGTGTACCGAGCCAGCCAACGCCACGCGCCTGCCCCGTAGGGTTCGGCGTCCCGCAAATAAGACCAAAACGCCGCCGGTGGCGGCATTTTCACCATTTCCCCCGCCGCGACCCGCACCCGGTAAATCCCGCGGCACGCGGCCCGGCCTTGCCGCGACCCGTAGGGG